>Ga0075429_100000352_pt1 | contig 33620 bp, 32 predicted proteins | sample RhiMetdeltSRZDD3_FD_75295 | JGI IMG/M metagenome (GOLD analysis project Ga0075429, IMG submission 75295) | Populus rhizosphere microbial communities from Tennessee, USA - Rhizosphere MetaG P. deltoides SRZDD3 | ecosystem: Host-associated > Plants > Roots > Rhizosphere > Soil | place: USA...
CTTCCAGGACAACGACTACCGGCTCGGCAGCGTGGCCAATCCCGATCCGGGGATCCGCCGCAAGGCGATCGGGCACCTGGTCGAGTGCATCGAAGTCATGGACCGTACCGGCTCGCGGGATCTGAAGCTGTGGTTCGCCGACGGGACCAACTACCCGGGACAGGACGACGTGCGGGCCCGGCAGGAACGATTGGCCGACGCGCTGCGGGAGACGTACGACCGGCTCGGCGAGCACCAGCGGATGCTGCTGGAGTACAAGCTGTTCGAGCCGGCCTTCTACATGACCGACGTACCGGACTGGGGGACCGCGTTCCTCCACTGTGTACAGACCGGTCCGCGGGCGCACGTCGTCATCGACACCGGACACCACGCACCGGGTACGAACATCGAGTTCATCGTCGCGGTGCTGCTCCGGGCCGGCCGGCTCGGCGGGTTCGACTTCAACTCCCGGTTCTACGCCGACGACGACCTGATGGTCGGTGCGGCCGACCCGTTCCAGCTCTTCCGCATCATGCACGAGATCGTGTTGGCCGGCGCACTGGGGCCCGAGGCGGGTATCGCGTTCATGCTCGACCAGTGCCACAACATCGAGCCCAAGATTCCCGCGGTCATCCGCTCGGTGATGAACGTGCAGGAGGCCACCGCCAAGGCGTTGCTGGTCGACAGCGCGGCGCTCGTGGCTGCCCAGCAGGCCGGCGACGTGCTCGAGGCGAACGCGGCCCTCATGGACGCGTACCACACCGACGTCCGCCCGCTGCTGCGTGAGCTGCGTGAGGACATTGGCCTGGACCCGGACCCGGTCGCGGCGTACCGCCGGTCGGGGTATCACGAGAAGATCTGCGCCGACCGCCTCGGTGGTGAGGCGGCCGGGTGGGGCGCCTGACGACTCCCCACCCGGATAAGACACTCAGCGGACGAAGATGTTCGGTTGCGGTGGCGTGCTCATGCCGTTGCCGAGGAAGAAGCCCGGGTGCGGCGGCTGGTTGTACGCGGTGTTCTGCCAGGCGATCGCGACCCGGTACTGCGGGTCGTGCATCAGCGTGAAGATGCGGGTCGTGGTCGTCGTGGTCGTCGTGTAGATGCGTAGCGCGTTGCTCGTCGACGTACGCCAGATGACCTCCTCGCGCCAGTCGCCCCACAGGTCGGCGGAGAGCGCAGGGGTTGCCTTGGTGCCGTTGTTCGAGGAGACGCCGGACGCGGTGAGCAGCCGCGTGTCGCCACCGGTGCCGTACTTGTCGATGCGCGTCTGGTCCAGCAGCTCGCGTACCGGGTCAGCGTCCCACCAGATGAGGAAGTTCTGCGATGACGGCTTGCGACCGATGCTCCCACCCGAGGCGTTGCGCAGGTCGGCCACGGACGAGGACCATGACTCGGCGCCGGCGCTGCCGGCATAGACGTCGCCGGACACCCCGCGACCGTTGTCGCAGCCGCAAGTAGGCGCAGCGAAGACGTTCTGCCCGGTCCGGCCGTCGACCATGTAGTGCGCGGGGTGCGCGCCGTCCTCGGTCACCTTGAAGACTTCGAGGCCCGGCCGGCTCGGTACGAGGTCACCGACGTGCAGCGTGTCACCGTGCCCGAAGCCGGTGTTCCACAGCGGCTGACCGTTGTCGTTGATGGCCATCGCGCCGAACACGATCTCATCGCGGCCGTCGGCGTCGAGGTCCGCGACGGACAGCTGGTGGTTTCCCTGGCCGGCGTACTGCGAGCCGGACACGTTGGAGTCGAACACCCAGCGCTGGGTCAGCGCGCCGTTGCGGAAGTCCCATGCGGCGATGACCGTACGCGTGTAGTAGCCCCGGGACATGATGAGGCTGGGCCGGGTGCCGTCGAGGTACGCCGTACCAGCGAGGAACCGGTCGACCCGGTTGCCGTAGCTGTCGCCCCAGGAGGAGACCGTGCCCCGCGGGGGTACGTAGTTCACTGTGGACAGTGCGGCGCCGGTCAGCCCGTCGAACATCGTCAGGAACTCGGGACCGGTCAGCACGTAGCCGGACGAGTTGCGGAAGTCGGCGCTGGCGTTGCCGATCACCTGGCCGGTACCCGACCGCGTGGCGTCTGCGGTCTTCATGGCCACCTCGGCCCGACCGTCGCCGTTGTAGTCGTACACCTGGAACTGCGTGTAGTGCGCGCCCGCCCGGATGTTGCGGCCGAGGTCGATGCGCCACAGCCGCTGGCCGTTGAGTCGGTACGCGTCGACGAAGACGTTGCCGGTGTAGCCGGACTGCGAGTTGTCCTTGGAGTTCGACGGATCCCACTTCAGTACGATCTCGTACTGCCCGTCGCCGTCGAGGTCACCGACGCTGGCGTCGTTGGCGCTGTAGGTGTACGACACGCCGTCGGGGGTGGTGCCGCCGGCGGGTACCTGCAGCGGTACGTCGAGGAAGTTCTGAGAAAGTTGCAGCGCTGGCTCCGACGCCGCCTGCTCGACCCCGCCGACCACCGCGCGGACGGTGTAGGTGGCACCCTGCGGTGCTCCGGAGTCGAAGAAGTTGGTGTGCGACTGCGAGGCGACCCGCGTCGAGCCGCGGTACAGGTTGTACGAGACGCTCGCCGGGTCGGTGCCGAGCATGCGCCACGACACGAAGTTGCCGGTACCGGACCGGACACTGACGAGCCCGCGGTTGATGTCCTCCATCTGCTTCGCGCCGGGCGGGTTCGGGTTGGGGTTCACGTCGCCCACCCGGACGAGCTGGAACTGCTGGTTCGTGCCGCCGTTGTCGGTGAACTGGGAGATCCGCGCACCGTCCGCAGTGGACCGTTCCCACACGTCGAGCGCCTTGCCCGAGTTGCGGTTGATGACTTTGACGAACCCGCCGGTGGTGTCGATGACCTGGAACTGCTGGTTCGTACCGTTGGTGTCGGGCCACTGGATGAGCTGCGCACCGTCGGCGGTGGAGAAGTTGAGGATGTCGATGACCTTGCCGCTGTGCCGCGCGCGCAGCCGGAAGAAGCCGCCCCCCGAGTCCAGGAACTGGAACTGCTGGTTCTGCCCGTCGTTGCGGGTCCACTGCACGATCGCCGCGCCGTCGGCCGTGGACGAGCCGTCCACCGCGATGGCCTTGCCGCTGTGCCGGGCCAGTAGCACGTAATAGCCGTTGGGGTCGATGGTGGCCGCCTCTGCGGCGTTGGCCGCGATCACGACCGCGACGCCGGCGGTCAGGAGAGTGACACAGGCCATCGCGGTGGTTCGTCGCTTCATAGGAGCCCTCCCTGGCGTGCTGAAATGTTTCAAGCAGTGCCCGGTTGCGACCAGGATCGGCATTCGATCGAGGTTTGTCAACGCATGCTCCGGAACCTGGTGGCTGGCCAAGGCTTGACCTCGATGGGACGCCACTCATAGGCTGGCATCGACGTATTGAAACGATTAAACGCGTGGAGAGTCGAATGTCTCGCCTATCGACCGCGTTCGTTGCCGGCACCTGCGCGATGGTGCTCGTACTCACCGGAGCCACGGCGTCGGCCGAGCCGCCGGCCGTCGACCGCACGAGCGGCGGTCCGGACGCTCTCCGGCTCGAACACCTCGACCGCGGGCTCGTCGGCGCGGCCACCACCGAGGGTGTGTTCCTGAGCTGGCGACTGCTCGGTCACGAGGTCACCGGCCGTACCGCGACCGGGATGGCCGGCTCGGACTTCCACGTGTACCGGGACGGGGTCCAGATCGCGACCGTCACCGACAGCACGAACTACCTCGACCGCGAGGGCGCATCCGGCGCGCAGTACCGCGTCGCGGCGGTCGTCGGCGGTACCGAGGTCGATGTCAGCGCACCGGTCTCGCCATGGTCGGGGGCGTTCTACGACCTGCCGCTGCGCCGGCCGGCCGACGGCATCACACCGGTCGGTGAAACGTACACGTACAGCGCCAACGACATGAGCGTCGGCGACGTGGACGGCGACGGTCAGTACGAGTACATCGTCAAGTGGGACCCGTCGAACTCCAAGGACGTCTCGCAGATCGGGTACACCGGCAACGTGTACATCGACGCGTACGAGTTGGACGGGACCCTGCTCTACCGCATCGACCTCGGAGTCAACATCCGCGCCGGGGCGCACTACACCCAGTTCCTCGTATACGACTTCGACGGCGACGGCCGCGCCGAGATGATGTTCAAGACGGCACCGGGGACGAAGGTCACCCGGTACGACACTGCCGGCAACGTGGTCTCCGAACGGTTCATCACGATGCCGGGCGAGGACATCCGGGCCGGCTTCTCGCACGCCGACGACTACCGGCTGAGCCGGGCCGGCTACTTCGAGCACCTCGTCGACATGTTCCTCGGTTGGCACGCGCATCCCGAGGTGGTGGCCGGGCGTTGGCCGGCGACGCTCGAGGAGGCGTTCGGCATCCCGCCGGCATACCAGTACCCACTGTCCAGAGTGGACGCCGAGGCACTGGTGAACTACTTCCTCGACGTGTACGCGCCGAGCCGCAGCACCCGCAACACCCTGCGCCTCTTCGAGGGGTTCATCGTCGACGGGCCGGAGTACCTGAGCGTGTTCGAGGGCGCGACCGGTCGGGAGCTGCAGACGATCCGGTACAAGCCCGCGCGGCAGGACGACGGTCTCATGTGGGCCGACTACGCGCTGTCCCGCATCGAGCCGGGCAACCGCGTCGACCGGTTCCTCGCCACCGTGGCGTACCTCGACGGCAAGCACCCGTCCGCCGTCTTCGCCCGCGGCTACTACACGCGGACGACGCTCGTCGCCTACCACTGGGACGGCCGTCGGCTGAGCGAGGAGTGGTTCGTCGACAGCGGCTGGGTACCGATGACCAACCCGTTCAACTATCCGGCGCACAACAAGGACGGCACCGATCCGGAGTTCAAGACCATCACCACGCAGGGCGCGCACTCGCTGTCCGCCGCGGACGTCGACCTCGACGGCAAACAGGAGATCGTGTACGGATCGGCCACGATCGACCACGACGGCAGCCTGCTGTACAGCTCGTTCGGCGTACTGCCGCCGGGCAGCGGCAACCCGGGCGCGCTCGAACGGCTCGGGCACGGCGACGCGATGCACGTCACCGACCTCGACCCGAACCGGCCCGGCATCGAGCTCTACATGGTGCACGAGGCGGGGGCGTTCGCACCGTACGGCCACGCGATGCGCGACGCGGCAACGGGCCAGGTGCTCTTCGGCACCTTCAGCGGCCGGGACACCGGGCGCGGCATGGTCGGCGACATCATCCCGGCCGAGCCGGGACTCGAGGCCTGGGCGTCGACCGGGATGGGCCTGTGGACCGCCGACGGCGACTTCCTCGGTACCACCACTCCCGGGACGAACCAGAGCATCCGGTGGGCCGCGAACATGACCACGCAGATCGTCGACGGCGCGCTCGACGTCACGCCGACGATCCGCGACTGGCAGCGCGGGGTGGTGCTCACGGCGACGGGTACGCGTACCAACAACGGCACCAAGGGCAACCCGGGCCTCGTGGCCGACATCTTCGGCGACTGGCGTGAGGAGATGTTGATGCGCACTGTGGACAGTGCGGCGATCCGCATCTACCTCAGCACCGAGGTGACCAACCGGAAGCTCTACACGTTGATGCACGACCCGCAGTACCGGGCCGAGGTGGCGCGCCAGCAGACGACGTACAACCAGCCGTCGTACACCAGCTTCTACCTCGCCTCGGACATCGACTGGACCCGCGTGCCGGTACCGGACTTCTGGGCTCCGGGCAGCATCGGGGCCCTGGGCGACCGGCTCGACGCGTTCGTCCACAGTGGAGACGTCGCGGGCCCGGTAGCCGTCCAACTGAGGGCTGCACTCGCCCAAGCCGAACACCACGTGGACCAGGGACAGATCCCGCAGGCGGTCCGGGCGCTCGACCGGTTCGTGGAGCGCCTGGACCACTCGGGTGTGTCGGACACTGCGCGCGCATCGCTGACCTACCACGCCCAGACTGTGGTGTCCATGCTCACGTAGTCGGCTACTCGTAGCGGACCGCGTCGTGGCGGGTCGCGACGTCCATCATGAGCACGGCGATGGACGACACCGCGAGCGCGGCCAACACGCCGAGGCCGAGACCGGCGAGGAAGCTCGGCTCCGGGAAGACCCACTCGCTTCGCGGAACGACCAGGTACATCACGAGCATCACGAGGCCGAATACGCCGAGGGACGTGGACAGTAGGGGTACCCCCGTCTCCAACAACACCAGGCGTCGAAGCTCGGCGAGCCGAACACCGGAGGCACGCAGGAGCGCGAACGGGCGCCGGCGCTCCAGCAGCCCGGCGATGGCCGAGATGGTCAGGCTGAGCGCCGCGACGAGCAGTACGAACACGACGGCAGGCGCCAGCACCCCTGCTCGGTCGAGCTGCCGTTCCGACTCCGCCTCGAAATCACGGTTGGTCCGGGTCAACGAGAACGGCACGGTCACCGCGGCGAGTGTCCGGACCCGCTCCTCGGCCGCCAACGAGCCGTCGGTCGGCACGTAGAGGGTCACGACGGGCAGACTGGTCGCCTGCGGACCGGGCTCCATGATGCCGTTCCGGTTGAACAGCTCCGTCAGCGGCTGCTCTCCGTTGAGGACCGACGACGGCAGCGGGCAGCTCAGCTCCGTCACCCGGGCCAGATCCGCGCACCCGACGACGAGTGTTCCTCCCGGGCCCGACCGTCCTACCACGACACCGTTCGACATGAGCGGCGCCAGGGCGGCCTCCGGTACCCCGCGCACGTCTATCACGACCACACCGGGATTCAGTACCGACTGATTGCTGCCGCCCACCTCGCGTTCGTGCGCCGCGGTGAGGCCGGCAATGGTGGCCACCGCTATCGCGAGGGTCGCGCCGCTGACCGCGCGGAAAGCGGTGTAGGGGTCGGAAGCGATCCGGCGTGCCGCCATCAGGGTCGTCGCGCGCCGGCTGAGCCGGGCCACGCCTCGGCTGATCCACATGCACACCCACGGTCCGACCAGCACCAGTCCGACCAGTATGACCAGCGACGAGACTACGGGGAGCCATCCGACGAGCGGGTTCCGGTTCCCGGTCTCGGCCTGGGCGTTGCTGAGCTGTATTCCTTCCCAGAAGGCCGCGATCCCGACAGCCAGTGGGATCAGCCTCGTGGCGCGCGGGGGCCGTCGCCGCACGCGCTGACGAACCCCGAGCGGCGAGATCTGGACGCGGTGCATGGCCACGAGAGTCGTGAACACGGTGAGCACCGGTACCGCCACCAGTACCAGCAACGCCTGATCGGCCGGAGCGGTGAGGTCGGCGACATAGATCGGTACGCCGTGGCCCAACGTGATCTGGCTCGCCACCAAGGGCCGGGTCGCGAGGTATCCGAGCCAGCCGAGCAGAGTCCCGACGATCGCGGCACCCAGAGTCTCGGTCACGGCGAGCACGACGGTCTGCAGCCTGGTCGCCCCGGCCAGACGGATCGCGGCGAACCGCTGCTCACGCCGGGCCGCGCCGATGCGGGTGACCATCGAGACGAACACCACGACCGGGCCTACGATCAGCACCGCGACCAACATGACCAGGATCCGCGCCGCCGGCGCGAGGTCCAGCTGCTCGCCGGGTTGCTCGATACCGCGGATCTCGTACGCGCCGGCGGTGTTGCGCATCTCCTCGGGGGTCCGGCCGACGATACCGACCAGCTCACCGGGGGAGATCAGGCCCTCCGGCCCGATGGTGCCGACGATCTGCCCGGGGAACCGGTTGCCCAGTTGGTCGGCCGGCACCGTACGGAGCAACTCGGCCAGCGCCGGAGACACGACCACCTCCCCCGGTGCGGGCAACCGATCCACACCCGGCGGCACCGGCGGCCGTGGCCCGAGCGCGGCTATGTGGACCCGGATGACGTCCTGGCCCGCGTACCGGTCGGTGACGGCCATCCACAGTGCACCGTCGGGTGCGGTGGGTGGGCTCGCCGCGTTCGTGCGGTGCCAGGCGAGGCGGTCCACGTGGCCCTGCAGTACCGGCATCGCGGTCAGCGTGAACAGCAGCAGGATCACGCCGATCGTCACCCCGAAGGCCATCAACGCGAGGCGGGCCAAGCTCTCCCGGCCACCCGCGAACGCGATTCTGAGCCCGAGCCGGAAGTTCACGACACGACCGCCGGCTGGACGACCCGGCCGTCCCGCACGGTGACGGTGCGGTCGGCGTACGCGGCGACCCTTGCCTCGTGGGTGACCACGACGATGCCGACGCCTTCCGACTTGGCTGTATCGACGAACATGTCCATGACCTGGTCGGCGGCGACCGAGTCGAGCGACCCGGTCGGCTCGTCGGCGAAGACGAGCCGGGGGCCGGCGACGAGCGCGCGGGCGACGGCGACCCGCTGGGCCTGCCCGCCCGAGAGCTCGCCCGGGACGCGGTGCCCGAGCCCGTCGAGGCCCAGCCGTGCCAACCATTGCTCGGCCGCCGTTTCCGCGACTCTCCGCCGTTGCCCGGCGAGCAACAGCGGGAGTGCGATGTTCTCCAGCGCGGGCAGCTCGGGCACTAACTGTCCAAACTGGAACACGAACCCGAAGGCGGTCCGCCGCAGCCGGCTGCGCTGGCGGTCGGGCATCCGGTCGACGCGCTCGCCGTCGAAGGTCACCTCGCCGGCGTCCGGGAGGAGGATGCCCGCGAGGCAGTGCAGGAGGGTGGACTTTCCGGAGCCACTGGGACCCATGACCGCGAGCACTTCGCCCGCGTCGACGGACAGGTCCACCCCGCGCAGCGCCGGGGTCAGGCCGAAGTTCTTGCACACGCCCAGGGCCGTCAACAAAGCACTCACAGCCGGATCTCCTGAATTTTGTCGACGAGCGCGTCGAGGCGTCCGGCGGCGTGGTCTATCCAGCGCAGGTCGGCCTCGATGTGGAAGAGCTGGTAGTCAAGCAGCAAACTGTCCTGCAGCGAGGCGGTCCGCCGGGCCGCGGTCAGCTCGCGCATCACCGCGAGGTGCCGTTCGCGCTGCGTGTCGAGGAACTGTTCAGCGTTCCGTCCGGACTGGAGGGCCAGCACCACCTTCGTGAACAGCACGGTCTGCAAGTGCGGTTGTGGGTCCTCCGGTTCGGACAGCCAACGCTCCAAGTCCGTCACTCCCTCTGCCGTGATCGAGTAGCGCTTGCGCTCCGGCCCAGCGCCGGGCTCGACGCCGACAATCTCGATCAGGCCGTCCCGCTCGAGCTGCGCCAGCGTGCGGTACACCTGGCCGAATCGCAGCGGACGCGCGGCCCCGAACCGGCGGTCGTAGGACTGCTTGAGGTCGTAGCCATGGCGATCGGCCAGCTCGAGCAGGCCGAGAAGCGCGTACGAGACCGTCATGCCGGGTTACTATACCCGACGGGTATACCCAACGGGAAGAGGTCAGGCCTCGCGCCGGCGGAGCAGGAAGATCAGCAGGGCCGCCAGCAACGCGACGACACCTGCGATCGCAAGGATCCACGGCACGGTACTGCCGAACGTGTCGATGGTGCCCTTCTTGTCGGAGGCTTCGTCGACCGCGGCATCGACGCTCTGGTCGGTGAACGTCGTCGTCACGTCGTAGACGGGTGCGGCGGCGATGGGCGGCGACCCGATGCCGGCCTTGCGAGTCTCCCGTCGGTCGGTGTCCACGACGATTCCGGTCGTCGGTTCGACCCACACGGTTGACTTCGACTCATACGTGTAGGTCAGGGGCACCTGCGCGCCCAGCGACGGCAGCAGTTGCGCCAGTTGAGCCTTCTGCTCGGCCGGTAGCGGCAGGCGCTCGGCGATCGCACCCAGGGCGGCGCCGGACAGGTTCGTGGGCAGCGTGCCGAGGACCTGCGGGTCCTTGATGGCGGCGGCAGGCACGTTGACCTCATACACGTATGTGCCGAGGCCGTTCTTCTGCTCTTGCTTGACGTACGTAGCCGTAGCCGTCGTCTGCGTCTCGTTGACCCAGACCGGATAGTCCTTCTTCTCCGCGCCGATCGGCCAGCTCACCGTGAGCCCGTTCGGCTTGGTCGCGTTCCAGTCGGCCGGGTAGTCGGACGCACCGTTCAGCGTCTTGCGGTCGACGGCGTATGTGGCGTTTGTACTGCCTAGCTGCTGGCCCGACCCGGTCGCGAGGGTTCGCGCGTCGGTCGTCTTCGCCGCGCTGCCGTCGGTCGCGACCACCTGGACGGTTCGCTGTGCGGTCACCGGTGCGCCGGTCAGCAGGGCCTCACCCAGGCTGCCGGTGGCAATGGCCTGCGGATTCAACAGCACGTCGGCTGTACCGCTGAAGTCCCGGACCGTCTTGGTGTCGGCCGGCAACTGCGCGCGGCGCGGCACGACCACCCAGGCCATGATGGCGGCTGCCCCCAGAAGGACTACGCCGAGGCACGCGAGCACGATGGGCAGTGTCTTTGATCGCGTCATCATTCCCCCCGTAAATGCAAGTTTGTCCAGATTTATTATATCTGGCCTGATCGTTGGGCGTGGGCCGTTGGACGGTGTCGGTTCCAATCCCGCGTAGAAATAACACATGTGCATTTGCGGGGAGCCAGAAACAACATGGTGTATCCGCGTACCTCGTAAGGGTTATAGGCCGCAAAGGCGGGCATATCACATACTTCTCGCAACGGTACGCGGCCCGCGGCCGACCCCTCGGAGGTGAGCACCATGGACGTCATCGGCGATCTGCTGGACATCGTCGGCAACCTGCTGGCCGCTCTGCTCGGCCTGCTGCCCAGCCCGCCACCCGTACCGCCGGTCGCTCCGCCGACGCCGTAGTTCGTTACGCACCTGCCATTTCGGGGCTCAGCGGCGACTGTCCTCGGTGGACGCCGGCGCTGAGCCCTTCTCGTTTCAAAGATCAACAACCGGCTGTCGGTTGGCCGACGCTGCGTAGACCTTGAATCCGGACCGCCCGATAATTCGCTGACGGCGAAAGCATGTGACTGGTGATGCTTTCCGTAACGAGGAGTGGTGTTTTCTGGTGTACAGGCCGATGCGATGAACCCTGACCGGCGAGACGGCCCGGTCGCGGCGGCGACGGCCGACCTTGCCGCCTGGCTACGGGATGCCATCGGGGCACCGGTGCGCATCGGACCACCGACAGCCATCGAGTCCGGAGAACCGGTTGTGGCGGCGTGGCCGCTCGAGCTGCGATCGGACCAGGAGGCTCGGAGCACCGGGCAGCGCCTGCCGATGCGGCTCATTCTGCGTTGCCTGGTCTGCGCGTCGGGAGCCGTGGACGAGGCGACCCGACTGCTCGATCGCGTACTGGTCGCCGCGGCAGCCGCGGTGGAACGGATCGCGGTACTCGAACCGCCGTCGCCGGAGACCTGGCTGGCCTTCGGCGTCGCGCCGCGCCCGGCGGTACTGTTCGACATTCCGCTGCAGATCGCCCGCGTCTCGCCACCCGTTCCGATGGTGACCCAGCCCATCCAGGTCGAGACCATGGCGCTGCTCGCGGTGACCGGTCGCATTCTCGGTCCGGGCGACATACCGCTCAGCGACATGCGTGTCGAGGTGGCGAGCACCGGCCACTCGGCGCTAACGGATTCGAACGGGCAGTTCGTCCTCGCCGGCGTCCCGGCCGGTGAGCCGACTCGCCTGCGGGTGCGTGGGCGAGGTCGGTACATGCTCGCCGAGATTGAAACACCGTCGACCGATCCGGTTGTCATCCACTGCAATTTCGAGGAGGCCTAATGCCTACCTACCGAGCCCCTGGCGTCTACGTCGAGGAAGTGCCGAGCGGGACGCACCCGATCGGCGCCGTCGGCACGAGCGTCGCTGGCTTCGTGGGCACTGCACCCGACCCGTCAGCCAGCCCCAACAAGGCGGTAGCGCTGACCAACTGGACCCAGTTCACGAACATCTTCGCCTTCGAAGGCAACGGCTTCCAGAAGAAGGAAGGCTCGCCGCCTCCCGAGCACGAGAGCACGCCGTTGGCCCGTGCGGTCTACGGATTCTTCGACAACGGCGGCGCGCTGTGCTATGTCGTCAACGTCGGTGAGGACGACCCGATCGCCGGAGTCGGCGGGTACCGGGCCGGCATCCAGCAGTTCGAGGAGATCGACGAGATCGCGATCGTCGCGGCACCCGGACGGACCGACGTCGCGTCGTACGAGGCGTTGCTCGCCCACTGCGAGAGGATGGGCGACCGGGTCGCGATCCTCGACCCACCGCCGGAAGACGGCGTCGACATCCAGCGGTTGACCAAGGTGGCCACGGCTCCTCCGCCGGCCAGGCCGACCGGCCGCGCCGCGGTGGGCGAGGGCGGCGGCAGTGGTGGTGGCGGCGGCGAACCGCCGGCCGGTGGCGGCCCGTCCGGTGGTGGCGGCCCGTCCGGTGGCGACGGTGGCCTCCGGCCTCGCGAGTCGGAATACGGCGCCTTCTACTTCCCGGAGATCCAGGTCGCCGACCCGTTGTCCGGCGAGAGCCTCTACACCGCACCGAGCGGACACATCGCCGGTGTCTGGGGCTTCGTCGACAGCGAGCGCGGTGTGCACCACGCCCCGGCCAACGCGGTCATCCGCGGTCTGGTCGGCCTGCGCCAGCAGATCACCCCGCAGGAGCAGGAACTGCTCAACCCCAAGGGCGTCAACTGCATCCGTACCTTCGGCACCACGACCCTCATCTGGGGCGCGCGCATGCTGACCCCCGAGGCGGACCCGCTGCGGTACATCAACGTCCGCCGGCTGATGCTGATGCTGAAGGAGTCGATCCAGGAAGGTACCCGCTGGATCGTGTTCCGGCCGAACGACTACGAGCTGTGGTCGAGCATCCGGCTGGACATCAGCAACTTCCTGACCGGCGTCTGGCGGGACGGTGCGCTGTTCGGCCGCACGGCACAGCAGGCGTTCTTCGTCAAGTGCGACGAGGAGACCAACCCGCCCGACCAGCGGGACCGCGGCGTGGTCACCACGGTCATCGGTGTGGCGCCGGTGAAGCCGGCTGAGTTCGTGGTGTTCAAGATCAGTCAGTCGGCCGGCGGTTCCGAGTCCGAGATCATTGGAGGCTGAGATGCCAGAAGTCGTCGCCAAGCCGGCCGCCCAACCCGGCAATGTCGTTGACCCGTTGCGTGCGTACCACTTCAACTTGATCATCAACAACGTCAACAGTGGACACTTCGTCTCGGCGTCCGGCTTCGACGTTCAGGTGGACAAGATCCTGTACCGCGAGGCGGGTCTCAACCAGATCGTCCGGGCGATCCCGGGCCGCGTCTCGTACTCGTCGGTGACTCTCCGGTACGGCGTAACCACCTCGACGGAGTTGTGGGACTGGCTGATGAGCGCGGTCAACGGCCAGGTGAGCCGCCGCCGCGTGACGATCGCGATGCTGGACTCCACCGGGGCGAACACCGTGATGCGCTGGGTGCTGAACAACGCGTGGCCAGAGGCGTGGTACGGCGCGCCGCTCGACGCGCTCACCCGGGACCTGGCCATCGAAACCCTGGTACTCGCCCACGACGGGCTGGTGCGGGAGGCCAGCGGTGGCGCCCCGGCGGCAGGTGCGTAGCCGGCTGGCCGGTTGGCTCCGGCGGTTGAGTCTCCGGGTCGCCCGGACGGCGGCCGTGTTGGAACGTCCAGCGCCGGACACGGTGGCGCTGGATGGTTCCGGCGCGGCGGACGGGCCGCCCGAGCACTGGCTGCGAATGGTGGCCGAGCGGGCACCCGAGCTCCTGGACGGTCGGGGGATCCGGGTCGGTACGACGCTGCCGCACCTGCCCGACTCGATACCGCCCATGCCCGACATGGCTCGGGCGGAGGTGTCCACCGACGGGTGGGCGGCCGGAAGCCCGGTGCACCGGTCGGCTGACTGGGGCAGCGCTGTGCCGGTACCCCGGCCGGCTTCTGCCCCGGACGAACCGGCACCGGCGAGACCAACGCGGCGCCCGGCGCGGGCCGCCGTCGAGGCGACTCCGGCCGAACACGCGCGGCGACCCGGACTCAACGGTCGGCCACTGCCCACAGTGGACCGTCCGGAACGTCGTACGGTCGAGAGCGGGACACCGCATCCGGCGCTGCCGCGGCGGGTGCTGGAACGGCTCGTGTCGAGCTGGACCGACCGACGGCGGAGCCCGGTGGAGACCGGTTCGCCGGTACCGCCGCCGCGTGCGGCCGGACCGGTCGAGCCGTCGCCGGCCGTCGTTCCGTTCCCGTCTGCTCCGGTCGTCCCGACACCGCCCCGGATGTTCGGCTGGTCAGTCGACGACATCGACCGGCACCCGGCACCGGGACCGGTCGATCGGGCTGCAGTTGGGCCTGCACAGCCCGAACTGTGGGGCCGGTTCCCACCGGTGCCGTTGCGGCGCAACGGTGACTGGCGATCCGGTCCACTGGCGCGGGAGAGGAGCGCACCGGCGCCGCGCGGTCCCGACACCCGGTGGCCGGCAGCACCGTCGGACGGGCCGTGGCAGTGGACCAGCAGCCTGCCCACCGACCGCTGGCCGGCATTGCCCGACGACAGTTCACTGTGGACGCCGCCGGTCAGCGCGTTCACCGATGCCCAGATACGGCGCCTCGACGACGAACAACGAGGAGTGTGATGGAGCGGGTCGCGTTCCTCATCGACGAATCCGGCGAGCGCATCGACTGTCTGCTCAACCCCGAGACGGTCGAGGTCACCCGGCTCGCCGGGGTACGCCCGCGCGGTACGGCTTCCGGTCAGCTCACCGGTGCGGGCCTGGCCGACGATCCGCTGCAGTTCACCGGTGGCGGCCGTACCCAGATGGTGCTGGATCTGCTCTTCGACGTCGAGCTGGTCGAGACCAAGGTGCAACCGACCGACGTCCGCGAGCTGACGCGCAAGCTGTGGATGCTCACCGAGAACTCGGCCGACGAGCGCGGCTCGATCCGGCCGCCGAAGGTGAGCCTCATCTGGGGCCGGACGTGGTTCGTGACCGGTGTGATCGTCGCGATCGCGGAACGCTTCGAGATGTTCGCGATCGACGGCAGCCCGCGCCGCTCGTGGTTGCGGCTGAAGCTGGTCCGGGTCGCCGAGTCGGCTGCCGAGGCAAAGGCCGCCTTCGATGCCGAGTTAGCCGCCGCGGCTGCGCCGGTGGAGCCCCCGGCGCCCGGTACCCCACCGGGTGGGGCGGTCATGGCGGTCGGCGACGGCAGTTCCGAGCCGGGCTACTCGGGCGTCCGGTTCGACCTGCTCACCAACGACGCGCTAGGTAGCCCGTTGCGCTGGCGGCTGCTGGCCGAGTACAACCAGATCGCCAACCCGTTCGAGGTCCCCCCGGGTACGCCGCTGGCCATCCCGGAGGGCCTGACGCGTCCGACAGCGAACGGAACGCCATGAGCAGTAGTACTCCAGCCGCGGAGATCCGCGTCGATGGCACGGCGCTGCCGGAGGACCTGAGCCGGCGGCTCGTGTCCATCCGCGTGGCCAGCCGGCTGTCCCAGCCGAGCCAGTGCGAGCTGGCGTTCGCGACGTGGACCGGCGCGGCGGCCGAGCACGACCGCATCCCGCTCGGGGCGTCGGTCAGCGTGCGCATGACCGAGGACAGCGGCCCGCTGTTCGACGGTGAGGTCACCTGCATCGAGTTGGTACACGCACCCGACGGCGCGGCGTTGACCCGGATCCGGGCCTACGACAAGCTGCACCGGTTGCGCAAACGCCAGCAGCTGCGCGTGTTCGAGTCGGTGACCGCGGAGGGCCTCGCCGAGCAGCTCGTCGACGACCTCGACCTCAACCTGGAAGCGGAGGAGTCCGGTCCCGAGTGGGAACGGATCGTGCAGGATCGGCAGAACGATCTCGAGCTGCTCGTGGAGGTCGCCAACCGGGCCGGGCTGTATCCCATTGTGGACGGTGACACGCTGCGGCTCGTGACGCTCGACGGCTACGGCCAGCCCGTGCCGTTGAAGCTCGGCGAATCGCTCGTCGAGGCCCGGATCGAAGCCAACCTCGACCTCGTGGGCAGCAAGGTGACCGCCTACGGCTGGCACCCCCAGAACGCCGAGGTCATCGAGCAGGAGGCGAGCAGCCCGCGCAGCGGGCGGAGCATCGACCTCGAGCCGGATCCCGGTGACGTGGGCGGCGGCGGTGAGTTCTTCGTCGTCGACCAGCCGGGGCGCAGCGACGACGAGCTGGCCGCGTTCGCACAGGCGGATCTCGATGCCCGGGTCGGGCGCGCGGTGACCGTCAGCGGGGTCGCGAACGGCGATGCCGCCCTGCGGGCCGGGTGCCGGGTCGACATCAGCGAGCTGGCGCAACCGGTTCGCGGTACCTACGTCGTCTGCGAGGTCGTGCACACCGTCGACGCGACCGGCTACCTCAGCAAGTTCTCCACCGAGCCGCCGCGGGTCCGGCCGCAGCCGCCGGGCGCCTCGGTCACGCTCGGCAAGGTCACCGCGGTCGACGGCAATGGTCGGGTACAGGTGTCGTTGCCCGCGCACGGCGACCTCGACGCCGGCTGGCTGGCGGTACTGGTTCCCGGTGCGGGCTCGGGCAAGGGACTGGTCGCGCTGCCCGACGTGGACGATCTCGTCCTGGTGTTGCTGCCGCACGGCGTACCGATGGCCGGCATCGTGCTCGGCTCGCTCTACGGCGCGACCGAACCGCCGGACTCCGCTGGCGTCACCGACGGTGCCGTGAAGCGCTGGTCGCTGCGCACCGCCGAGGGACAGTCCATTGTGGTCGACAACGCGGACAAGAAGATCCGGGTGGAGAACGACGCGGGCAGCTACATCGAGCTGGGACCGAACATGATGCAGCTGCACGCCGCGACCGACCTGGTCGTGGAGGCGCCCGGCAAGGCCATCACCATCAAGGGCAAGAGCGTCGATTTCGTGTACGCCGCGGGCGAGGGATGAGGTGACTGATGAAATGGGTCACCGCCAAGGCGGTCATCAAGTGTGCGCACGACGGCACCGTCCAGAACATCCCCTCCCAGCACTGGGTCACGGTCGAGCAGGTGGAGGTGCTCGTCGAGAACGACCCGGAGGGGCGTGACATCACCGCCTGTCCGAACTACGGCCCCACCATCAAGCCGTGCGTGAAGACGCTCAAGGTGGCCAAGGGCTACAGCTTGCGCGTACGCATCGACAACAAGCCGGTAGTACTGGACACATTGGACGGACTGACCGACGGTACGCCGCCCGGAGTCGTGCACTACACGTGCCGGGATCCGGCCGACAAGTTCGTGGAGGCTGACCAGTGAGCGTGGGCGTGAGGCAACGGCGAGCACCACGACGGCGAATGATCGCCGAACGTCGAAGCGAGGGCAAGCAATGACGGCTCCTCGTGAACGCGCCTTCCGGTTCGTCGGCGCCGGGTTCGCACCCGGGTCGCGAGGCGGCCTGACCGTCACCGCGTCCGGTGGCGTCGCGATGGTCGACGGCGACGAGTCCATCCGCCAGGCCATCATCATGCTGCTGTCGACGAGGCCGGGCGAGCGGGTGATGCGGCCCGCGTACGGGTCGAACCTGCACCGCCTCATCTTCGCGCCGAACAACGACACGACGGCCGGGCTGGCCAACCACTACGTAAAACAGGCGCTGCAGCGCTGGGAACCACGCGTGGACGTGCTGGACGTGGACGCGCAGCCCGATCCCGACGATCCGTGGCGACTGAACATTCAACTCCAGTACCGGGTGCGGGCGAGCCTGAGCACGGGCGTCATAGCGTACTCGGTCGACCTTGGAACGCTCGACGAAGGTGATGCGCTGTGACCTTGCCCGTGCCCAATCTCGACGACCGGACGTTCATCGACCTGGTGGCCGACGCACGTGACCGGATCGCGCATTCGTGTCCAACGTGGACAGACCTGTCCGTGCACGACCCCGGCATGGCGCTGGTCGAGGCGTTCGCATACCTCACCGAGGTGCTGATCTACCGGGTCAACCAGTTGCCGGAGAAGGCGTACATCGCCTTCCTCAACATGCTGGGCGTCAGCCGGCATCCGCCGGCGGCGGCGTGGGCCGAGGTCACGTTCAGCCGGACGAACCCCGCACAGACCAACCCGGTGGCCATCCCGGCCGGTACCCGCATCGCGGCCGCCCGTGGCGCGGATCCCCAGCCGGTCGTGTTCGTGACGACCGAGCCGACCGTGCTGCCGGCCGACGCCGCCGAGGTGACCGTGCGGGCCCACCACGGCGAGTTGGTCGACGGGGAGCTGCTGGGCGTCGGTACCGGTCAGCCGGGGCTGCGGCTGACGGCATCCCGGGTACCGATCGTGACCACCACCGAGAACCTGGACCTGCTGCTCGGCGTCGAGGTGCCGACCGGCACGCTCCCGGTCGGCGCGGCGGCCCGGGAGTTCGAGGGCACGACGTACGAGATCTGGCGCCCGGTCGTCAGCTTCGCCGGGGCCGGTCCGGACTCGAAGGTCTACATGATCGACCGGACGTCCGGTGTGGTGACCTTCGCACCGGCACTGGACCTGCGCGGAGGCGGTGACTCCGCGCAGCCCGTGGCGATCGCGGCGACCCCGCCCGCCGGCCGGAAGATCCGGCTGTGGTCCCGCGTCGGCGGTGGAGCGAAGGGCAACGTCGCGGCGGAGACGCTGACGAGCCTGCGCGATCCGCTGCCCGGGCTCAAGGTCACGAACAAGAAGCCGGCGCGCGGCGGCCGCGACATGGAGTCGTTCGAGTCGGCCGTCGGCCGGGGCCCGTACGAGTTCTTCTCGCTGCACCGGGCGGTGACCGCGCGCGACTTCGAGACGCTCGCCACCGCTGGCTCGGCCGCGGTCGCCCGGGCGCGGGCGTTCACGCGGTCCGCGGTGTACTCCTTCGCCCGGCCGGGCGAGGTCGAGGTCGTGCTCGTCCCGTACGTGCCGGACGAGGCGCGGCCGGCCGGTCACCTGTCGATCGAGACCTTGCGCGGCCACGAAATCGAGGAGGCGCGGCTACGTACCGAGCAGGACCTGAACAGCCGGCGGGCCCTGGGTACCAGTTGCATCACGCCGTGGGCGAAGTACAAGGCGGTCTCGGTACTGGGCAAGGTCGTCGTGCGCCCCGAGGAGGACATCGACGCGGTACGCCGGCGCATCCACGACCGGCTGCACCAGATGATCAGTCCACTGCCGACCGCGATCAACCCCGCCGGCTGGGCGTTCGGTGAACCGCTGCGGGCGTCCAATGTGTACCGCGTGCTGGAGCAGGCCGAGCCCGGCGTCCGGTACGTGGAGGATGTGCGGTTCGTCGTGGACGAGGTACCCGACTCGAACACCGGTACCGTCGCGGCCGACGAGTACCAGCCCGACACGTGGTACGCCGGCAGCGGCGAGACGCTGTTCCGGTCCACCAACGGAGGCCAGGGCTGGGAGCCGGTCGGCCGGTTCCCCGGCGAGGAGATCGAGCGGGTGGTACCGGCGCCCGCCGCGGCCCGCGTCGGCATCGTGCCCAGGCCCGGCGCCATCGCGGTCGGGACCCGGCGGACCGACGGGCAGGGTTCGCGGATCTACCTGTCCACCGACCTCGGTGACACCTGGCAGCAGCTGGCCGAGTTGGCACCGCAGGTGACCGACGTGGCGTGGATCGACCGGGACCAGGCCGGCGCACTGTTGCTGGCCACCGTCGCGGGGCTCTACGAGCTGTCGCTGCTGCCGAACTCGGTACCGCTGCAGATCCTCGTCGACCCGACCGACGCGGACCGCGGCTTCTACGCGGTGCGTGCCTTCGTCTCGGAGCGCGGCGCGCCCGCGGTGGCGGTGGCGGCCCAGACGCGGTACGGCGTGTACCTGTCTACCGAGGGCGGACGCCGCGACACGTTCCGCAACATCGGACTGGCCAATGTGGACACTCGGCAGCTCGCCGTTCAGTACGACGGGCCGGCGACGTGGCTCTGGGTCGGCGCGGGTGAGCCCGACCCGAACCGGCCCGGCCAGGGGTGTTTCCGGACCAGGCTGTTCGAGCCGGACGTCCGGTGGCAGGCGCTGGCGGCCGACTGGGGTGGCGGGACGTGCTGGGCGATCGCGTTCGCCGGTACGACCGCGCTGGCGGCGACGCACAGTGGTGGCGTCGTCCGGCTGGACACCCTGGCCGCCGAGCCGAGGTGGCAACCCTCCCAGGTCAACTCCGGCCTCCCGCTGCGCGACCGGGCCCGGTTCGAGCCGGTCGAAACGATCTCCGTGGGCGCTTCGGGGCTCGTACTGGCGGGTGGGTCACGCGGTGTCTACCGCAGCACCGACGCGTTCCGTTGGGTCGGCGCGGCCAACCGGGAGACGAAGGATCTGGTGACGATCCCCGATACCTGGTTGATCTGCTCCGGCACGCACCGAATCGAGGTGGTACCGGCCGATGCGACACCAGGCAATTGAGAAGCTGCTGCCAGCCGCGTACCAGCGGGCCGCCGCGCCCCGGAGTGTGCTGAGCGCCCTGCTCTACGTCATGGAGGACATGCACGCGCCGGACGAGGCCGTGCTCGAGTCCGTGGACGATCTGTTCGAGGCGTACCGCACCCGCGACCAGCTTCTGCCGTTCCTGGCGCGCTGGCTCGCGCTGGACCACCTGGTACCTCAGCAGGCCGGGGCGAGCGCGCGGTTGCCGATGCCGGTGGGTAGGCTGCGGAACCTCGTCGCGGAGGGGGCGGCCCTGGCCCAACTGCGGGGTACGCCGGAAGGCTTGCGCCGGACGCTGGAAATCTCCACGGGAGTCACCGGTTTCACGATTGAAGAACCGGCGAATAAGCCGTATCACTTCGTCGTACGCGTGCCCCCCGCCGCGGCCGACCAGCTCCCGCTGATCCGGCGCATCGTGGACACCGAGAAGCCGGCCGCCACGACGGCGGAGGTACCCGACCCCATACCACCCACCGATGGCCGAGGAGAAGGTCCATGACAACCGAATGGGTGATCACCGCTGCGGCGGAACGGGTGGAGCTCAAGAGCGATAACACGGGGGAGACCGCCTTCACCGTGACGAATCCGGGTACCGTGCCGGACCGGGTGGTCTTCGAGGTGGTACCGGGCGATGGGGCGCAAGCGTCGTGGTTCCCGCCACCGCCGGAACCGCAGCTCCTAGTGGCCGGCGGCGCATCGGCCACGTTCGTGCAGAAGATCGCGGTACCGGCGGGCACCCCCGCGGGGAGTCACTGGATCCAAGGCCGGGCGTACTCCGCCGACACGGCACCGGAAGAGGGGTCGCGGCTCAGCGGGCGGGTGGCGTTCGATGTCAAGCCGTCGGAGAAGCCGAAGCGACCGTGGTGGCCGTACGCGCTGGCCGCCGGTCTGCTCGTGGTGGTACTCGTGGTGGTCGGTGTCCTGGTCTTCAGCGGTGGAGAGCCGGAGGTACAGCCGACTCAGCCCCCGGCGACCACCAGTGCCTTCGACCCCACGGTCAAGCCCGTCCTCCTGTCACCGGCCGACGGCGCGGTGTTCAGCATCTTCCCGCGTACCACGAACTACCAGTGGCAGGCGGTCCCGGGCGCGACCCAGTACCGGCTCCAGATCCAGTTCTGCCAGGCCGCATGCAACGACGCCAATGCCGCGAACTGGAAGGCGCCGCGGATCGTCACGGGGACCACGCACACGGACGACTTCGTCGGTGCCCAGCCTGGACGTTGGCGGGTCACGGCGATAGGCCCCGCGGGTGACGGGGCGACGAGCGAGTGGCGACAGTTCAGCTACACCCGCTGAGAGGGCCGGCATGAGCAAACGAACGCGCAATATGCTGATCATTGCCCTGGTGCTGTTCCTGTGTTGCTTCGGCGGGTCGATAGCCAACCCGTTCTCGAGCGACAACGAAGACGACAACCCGATCGTCAACCTCCTGGGCAAGTTCGCCAGCAAGAACGTGGTGCCCGACAGCGACGTCACGGCAGCCTGCAAGAACGCGGCGAACACGTTCACGGTCAACCTCACCCCGTGCGTGTTGTCCGTCCCGGCGAGCGACACCGAGATACGCAACCTCATCCTGAGCAGCAACGTGACTTTCACGGTGGAGGCTCGGGTGCCGCGGGGTGATGACACCGGCGAAGCCAAAGCCAAACGGGACGATGCGGACGGCCGGTTCCGGATAAAGGTGGCAATCGATGAACGGGGCGGTCAGGTCGTGTTGACCTGTAACTGCGTCGTGAAACGCGAGGACGGGTCGTAGATGGGCGAGCTGAAAAAGCCATTCTTCTTCATCGCGGTCATCGCGATCGGGCTCGTCGTGCTGGTCGAGCTCGGCTCGTCGCTGTTGATCGGTGGCGGCGACGCCGGATCGAGGTTCGCTCTAGAAGCGGCGGAACGTGGGATCACGATCCCGCCCACGGACGTGTCGGAGCCACCCGGCCGCGGTATCCCGTACCTGGCTCTGATCGACGTCATCGCTTTCTACACGGCCGCGCTGATGGGTGCGAGCCTCATCGTTCCGGAGAAACTCCACGGTCGGCTGCAGGGCATCCTCACGCTGATCGGCTCGATCGTGCTCATCATCGTGAGCCTGATCCTGCTGATCATCGCGTTCGTCGAGCTGCTCATCATGGTCTCGCTGTTCCTGGCGGTTCCGTTCGGAACGATCGCATACCTGGTGATCTGGGGGTTCTTCCCGCGCGGGGATGCCGCGGTCATCCTGTCGCTGCTGATGTTCCTCAAGCTCGTGTTCGGCGCGTTCCTGATCCTCGCCCAACCCCGCTTCCTGCAGAACAAGGGGTTGGTCGCGTTGATCATCACGTCGCTGGTCGCCAACGTCGTCGTTGCTTTCCTACACGGGTTCGTGCCGATCATTCTGGTGAGCATTGTGGACGATCTGGCGGCGATAATCTTCGCGATCGTGGCTATCATCTGGGCGATCATCCTGCTGATCGGCTCCATACCCGCGGTCGTCAAGAGCGTACGAGTGTCGGTCGGCGGCTGAGAGGAGACCGAGGGAGAGCAGCAGATGGCGACCGAGTGGGTAATCAGCTCCGCGGCGGAACGGGTCCGGTTGGCGGGCGACAATCGGGGCGAAACGTCGTTCACCATAACCAATCCGGGGACGGTACCCGATCGGGTGGTCTTCGAGATGGTGGCCGCCGACGGCGCGGACCTGTCGTGGTTCAACGTGGAGGAACCGCAGCGTCTCGTGGGTCCCGGTGCGTCGGTGTCGTATGTGGTGAAGATTCTGGTGCCGGCCGGTGCTCCGGCGGGTAGCTACTCCTTGCAGGGTCGGGCCTATTCCGCCGACTCCGCTCCGGAGGAAGGCTCCCGACTCAGCGGCCGGGTGGGATTCGACGTCGCCGCGTCGGCGAAACCGAAGAAACCGTGGTGGCCGTACGCGGTCGCCGCCGGTGTGCTGGTTGTCGTACTCGCGGTGGTGGGTTACCTGGTCTTCCGCTCGGACGAGGAACCCCAAGGCTTTCCCAGCGACCCTCAGGCGTACGCCGAGGCGGTGCTGGCGGCCTGGGACCAGGGCGCCTCGACGAGGCTGGGGGACCTGACCGACGCGGATACGAACCAGAAGCTGATGGCCATCGGGCACCCCAACATGCAATGGACCCTCGACCAGTGCGACGGCGCGGCCGGATCGTCGTTCTGCACGTTCCACAACACCAATAGCGACACCATCCTGCTGCGTATCACGAACCAACTTCTCGGCAACGCCCATGCGGCGACCGACGTCACATACACACCCTTCATTCCGTGACAGGAGCCGCGATGACCTCGCCGACGACCTCGCCATTCGCGATTACGACGCCTACCACGACCGTGTACCTGCCGGAGAACCGCATCGGCGAGATGCCGTTCACGGTCACCAACATGACCGAGCAGCAGTTGTTGGGCAAGGTGACCGTCATCCCCCTCGACGACGCGCCACCGAAGTGGTTCAAGCCCAACAAATCGGAGCTGAATCTGCCCTCCCGCGCGTCGGCCCAGGTCGTCGTCCAGGTCGAGCCGCCGTTGGGGGCGGTGGCAGCGTCCCACCAGTTCCGGCTGGACGTCGACGACCCCGCCACATCCGAGCCGGCGATCACCGGACCGTCGGTCGAGGTCGTCGTACCGGCGTCGCAACCCAAGTTCAACTGGAAGACGCCGAGGGGTTATCTGGCCACCATGCTCGGTGCCTCGGCCGGCGGTGCCTTGGGCGAGCTCATCATCCTTCTGATGTTCATCAAGGGACCCGACGACACGTCGTGCACCGGCGACCCAGTTGGTTGCATATTTTCGGAAGTCTTTGCCGCGATTATCTTCTTCCTCATCGCCATCGTGCTGGGCCTGGGGCTGCTGTGGGTCGGCGCGGTCGAAGGGGCGTGGATCGGGCTTCGCCTCAAGAGTTATCTCGGGTCGAAGACGACCGCGGGGTTCCTGGCCGTCCTGATGGTGCCGTGGACGTTCGGCATACTCTGGTTGCTGAGCAAGATCACAGATAACCTCGTCGTGGTCATCATCGTCTCGCCGATTCTGCTCACCGCGGTGCCCGCGTTACTGGCGCGCGGAGCCTCGTTGTTGATTTACACGAAACGCATCTGACGTCTACTCGACGCGGAGAGTCGGCCCGGTCGGCCCGAGAACCCCGTAGACGCTTTCGTACAGAAGCATCTGCAGTGCTCGGGCCGTCTCGGCGTCGAGCAAGACCCGGGTGCCGTCGCGCAGTTCGAACGTGACCGTGCCGGCGTCGATGTCCAGGTAGCCGGTGACCAGCACTTCGTCGTCCTGGTACGAGCGGCGTACCCGGATCTCGCGCGACAGCATGGTCTCGTTCAACGGCTAAGCAGCCTTTCCGACGCGCTCGCGGGGGACGACGTACTCGGCCGCCATCGTGTCGACGACGGTCCCCGCGCCTTCGGCCCGGCGGTACCGGCACATCACCGCCAGAGCCGACGCGGCCTCCACCATGCCCGGGCGCCATGCCCCGTCGCGGTAGACCCAGACCGGATCGCCTCGACGGTACGTGTCGGCCGGCAGTACGGTCGCCGGATCGCGAGGGTACGGCTCGTGGGTCGGCGCGGGCGGTTCCGGGGCGTCGAGCCGCTTCGCGGCGTACATCGCCATATCCGCCCGGTGGAGCAGCTCGCCGATCGCGGCCTGGCCGTCGGCGCGCGCCAAGCCGAGCGACGCCGTGACGCGCAGGACCCGGCCGGCCACCCGGATCGGCTCGGCGATGGCCGTGGAGATGGTCCGGATCGCCGAGTCGCACGTCAGCACGCCGGCGAACTCGTCGCCGCCCAACCGTGCCACCAAATGGTCGCTGGCACAGTAGCTCACGCGCTGTGCGATCGTCCGTAGGACGTCATCGCCGACGTGGTGGCCGAAGCTGTCGTTGATGGGCTTGAAGTTGTCGAGGTCCGCCACCATCACGATCGCGGACTGCGCGTGCCGGTCGATGAGGCCGGGCGCCAGCTCGAGAAACAACCGCCGGTTCGGCAGACCCGTCAGCTCGTCGTGACTCGCCGCCCAGCGCAAGGCCTCGTGTTCTGCCCGCAGCCGTGCGACCTCGGCCTGCAGCCTGGCCAACTCACTTTCGGTCCGCGTCATGGGTCGCGCGCCAGGCGCCCCGTTCGCGACGGGACCCATGAAAACCATCGTGGCTTGTTTCACGGTCGCCGCCGGGCGGAATTGTGTACCGCGGCGAGGCGCGGCAACGGGGCGGCACCCGCGGCTGTCACGTTGACCAGCATGGCAGTGCAGCAGGCTGTGTGCAAGATTTCACGGCGCGAAGTTGGCACATCGAGATCGTGCAGACGCTTCAATTTCGGCTACGCTACGTATCTCGATGTTTCTTGGTGAAAGACCGAGTGCCGGCGTGCCGGACACGGGGTAACAGGTGGTCCCAATCAGTAGGGGGTACCGATGAACGACGCCAGCCGCACCGAGTGGATCATGTCGAGCAGATCGACAGGTAACGGCGGCAGCTGCGTAGAAGCGCGGCGCCACAACGACCTCATCGAGGTTCGGAACAGCAAACACCCCGACGCGGGGATCGTGCGGTTCACCGACGAGGAGTGGGACTCGTTCCTCTTCGGCGCGAAGCGCGGAGAGTTCGACAGGCTTCTCACGCCCTGACGCGAACCGGTACGGGCGGTGCACAACATGCACCGTCCGTATCGGTCAGGTCAGTTTGCCGACGCCCCCCAGCCCGCCGCACGCCTGCGGATCCCTGGCGAAGTCGGTCGGGTCGTCCGGGGCCGGTAGCCACTCCGGCAGCCAGACGAGGCCCGGCTCGACCAGCTCCAGGCCGGTGAAGAACCGCTCGATGCCGGCCCGGGTACGCACCTGGAACGGTGACGCGGTCTGTCGCTTGTAGACGTCCTGCAGGACCGCGATGTCGTCGTGGTTGGCGTCCACGGGCGAGGCGGAGGCGTGCGAGACCACCAGGTAGCTGCCCGGTACCAACCCGGCCATCAGGCGAGACACGACGTCGTACGCCTGGTCGTCGTCGGTCACGAAGTGCAGCACGGCGACGAGCAGTAGCCCGACGGGGCGGTCGAAGTCCAACAGCTTGGTGACGCGTGGGTGGTTGAGGATGGCCTCGGGACCGCGGATGTCGGCTCGGACCGCTGTCGCGTACTCGTTGCCCTCCAGCAGTTCCAGCCCTTCGGCCACGGCGAGTGGGTCAACGTCCACATAGGCCACTCGGGCGTCCGGTACCGCCTGTTGCGCGACCTCGTGGACGTTGCCTTCGGTCGGGATGCCCGAGCCGATGTCGAGGAACTGATGCACCCCGGCGTCGACCAGGAACCGCACCGTTCGGCGCAGAAACGCCCGATTGGTCCGGGCCATCATTGGTACCAGCGGAAAGCGCTCCGTGACGGCCCTGGCCGCCGCGCGGTCGGCGGGGAAGTTGTGGGTGCCCCCGAGGTGATAGTCGTATATGCGTGCCGCCGTGGCCGGCTTCGCGCCGACACCAGGTGCCGTGTTGCCCATTCGGTCATGCCCCTACAAAGTCGGCCAGCGGGATGGCGTCCTTGCAGAGCAGCTGGAAGATCCGCCGGTACTCCTCGACCTCATGCTCTTCCTCGAGATAGAGGGCGCCGACGTGGGACTCGAGGTACACCACGTCGGGGTCGTCCGGGTCGTCGAAGTCCAGAATCCGAAACGCGCCCGCCATCGCTGGATGCGCGCCGACCGAGAACGGCATCACCATGATCTCGACCCGGTCCCGCTCGACCGTCCGGCGCAAGTGCTCGATCTGCGCCGCCAGGACCGCTGGGCCGCCGACGGGCCGCGTCAGCACCGCCTCGCCGAGCACTGTCACCAGGTGGGGCGTGGGCGTCTTGGAGAACAACGCCTGCTGGCGCTGCATCCGCGTCTTGACCTGTCGTTCGGCCGCGTCGCGGTCCGTGGGTTGTTCGGCACCGAACACCGCGCGAGCGTACTCCGCGGTCTGCAGCTCGCCGGGCACGACCTCGCCGTCGTAGCTCTGGATGCGGCTGGCGCTGGCCTCGAGACCGACGTAGAGCTTGAACCAGTCGGGAACGACGGAACTGGCGTCCCACCACTCCTGCAGCGACGTGCCCAACGCCAGCTCGGCCAGGGCGTTGGTGACGCTGTCGTCCGCCCCGTACAACCAGCACAGCGCCCGCACGTTCGCGACGGTGACCGGTACCTTGCCCGTCTCGATGCGGTGCAGCGTTGGCTCGGACATGCCTAGCTTCGCTTCGGCGACCTCGCGCCGGCTCATCCCGTTGGCGAGGCGCAAGCGGGTCAGTCGCCGACCCAGGGCGCGACGAACCACGCGTTGTCCAGTAACTGGCACTGCAACCCTCCCCCAGCCACAGCCATCTTTCACCAAGAAACCCAACATCGACAGCGGCTGAGAGTTAAAAAATCCACTGGGCGTACGGATTTGCGCACCCCTCGTGTCAGTAAACCGTCCCCGTAGGCTGATGGCCATGAAAGTAGGTGTCCTACTCGCGCGTGAACCGGGTGATCTGTCCGGGTGGCTCGCCACGGCCGTCGCGTTCGACGTGGCCGGCGCCGATGTGCTGTGGGTGGACGTACCCCCGGATCCGGAGCTCGACCCGTGGACCCTGACGGCGGCACTCGCCGCGGTCACCAGCCGATCGCTGCTGGTCGTACCCACTCCGCCGCCGGACCCCCGCGTCCTGGCCACGGTCCGCCGGCTGAGCCGGGGACGCCTGGCGGAGGCGTTCCGGCCCGTGCCCGGCGATCCCGGCGTCCTCGAGCATGCCGGCGAGCGGTGGGCAACGACCGATGTCCCCGCCAACCGGGCCGCCTGGCAGGAGACGATCCACGAGGCCGCCGCTCGCGGTACCCATGGCCTGCTGGTCCCGGTCGCCCCCAACCTGCTGGACCTTCTCCGCAATCCCGAGCCCCCGGAGGCCCGTCGGGACCTGGATCTGGCGATGGGTTGACGGTTCCTCGATCGATCCATGTGGGTCTACGATCCAGATATCTGGGAAGGGAGACCGACGTGGAAGTCACCCGCCGTCAGTTCCTCCAGCTTGGTGCGGCCGGCACGGGAGTGCTGGGCATCTCGCCACTCGGCTTCGACGTGGTACCGGCGACGAAAATCAAGCAGACGTTGCGGATCGAGGGAGCAACCGTCTCCCACACCGTTTGCCCGTACTGTGCCGTGGGTTGCGCGCTGCTCGCGTACACGAAGAAGACCCCGGAGGGCAAGACCCAGTTGCTGCAGATCGAGGGCGACCCGGACAGCCCGGTGAACGAGGGCCGGTTGTGTCCCAAGGGCGCGTCCGCGCTGCAGCTCGCGGTGTCCCGCCGGCGCGTCGAGAGCCCGATGTACCGCGAACCCGGCGCCACGGAGTGGACGAAGGTCTCCTGGGACTTCGCCCTGGACAAGCTGGCGCGCAACATCAAGGAGTCGCGCGACCGCACGTTCGTCACCACGGACGCGGACGGCAACGTCGTGAACCGGTGCGAGGGCATCGCGTTCGCCGGTGGTGCGGCGTTCAGCTCGGAGGAGGGATACCTCGCGACCAAGCTGATGCGTGGCCTCGGGGTGGTCCATTTAGAACAACAGGCACGTGTTTGACACGGTCCCACGGTGGTCAGTTTGGCCGCCACGTTTGGCCGGGGGGCCATGACGAACCACTGGCGTGACATCCGGCACGCCGACTTGATCTTGATCAACGGAGCCAATCCCGCCGAGGCGCACCCGGTCGGGTTCCAGTGGATGGTGCGCGCGCAGATCGAGCGCGGCGCGAAGATGATCCATGCCGACCCGCGCTTCACGCGTACCTCGGCCGTGGCCGACCGGCACCTGCGGATCCGCACCGGCACCGACGTCGCCTACTTCGGTGGCCTGATCAACTACGTGCTGCAGAACAACCTGTACCACCGGCAGTACGTGGAGTTCGCCACCAACGCGGCGTTCGTGGTCAAGGAGGGGTACGCGTTCAACGACGGCCTCTTCAACGGTTTCGACCCGGAGAAGAAGGTGTACAACCCGGCCGTGTGGGCGTACGAGCTCGGGCCGGACGGCTTCGCGGTCCAGGACATCAACAGTCCTCGATCGGTGCTGAACCTGCTGAAGGCGCACTACAGCCGGTACACGCCGGAGATGGTTTCGAGCATCACCGGTATCCCGCAGGACCAGTTCCTCGAGGTGGCCAAGCTCGTCGGCGAGACGGGCAAGCCGGACAAGGTGATGACGATCGTGTACGCGGTCGGCCTCACCCATCACACGACCGGCGTGCAGATCATCCGTTCGGGCGCGCTGCTCCAGCTGCTGCTCGGCAACATGGGACGCCCCGGCGGCGGCATGAACGCCGAGCGCGGCCACGCCAACATCCAGGGCAACACCGACCACGCGATCTCCTGGGACATCCTGCCCGGGTACCTCCGGATTCCGGCGCCCGGCCAGAAGACGCTGGACGACTACGTGGCGCGCAGCGCGGCGAAGAAGCTGCACGCGAACTCGCTGAACTTCTTCGGCACGAACTACCGCAAGTTCATGGTGAGCCTGCTGAAGACCTGGTTCGGCGACGCGGCGACGAAGGACAACGAGTTCGCCTTCAACCACGTACCCAAGCCGGCGTCGGACGCCTCCTGGCTGTCCATCTTCGACGCCGCGCTACGGGGCAAGATGGAAGGCATCATGCTGTCCGGGATGACGGCCACGAGCATCGGGCCGGACTCCAACCAGGTCCTGCAGGCGCTGTCGAAACTGAAGTGGCTGTGCGTCATGGACGCGTTCGCCACGACGAGTTCGGAGTTCTGGCGGGCCCCTGGCATCGACGCCAAGTCAGTGCAGACCGAGGTGTTCATGCTGCCCGCTACCCACTGGATCGAGAAAGACGGCTCGTTCACCAACAGCGGCCGCTGGGCGCAGTGGAAGGAGCAGGTACTGCCACCGGAGGGTGAGGCCCGGCACGACCACTGGATCCTCGCCGAGGTCTTCCAGCGGGTGCGCGAGCTGTACCAGCAGCAGGGCGGCACGTTCCCGGAGCCGGTACTGCAGCTCGTCACGGCGTACAAGGACCCGCGCAAGCCGGACCTGGACGAGATCGCGCAGGAGATCAACGGCAAGGACCTCGTCACCGGCAAGCGCCTGGCCACGTTCGGCGCGCTGAAGGACGACGGCACCACGACCTCGGGTGACTGGATCTACTGCGGGCACTACCCGGAGGCGGGCAACCTGACCAAGCGCCGGGACGGCGTCCAGGATCCGGCGAAGAACGACCCGACCGGGATGGGCTTCTACCCCAACTGGGCGTGGAGCTGGCCGGTCAACCGGCGGGTGCTGTACAACCGCGCGTCGGCCGACCCGCAGGGCAACCCGTGGGATCCGAAGCGAGCCGGCATCAAGTGGGACGCGGCGCAGAAGAAGTGGGTCGGCGACGTACCGGACTACCCGCCCACCGCCGATCCGGCCAACCCCGCCTCGCCGCTGCCGTTCATCATGACCGGCGAGGGGACCGGTCGGTTGTTCAGCAACGGGGTCGCGGACGGGCCGTTCCCCGAGCACTACGAGCCGGTCGAGTCCCCGGTACAGAACCCGTTGCACCCCACGGTGTCGACCACGCCGGTGGCGTTCGTCTACGACGAGCGGTCCGGGCGGGGCAACCGGTTCGGTACCGCGGCGGAGTTCCCGTACGTCGCGACGTCGTACCGGCTCACCGAGCACGAGCACTACATCACCCAGCAGGTGGAGCATCTGGTTCAGCTGCAGCCCGAGGCCTTCGTCGAGATCCCCGCGGAACTGGCGCAGGAGAAGGGCATCGCCAACGGCGACCACGTACGGGTGTCGTCGAAACGCGGCAAGCTGGAGGTCCGGGCGGTGGTGACGAAACGCCTCGGGCCGCTGACGATCGCCGGGAAGAAGGTCTACCAGATCGGCATCCCCATCCACTGGGGCTTCGTCGGCATCAACTCCGGCCAGCACTGGCTCGCCAACGCGCTCACCCCGTTCGTCGGCGACGCCAGTGCCCGTACTCCCGAGTTCAAGGCATTCCTCGTCAACATCGAAAAGATGTGATGGCGATGTCTGCCCCGTGGGAGAACCACCGGCAGCGGGCGGAGGTGCTGATCGGGCGCTACCCGTTCGCGTCCGAGGTGCTCACCGTGTACCTCCGGCTGCTCGACGTCTGGGACGACGGCTGGCAGGCGACCCGCGACGACCAGCCCGAGCCGGACCACCTGGCCGGCTGGGCGGTCGAGCGGGTCCTGCCGGGGGTGCTGAAGGCCACCGAGGAGACCGGTCCCGAGCCGCTCGCCGCGGCCGCGCGCGACATCGTCGACACCGGGCGGGTCGAGGATTGCCTGACGGCCTGGCTCGCCGGGGGAGAGCTGCCACCGGTCGAGCGGTACCTCGCCCGAGCCACCCTCCGGGCGCCGCTCGAGGCGCTCGCGGCCGACGCCGCGGCGGCCTGCGCCGCCGATCCCTCTCCCCGCGGCGGCCGGCGCTGTCCCCGTTGCGGCGGGCCGCCGCAGCTCAGCGTCCGCAGCGCGGGAGGGGATCCCCTGGTGGCCGGGGGCCGGCAGTTGCTGTGCGCGCGCTGCGGGCAGACCTGGCAACACTCGGGCAGCGCATGCCCCTCCTGCGGGGAGAGCACGGGCAGCAAGCGGACGGTGTACGGCGAACGCCACGACGGGCCGATCGTGTCTGGCCCGGCAGGCGAGGCAACATTTCCCCACCTGCGGGTCGACGCCTGCGCGACCTGCCGGCAGTACCTGGTCGACATCGACCTCGGGCGCGACCCCAGAGCCGTGCCGGAAGTGGACGAGCTGGCGGCCCTGCCGCTGGATCTCTATGCGGCCGAACATGGCCTGTCCAAGATCACACCCAACCTGATGGGGTTCTGATGGTGGACATAACACCCGGAAAGGCGTACGGGTTCTTCACCGATACGAGCGTCTGTATCGGCTGCAAGGCCTGCGAGGTCGCCTGCAAAGAGTGGAACCAGCTGCCGGGAAACGAGCCCGTCTTCGGTGACGGCTACGACAACACGGGCAGCCTCGATGCCCAGAACTGGCGGCACGTGCAGTTCCACGACAACGTGCCGGACACCGCGGCCGGCGCCGGCCAGGGCAAGGCCTGGCTGATGATGTCGGACGTCTGCAAGCACTGCAAGAACGCGAGCTGCCTGGAGGTCTGCCCGACCGGGGCGATCATCCGTACCGAGTTCGACACCGTGTTCATCCAGCCCGACGTGTGTAACGGCTGTCGCGACTGCATCGCGGCATGCCCGTACGGCGTCATCGAGATGGACGAGAAGTCCAAGGTCGCGCAGAAGTGCACGCTCTGCTACGACCGGCTGCAGGGTGGGATGGAACCGGCCTGTGCCAAGGCCTGCCCGACGCAGTCGATCCAGTTCGGACCGGTCATCGAGTTGCGGGAACGGGCTCAGAAGCGGTTGGAGACCCTGCACTCGCAGGGGGTCGACGAGGCGCGGCTGTACGGCGCCGACGACTCGGTCTACGGCGGGCTCAACGCGTTCTTCCTGCTGATGGACGAGCCGGAGAGGTACAAGTTGCCCAACGCGGAGAACGCCGTCCTGCCCAGCCGTAACAACGCGAAGGGCTACCTCACCACGCTGGTCACCGGCGCGCTCGCGGTGCTCGGTGGGCTGATCGCCCTGCGCCGACGCCGTGCGGAGCCGGTGGCGGCGACGTCGGAGGGGGTGACCGATGACGCTAGCTGACGCCGAACACTTCGTCCGCGATCCCGACTGGACGTGGTACATCCTGTTCTACTTCTTCTTCGCCGGGCTGTCCGGCGGGTCGTACTTCCTCGCGTCGCTGATGCGGTTGAACGGCAACAAGCTCGACGCTCCGGCGGTCCGGATCGGGTACTACGTCGCTTTCTTCATGCTGCTGCCGTGCCCGGTGCTGCTGACCCTCGACCTGGGCAAGCCCCTGCGCTTCTGGCACATGCTCGTGAACACGACTCCCGGCGACGTAGGGGTGTCGTTCAAGTACTGGTCGCCGATGTCGGTCGGCGCCTGGGCACTGGTGGTGTACGGCGGCTTCGCGACCGTCTCGTTCCTCGAGGCGTGGGCGCGTGGCCGCGGGCGCAGTGTGCGGCTCATGGAGGGATTCCTCGGCAAGCTCTGGGCGATCGTGGGCGGCCTGCTCGCGCTGTTCATCGCCGGCTACACCGGTGTCCTGCTGTCGGTATCGAACCAGCCGGTGTGGAGCGACACCTGGGCGCTCGGCGGGCTGTTCCTCGCTTCCGGGTTGTCCGGGTCGGCCGCGCTGCTGGCATGGCTGGTCCACCGCCGGCGGGACGGTCAGGCCAGCGCGGTCGCGCTCGGCCGCTCGGAGCGGTTCTTCCCGCTGCTCGAGCTCGCGCTGATCGGGATCTTCGTGGCGACGCTGATCCCGGCCGGCACGCTGGGCCAGGCGTTCGGCTTCCCATGGTTCCTGCTGTGGGCCGTCGCGTTCATCGGCCTGCTGCCGGGGCTGGCGGG
>Ga0075429_100000353_pt1 | contig 33619 bp, 31 predicted proteins | sample RhiMetdeltSRZDD3_FD_75295 | JGI IMG/M metagenome (GOLD analysis project Ga0075429, IMG submission 75295) | Populus rhizosphere microbial communities from Tennessee, USA - Rhizosphere MetaG P. deltoides SRZDD3 | ecosystem: Host-associated > Plants > Roots > Rhizosphere > Soil | place: USA...
CGCTGGGCCGTTCCCTGGCCCCAGGTCGAGATCTTCTTCGGCGACGAGCGGGCCGTCCCGCCCGATTCGCCGGACAGCAACTATCGCATGGCCAGCGAGGCGCTGCTGAGCCACGTCCCGATCCCCAAGACCGGGATCCATCGCATGGAAGCGGAACTCAGCGACCTCACCGCCGTCGCCCACGCATACGAGGGGCTGCTTCCGGCATCGCTGGACATCCTTCTGCTCGGCATCGGCGCCGACGGACATACGGCGTCGCTCTTTCCGCACGCCCCGGCGCTGACCGAGAGGGAGCGGAGGGTTCTCGGGGTGGTCGGTGGCGACCCGCTGGTGCAGCGGCTCACCATTACGCCGCCCGTCATCGAGAGCGCCTCACGCATCCTGATGTTTGCCACGGGGACCGACAAAGCGGCGGCGGTGGCCAAAGCCCTCGAGGGCCCCGACGACGTGTCCGGCATTCCGGCTCAGCTCGCGCGGCACGGCACCTGGATCATCGACAAAAGCGCGGCCCGGGCGCTCCGGTGATTGTCCTGGCCGCCGACATCGGCGGTACCAACTCCCGGCTCGCGCTGGTGGAGCTCGACGGCGGCGGACCCCGCCTCATCGAGCGCATGAGCGCACCCAGCCGAAGTCTTCACTCGCTCGGCGCCGTGACCCGGAAATTCCTCGACGGGAAGCGGGTGCCGACTCGGGCCTGCTTCGCCGTTGCGGGCCCGGTGGCGAACGGAATGGTCAAGGCCACGAATCTTCCCTGGATCATCGAGTCCCGCGCGCTCGCGACCGAGATCGGGATCCCGAGGACCCACCTCATCAACGACTTTGCCGCCATCGGTGAGGCGATCCCGTTCCTGGCGACCGGGGATCTGGCGAGCCTGCAGACCGGCGTGAGGAATCCGACCGGACCGATCGCCCTGATCGGCGCCGGCACCGGACTCGGTGAGGGATTCCTGTTTCACGACGGGAACGGCTACCGGGTGTGCGAGAGCGAGGGCGGCCACGCGACCTTCGCCGCACGGACCGAGCGGGAGTGGCGGCTCTACTCGTTCCTGGAGACGCGGGTCGGCCCGGTCTCCTGGGAGCGGGTGCTGTCCGGCCAGGGCCTCGTGGCCGTGTACGACTGCCTCTCCGAAACGTCATCGGGCGAAGAGCCTGCTGCCATCTCGGCGCGCGGACTTGCCGGGACCGATCCCGTCGCCGTGGAGACGCTGGACCTGTTCGCGGCGGTGTACGGGGCGCAGGCGGGGAATCTGGCGCTCACCGTGCTCGCGACCGGCGGCGTCTACATCGCAGGCGGGATCGCCCCGAAGCTGATCGCGAAGCTTCGGGACGATACGTTCATGGCGGCGTTCCGAAGCAAGGGAGAGCTCGAGCCGTTCCTGACCCGGGTTCCTGTGGATGTCATCATGAACCCGGATGCCGGGCTGCTCGGTGCCGCGGCGGTGGCTGCCCGTGAGTTCACAACAGCGAACGGAGACGCATGATGCAGCTCGCAATGATCGGACTCGGCCGAATGGGCGGGAACATGACCGAGCGCCTCCTCCGGGGCGGCCACCAGGTTGTGGTGTACGACCGGAGTCCCGAGGCAATCTCGGCGTCGGTGAAGCTCGGCGCGACTCCATCCACCGGGCTCGAAGACCTGGTAGCCAAGCTGGCGGCGCCGCGCGTCGTCTGGATCATGGTTCCCGCCGGCCAGCCGGTGGATGATACGATCGCCTCGCTCCAGCCGCTGCTCTCCCGCGGCGACGTCATCATCGACGGCGGCAACTCGAACTATCACGACACCGTGCGCCGGGGCAGATCGCTGGACGCTCACGAGCTCGCCCTGGTGGATTCCGGAACCAGTGGCGGCATCTGGGGGCTGGAGAACGGCTATTGTCTCATGGTCGGCGGCCCGGAATCCGCCGTGGCGCAGTGCGAGCCGATCTTTCGCACGCTGGCGCCCGAGAATGGCTACGCGCATGTGGGCCCCACCGGGGCGGGCCATTACGTCAAGATGATCCACAACGGCATCGAATACGGGATGCTGCAGGCGTACGCCGAGGGATACGAGCTGCTCCACGCGTCCAAGACGTTTTCGCTGGACCTGCACCAGATCGCCGCGGTCTGGAACCGGGGAAGCGTCGTGCGCTCCTGGATGAACGAGCTCGCCGAGCGCGCCTTTGCCGGCGATTCGTCGCTGGCAGAACTCCGGGGGTATGTGGAGGATTCCGGCGAAGGCCGATGGACGGTGCAGGAGGGGATCGATCTCGCCGTGCCGACGCCGGTCATCGCGCTGTCCCTGATGGCCCGGTTCAGCTCGAGGCAGGACGAATCGTTCGGCGCGAAGGTGATCGCCGCGCTGCGCCGGGAATTCGGCGGCCACTCGGTGAAATCGGCGTGAGCCGCCCTCCGATCCATATCCGTACCGGAGATACCCCGCCGCCCGCCGCCCGGCGCCCCGCCGGTCCCTGCACGGTGGTGATCCTGGGCGCCGGCGGAGATCTGACCAAGCGCAAGCTGATCCCCTCACTGCTGCATCTGCTGGGCGACGGCCAGCTCCCCGAGGAGACCCAGGTCGTCGGGGTGGGGCGGAGCCCCCTGAGCGACGAGGAGTTCAGGGAGTCGATGGGGGAGACGCTGTCGCCCGATGCGGGCCTCTGGCAGCGATTCGCCTCGCGACTGTCGTGGATCACCGGCGATCTGGCGATGCCCAGCACCTACCAGGAAATCAGGGAGCAGCTCGAGATCATCGAAGCGGGTGAAAAAGGCGATCGTGGCAGGCTTTTCTATCTCGCCGTGCCGCCGAGCCTGTACGCGACCGCCATCGAGGGTCTCTCGACCAGCGGCGCCGCCCCGTGGCAGGACGACCCGAAGGACCCGCGCTGGTCTCGCGTGGTCGTCGAGAAGCCCTTCGGACAAAGCTACGAGACCGCACGCGCGCTCAATCGCGTCATCGGCGAAGTCCTGGCTGAACATCAGGTCTACCGGATCGATCACTATCTCGGGAAGGAGACGGTGCAGAACCTGATGGTGTTCCGGTTTGCCAACTCGATCTTCGAGCCGGTCTGGAATCGCCATCATATTCACCACGTCCAGATCACGGCGGCGGAGACGCTGGGGGTGGAGCATCGCGCGGGGTACTACGAGGAAGCCGGGGTCGTGCGCGACATGTTTCAGAACCACCTCCTGCAGCTGCTCACGCTGACCGCGATGGAGCCGCCGGTCTCCTCCAAGGCGGACGCGGTGCGGGACGAGAAGGTGAAAGTCCTCCGCGCGATCCGGCCGATTCCCCGCGACGGCATCGAGGCGTACGCGGTCCCGGGGCAGTACGGCGCCGGGACGATCGACGACAAACCGGTGCCGGCCTATCGCGCGGAGCCGGGCGTGGCGCCGAAGTCACGCACGCCGACCTACGCTGCGGTGCGTATCATGATCGACAACTGGCGCTGGGAAGGTGTGCCGTTCTTCCTGCGCTCCGGCAAGCGCCTGGCGCGTCGGGACACCGAGATCGTGATCCAGTTCCGGGCGCCGCCCCACCTGATGTTTCCGGCCGACGGACGGACCATCACGCCCAATGTCCTTGCCATCCAGGTGCAGCCCGACGAGGGTCTTTCGCTCTCCTTCCAGATCAAGGCTCCCGGCGCGGGAATGCGGATGACCGAGGTGCGGATGGAGTTCAGCTATGCTGAAGCGTTCGGGCCTACCGAGCACGATGCCTATGAAACGCTCCTGCTCGACTGCATGACAGGGGATCCCACGCTATTCATCCGGGCCGACGCGACCGAAGCGGCGTGGAAGGTGGTCGATCCGATCATTCAGGCGTGGGAAGCGGAGACGAGCGCAGTCCCGATATATCCCGCGGGGGGCTGGGGTCCTCCGCAATCGGATGCGCTGATCGCCTCCTGCGGAGCGGAGTGGAGACGCTAGGTGCTGGGTGCTGGGTGCTGGGGACTGGGTTCAGGGGCGGAGCGGGAACTCCGCGTCGCCGGGTCCGAGGAGTCGGATTGATTCCGCTGCATTCACGGCACTCGGCACCGGAAAATCCCGCCGCTCGATGACGAGCATGTCGCAGGGCTGATCGGGGGTGACCTTTCGCAGCCAGATGTCCGCAGCCGTCGCGGAGGTCATCTGGTGCCGGAGCTCGAACTCGTGATTGCCGCCGCACCCCCCATACTGAAGCGTGACAGTCAGCATCTGACCGGCGAGGATCGGGGGATGGGGCTCCGACTGGATCAGGTACTGGGCCCCGTAGGCGGTCGGGTCGGGGGCGACGGGAGATGAGCACCCGGCCAGGAGCAGCGCCGCGCAAACCAGACGGGACCGGGTCATATCACAAGGCGGTCAGGGAATCCGGACCGTGATCCCGATTTTTCCGGGGTTCTTCTTGAGATCGTCCACGAACTCCTGGAACGATTTTACCAGCCGCTGGGTGTTGTGGTAGAGCAGCGTGTCGGAGAGCAGCTTGCCCAGACTGCCCTCGCCGCGATTGACGCTGGCCAGCACGGAATCGAGCTGTCCGGCGGTCGACTGGGCCGATGCGGACAGCCTTCCCAGGTTGACCATCAGCGAGTCGGCGGTGCGCGCGGTGCGGTCGAGCTGCGCCGCCACCAGCACCGAATCGATCCGCGCACTCACCGCCCGCAGCCCCTGCATCGTCGTGGTGAGCTGTGCAATCGGCCCGGTGGTCGTGTTGCTGTAGACCGACGCGAGCCGCTCGAACGCCAGAAGCGACCGCCGCAGATCCTCCGAGACTTCCTTGAAGCGGATCGCCTCGATGCTGGCCAGCACTCCCTGGGCCTGATTGCCGAGGCCGGTCCCGATGTCCATGAATCCCGGCTTCACGGTCCCCACGATGACCGTCCCCTCGGGAAGGGGTTCCGGCGACGCGCCGGGATTGAAGTTGATCATGGCGTCGCCCACCAGGCCCACCGATACCAGCTCAGCCGACGCGTCCCGTCTGGGTCCCACCTCGTCCTCGAGGTGGAGTCGCACCAGCACCTTGCCGAAGCCCTGATACTCGATGCCGTCCACCAGGCCGAGCTGCACACCGGAGACCTTGACCGGTGAGCCGCGCTTGAGGGTTCCGGCATCGCTGAACTGCACGGCGACGGTGGGACTCCGCGAGAAACGCTTGCCTCCCAGCCACATCGACCCGGCGATGAACAGCATCGCGCCGACCAGCACCAGCGCTCCCACCGTGGCTTCCTGCTTGTAATGAAGATCCATGGACTCGGCTCAGGCCGCGAATGAGGAATTCTCGAAATCGCGCTCGAGAAACGCTTTGACTTTCGGGTTGTTCGATTGCCGGAACTCGTCGGGAGTTCCTTGCAGCACGATCCTGCCGTCGGAGAGCAAGGCGATCCGGTCGGCGACATTGAAGGCGCCGCGGACGTCGTGGGTCACCATGATGCTGGTGACGCCGAGCTCCTCGTCGAGCCGGGTCACCAGCTCGTCCACGATGTCGGCGTTGACCGGATCGAGGCCGGAGGTCGGCTCATCGTACAGCAGGTATTTGGGCGCGCCGGCAATGGCCCGGGCGATGCCCACGCGCTTGCGCATGCCGCCGGAGAGCTGGGCTGGAAACTTCTCCATCGTCTCGGGGGTCAGGTTCACCAGCTTGAGACATTCCGCGACCCGGGTGCGCGCATACTCCATGTCGTTGAATTTGGTCTCATCCGAGAGCCCCAGCCGCACGTTTTCGAAGACGTTCATGGAGTCGAACAGGGCGCCGTTCTGGAACACATATCCGATCGTGGTGCGCAGCTCGGACAATTCCTTCCGGTGCAGCGTGGCGACCTCCCGGCCGTCCACGATCACCTTGCCCTGATCGGGCCGGATGAGCCCGTTGATATGCTTGAGCAGCACACTCTTTCCGGTGCCGGAAGGCCCGAGGAGGGCGAGGGTTTCTCCTTCGCGCACCTCGAAGTCGACACCGTCGAGCACGACCTGCTCGCCGAAGCGCTTCTTGACGCCGCGCAGCTCGATCATGCGGTGAGCAGAATCTTGGCGAGGAGCACATTGAGCAGCAGGATCACCACCGAGCTGGTGACGATCGCCGCCGTCGTCGCCTTGCCGACGCCTTCGGCCCCCTGCTTCGTATTGAAGCCCATGTAGCAGGAGATCAGCCCGATGGCGAAACCGAAGCTGGTGGCCTTGATCAGCGAGTAATAGGCGTCGAACGGCCGCCAGAAGTACTTGGCCCCGAAGGCAAAATCGGCGTCGGTCACCGGCAGCACCTGCTTGACGCTGATCCATCCGGCGCCCACCGCCACCACATCGGCGATGATCACCAGCACCGGCAGCATCAGCGTCGCCGCGAGCACCCGCGGGATGATGAGGTGGGAGGCCGGGGAACGACCCAGCGACTCGAGCGCGTCGATCTGCTCGGTGACCCGCATGGTGCCGAGCTCGGCGGCGTAGCGCGCACCAATCCGGCCGGCCAGCACCAGGCCGATGAGCACCGGACCCAGCTCGAGCACAATGGTCTCGACGATCAGCGTGCCCAGAACGTAGACCGGAAGATTGGTCTGCCACTGGTACCCCGCCTGGAAGGCGGTGACCGCGCCGGCGAACGCGGCGATCACGAACACGATGGGCAGCGAGCCCGCGCCGACGGTCGCCGCTTCCGTCATCGTGCGGGGCACCCAGATACGAACTTCGGCCAGGCCCCGGACCAGCTCGACGACCAGAAGGCTCAGCCGGCCGAACTGCGCCAGAAAGCCCAGGATCAGGCGACCGGTAAACCGGGGGAGCTGCAGGATGGTAGACGTCATAGTGGCTCCTTATCTTGGGCTCTCATGCCCTCGAAGTCCACCCCGATCAAACGCGCCTCGCTCTTTCGACGGAGACTGCTCTCGTGGTTCCACCGCCATGGCCGCGACCTTCCCTGGCGACGCACCCGCGATCCCTATCGAGTCCTGGTGTCGGAAGTCATGCTGCAACAGACCCAGGTGGCGCGGGTCAAGGCGTACTACCACCGGTTCCTGGGAGTTTTTCCGACGGTGGAGGCGCTGGCCCGCGCCAGGCCGGCCCGGGTGCGGGAGGAGTGGGAAGGGCTGGGCTATTATCGCCGGGCGGCGAATCTTCACCGGCTCGCGCGTCATGTGGTCCGGGACCATGACGGAAAGATTCCGGACGATGTGGACATGCTCCGCCGGCTGCCCGGTGTCGGCCGCTACACCGCCGGCGCGGTGGCGAGCTTCGCCTTCGAGCGGGCGGTTCCCGCGGTGGATACCAATGTCGCACGGGTGCTGCGGCGGGCGTTCCATCCCCGCGCTCGCAAGAACGCGCTGGGAGAGCGGAAACTCTGGGAGACCGCCACCCGACTGAACCACACGCCCGGTCCCCGGGCGTGGAGCTTCAATCAGGCGATCATGGAGCTGGGGGCGACGATTTGTACCGCCAGAGTGGCTCGGTGCGAGGTGTGTCCCGTGGCGACGGCGTGCGTCACTGGCAGGAAACGTGAGAGGTGAGAGGTGAGAGGTGAGAGGGACAAGCATTCCCCTTCACATGTCACCTCTTACGTCTCACGTCTCACGTCTCACCGCAGCAGCACCCCCGCCACCAGCGCGGCGACCGCCAGCGCCCCCGTCACCATCCCCATGATCCGGGCCCGGTCGCGGAGCGCGTCGAAGAGCGGTGCGTGGGCGCCCACCGGATCCAGCCGGGCGAGCCGGGTGAGTGTCGGAACCGAGACGACGAGGGTGAGCGCCGCGGCGAGGAGACCGGCGCCCTGCATGACCATGAGCGAGACGGGAAACCCGCTGGTGCTGGTGGCGGAGCCATAGAGACGAAGCGTCATGATGAGTCCGGAGAGGACCACCAGGATCACACCGGGCAGAATCATGCCGCGCATGAGGCGCTCCTGCACCTGCATCGCCACCCCGAGCTCGGCGCGGGTCAGCTTCCGCATCAGCACGCCGGTGCTCATCGCGGCGAAGCCGCCACCCATCCACAGCACGAATCCGAACACATGCAGATAGAGCAGCAGGTGTCTCACGAAAGCGTGGTGGTGAGAAAAGTGGAGTCGACCGGCTGGCGGCCGGCATATCCCGACTCCACGTCGTGCCAGTGGGTGATGTGGTCTTCGTCGACTCGCCAGCAGAGGAAGACGAGGCGGTCCTCGCGCAGGGTGTAGAAGTCCACCAGTCCGGCGTCGAAGCCCTTGAAGAGACACCCGATGGCGGCGATCTCGTCCAGGAATCCGCTGATTCGGTCGGCCGATTCCGTCATGGCACGCCGCGCCGCGAGCAGCTCGTCGGTCTCTCCCCGCTCGGCGCGCGCGCCCGCGGCGAGCAGCTCGTACTCCGCACCGGCATCCTGCCAGATCCGGTATTCGGCGCGGAGATCGGTCAGAATCCGCCGCAGCAGCGGGAGCGTGCGCTCCGCTTCGTCGAGGGTGAAGATGCGCGTTTCGTCCACGTCATCCTCCGCCATCGTTGTGAGGGTGTGTCTCTAACATTCGACGGGGAGGCCCCAAGGTCAAGTCTTGCGCGCCGCGAGCGCGGAGGTTGCGGCTCGTTCACCTTCCGCCAGGTACCACGTGAGCTGATCCAGGGCAAAGGTCTCGGCAAGGCGTACTCGGGGGCGGATCCAGAGCAATGGCGCCCGGCCGGGCGTGCGCTCCCAGAGTTCCCTCGCCAGCGCGGTGTTGCTGGCCATCAGGACTCGCTGTGCGTCCCCCGCAAGCCCGATGAGCGGCGGCGGCTCCGGGCCGGCGGCCCCTGCGGGCAGCATGTCGAACCCCGAGCCGACATCGACCGCCACGACGAGGTCAGCGGGAATGCGTGCGGCGACGGCGAGCGGCACGACGGCGCGGAGACCCCCGTCGGCGCAGCGCCTGCCATCCAGCGGGAACGGAGGAAAGAAGGGCGGCAGCGCACAGCTCGCGCAGAGCGCGTCGAGCAGGGGCACGTCCGCTCCGCCCGCGCCGAACACCAGCTCCTCGCCGCTGTCGAGATCGGTCGCGGTCACGGAAAGGGGGACTGCCAGCTCGCCGAATCGTGCCACCGGAAGGAGCCCCTCCAGCGTCGTGCGGAACGGCTCGGCGCGCAGCAGCGAGCGGGCCCATAACCCGCGAATGAGGGCGCTGCGATCGATGGCGAAGATGTCGCGTGGCCGGAGCGCCAGCAGCCGCGTCGCGCCTTCATCCGGCGTGAGCCCCGCCGCGAGGCCGCTCGCGATCACCGCCCCCATGGAGGTGCCCACGTAGTGCGTCGGCACGATGCCCGCCGCCCGCAGCACCCGCACCACGCCCAGGTGCGCCGCCGCCTTGGCTCCGCCCCCCGAGAGGACCGCGACGACGCGCTGGGTCACCCGCGCTTTCGGGACTCGTGCCGAGCCCGCGCTTCGTCGTATCGGGCCGATTCTTCGGCGGTCTCGGGAATCAGGCGCGGCACCCGTTTCGGCTTCCGGGCCATATCGATGGCGACGAAGACCACATGGGCGGTGTGGGTATGCTGGCGGGCGCCGGTGCTCACCTGCTCGGAGTACACATTCACGGTGATGTCCATCGAGCTGTTGCCGACATAATCCACGGTCGAGTAGCAGGTCACGAGGGCGCCCACCGGAATCGGCTGGTGAAAATCCAGGCGGTCGATCGATTTGGTCACCGCGGGGCCGCCGGCATGACGAATCGCCGCCACCGCGGCCGCCTGATCGACCAGCGCCATCAGATGGCCGCCGAACAGATCGCCCAGCACATTCTGCATGTGGGGCATGACGAAGGTGGTGATCTCGCCCCTGGAGAAGGCCATCACCCTGGAGTCTGGTGGCACTCGAGAAGTTCCTTTCGGCACTGCGTCAACGGTCAACGGTCAACGGGACCTGCCTTGCAAACGAGATGGCCGCTGCCGGGGCTATTACCGTTCACCGTTCACCGTTGACCGTTCACGCTGGTCAGTAGTCCACCGGCCTGAGATAATACTCCCCGATTGCCGTCTGACTCACCATCGCCACCGTCGGCAGCTTCCGCTTCCAGTGGGTCGAGTCGAGACGGCGGCGGACCAGCTCGACCTCGTCGTCGGAGTAACCCGCCGCGGCGATGGCGTCGGCGGGATATCCCATGAGCAGCCAGTGCAGAATCGCATCGGCCTTCGCATAGCTGATACCCAGGTCGTCTTCGTCGGTCTGTCCCTGAATCAGGTCGGCGGTCGGGGCCTTCGTCACGATTTCCTCGGGCACGCCGAGGTGGCGGGCCAGCGCCCACACCTGGCTCTTGAACAGGTCGCCGATCGGGTTGACCGGCGGAGTGTCGTCGGCATGCCACGTGAAGTAGCCGAACAGCCGCTCGGTCTTGTTGCCGGTGCCGAGCGGGAGGGCGCAGAGCGCGACGGAGCGGTCGAAGAGCGCGGTCATCCGGAGCCGCGCGCAGATGTTGCCGAGCCGCGCCGGATCGGGTCGATCGCCCAGGCTGGACGCGAGCCCGTCAGCCGCCGCGGAAATATCGATGGTCTCGGCACGAAGCCCCAGCGCCTCGATCACCAGCGCCGCATGCTCGAGGGAATGGGGACTCGAGGCGTGATACGGCATCCGAAGCGCCGTGACGTTTTCGGCTCCGAGCGCCTCGGCTGCCAGATGGGCGACGACCGCGCTGTCCACCCCCCCGGAGAGTCCCACCACGGCCCGGGTAAATCCGCGGCGGCGCCCGACCTCGTCTTTCAGGAACTCCACCAGCCAGCGCCGGGTAAGCTCAGGATCGATGGCGAGCGGATCGTTGCGCGATCCCAGCCGCGAGGGCTGGGGCGAGCGGACGGCTGGACGGCTCGACGGCTGGACGGCTGGCTCGAGTGGGCGTCCATTGCCGTCTCTGACCTCGGAACCGCGCTTGCCGGCCAGCTCATCGAGCAGGTGAGGCAGCCGCATCTCGAGATCCGACAGCAGCGGCATGTCGGCGCGCACCCGGGGAATCTCGTCGAGCTCGACCGTCACCCGCAGCACATCCTCCTCGAAGATCCGGGCCCGCGCCAGCACGTCGCCGCGGGGACCGATCACGAGAGATCCGCCGGGAAACGCCTTGCCTCCCTCGAACCCGACGAGCTGTGCCAGTGCGGCGTAGATGCCATGCTCGCCGGCGATCGCCTCGATGGTGCGCTCCCAGCGACGCAGGCTGGCCGGGCGCTCCTCCCCTCCTTCCTCGGGCGCGAGTCCCCGCGCGGGGCTCGCGCTGACGATCAGCAGCAGCTGCGCTCCGTCGAGCGCGGCGATGGTGGGGATCAGAGAGTGCCAGGCGTCTTCGCAGACGATGACCGCCGCCCGGCCCCATCGGGTGTCGAAGGCGCGAACCGAGCGCCCCGGCTCTACGAAGCGCTCTTCGTCGAAGACGCCGTAGGTGGGAAGGAAGATCTTGCGGTGCACATGACGTATCCCCGCGTCGGGGCCACCCAGCGTGGCGGCCAGCGCGGAGTTGTGCAGCCGGGTCCGCCACATCTCGTAGAACCCGATCACGATGTCAAGCGGGGGAGCCCCCGACGCCTCGTGGAGCCGGGCGAGATCGGCGTAGAAATCCTCCGCGCTCCTGGCCAGCTCCCGCACCGCGCCCTCCACGAAGTAGCCGGTGAGGGCAGTTTCGGGGAGCACCAGGAGATCGGGGGGCTCGGGGTCCCCGGCAAAGCTGACCAGCAGCTCGCCCAGGCGGGCGAGATTGCGCTGATACTCCCCTTTGAAGGGCTTGAGCTGGGCGACGGCGAGGCGAAGCATTCTGGAAGATAGCTATCGCCAGGCGGCTAACGGCTAACTGCTATTGGCTAACCGTCCCCACCGACCGTTAGCAGTTAGCAGTTAGCGGTTAGCAATTAGTATTGTCCCATGCCAGACATCCTGCAGGCCCTCGCCGGCGTCCCCAACGCTTCCCTGCCCCTTCCCGGTCTCGCCACCGCGGGCCAGCCGAGTGCCGCCGCGTTCGAGGCATTCAAGGTCGCCGGGGGAGAAGTCGTCCTCGACATTCGCGACCCGATGGAGCCGCGGCCCTTCGACGAGGCCGAGCTGGTGCGCGGACTCGGCATGGAATACGTGAACGTGAGCGTGCGACAAGGCTCACTGGATGACGCAATGATGGACCGGATACTGGAAACCGTGCGACGGAACACCGAAGCGGGCCGCCCGTTGCTGTTCCACTGCGCCAGCGCCAACCGGGTGGGCGGCGCACTCATCCCCTACTTCATCATCGACAAGGGAATGGAAGAGGACGAGGCAGTGGAAGCTGCGATGCGGGTCGGACTTCGCGGAGCGGATCTGCTGGAGTGGGGGCTGGATTATGCTCGGAGAAAAGGTGGCTAGGAGTTGGGAGGATAGGGGTTGGGGAAAGACCCTCCAACCCCTAAATCCCAACTCCCAACCCCCAGATTACGGCCTTCCTCCCCGCGGCCTCGAATGCCCTCCGCCGTTCCCACCGCCTCTGTTGCCGCTGCTCGATGCCTGAGGCGGGGCCTGTCTGGAACCTTGATCGCGGGGAGCCGGAGCGCTGACCCGGTCTGGCCCGCGCCGCGCCGGCTCGTAACGCTCACGAGGAGCTTCCCGGGCCGGCGCATACCGCTCCCGAGAGCCTTCCTGGCTTTCGGGCCGTGTCCGCGTGGCACGGGGGGCTTCGCGATTCGAAGGTCCGACTCGCTCGGGCCGGCCGCTCGCGCGGGAAGGCTCCGACCGGTCGGAACCGCGGGCCGGCGGCGCGTAGTAAGACTCACCGCCACGGGAGCGCCGAGCCGGAGGAGCAGACGCCTCGGGGCCTCTCGAAGCGTTATCGGGCCTGCGCTCGACCGTTCCACCCGAAGGACGAGCAGGTCCCCGTGCCCGACCCTCGTACCCGGGCGCCGAGGCGCGGGTAGATCCTCTCGCCGGACCGCTCACCGGGCCGCCGAAGCTGCCGGATCCAAATGTCCCCCTCGATGTGCCGGCGCCAAGACTGCCTCTGGGAATCACGGTATAGCCGCGCGGCCGTCCCGCCAGCACCGGCGCTCTGCCCGTGGGATACGAAGGCCGGTATGGATAGATCGGATAACCGTATCCATAGCCGTAGCTTCGATACCGATACGGGTAGTACCCGTAGTAGTAGGGATTGTAAAAGCCCAGACCGAATGACCAGCCGCCGTCGAACGGCCAGCGGCGGCACCCGTCATAGCGCCAGCTCCAGTTGTTGCAATAGAGGTAATCGTCGTAGATGTAGGTTGGGCCGGCGGGATAGACGTACGTGTTGTACGTCGAGTAGGTCGACTCCCCGTAGACCCGATAGCCCATGACGTCGTAGTCGAAGCCCCGGGGACCGGCGAGCCGTTGCACCAGCTCGGTGATGTCGGGTTCCGGATCGCTGGAGCTGCGATCGATCTCGAGCCGGGAATAATCCCACCGGTCGGCGAGAACGATCTCATCGAAGCGCCAGGGCTCTTCCGAGACCGCGGTGTAGACGAGCCCGGTGCCGTCTCCTCCGGCTCGGAAGGCCGCGTCGGACGACTCGCCCCGAACCTCGTAGCGACGCCCGGCTTGGATCCGGTTGTCGTCTCGAGGATCGAGCGGAAAGAGGACCCGAAGTCTTCCGTCGGGATCGAGGTTGAGCACCAGCAGGAAGCCGTCGACGTCGGCATCTACCTGGAGCCGGACTCGGTCGCCGGCACGGTAGCGACGATCGTTGTTCATCCAGAGGCGTACCGGGAGCTCGCCCTCGAAGCGTCGGGCTTCCGGGAATTCCCCGCCCGGTGAGCTGCTGAAGGCGGAGAGTGCTGCGAGGAGTATCATCATACTGGCCTCCAGGCCGCGGCCGATCGAACTGCAACAGGAAATGGACACTGAGCCAACCACCGACGCAATATCCAGTTTTGTGCCATCAGGTATCAATCCCTAAGTAATTACCGGGCAGAGACTTGTATCCGACGCCCAAAGCGCCCGGTGTCCGTTCTCAGGGACAGAGTGAACCTCCGGATTCCGGTTCCGGGGACTACGGCTTCCGATGCCAGTACATCCTCATCTCCGATATCCGCCCATCGGACGTCTCACAGAAGAGGGCACCCTTCGCCTCGACCCACTCACCGGTGCGGCGGCGCCGGAACACCGACTTGAACTCGGTCGCGAACCAGGGGCCGGCGGCGTAGATCTCCCCGGTGGTCACGGTGATTTCCGACTGGTGGTAGGGGACGTCGCTCCAGTATCGCCGGATCGCCTCCGTGCCCTCGAGCCGGTCGGCGAAGGGAGTCTCCAGAAAGACCGCATCGGTGTTGAACACCGAGATGATCCGGTCCAACTGTCCCTTGGACCAGGCGCTTGCAAATGTGTCCACCAGCTCGCGCGCGAGCATCTTGGTCGTAGTCGGCTCGGCTGGGGAACTCATGCGCTGGGTGGTGCCTCGAATGGGGTACCGAAGGATAATCTCCGCGATGGGTTCCGTAGTGGCTGAATTTCGGCCAGTGGTGACGTGTGGGCGGTTTCCGCCCGGGACGTCTCCCAACGCTGCCGCCGAACCTCTAGTTCGCTTAGGTTACGGACCGCAGACAATGGCATGGAGATACCCATTCCGGGCGTCTTTTTCCCCTCAGGAGGACGTTCTATGCGACGTACCATCGCTGGTCTCGTGGCAGCAGGTCTGCTGACTGTTGGACTCGCGGCTCCCGCTGCGGCGCAGGCGCGAGGATATGTCGGATTCGGGGGCGGCCTCTCGTTTCCTATGGGGGATTTCGGTGACGGGGCCAAGAGCGGTTACAACGGTCTGGTCGTCGCCGGGATCACCGGTGCGAACGGCATGCTTGGAGGCCGGATCGACGGCATGTACAACAGGCATTCCTTCGAAGGAACCGTGGATGGGTCCACCCAGATGCTTGGAGCCAATCTGGATCTGGTCGTATCTCCCGGAAGCGCTGCTGCGAAAGTGCGTCCATACCTCCTGGGCGGCCTCGGCTTCTTCAACATCAAGAGCGAAGTGGGCACCGTCGAAGGCGAGGGCGAGACCAAGCTCGCTTTCAACCTCGGTGGCGGATTGTCGCTCAAGGCGGGGAGCAAGATGTCAGTGTTCCTCGAGGCCAGGTACATAAACATCAGGACCGACGTCTCATCCACCGCGTTCATCCCGGTTTCAGTTGGGTTGCGGTTCGGAGGGAACTAGTCCTAGGTGCTGGGTACTGGGTACTGGGGTCGGCTTTTCCCGGCACCCAGTACCTAGTGCCCAGTCCCCTGCCTCACATAGGTCTCAAAAAAGCCCCGCCCCACGTCGCTGATCCTGGCGCCCGCCGCGGTCCCCTCCAGCCTGAATTCCCCTCGCAGCTGAAGGAACCAGCGTCCGAAGCCCCCCGCCTGGGAGCGGCTTCCCTGCGCATCGAGGACCCGGATGCTGAGCCTGAGGGTGTCGCGGTCCCTCCGTGCCATGAGATCGAGCGCGATCGGTGCCAGCACTCCCGGTGCACCCCGGGCCGGTCGCGCCCCACTCTGGCGGACCTCTGCGAACCGGTACACCTGCAGCGCGCCCAATGAATCGAACAGCGCCAGAAAAAACGGGGAGGCTCCCGACGCCGTGTCGCGATCTTGGGTCACCACCCCGCCATAGAGCAGGGTAAGGCGCTGTCCGTGTCCCACTCCCCATTCCCAGGTTGTTCCTCGCCACACGCCCCAGTTGTGATCGTGATACGCCGCAGCGTTCCCGACCGGGCGACAGCGGTCGTCCACGCAGAAGCGTCCGGCCGCCGAGGCGCGGAGAGCGGGAACGACATAACCGGAGCGAAGCTTCTCGTCCTGGAGCTCCACTGCGGGGAAAAACTGCTGTGGCGCCGGCGTCACCTCGAGATCGAACGCCAGGCCGGGCGCGGAGCCTCTGATCCGATAGATGCCATCGTGCTGCCGGACACTGCTCGCCCCCAGGATCAAGTCGGCGCTCGCGGTGTCGAGCTGCACCTCCTCCGAGGGAACCTCCGTCGCGTAGCGGCGGAGGGTCCCGTCGGAGCGATGATGAGTGACCAGCAGCTGCCCTCCCCACCCCCCGCGCCCCACCCGCCCACCCACTATGTACGAGATGTACCACCACTCCTCAGCCCCGGTCAGCACATTGAAATAGTGCCATTCTCCCCAGGTCGAGTCATTCGCCGTGGGAAGGTGAAATCGATCCAGCTCGTCGTAGAGCTCTTCCCGCGAAGGATTGATGTAGGCGATATCCGCCCTGGTGTCCTCCCAGCTGCCTTCCACCAGCCGGAGGCGCGCGCCGACCGCGGCCGCGCGGCTCGGGATCTCGCCGCCGGCACGCACGGTGACGGTCCGCCCCGCGTGCGTGAGGTACACCAGCTTCTGCTCGATCACCGGCGACACTGCAACGACGACGCCCCGGTGCCGGGGACCGCCCAGCAGCTGGCGGGTGACGAAGCGGGCACGATCGATCCCGAAGAACATTCCCGCCTGCGAGCCGGTCCGAAGCCCTTCCAGATCGATCCCCTCCGGGAGGACCGTCACCTCTCCACCCCCGACCAGCACCACATCGCGCGACTGGATCAGCATCGCTTCGCCGATCGAGAGCAGCACCAGCATCACGCCGGCGCCGATCGCATAGCCGAACAGGAGCAGGAGTGCCCGGGCCTTGCGGACGAAGAGATGCCGGGTTGCCAAGGCGAAGAGCATGGAGACTAGCGAGCGGGGATTGGGGACTGGGGATTGGGCACTGGGGCGATCAGGCCGTCGATGAGATGAATCGTTCGCGACGCTTCCTGCGCCAGCTGCTCGTCATGGGTCACCACCACGACCGTCATCCCTTCCTGGTTCAACCGACGGAACAGCTCCAGTATCTGCCGTCCGGTCGAGAGATCGAGCTCTCCGGTGGGCTCGTCGGCGAAGAGCAGCGTCGGCCGGTTCGCCAGCGCGCGCGCAATCGCGACCCGCTGCATCTCTCCTCCGGAGAGCTGTGTTGCCCGATGATCGGCGCGGTCCGAGAGCCCGACATATTCCAGGAGATCGCGGGCCCGAGCCTGCCGCTCGGCGCGGCCGACGCCGGCTTCGGCCATCGGAAGCTCGATGTTTTCGAGCGCGGTAAGCACCGGGAGCAGGTGGAACCGCTGGAAGACGTATCCCATTTTCAGGAGGCGAAGACGAGTGAGCGCCGAATCGGTGAGCCCCAGGAACGCCACGCCTTCGAGCGACACCGCGCCTGAGTCCGGAGTATCGAGCCCGCCAAGAATGTGGAGCAGGGTGGACTTGCCGCTCCCCGAGGGCCCGGTAATCCCGACGTATTCGCCCTGCCGCACCGCGACGGATACCCCCCGAAGGGCCATCACCGATCGCTCGCCCATGCGGAACTCCTTGACGAGATCCCGCGCGTCGAGCAGGGCCGTGGCGGCGCTCACGTCGCCTCCTCCCGGAGGGTCGCAGCAATCGGCGCCCGTGCCGCACGCCAGGCAGGCCAGGCCCCCGCAATCCCTCCCGCGACGAGGAGCGCCGCCGCGGCGCGGGCCACAGCGGCGGGCTCCGGAACGAAAAAGGAGATCGCCGCGGGAAGTCCCGGAAAGGACGTGAGGATCCCGTCGAGGTAGCGGGCGGTGACGAGGCCGAGTAGAAGTCCGATGGCGTTGCCGGCGAGGGTGAGAAGGGCTCCCTCCGCGAGTACCCGACGCACGATCCCGCTCCGGCTCACACCGATCGCCCGAAGCGTGGCGATCTCGCCCAGGCGCTCGCTGACCGTGATGGTGAGCAACGTGGTGACCAGCAGAATCCCGACGAAGAGACTGATCGTGCCGAGAATCAGGGAGAGCTGCCGGAAATACGTGAGCCGGGTCCGGAAGCGCGCTACCAGCGTGCTCACGCTGTTGACCTCCACCCCCGGCGCCATGCTGCGGATATCCGAGGCCACGGCTTCGACCTCCTCGTCCCGGACGACCTTGACCATGATCATCGAGGCGCGATCCCCCGCCGCCCGGGTCAGTGCCCGCATCAGCGGAAGCGCGATGCCCACGGTGCGCTGCCCCCGCGCGGCGTAGAGCCAGTGCACGACGCCCCGCACGACCAGTCTGCGCTCACTCGACGCGCGGGCCATTTGCGGGTCGGTCCCGACAATGATTCGCACCGTGTCTCCGGTGCGCCATCCCGTCACCTGGGCCACCGACACCCCGATCACGATACCCGTGGTGTCTCCGGGCCCGAGATCGGTCCCACTGTCGAGCTCGTAGAGTCCCTGCCCTTCCGGCTCGACTCCGAGACCCGCAAGCGGCAGCAGCGAATCGCCGGCCGGAGCAAACAGCGCTCCACCGAGCACGGCGCCGGCAGCGCTGATTCTCGGGTCGGCGCGAAGCCGGGCGGAGAGGGATGCCGCTCCAGCCAGAGTCGCCTCGGTGTCGAAAGGCAAAGTGCCCTTCGGGGCAATCCGGATCTGGTAGCCCCGCGACAGCAGCATCCGCTGGAAGGAACGCTCCATTCCCCCCGCGAGCATGACCATGTCGAGCAACAGCGCCGCGGCGACGGCGATGCCGAGGACGGCGAGGAGGTTCCTGAGCGGGTGGCGGGTGAGGTTTCTGGCCGCGAGGAGGATCATGCGCGGCGCCAGAGCACGAGCGGCCGAGTCCGCACCAGGCGCGCGGCAGCGAGACCACCCGCCAGCACGCCCAGCAGAAGCGAGAGGCCCGCGCCGAAGAGGATGATGCCGGGAGTCAGCAGGGAGAACCTCAGATCGGTCTCGAAGCGATGGCCGTAGTAGGCATTGATGACCGCAGTCGACGCCGATGCCAGGCCGATTCCGAGCGCCGCCCCGATGAGCGCCACGAGGCAGGCCTCGAGCAGCAATGCCGAGAAGACCGTCCGCCGGCGGATCCCGATCATCCGCATCACCGCCGCGTCGAGGCGGCGCTCCTCGACCTTGAGCAGCATGATGCAGAGGAGGAAGATCGCGCTCGCGACGATCGAAATCACTCCGATGGCGCGATGAAACCGGCTCACGACCAGAAACGTTCGCGATGACTCGGTAGCGATCTCCGCCGATGGCCGCACCCGGAACCCGACCGCCAGACGGTCGAGCCTCCGCGCAGCGGAATCGGGATCGATGCCGATCCGGAGACTCACGCCCGCCCGGTCGATCCGGTCGGGCGCGCCGAGCAGGTCGGCAAGGTCGGGCAAGTGGAACCGCGCGTGAAACTCGTTCCGGAGCACGGTCGCCGGATCCGAGCGCGGCTCATAAATCGCCCCGACTACCATCAGGAGACCGGGACTTCCCGGCTCGGCCCGGACCCGCACGGTGTCACCGATGCGCAGCTGGAGCTCGCGGGCGAGTCGCTGTTCGATCGCGACGGGAGCAGCCGGAGATTCCTGGATCGCGAGAAGGCAGAGCAGCGAAACCATGGACGAATTGTAGTGCGTCGCCCCGATTGCCGATCAAATCCGAGCGATTTACTTTCAATTGCCAAACTACTTGAAATCCATTCTCATGTTGAGGTCCAGAGTTCCGTGACTCCGCGATTCAGAACTGCCGGACTGATCGGCTGCGTCCTGGTTTCCGCCGCGTTCATCCCGGTTCAACCTGCGAACGCGCAGGGGGCCACTGGCCTGCTTGTGGTGGCCCACGGCGCTAATCGCGCCTGGAATCTCCGGGTTCGCGAAACGGTGGCCCGACTCGAGTGGCGGGGGCCGGTTACGGTGGCATTTCTGATGGGGGAGGAAGCGGACACCAGCGGCTGGGATGCCGGCGTTCGTGAGCTCGCCGGGCGGGGCGCGCAGGACATCGTGGCAGTGCCTCTCATGGTGTCTTCCCACGGCGCCCACTACCGCCAGATCCGCTACCTCGCCGGCGAGATCCCCGACTGGCCTGCCGATCTCTCGCACCAGCATGGTCCGCGGGTCGAGCCTCCGGTACCGGTCCGCGTCACGACGGCGCTCGACGGCGCGCCGGAGCTGGGCCAGGTGCTCCGGGATCGCTGGCGGGCTTTGGCCCCGGTGGACCGGCGGCGCTCCCTCCTCCTCGTTGCACATGGCCCGTCGAGCGACGACGAAGCGGCGCTCTGGGTTCGCGATCTCGAGCTGGCCGCGAGGGAGCTCGGAAGCGACGTGCAGGTTCGGATCGGTTTGCTGCGCGACGACGCTTCGCCTCCGGTGCGAGCCGCGGCGATCGCGCAGATCCGGGCAACGGTCAACGAATTGGCCGGCGCCGGCGGCGATTCGGTTGCCGTGCTCCCCGTCCTGATATCGAGCGGCAGTATCGATCGTCTCACCATTCCGAAGGATCTCTTCGGGCTTCCCATCCGTTACACTGCGACCGCACTCGCTCCGCACGACGCGCTGGCGCGGTGGATCGAGCGGGTGGCGCTTGCGAAGGCCGAAACGCCCCGATAAACTCCGCACCACAATTGATCCACCGCGAACGAGGCCACCCGGAAGTCCGGTGCAATGCCGGCGCGGCCCCGCCACTGTAAGAGGCATGTTGTCGTCGCTCACGCTGCCACTGGGGATGCTCCCGGGAAGGCCGGCGACGGCGCCTCGAGCCAGGAGACCGGCCTCGTTTGCTCCCGCACGATTCCCTCGAGGGGGGGGAGCGGGGCCCGAGGTGTCCCCACCGAAGACCCCGTGAGAGAAGCAGGTGCTGGGTACTAGGTACTGGGTACTGGCAACCGCCAGCACCCAGTGCCCAGCCCCCAGCACCCAGCGTCGTGCCGGGAAACCACGCCGGATCCCGGAGGTTTTCCATGCACCGAAGCAGCCTCGCCGCCGTATTCGCAGTCATTGCCGTCTCGTCCGCCCTCTCCGCCCAGACCCGGGACTCCACTCGGCTCGAAGACCTGGTCGTCACCGCGACCCGGTCCCCGACGCCGCTCTCCGCCGTGGGCAGCAGCACCGACCTCTTTCTGCCCCGGGAGCTCAAGCGCCGGCAGCTCTCGTCGCTTCGAGAGGCGCTCCAGCTCGCCCCGGGCGGCGTGGTGCTGAGCAACGGCGGAGCCGGCGCGGTCTCGTCGCTCTTCCTCCGCGGGGTTTCGTCGTCTCAGACCCTGTTCCTTGTCGATGGCATCCGGGTGAATGACGCCAACACCAGCGCGGGGAGCTTCCTCGGCGGCGCCGATCTCCTGGGACTCGGCCAGCTGGAGATCGTGCGGGGACCACAAAGTACCCTCTACGGCGGAGCGGCGATCGGGGGTGTCGTCTCATTCGACGCCGGCCGCGGTGAGGGGCGTGCGCGTGGCGAGGCGGAGCTCGAAGGCGGATCCTTCGAGAGCTGGCGCGGTCGCCTCTCGGCGCGGGGAGAGACCGGCAGGCTGGGCGTTGCCGCAACCATCTCCGTCAGTGGTACCGAGAATCAGCGCCGGCCCAACGACTGGGAGCAGCGCACCCAGCTGATCCGCGCCGACTACCGGATGGGAACCCGGCTCGAGGCCGGCGCGACGTTTCGCGGCCTGCAGCAGACCTACACGAGCCCCGGCGATCTCCGCACCACGAACACGACGCCCGAGGGCACCACCACCTTCGAAAACAATCTCGCCACCATCTGGATCGAGGCCCTGCCTCACGTTCGGTGGCGCAGCCGGCTCACGCTGGGCGGTCAGCAGCAGTACACCAAGGGGACCGGCCGGTTCAACGGAGGCGACGAGTTCAGTTTTGGACTCGACAATTCACGCCGGGTGCTGGACTGGCAGAACACCATTCGCGCCGGAGCCCTGGCAACGCTGATCGGGGGAATCAACCGGGAATGGAGCACCGCCACCAGCGACGGTGAATCGCTGGACGAGCGGCTCCTCGGCTTCTATGCCCAGGCGGAATTGGCGCCGCTTCAGGCACTCTCGCTCACGGCCGGAGTGCGGAGCGACAACTACAACACCTTCGACGACGCCGTGACGTGGCGGGCGACTGCCGCGTGGCGCATTGAATCATCCGGCACCAAGCTCCGGGCTTCGCTCGGAACCGGTTTCATGCCCCCCAGCCTGGCCGCGCGATTCGGCAGCGTATTCCAGGAGCCCAACCCCGGTATTCGCCCGGAGCGCTCGCGAGGGTGGGATGCCGGCATCGACCAGGAGCTCGGAGGCGGCAGGGGGGCGCTCGGAGTCACCTGGTTCCACAATTCACTGAGGGATCTCATCGGCTTCGAAGGAGCGGACTTCCCCGCCAAAGGACGCAACATCAATATCGATCGCGCCCGCACCCGGGGCGTCGAAGCGAGCGGCCGACTGACCGCCGGGCCGGTGGATGCCCGCTTGGCATGGACGATCCTGAGTGCGGTGAGTCTCTCGGAAACCGACCCTGCGCTCGAGCGGCTCATCCGACGCCCGAGGCATACTCTCAGTGCGGATGCCGCGCTGGATCTGGGGAGGCGCGCAGCGGCCGGTTTCGGAGTTCTGGTCGTGGCGGGACGTCAGGACACGGATTTCAACAGCTTTCCGTCGCTCCGCGTCGATCCGGGTGACTACGCCCTGGCTCGCCTCTACGGAACGTACGAGGCCGGCCGAGGCGTCAGCCTGAAGGCCCGGGTCGAGAACCTCTTCGATTCGAGCTACGAGCCGGTGTATGGGTTTCCAGGCCTGGGGAGGAGCATTCTCGCGTCGGTGAGCCTCGGCTTCTGACCCTGACGCTATCAGCTATCGGCTATCGAAAGGCTAAAGCGAGCGGTAGCCTGACTGTTAGCGGTTAGCGGTTAGCGGTTAGCGGTTAGCGGTTAGCGGTTAGCCGTTCCCCAACAATTCCCCCTCCTTACGCGTTAACAGTTGGGCGTTGCACCTGTCCAAACTGTGATCGGCCACCACCGGAGAACGGTATCGATGCATTTCGATCGGCTCAAACCACTGCTCGCCATTCTGGCGTTGGGAGCGGGGTTCCCCGCAACCTCCGCCGCGCAACCCCGGCCGCAGTTGTCGGGGCACTGGCGGCTCAACCCGGCGAAGAGCCAGGAAATGGGAGAGGGCCGTGACCAGGACGGATCCGATGCCCGGCGGGCACTGCCGCCATTGGGAGCCGGGAGGACCCGCGGTGTGCCCAGCGTCGGACGACTGGAGCCTGACCCCGATCCAACGGTGCTGCTGGGATTCCTGCGTCCGGTTCTCCAGGTGCACATCGTGCAAACCGATTCGAGCATTGCCATCAGTGACGCCAGCGGACAACTGGCGAACTACCCGACTACCGGCCGGAAAATCCGGGAGCCGCAGCTGATCGGTGAAGACGCCGAAATCACCGCGAAATGGAAAGACGGCAGCCTGACTATCGAGCGGAAGCTGCCGTCGCTCGGCACCGTCAAAGAAACCTATTGGCTGGACTCCGCCACCAGGGAGCTGGTGCTCCTCGTGAAGGTATCGGGATCACGACTTCCGCGAGGCATCGAAATGCGCCGGGTATACGAGCCGGTCAGCGAGGAGAAATAGATGCGCCGCTTCCTGGTGCTCCTCCTTGCCGTTCTGCCCGCACAGCTCCTCGGGGCCCAGGTCGGCGCCACGACGGATGTGCTCACCGGAATCGTCCGCGACAGCGCTGGACAGCCGGTTGCGGATGCGATCGTCGAAGCCACCTCGATCGAGACCCAAATCTCCCGGTCGACCAAAACCGACCCGAGGGGCCGCTATACCATTCTTTTTCCCGACGGCGGCGGGCAGTATCGGCTCATCGTGCGCGCGATCGGCAAGACGCCGGTGATGCGCACGATCGCCCGGCAGGCCGACGAGGACCGCCTGATCACCAACGTCACTCTCGGCACGCCGACGACCCGGCTCGCTGAAATCGTGGTCCGCGGACGTCCCAACATCCCGATCGGCGGCGACGGGGGCCCGCCGACGCCGGGGACCATCGAGCGGGCAATTCCCGCCGAACGCGCCGCGCGGCTCCCGATCGACGCGAGCGATCTCACGATTCTCGCGACCCTGGCGCCCGGCGTCGTTTCGGTGACCGGCTCGGACAGCACGGCCGCGGGCTTCTCCGTGGCGGGACAGCGCCCCAGCAGCAACAGCACCACCCTGGACGGCCTGACATTCGGCGGTGCCGGAGTCCCCCAGGACGCAGTCCGGAATACCCGCGTGATCACCAACAGCTACGACGTGGCACGGGGACAATTCAGCGGCGGCCAGGTTGCGACGACGACGATGGGCGGCACCAACTCGGTTCGCGGCACCGGCAACTACGGTCTGCGCGACCGGGATCTCTCGGTGAGCAACGGCGACAGCACCGCCTTCGCGCAGGGATTCACCCAGCATCAGCTCTCGGCCGGCATCGGTGGACCGCTGGTGCGGAACAAGATCTTCTATTTCCTCTCCGGCCAGGGCCGCTTTCGGGACGACGGGCTCCAGTCGCTGCTCTCGGCGTCGCCGTCCTCGCTCAACCGTCTCGGGCTGGCGCCCGACTCGGCCAGCCGGTTCCTCGGCTTCCTGGCCGATCGGGGATTGCCGCTCGACACCGAGGACAGTCTGTCCAGCCGTTCGACCAACGATCTCTCCAGCATCGCACGGTTCGACTTCATGCTGAGCAGCAACCAGACGCTCACCGTCCGGGGCGACTGGCGGCAAAACCGGAGCGAGCCGACCGGAGTCGGTCAGCTCTCGGTCCCGGCGAGCGGCGGCGCGACGCGTTCCTCCGGAGGCGGGGGCATGGCGACGCTGAGCTCCCGTTTCGGCACCAAGGTGATCAACGAGTTCCGCGCGTATTTTTCGGGCAGCTCCCAGCGGGGTGAGGCCTTCGAAGAGCTGCCCCAGGGGCGGGTGCAGGTCGTTTCGGCGCTCGACGACGGCACCCAGACGGTGTCGAACTTGAGCTTCGGCGGTAACTCGGGTCTCTCCCAGCGGCGGGCGAGCAGGGGGCTCGAGATCAGCGAAGAGCTGTCCCTCATTCCCGGCAATGGCGCTCACCGAATCAAGGCCGGAATGCTGTTCAACCGGACCTCGTCGAGCCAGGTGGTGGCGTCGAATCTGACCGGGACCTTCGCGTTCAACTCGCTTGCGGATCTGTACGCCGGGACTCCCGCAAGCTTCACCCGCACGCTGCAGGCCTCCGATCGCAAGAGCACCGCGATCAATTCCGCGCTCTATTTCGGCGATACCTGGCGCCCGAGCCAGGCGCTGCAGCTCACGCTGGGCGGCCGAGTCGAGCGCTCGCAATTCAGCAATGCTCCGGCGTATAACCCGGTGGTCGACGCGGTCTTCGGCTACCGGACCGACCGGCTTCCGAAAGAAACCCACTTCAGTCCCCGCGTCGGCTTCACCCTCACACTCGGCACCTCCGAGCAGGGACCGCCGTCACTCACGCTCCGTGGCGGCCTGGGAGAATTCCGGAGCCCGATTCCGACGAGCCTCGCCGCCGCCGCCCAGTCGGCCACCGGACTGGCCTCGGCGGAGACCCAGCTCTTCTGCGTGGGATCCGCGGCGCCCACGCCGGACTGGGACGCCTACCTGGCGGATCCGTCGACGATTCCGGCCAGCTGTGTCGGAGGCGGCGGCTCGCCGCTTCCCACCCAGAGTCCGCAAGTCACCGTCTTCGACGACGGCTTCGGCGCCCCGCGCGCCTGGCGGGGATCGTTCGGGGTGCAGCGGCGAATGGGAACCTGGACCCTGGGCGCCGATCTGAGTCTCGCGCGAGGCGTGAGCCAGTCCGGCTACACCGATCAGAATCTCGGGCTCCCGAAGTTCCAGCTCGGCGCCGAGGGGGGCCGCCCGGTATTCGCGCCCGCCTCCGTCATCAGCCCGACGTCCGGGGTGGTGCCGCTTGCCGGATCGCGGATCGACACCCGGTTCGGCCAGGTCCTCCTGCTCGACTCCAGGCTCGGCTCCAAATCCGCCGGGGTGACCTTCTCCGCCAATGGCATCACCCGCGGCGGGATGTCGGTGCAGGGCTCCTACACCTGGTCGCGCTCCCGCGATCAATCCTCGGCGTCCGAGGGAGGCGGGCAGCGGGGCTTCGCCGGGCAGACGGCGGGGCTCGATCCCAACGCGCGCGAATGGGCAACCAGTGATTTCGAGCGGCGGCATTCGTTCCTCGCCGTGGTGACCTGGCCGGCAACCGTGGCGCTCGAGCTCACCGGCATCGGGAGGCTCACGTCGGGCACGCCCTACACCCCGCTGGTAGGCGGCGATATCAACGGCGACGGCTCGCGCAACGATCGCGCGTTCATCTTCAGCCCATCCGGCGCGCCCGACACCGCGATCGGCAACGGGATGCAGCGCCTGCTCGACGGCGCATCGTCGGGAGCGCGTTCCTGCCTCACGCGCCAGCAGGGCGCCATTGCGGCGAGGAACAGCTGCCGGGGGCCGTGGCAGCCCTCGCTCGATCTCCAACTCAACTATCGCCCCGCCTGGGGAGGACTCAATCGACGGCTCGCGATCTCCCTGGTGACGTCGAACCTGCTCGGTGGCGTGGACCAGCTGCTGCACGGCAGCGACAACCTGCATGGCTGGGGTCAGACGGTGCGGCCTTCGACGACGCTGCTCTCGGTACGGGGCTTCGACACCGCGAACAATCGTTTCGTCTATACGGTGAACGAGCGCTTCGGCGCCACTTCTGCCGGCAGCAACGCCATTCGGGCTCCCTTTCAGGTCGGGATCCAGCTTCGCTACACCCTGGGCCAGAGCGGAATCGCGGGCGCGTTCGGTTTTGGCGGGGGCCGCGGGCCCGGTGGTGGCGATGGCGGCGGACTCCGGGGCGCCGCCCGTGGCGCGGCGGGGGGCGGCGATTTCAGCGACCGCTTCAGCGGTCTGATCCCGAATCCGATCAAGGACATCCTAGAGCTCCGGATCGGGCTCAAGCTCAGCGACGAACAGGAAAAGAAGCTGACCGCGCTCTCCGACAGCGTGCTGGCCCAGAATGCGGCGCTGGCAAAGGCGCTGCAAGCCGAGATGGCCAAGATGGGAGCCAACGTTGACGGGGCCCGCATGATGGCGGTGATCCGGCCCCGGATGGAGGAGGCGCAGAAGCACACCCAGGCGGCGCTCGACGCGGCCAAGGCGATCCTCACCGCCGAGCAGTGGAATTACCTGCCCGAGCGCTTGAAGAATCCTCGCACGCCGGGCGCCGGCGGGGGCCAGCGTCGCGTTCCGCCCGCGACCGAGTAGATTTGAATGACTACCGAAACACTGGAGCAATCAAAATGCGCCACACGCTGGCGGGGCTTGGCCTTGTCATCCTTGCCGCCGGTTCCGTGGTCCCCGCGGCCGCACAGGGCGTCTCGCTCGCCGGAACCTGGAAGCTGAACGTCAAGGAGAGTGACGATCCTCGAGTCAAGATCCAGGAAGCGACCGAGGCGGGACCTTCGGTGAGGAGCGGAATGTCGTCCGGCGGACGGGTACGCACTGGAGCCGGCCGAATCGACGGTGAATCCGGAGGCGGCAAGGACGCGGGCGGGGTGACGTCGCTGCCAGGCCCTGACTTTGCCCGTATCATCAAACCCACCCAAATCATCAGCGTGGAGCAGAACGATACGATCGTGGTGATCAGGGATGAGCGCGGGCTGCCGCAGATTTACTACCTCGACGGGCGGAAGGTCGAGGAAGCTGGGGTCAGCACCGAGCCCAACGTCACGACCGCAAAGTGGAAGGACGGAAAGCTCACCGTGGAGCGGCAGCTCGGCGGCACCGGCTCGATCCGCGAAGTCTTTGTCCTCGACGCGGCAAAGAAGAGACTGGTGGTCGAGGCCAAGCTGACCAGCGCCCAACTCGCCAAGACGGTGCAGATCCGCCGGGTGTACGACGCGGGCAGCTGACCCGCGCCGCCGCCGGCTACAGCGATTTCAGGAACTCGACCAGATCGCGCTTCTGGGGGCCCGTCAGCCCCAGCTTCCTGACGCGGTCATAGTGCTCGACCACGGCGATCAGGGTCTTCGCGCTGCCATCGTGAAAGTACGGGGGGTGCTGCCATAACCCGCGCAAGGGCGTCGTCCGGTACATCTTGTTCGCCGTGCGCAACGCATACTGCCCATCCATCCCCGTCTCCGCCGCGGCATGAAGCACTCCGGTGTTGTTGTCGGTGCCGGTCCGGCCCACATGACAGCTCGCGCAGCTCTGGTCGAAGATGCTTCGTCCCCGCTCCGCGGCGGCGGCATCGAAGCTCCCCGAGGCCGCGGGCGGCGCGGCGATACTGTGCTGATAGCTTCGGAGCGCCGCAAGCTTCGGCGTCACCAGATCCGGCGAGTACTTCACGTCGATGCTGAGCCTGGGGTCGGAGAAGTTCCCCCGGCCGTGCATCTGGGTCACGGCGACATATGCATTCCAGTAGGAAATCGGCCCCTCCGCCGTATAGGTCTCGTTCTTCACGTCGGCGAGACCGTACGCCGGGGGCAGGACCAGCGGGGTGCTCTTCCCGTCGAGATTGTAGCGGGGGTCATACTTGCCGGCGCCCCAGGATGTGTACACCGCCTTCTGGGCCGCGGTGACCGCCGGGGACAGCGCGATGATCGCGCCGACGTTGAGATCCCGGTTGGGCCAGCCATCCTGACGCTGTCCGATCCCCGGGGCAAACGAGTTGTCGACCGTCGAATGGCACAGCGCGCAGGTGATTCCCACCCGCACCAGGGTGTCCTTCCCGCCCACCGACTCGACCGTGCCCTTCAGTCCCACGACCGCGTTGAGCTTGAGCAGCGTGACTGTCGTGGCCGGATCCTTGAGATCCACCTTGCCGTCCTTGATGGCCTGGGCAACATCCGCCGGGATGGCCGCCGCATCCACCTTCAATCCCACCGACAGCGCCAGCGTCGGGCTGACCGACTTCTGGATGACCTGGTGCATTCGGGCGGTGTCGCTCCAGAATTGCTCGTTGCCGAACGTCTCATGGCGGAAGATCTGCTGACCTTGCGCGACGGTCTCGGGAGCCCGTTCCGCCGCCGCAGAATCGGCACTCGCGGGCGCCGCCGCCGGCTCTTCCGCCGGGGACTTTGCCTTGCATCCGAGCAGCACGACCGCGATCGCCAGCAACAGCAATCCTGGTGATTGCATCTGTTCCTCCAGTCAGAATCCTCCAACACGCGCGACTCTTCCAATGCGCTGCGTCGGACAAAGCGGAAAAGGCGCAGGAGAGCGGAAGATCCGCTTTCCCTCGCGCCTTGGAGCGCCCGGCAGTCGTCGGGCCTCAATGTAGGGTCGCCTCGAATCGTGTCAAGCGATGTCGCGCGCTGCCGCTCAGAAGTAGGTCGCGAACCCCACCTGAAAGCCGCCGGTCTTCGACGGCGGATTCCCCGCGGGGTCGCGAGACGACTCCCTCCGGTAGTTGGCCCGGAAGACGGTGCCCGCGGCGGGACGGAAGCTCACGCTGGCCGTGACGGCATTGGTCTCGTCGTGGATCGTCAGTCCGGTCGAGCCGAAGGTTCCACGATTGAAGTCCACCCGCTCGAGCCGAAGTCCCAGACTCACCACGGGATTCTGAAGTCCCTGAATCCTCGGATGCCAGACCGGCAGAATCGCATCGAGGTGAATCCCCCACTGGCGATCGCCCAGCAGGTCGGCGAGGTCCTCGGGAACATCCACCGAAGCCCATGCCGCTTCGCCGCGCAGGCTCACGGTCCGGATCTCGGTATTGAAGTCGATCGCGACTATCGAGAGGCGCCGCTTCTCGTCCACCGGTTGGCCCTCGATCCGGAAGGAATTGTAGATCCCTCCATAATAGGAGAGGCCGACCTCACCCCAGTCGCGCCGCTGCGCGGCAATCCGCCCGGACACGGCGGGCGATCCATTGTTGTCCTCGGCGAAACGATCCTCGGTCTTTCCGCTCGGGATGTCGGTGCGGCCGGTTCCGTTGAGAATCACGCCGTCGCCCAGCCCGTTCACCAGGTACGCGTCATACGAGAGCGAGAACCCCGGCGGCGCGAGACGTCCGTGCGCGCCGAAACCCACCTCGGACAGGGTCGAAGGAATGATGGCGGTCGAGACCAGGGGACGCTCAACGAAGTCGTACCTGGGACTGTCGTGATTGACGTTGAACGCCCCGATGGGGGGCAGCAGAATGCCGCCTCGGATGATGAAGGACGGATTGACGGTGAAATCCACCAGCGCGGTTTCCAGCGCGATCTCCTCAGTTCCGTGCTCGAACTCGAGCTCCGAAATGAACCGCAGCCGGCGCCCCACCGAGGAGAACAGGAAAATGTTGAAGCGGCGGAGCTCCATCGAGAAGCCTTCGCTCACGCCGTCGGTGCGGAAATAGTTCGCGTTCCCTTCGGCGTAACCACCGACCGCGGTCCGGCCCGCGGAAACGAGAAAGGGTCGCTGGTAGATCCCGCCCTGCACCATCGAAGTGTCCTGCGCGCCCGCCACCGGCGCCGTCGCCAGCAGCACCAGAAGCACTCCCGCCGCCCTCACCACCGGTCGCCGTCCTGGGGCAGCTCGATGACGATCCGGTCTTCTTCCACGACGACGGGAAGGGTTCGGAGGGGACGCTGGGTGGGGCCTTTCAGCACCTCGCCGGTGTTGCTGTACTCACTCCCATGACAAGGACAGACCAGGTGCTCGGCGGCCGGCTCCACCTGGCAGCCCCGGTGCATGCACCGCGTGGAGACGGCGGAGAACCTCCCGTCATCGAGCCGGTAGAGATAGAGAGGCAGCGCGAGCCCCGGCGCATCCACCAGGGCGAACCGCCCCGAGCCGAAATCGGCCTTGCGAATCATCAGCCGGTTGCCGGCGAGCGAGGTATTCACATAGTGAAAGCCGATACAGCCGGAAAGCGAAAGCCCGGCACAGCCTGCGGCCGCGCCGGCTTCCAGAAACTTGCGCCGGTTCATAGCGACCTCAGGAAGGCGAGCACCAGCTCCTGCTCCACCGTGGTGAGGCGCCGGAACGCCTCCCGGCTTGCGGCCGCTTCGCCTCCGTGGAGCTCGATCGCCGCCCGCAGCGAGGCGGCCCGGCCGTCATGCAGAAAAAATCCCCTGCCTCCCTGGGCGCCCTCGGCGAGTCCGATCCCCCAGAGGGGAGCAGTACGCCATTCCGACGTAAGCGCGATCCCCTCGGTGTATTTGTCGTCGAGCTCCGGTCCCATGTCGTGCAGCAGGAGATCGGTGTAGGGATGAAACACCTTGCGGTTCAGCGGGGCGAGCCGCGAAGGGCCGGTCGTCATCGACGGCACATGGCAGGCGGAACACTTGCTCGCCCCGAAGAGCGCTTCGCCTGCCTTGACCTCGGCGGACTCGGCCGCACGCCGGGGGGGCGCGCGCAGGGTCTTGAGGTAGAACACCACGTTGCTGACCGTGTTCGACGGAACTTCCGGATCGGGAACGTCGTCACCGGCAAAGTTGCCGACCTGGGGATTCACCGGATCCTCGAGAATCAGATCCGAGGTGAGTCCCATGTCTTCCCGGTACGCGGTCACCACCTGGTGCAGCAGGTTGATCGCGGACGCCTTCTTGCCGAACCGGCCGATGAAGCGGCCCCCGACCTGGGTATGCCGTCCCGGCTCGTCCTGGTCGAAGATCAATTCGAGCCGGACCAGCTCGGCGATGAACTCCGAGGCGCCGATGAGCTGCACCCGGCCGGAGATCCCGTCGCCGTCGGCATCGTCGGGATCCGCCAGCGCCAGGAGGGTCGCGTCCTCGACTGCTTCCAGAAAGCCGAGACCGGTGACGGTGGGTGCCGTGAACAGGGACGCCCCGGTCACCCCGGCCGGCACCACTTCGGAGATGTAGTTGAGAATGGCGCGGTTCTGGAGCTGGGGCCCGCCTTCATTGCGCATCGGATCGAACGAGCCGTCGGTCCTGGTCCGCCCGAATCGGCGCAAGTTGAACAGCGGATGGCCCTTCCCGTCGCCCACGTGGCAGCTCTCGCACGAGGTTGCGACGAAGATCGGGCCGAGGCCGTCCACCGGACCGAAACGCCGGCTGAACTCCTCGTCGCCCGACAGGAACGCGGCGAGCTGCTGCCCGCTCAGCCCCTCGACCGGCCCTTCGAGAATGCTCTCGGGATTCGGCGCATCGGGCAGGACGACGTCACAGGCAGTAACCGCCAGAAGCGCAAGCCAGACAAACGTGACCTTGACCACTTTACGCCATCCATTCTCGGAGGACGCCAACGAGGAGCCATCCGTTGAGACTCATGATGATCGCCGCGACCAGGCACGCGGTCACGGTGAGCACCCGTCCGTTGGCGAATCGTCCCATCTTCGATTTCTGGCTGGTGAAGAGCACCAGCGGAACTACCGCAAACGAAAGCTGCAAGCTCAGGATCACCTGGCTCAGGATGAGGAGCGAGCCGGTTCCCCGTTCGCCGTACAGCGCGGTCACGACGACCGCCGGGATAATGGCGATGAGGCGGGTGATGAGGCGCCTGAGCCAGGCCGGCAACCGGATGTTGAGGAAGCCCTCCATCACGATCTGTCCCGCGAGGGTGCCGGTGATCGTGGAATTCTGGCCGGAGGCGAGCAGCGCCACCGCGAACAGCACGCTCGCCAGCCCGGTTCCGAGCAGCGGCGCGAGCAACCGGTGGGCATCGCCGATGTCGGCGACTTCGCGGTAGCCCGACGGGTGGAATGTGGCCGCCGCCAGGATGAGGATCGCGCCGTTGATGAAGAACGCGAAGAGCAGGGCCAGGGTGGAATCGAGCGTGGCGAAGCGGATGGCCTCGCGCTTCGAGTCCACGTCCGGGAGCACGTGACGGGTCTGCACGATGGAGCTGTGCAGATACAGGTTGTGCGGCATGACGGTCGCGCCGAGAATCCCCATGGCGATATACAGCATCGCCGGATTGGAGATGATTTCGCCGCGGGGAATCAGCCCGAGTCCGATCGCGGCGACGTCCGGCTTCGCGAGGAAGAGCTCGATCCCGAAGCAGACGCCCACCGTCGCCACCAGCGCGATCACGAAGGCCTCGAGATAACGGAAGCCCCGGTGCTGGAGCAGCAGGATGAGAAGCACGTCCGCCGCGGTGAGGCAGACCCCCCAGAGCAGCGGAATGCCGAAGAGGAGATTGAGCGCAATGGCCGAGCCGATGACCTCGGCCAGGTCACAGGCGGCGATCGCGATCTCGCAGAGAACCCAGAGCGCAAAGCTTACCGGCTTGGAGTAGTGGTCCTTGCAGGCCTGGGCCAGGTCCCGCCCCGTCACCACGCCGAGTTTCACCGCGAGGGACTGGAGCAGGATCGCGAACATGTTGGAGATCAGGATCACGCTCAGCAGCGTGTACCCGAAGCGCGATCCGCCGGCGAGGTCGGTGGCCCAGTTGCCCGGGTCCATATATCCCACCGCCACCATGTACCCCGGTCCGGCAAAGGCGAGCGCTTTCCGGAAGAATCCAACCCCCTTCGGAATCTTGATCGACTGATACGACTCGGGCAGCGATGGTGCGTGACGAGGACGGCGCCATCCTTCGAGCAGCTCTTCCACCGGGGGAACGATCGGGGTCTTGACCCTCGTTGGGGTGGTCGGCAGCGGCGTGGCGCTCATATCGGCTCCGGACGAACGCAGAGCAGCTGTTCCGCGAGCTCGTGGCCGATGATCTTCTCCTGCCCGTCGGTGCTCACGGTGATAGGTCCCCGGAACGGCTGGTGCTCGGTAACCGTGACCCTGGTGCCGGGCGTGAGGCCGGAGTGCTCGAGGTAGCGGAGCCGCTCCGCCTGACTGGTCACGACCCGACGAATCTCGGCGGTTTCCCCGGTGGGGATTTCCGCAAGCGACGTATAGACCAGCTCGTCCATCGCCCCGTTCTGATCCGGGATCGGATCGCCGTGCGGATCGAAGCGCGGGTTGCCGAGGGCGGTCGCCATACGCTCGATCAGCACCTCGGAGACGGCGTGCTCGAGCCGTTCCGCCTCGTCGTGCACGGTGTCCCAGGAATAGCCGAGAAAACCG
>Ga0075429_100000358_pt1 | contig 33554 bp, 33 predicted proteins | sample RhiMetdeltSRZDD3_FD_75295 | JGI IMG/M metagenome (GOLD analysis project Ga0075429, IMG submission 75295) | Populus rhizosphere microbial communities from Tennessee, USA - Rhizosphere MetaG P. deltoides SRZDD3 | ecosystem: Host-associated > Plants > Roots > Rhizosphere > Soil | place: USA...
CTCTGCCTGGCGTGCGCAACCTACACACTGGGAGCGACACTTGCGGGCGCTGCGGGTGGCGTCGCCGCGCTTGCGGCGTTGCTCGTGCTGCCGGACGCGTCCAACTACGGATTACGCAATGGATTCTTCAGCTTCCATTGGAACCTGCTCGCCAGTCCTACGGCATCGTACGCACTTGCAACGGCGCTGCTTGCAATCGTTTTCCTGCATCGATGGATCCAAACGCGCTCAGCGGGCGCGTTCGCGATCAGCGCCGCGCTCGCGCTTGCAACGGTGCTGTTTCGCGCGCATGTGTTCATTTTGCTGTTCCCGGCATGGCTCGCAATCGTCGCCATCGCTTCGCATACCGTGCAGCGGCGGCGCGTGTTGTTCCTGCTTGTTGCCGGAGCATTCGCCATCGGGGCCGTGTTCGCGCTGCGATTCCTGTCTCACCTGCCTGCTGAAATCTCGTGGGTCTTCGATGAGGGACGCGCGCTCGAGCGCTTTCTCCACTTCGTCCATCGCCGCCAGGAGCCCACGGCTTACCAGGGCCTTTATCTGCGGATTGGCACCGAGTACGGCGAGACTGCTGCAACTGCGGCCGGGGTTCTGCTCGTGTACGTGGCATGCCTCGGCCTGTTCGTGCTGCTCTACCCGCTGGCGCTCGCCTTGTTGCGGCGGCGACTGCAGCTGGCGGGCGTAGACGGCTTTCCGCTTGCGCTGCTCGTCACCTACGCGTTCGTGCTGCTGGTCGCACCCATTCCGGCCCACCACGATGCGAGCGACTTCACCCAGCGCCCGTTCGTGCTGCTCTATGCCGTGGTTGCAGCATGGACCGCCGCGTCCCTGGTTCGCTGGCTTTCCGAGCAGGGCAGGCACGGACTGCGACTCTGGCAAACCCTGCTGGTCGGGACCGCGATAGCGGTGCCGTTCCTGTGGATGAGTGCGGCAGAGATGGCGCGCCCGAAGTTCTACTGGAGCCGGCCGTTCGCCGCGCACACGGTTGCGTCCGATCTGCTTGCCGCAGCAGGTTTTCTGCGCAGCCGCGCGCAACCCGGGGACACACTTGCCGCATGGCCACTCCCCACCCGAGACGTAGGCGTCGATGCGCCGACGGAGCTGGTCGCACTGACAGCGGTGCCGGCCTATCTCGCTCGCGTCTGGATTCACGAAGCGCTCGGCGGCGCCAACCGGATCGCCGCGGTCGATCGCTACCGGGCGCTTGGCGAAGTGGCGCGCGCCGAGAATCCGCAGAGCGCCCTGCAAAAGATGAAGGATCTTCGCGTGCGGTGGTATGTCGTTACGAGCCGCGGAGAGCCGGCTTGGGATCCGCAGCGCAGCCGCGCGACCTGGGCGCGCGGCGCAGTGGCGATCTACGATTCGACGACCCTGCCATCGGCTGCGCCAGCCGCTCGCATCAAGGCCGGCATTCCATGATGAGATGGGTATACGGAATTCGCAGCAAGTCTTGCCGCAGATGGGGCACCACCGTCCCGAACGCACGCCTGGCGAGCTCCACGTAGGCCTCTGGGGCCCGCACATGCTTGCCGCGGTCCATCTTCAGCAGCCAGCGGGCGATCGCGGGCTGGTTTGGAACGTAGCAACCGTCTAGCGTCACCAGGCGCCCGCCCTCTGCAAGCGAAGCGCGCGCCAGCTGCAGCAGGTCGAGCGCCTGCGCATCGTCCAGGTGGTGCAGTACGCCGTTCGCCATTGCGATGTCGAAGCGGGCGGGGCTGACGGCGAGCGCCGACGAAATGGGCTGACAGTGGAAGCTCGCACGATTTCCGAAACGCGCGCGGGCGGCGTCCATGTACTGCGGGCTCATGTCGATCCCGACGTACTCCACGCCGTCGGGCAGCTCGCTCACGATGTCTGCGGGGCCGCAGCCGATGTCGACGATTCGCTGGCCGGGGACCGGCCTCACATACTCACGCATGTAGGCCGATCGGGCATCGCCGCCGATCAAATTGGCGAACCCGCTGTAGACTCGGGGAAAATCGAGAAGCCGGGCGACTCCGGACTTCGACGTCGGCATTACGCTGCATGCTCCTCTCGGCGTGCCACCAGCAGCAGCGATCCGCCAAACGGAAGCGTCGCGCCGAGCCGGATTGCCGCGCGCTCGGCGCTCAACGCCATCGCCAGCATTGCGTTGACGGCGCGCGGGATTCGATATTCGGCGCGCGAATCGTATTCCCGCCCCTTGCGGCGAAACCGCGAAATCAGCAGCAGCGGAAACAACAGGCTCACGAAGGAAGTACACCGCAGCACCTTGAATTGCGCTCGCTCGACCTTCTGTACCAGCTCAGCGCGCGCGTACCTGCGGGCGTGGCCCGCATGATCGTCGGCAGGGCTCCAGAGGAAGCGATGCTGCGGCACGGTGATCAGCAGGATCCCTGCAGGACGCAGCGCTCGGCTCACCTGCGAGAGCACCGCCTGGTCTTCCACGATGTGCTCGAGGACATCGAACATGCCGATCGCGTCAAACTCCTCCGCGAACGGGACACAGCGTGCGTCCATCTGCATCAGGCGCGCCGAATCGACGCGCGTGCGCGCAAACTGCAAGCCTTCGAGATACGCCTCGCTCCCCCAGACCGCGACACCCGGATGCGCGTGCGCAAGGGCCGCGAGCACCGAGCCGGTACCACAGCCGATTTCGAGGAAGCTGCGGCATCCGCTCGCGTAGCGTCCGAACGCCCAGAGGATCAGCCGGATGCGCCCGCGGAACCAGAAATAGTCCTGCTCGAGCGCATGCAGGCATTCGAATTCCTGTGGCGAGAATCTCGCTGCCTGCGCGCCCTGCAGCCGCGACAGCCGGGGGATTCCATCCTGCGCCGGGGCACTCCAGCCGCATCGGTCGCACGCCCAGTCAGATCCTCGCAGTGTGTGGCCACAGGATACGCACAACCTCATGCCGGACGGCGCGTCACGCAAGCACGCACTTGCTCGATCACCTCGCCCTGAAACGGCTCCACGCCCAGCCACAGCGGCAACCGGATCAACCTTCCGCTCAGGTTCTCCGTAACCGCCATCGACGTCTCGCAGCGACCGAACTTCCGCCCCGCCGGCGAGCTGTGCAGCGGAACATAATGAAACAGCGCCCCGATTCCGCGCTGCTTCAGTTCTGCAAGCACGCGGCTGCGCTCGCCATGGTCCCGCACCAGCAGGTAGTAGATGTGCGCGTTGTGCTGGCAGTGGCCGGGCACGACAGGGCGCCGCACGACTTCCTGGCGCTCGAGATCGGCAAATGCGCGGTGATACACGTCCCAGATCGCGAGGCGCCGCCGCGTGATGTCATCCGCCTGCTCCATCTGCGCGTACAGGAATGCAGCCAGAATTTCGCCCGGGACGTAGGACGATCCGACATCGATCCAGGTGTACTTGTCGACTTCGCCGCGCAGGAATCGCGATCGATCGGTGCCTTTTTCCCGTACGATCTCGGCGCGGGCAACGTTCGCCCGGTCGCCGACCAGCAGCGCCCCGCCTTCGCCGCAGACGATATTCTTGGTTTCGTGAAAGCTCAACGCCCCGTACGATCCGAGCACGCCCAAGGGCCGTCCCCGGTAGGTCGACATGAGCCCCTGGGCGGCATCCTCGACCACTGCAAGCGAATGCCGGGCCGCGACCTCCAGCAGCGCGTCCATCTCCGCGCTAATGCCTGCGTAGTGCACGACAACGATGGCGCGCGTGCGCGGAGTGATCGCTGCCTCGACAAGCGTCTCATCCAGGTTGAGCGTGTCGGGCCGGATGTCCACGAACACCGGGGTCGCACCGCGCAGGACGAACGCATTGGCGGTGGAGACGAACGTGAAGGACGGCATGATGATCTCGTCGCCGGGGCCGGCTTCGAGCAGAAATGCGGCCATCTCCAGGGCCGCGGTGCACGAATGCGTGAGCAGCGCCCGAGGTGTTCCGGTGTGCTGCTCCAGCCAGCGGTTGCACAAGCGCGTGAACGCTCCGTCGCCGGAGAGCTGGCTGCTCGCGTGCGCGCGCTCGATATAGCCAAGCTCGCGCCCCGTCATGTACGGTTTGTTGAATGGGATCATGCTTCTGCCGAATGGTATTCTAAGTGGATGATCGAGAAGGTGAGCGCCGATCGTGGATGTCCTGATGTGCTGTGGCGACAGGGCGCCGCACGATCTCTGGGGTTATCGACAGGCCGCAGGCGCCGGCGTGAGTCCGGTCTGAGTGCGACGCGCGATGAGCAGTGACGTGATCCGGGCGAATGTCGAAGTGCATTCGCGAATGGTCGAGGTCTATGCGAAGGAACCGCACTTCCGGCCCGAGAATCAGGCGAAGGTCCGCGGCATTCTCGCAGACCTCCGGACGCGCGCGCCGGGCGGCAAACTTCTCGACCTCGGCTGCGGGACGGGTTTCATCATCAACCTCGCCCGTGATCTGTTCGACGAGATCCACGGACTCGATGTGACCCCGGCGATGCTCGCGAAGATCGACACGTCGCGGGGCAACATCACCCTGCACAACACCAATGCGGAATGCCTGCCGTTTGGAGACCGCGCATTCGACGTCGTCACCGGCTACTCGTTCCTGCATCACCTCGAAGACTTCCGGCCGGTGCTGCGCGAGGCGTTCCGCGTGCTGAAGCCCGGCGGACTCGGCTACTTCGATCTCGATCCCAACCGGCTATTCTGGAAAGCCCTGATGGATCTGGAGGGCAGTCACGCGGCCGGGCTGTCCGATATCATCCAGCGCGAGATTCAGGCCATCCTGCACCTCGACGAGCAGGTCGAGGCTGAGTACGGGATCAAGAAGGAGCTGTTCCAGAAGGCCGAGCCCATGAAAGCATTCCAGGGCGGACTGCACCCGGGCGAGTTCAAGGCGGCGGCAGAGGAGTGCGGCTTCCGTGAGTGTGACGTCCGCTTCGAGTGGTTTCTCGGCCAGGGAGCGGTCATGCACGGGCAGTCCTTCGAGGCGTCGGCGACCGTGGAAGCCTACTTGCGGCGCGCGCTGCCGCTGACGGGACACCTCTTCAAGTACCTCCAGTTCCTGGTCCGAAAGTGACGCGGCCGTTCCTGAGCATCGTCACGACGCTGTACCGCTCCGAGGCGTACGTCGAGGACTTCTGGACGCGAGCGATCGCGGCTGCCACGGCGCTGACGACGTCCTTCGAGGTGATCTTCGTCGATGACGGCTCTCCGGACGGATCGGCGGCTGCCGTGCGCAAGATCGTCGCGCGCGATCCGCGGGCCGTGCTCGTGGAGCTGTCGAGGAATTTCGGCCATCACAAGGCCATCATGGCGGGCCTCGGCGAGAGCCGCGGCGAATACGTCTTCCTGCTCGACTCCGATCTCGAGGAGGAGCCCGAGTGGCTGTTGCCCTTCTACGCCGAGCTCCAGGCTGCCGGGGCGGACGTGGTGTACGGGATGCAGACCGTGCGTCCGCAGGGCTTCCTCCGGCGTCTGGCCGGCGACGCGTACTACAAGCTGTTCAACGCCATGGCCAACGTCAAGGTGCCCGAAGGCGCCTGCACGGTGCGGCTCATGCGCCGGACGTGCGTCGACGCGCTTCTCACGGTCGGAGATCGCTCGTTGTGGCTCGGCGCCTCGTTTGCCTGGATCGGGTTTCGCCAGATCGCCCGGCCCGTGCAACGCAACATGCGGCGAGCCCAGTCGACGTACAACCTGTGGCGAAGCCTGCACGTGTTCGCCGATGCCGTCGCCTGGATGTCGCGCATGCCCCTGGTGATCGTCTTCTTGTCGGGCGCGCTCATCTCGGGAGGCGCTTTTCTGGTCGGCTTGTACTTTCTGCTGCGAAAGCTGCTGTCGTCGGAGCCCATCCTGGTCGGCTTTCCGTCGCTGATCATCTCGATCTGGTTCCTGTGCGGGCTCATCATCCTGTTCCTCGGCGTCATCGGAATCTATCTCTCGAGCATCTTCGCCGAAGTGAAACGGCGCCCACTGTATGTCGTGAACACGGTGACACGCTCCCAAAGGCCACGTGACGAATAATCTCGACGCTCTGGTCGGCGCGTACGAAAGTGATTTTCCATATGCGCTCGACAACGACCTGATGCTCAACTGGTATCCCGAGCGCGTCGTGGCCCTCGCGCCCGGCGCGTCGCTGCTCGAGCTGGGGATCGGTCACGGCCACAGCGCCCGCCGGTTTGTCTCGCACTATCCCCGGTATGTCGTCGTCGAGGGCTCGACGAAGATGATCGATCGCTTCCGATCGATGGAGGGGATGGGATCGGTCGAGGTCGCACAATCGATGTTCGAGGACTTCAGCACCACCGACAGATTCGACGTCATCGTCATGGGCTTTGTCCTGGAGCACGTCGCCGATCCCGACGCCATCCTGCGGCGCTTCCGCAAGTTCCTCACGCCTCGCGGTTCGCTGTTTGCGACCGTGCCGAATGCCGAGTCGTTGCACCGGCGTCTCGGATACGAAGCCGGACTGCTTCCCGACCTGATGCAGCTGGGCGATGCGGACAGGCAGCTCGGACATCAGCGCCTGTACACCGTCGCGTCCCTCCGCAGAGCGGTCGAGCAGGCGGGGTACCATGTGAAGGCGGTCGAAGGTCTGCTGCTCAAGCCGATTACGACCGCGCAGATCAAGACCCTGCACCTTCCGGACTCGGTGCTGAACGCGATGCTGAAAGTCGGCGTGCAGTACCCGGAACTGAGCGCCGGGCTGCTGATTCAGGCCGGCCTCGCTCCAGCGTGAACATCCTGATCGTCGGATCGCGATCCATCGTCGGGGAGCGCCTGCGGCGTCGTCTTGGCGGGCGGTATGCCGTGAGAATGGCCGGACGCGGCGAAGAGGCCGACGTGCCATTCGACCTTGCCGTCCCATTTACGGCGCCTGCCGGCGCCGGGACCTTCGACGTCCTGATTCATTGCGCCGGATCTTTCGGCGGCAACAGCCTCGACGAGGCCGTGCACAACGAGACGGTGAATGCCGTCGGGAGCCTGCGTGTCGCGCAGCTGGCGCAGGCCGTTTCTTGCCGCCATGTAATTGCCATCAGCAGCATCTCCATTCTCGACCATCCGGAGAACCAGTACTTCGGATCGTACGGCCTGTCGAAGAAACACGGCCATGAGAACCTGTCGTGGAGCTGCCTGCAGCTAGGGATCGGGTACACGGGGCTGCTGGCCTCGCAGTTGTACGACGAGAGCGGCGAAGCGAGGCGCCATCAGCCGCTTCTCTATCACATCATCGACTGTGCGCGCACCGGTGCTGAAGTACAGCTGTTCGGCCGTGTCAGTCCGCGGCGTAACTTTCTGTTCGTTGAAGATCTGGCCGCCGTGGTTGAGGGCGTCGTCGAGCAGTCCGTGTTCGGAGCCTATCCGGTGCTGGCGGGCGAGTCGCCGACGCTGGTCGAGGTGGCGGAGACGGCTTTCCGCGTCTTCGGCATGCCGGCGCGAATCCGCCAGCGGGTCGACAAGCCGGACACACCGACAATCTATATACCCGCCGACCGCACGATCTACGATCTGGTCGGTTGGAACCGCACCACCGATCTGCAATCCGGACTGGCGCTCGTCCGCGACCACATGTGCCACTGAGCCGGGCGTTCATGCGCACAGTCCTCGTCACAGGGGTAGGGGCCATCATCGGCTACGGCGCCGTGCGTTCGCTGCGCAAGTCGCGCAGCGACGTTCGCGTTGTCGGGATGGACATCTATCCGGATGCCGTCGGGCAGGTCTGGTGCGACGCCTTCGATGTGGCCGTGCCGGCGGCCGATCCCGGGTACGTGGATTTCATGATCGACCTGATTGGCAGGCATCGGGTCGACCTGGTGATCCCAGCGATCGAACAGGACGCGATGCGGCTCTCCATCGAGCGGCACCGGTTTGAAACGACCGGCGCGCGGCTGGCCTTGAATGATCCCGCGCTAATCATGACCGCGCACGACAAGTGGGCGATGCACAACCGGCTGCGTGACGCGGGCGTGCCGGCGATTCCCTCGGCCATCGACGGAGCGTTCAGCAATCTCGCGTCACGCTTCGGCCTGCCGTTCATCGTGAAGCCGCGCCGGAGCTACGCATCGAAGGGTCTCGTACGCGTCGAGACGGAGGAGGACTGCCGCTACTGGCGGTCTAGGCTCGGTGACGAGTTCATGGCGCAGCAGCTCGTCGGCGACGATTGCGGCGAATACACTGTCGGCGCGTTCGGGCTGGGTGACGGCGCCGTGACCGGCAAGACCGTGCTTCGCCGGACGCTGGCTCGGGACGGGTCCACAGCGAAGGCCTGGGTCTGCGAGATCCCCGAACTTGAGGCGGCCGTCGACGCGCTGGCGACGCTGTTCCGGCCGGTCGGCCCCACCAACTTTCAGTTCCGGCGGCACGGCGGCGCCTATCTCCTGCTTGAGATTAATGCGCGGCTCTCGTCGTCGACATCGCTGCGCGCGGCATTCGGTCGCGACGACGCCGCGATGTGCGTCGAATACTTCCTCGACGGCCGCGTTCCCGCTCCGCGTCCGCTGCGGTCCGGCTTTGCCGTGCGCTACATCGAGGACGTGATTACGTATGATCGCGATCATTTCTGACGTCCACGGGAACCTCCCGGCGCTGACGTCGGTGCTTGCCGAGATCGATCGCATGGGCGTCGAACGGATCGCCTGCCTCGGAGACGTGGCGGGCTACTACTGCTCCGTGAATGAATGCGTCGAGGCCTTGCGCGCGCGCGACATCGTCAACCTCATGGGCAATCACGACTACTACCTGACGAGCGGAACCGGCAGTCCACGTTCGGCATCGGCCAATCGTTGCCTCGACTATCAGCGCCGGACGATCACGGAAGACAACCTGCGGTGGCTGGCCGCGTCGCCGCCGCGCGGCGTTGCGGACGGCGTGTCGATGGTGCACGGCGGGTGGAACGATCCCATTGACGAGTACTTATATGATGTGCGGCCGGAGTACTTCCACGCATTCGAGGGCACGAGATTCGCCTCGGGTCACACACACATCCAGGGCATCTGGAAGTTCGACGGGAAGATCTACTGCAACCCCGGCTCCGTCGGGCAGCCCCGCGATGGCGATCCACGCGCCGCGTTTTCCGTGTGGGCCGATGGAACCCCGACGCTCTGTCGCGTCGCGTACGACATCGACGAGACCTGCCGCCGGATGGAGCGCGCCGGCTTCGAGGCGCACTTTTACGAGAACCTGTACCGTGGAACCCGGATTGGCGCTGGACGAAGCAGCGGCTGGATCACGTAGCGGCTGGCTTCAGCCAGCCGCCAACGTCCACCTGACCGGACGCCATACCGCACTAAAAAGCGCTCTAATCGTTGTGGAGCTGATTGTATGCAGCCAGATCCCACCAAACTCGAGCAGATCAAAACGCGAGGGTTCGCGCTGATTCCAGGCTTGCTGACCGCCGCGCAGGCAGCGGACATGCGTGCATTGCTGCAAACCTATGTCGACGAGGACCTGAAGAAGTGGGAAGGGCGGGATTACCCGGATCACTGGATGGTCCACAATCTCATGTTTCGCGGTTTGCCGTTCGCGCGCCTGCTCGAACATGAGGAGATGCACGCGTACCTGTCCGCGCTCCTCGGCGACACGTGCATCCTGTACGCGTGCACGTCGTCGAGCCTGCCGCCGCGCGGCACCAACATGTCGAATCGCGTGCACGTCGATTGCCCGCGCGTGATCCCCGGCTACATCACGAACGTGGGCGTCATGTTCGCGCTGGACAAGTTTACGGAAGAGAACGGCGCGACGTACTTCCTGCCGGACTCGACCGAGCGAGTCGTCGCGCCGACTGAGCAGGAGTTTCTGGATCACGCGGAGCGCGTATTCCCAGACGCGGGCGACGCCGTCATCTTCAATGCCCGCACGTGGCACATGGGCGGGATCAACATGACCGATCGGGCTCGCCACGGGTTCGCGTTTCAGGCGTGCCGCTCGTTCATGCGCCATCGGTTCGATTACCCGCGAATGGTCCCTCCAGACATCCTGGCACTGCTCGGACAGACAGGCCGGCGTTTTCTGGGGTTCAACGTGCGCGTGCCCGCGTCGCTCGAGGACTACTATCTGCCTCCCGACGAGCGACTATACAAGTCCGACCAGGGATGAGATCGGATCGGGGTCGGGCGCTGGCGCGGTCATCGTGGATCGTTGCATCATGCCCGACGGCAGCTTCGTGCGCGCAGGGGAAGTGCGGAGTTGAGCCGCCATGAGCCGTACCGTGGCAGTGCTGCAATCGAACTATCTGCCGTGGAAGGGATACTTCGACATCATCCACGACGTCGATCTGTTCATCTTCTACGACGACGTCCAGTACACGAAGAACGACTGGAGGAACCGGAACAGGATCAAGGTGCCGGGCGGCACCGCGTGGATCACGGTGCCCGTGGGGCAGGCGCTCGACCGTCGCATCTGCGACGTCGAGCTCGTCGACGCCCATTGGCAGCAAAAGCACTGGAAAACCTGGCGGCAATACTATGGCCCGGCGCCCTGCTTCGATCGCTGCGAGGATTTTCTCCGCCAGGTCTATCTTGAGCGGCGCTGGCGCTCGCTCTCGGAGCTCAACCAGCATCTGACCGTCACCATTGCACGGGACTTTCTTGGCGTGACGACGCAGTTCGCCGATTCCAGGGATTTCCGACTGACCGGCCGGCGCCTCGACCGGCTGCTCGAGCTGCTGCGCGCGGCCGGCGCAACGCGCTACGTGAGCGGCCCGGCGGCGATTGACTATATCGACCCGCAGCGGTTCTCGGCTGCGGGAATCGAGCTGACGTTCAAGTCGTACGATGGATACCCCGAGTATCCGCAGAGGTTCCCGCCTTTCGATCCCTTCGTCTCGATCGTCGACCTGCTGTGCAACGTGGGGCCGGCCGCCGCTTCGTACATATGGGGTTGGCGGACGGCGGGCGCGGCATAGAGGCTTCAGACCGCCGCGAAAGAGCGCGGATTGCAGAAGCTACTGCGCGACAGGCGCTCACCCGCCTGTCGTTCTCCCTCCCATGACTTCCAGCACGGAACCCGTGATGTAGGAGGAATCGGCGTCCGAGGCGAGAAACACATAGGCCGGCGCGAGCTCTTCCGGTTGCGCGGGTCGTCCCATCGGATGGTCTTTGCCGAACTCGGCAACCTCTTTCGCCGACAAGCCAGGGTCCGATGGATTGAGCGGTGTCCAGACCGGTCCCGGGGCGACCGCGTTGACGCGGATGCCTCGATCGATCAGCTGCATCGCCAGCGTCTTGGTGAACGCGTTGATCGCGCCCTTCGTCGCCGAATAGTCGGGAAGCTCCTTGGAGCCGAGAATGCCCGTCACCGAGCTGCTCGCGATGATCCCGGCTCCGCGCTTCATATGTTTCAGCGCAGCGCGGGCGAGCCAGAAGTAGGCATAAATGTTGGTCTTGAACGTGCGGTCGAACTCACGGTCGGTGACCTGCCGCAGGCTCTTCTTGCGGCTCTGGTGCGCGGCGTTGGACACCAGGATGTCGAGCCCGCCGAATTCCCGCACGGTTCTCGCTACCGCCCGGTCGCAGTAGGTGCGGCGGGTGACGTCGCCCGGAAGCAATAGGCAACGCCTGCCTTCCGCCTCGATCGCCCGCTTGGTTCTTAGCGCGTCGGCGCGCTCTACCGGGAGAAACGACAGAGCGAGGTCGGCACCCTCACGCGCAAACAGGACGGCGACCGCCCGGCCAATGCCGGAGTCACCGCCTGTAATGAGCGCAACCTTGTCCTTCAGCTTTCCTGCTGCCCGATAGCGCCGGGCTTCGAAGCGCGGTTGTGGTCGCAACCTCGCCTCGGAGCCCGGCGCACCTTGATGCTGCCGTGGAAACGGCGGTCGCGGCTCCGCCGGCATCGGTCATGTATGCCGCGAAACGCCCTTCAGCGCATCGGCCGCGCTGCTCTTTTTCTTCAGCGCGAGATCGCCCAGCGAGAGGATGCCGACGAGGCGCTTCTCGCGGTTGAGGACCGGCAGGCGCCGCATCTGCAGCTCCGCCATGTTTTTCGCCGCGTCCTCGGTCGAGTCGTCGTCGTAGATGTACTTGACCTCGTGCGACATTACGTCGCGCACCTTGCACTCGGACGGCACCTTGTCGAGGGCCACCGCCCGTACCGTGATATCGCGGTCGGTCAGGATGCCGACCAGCCGGTCGTTCTCGCCGACCGGCAGCACGCCGGCGTCGATATCGATCATCATTTCCGCTGCGCGCTGAAGCGTGTCATCGGGAGACGCGATGACGACGTCTGGAGTCATGACTTCACGCACGTTCATGGGGTCCTCCTTATCGTGAACCAAACAGTGTGAACGGACCGTGAGACGGAAGTTCCCGGACGGACCCGACGCCGCGATGCAACCTTCAGTTGCAGCCGCGCAGCAGATAGATCACGAACAGAATGGGAATCGGCACTCCGAGCGCCCACAGCAGGATGTAGCCCAGCTTGCCTTCCTGCTTGCTGCGCCATTCGTGAAAACGTCGCACAAAAACCTCCTCGCTGCCCGCAACGCGGGCAGCTCCGTTCGAAAGCGGCGCGGACCGCTAGGCGCGCGCCGTTGCGGTTTTAGCTTCTAGTACCTCGAGCTGGTAGTCCCGCCGGCTCCGCCCGGGCCGCCGGTACCGGGCGCGGCCGCTCTTTGATCGGTCATCGGTGCCGCGGAAGATCTCGCGTGCGCCGCCGCATGCTCTTCCCGCGACAGCATGCCGTCCCGGTTCGTGTCGAGCGCGTCGAAGTCCCGTTCATGCGGCGAGCCTTGGGCTTCTGCTCTCGAAATGAAGCCGTCTTTGTTCCTGTCGAGAGCCCTGAACATGGTCTCGGCACCGCCGTCCGACCTGGCAGTCGCCGTGCTGGAATAGCTCGCTGATCTGTCTCGGTTCGTGTGTGCGCACGAAGCGGCAAAGGCTGCGGCGATCGCCGCGACGATCAAGAGGTTGGTTCTCATGACAAGTTCTCCTTCGGATTGGGAAAAAAATTCACGCTCATTCTGTAGGACGCAACAAGCGCGCCGGTAGAAAAGCCGCTACGCAGAACTCGCTGCGGTCACTACATCGGCTATGCCGAACCACGTACTGCCGAACGTACGCCAGGCCGCAGGCGGAGGCCATAGGACGACAGGGAATCCGAAGTCACAGCCGCGCTACGCTACGTCGCGAAACATCGACTTGCATCTCCGCCGAAATCGGCCGTGCAAAGTGCTTGTAGTAGGCTGGAACACTTCCTTTTCGTCTGCCGAAGACGCAAAAAAGAAAAAGCCCTTGATGAATAAGGCGTTAGACCACACGCCGGTGATGCAGCAATACGCGCGCATCAAGGCGCAGCATCCGGACATCCTGCTTCTCTACCGGATGGGCGACTTCTACGAGCTATTCTATGAAGACGCCGAGAAGGCGTCCCGGCTGCTCGACATCACGCTGACCGCGCGCGGCGCCTCGGCCGGCGCGCCGATCCCGATGGCGGGCGTTCCGTATCACGCGGTCGAGCAGTATCTCGCCAAGCTCGTCAAGCTAGGCGAGTCGGTTGCGATCTGCGAGCAGATCGGCGACCCCAATACGTCCAAGGGACCGGTCGAGCGCAAGGTCATGCGTATCGTCACGCCGGGCACGCTGACGGATTCCGAGTTGCTCGAGGAAAAAGCGGACAACGTGCTGCTGGCGGTGCACGAGGAAAAATCCGCGGTCGGGCTTGCCTGGCTCTCGCTCGCGAGCGGCGAGCTGCGAGTCGCCGAAGTCGCGCCGCCGGCGCTCGCGAACGAGCTGCGCCGCATCGCACCCGCCGAGGTTCTTGCCTGCGACGGCATAGCAGTCGACGGTTATTTCGTGACGCACGTGCCGCCGTGGCATTTCGACTTCGAGTCGGGCCGCCGCAAGCTGCTGGCGCAACTCGGCGCCGCGTCGCTCGCCGGGTTCGGCGTCGACGATCTGAACCCGGCGATCGCGGCCTGCGGCGCGCTGCTCGAGTACGCAAGCAAGACCCAGGGCCAGGCGCTGGCGCACGTCAATACCGTGCTTGCGGAGCGCCCGGGACAATACCTGCGCATGGATGCAGCCACGCGACGCAATCTCGAGCTCACCGAGACGCTGCGCGGCGAGCCGGCACCGACGCTGCTTTCACTGCTCGACGAATGCGCCACCGCGATGGGGAGCCGCCTGCTGCGTCACTGGCTGCATCATCCATTGCGCGATCGCGCCGCCCTCTCGGCACGCCACGAGGCGGTCGAGAAGCTCGATCCCGCCGCCGCCGACCTGCACGGCGTGCTGCGCCGCTTCGCCGATGTCGAACGCATTGCGGCGCGCATCGCATTGAAGACCGCGCGGCCGCGCGACCTGTCCGGCCTGCGCGACAGCCTCGCGAGGCTCGTCGAGCTTGCTCAAGCGGCACCGCCGCAGCGCGACGAATTGCTCGATCAGCTGATGAGCGACCTGGAGACGCCGCACGAGGCGCTCGATCTGCTGCGCGGCGCAATTGCGGCCGAGCCGTCCGCGGTCTTGCGCGACGGCGGAGTCATCGTCGCCGGCCATTCCGCGGAGCTCGACGAGCTGCGCGCGCTGCAAACCAACGCGGGCGAATTCCTCGTTGCACTCGAAGCGCGCGAGCGCGAGCGCACCGCGATCCCGAACCTGCGGGTCGCCTACAACCACGTGCATGGCTACTACATCGAGGTCACGAACGCGCACGCGCAGAAGATCCCGATCGACTATCGCCGCCGGCAGACGCTGAAGAACGCCGAGCGCTACATCACGCCGGAGCTGAAGGCGTTCGAGGACAAGGCGCTCTCGGCGCGCGATCGTGCACTCGCGCTCGAAAAAACGCTCTACGAGGCGCTGCTCGAAACGCTCGCGGCGCACCTGCCGCGCTTGCAGCGCTTAGCGCGCGCGCTCGCGCAGCTCGACCTGCTGTGCTGCTTTTCACGCGTGGCGGCGCGGCGCGGCTACTGCCGGCCGGTCTTCGCGGCCACGAGCGGCATCGACATCGACGCCGGACGCCACCCGGTCGTCGAGTCGCGCATCGAGCGCTTCATCGCCAACGACTGCAGGCTCTCCCCTGCCCGCCAGGTGCTGCTCGTGACCGGCCCCAACATGGGCGGCAAGTCAACCTACATGCGCCAGGTGGCGCTGATCGTGCTGATGGCACACGCCGGGTCCTTCGTTCCCGCGAAATCGGCGCGACTCGGTCCGATCGATCAGATCTTCACCCGCATCGGCGCGGCCGACGACCTCGCCGGCGGCGCTTCGACGTTCATGGTCGAGATGACCGAGAGCGCGGCGATCCTGCACAACGCGACCCCGTCGAGCCTCGTGCTGATGGACGAGGTCGGGCGCGGCACGTCCACGTTCGACGGACTTGCGCTCGCGTGGGCGATCGCGCGCCATCTCGCCGAGCGCAACCAGTCGTTGACGCTGTTTGCGACGCACTACTTCGAGCTGACGCGGCTCGCGCTCGAATACCGCCAGGTCGCGAACGTGCACCTCGACGCCGTGGAGCACAAGGACAGCGTGGTATTCCTGCACGCCGTCGAAGAAGGCCCGGCGTCGCAAAGCTACGGGTTGCAGGTCGCCGGCCTCGCGGGCGTACCAAAGGCGGTGATCCGGCAGGCGCGCAAGTATCTGCAAATCCTCGAAGAGCAAAGCCTCGTGCGCGGCGGCCAGAACGATCTGTTCGCGGGCGCGTCGCGAACCGTCGAGCCCGAGCCGCCGTCCGATCCGGTGCGTGAGGAGCTTGCGAGGATCAACCCGGACGAGCTTTCGCCGCGCGAGGCGCTCGACCTGCTGTATCGCCTGAAGAAGCTCTGAGCTAACCCAGTGCGAGCGCTGGGTGCTTAGGTTTTGGTTTGTGGGCTGCAGCGCATGTGGAGGACGACCATGATCGTGGATGTCAGCCCGGTGACCACAGCCGGAAACCGCGCCGCAATTCCTTCGATTCGCGGCTACCTGTTCCAGTTTGCCAAGGCCATCGAACTCTTGCTGGAGCCCGGCGATCCCCAACGCGCGGTATGTGTGGAGACCTTCGACGACATCTCGATCGATGCGCCCGGCGAAGGGGTCGAGATCTATCAGGTCAAGCACCAGACACGTCCGTTCTCCCTCACGACGGAGAAGAGCCTCAACATGATTGAGGGGTGGCTCAATGAGCCTCCCGAGACGCGGTTCGTCTTCGTCAGCACGCAACGTCTCGGTCTGAAGGCCAGCGAACCAACATTGCTCGACAATATCGACGATGTCCGCGCCCACTTGGTTGCGGATCTGGAGCGCCGACTCGGATTTGAACGACTTCGCCGCGCCCTCCGTAGCAAATCAACATTCGCCGAATTTTGGCGTCGCGTCCAATGGCTCCTCGAACAGCCTAATCTCGCAGACACACTCAAGCTCCTGGAGGCAACGGCGCAACGAAGGTTCGGCAAAGGCGCCGAGCATCGGATCCTGCCATGGCTCGCCGCCGTCGCACTATCAGCAACCCACGAGGATGCCTCGAAGCGCCGTTGGACGTACGAGAAGCTCATCGATGTCGATAAGCACACCGATGAAACGCGTCAAGCGCTATTGACCGCAGTCGAAATCCAGAATATGACGGACCTAAGCCGTCGCACAGTGTTGCTCGCTGCGAACGGGCGGGAACCGCAAGCATTGCTCCAAGCGGTGCGGCTCAGCGAGTCCGCGGTCGCCCCCACTTCGCCCGCTGTCCTACAAGCCGTCGCGGCGGCAGTGTTGGCGGCGCATCGGTCGTATCCACTGGGCGACACCGACAACTGGACGGTAGCGGACGCGGCCTTCTCTCCCGATGGTTCGCGCGTCTTCACTGGAAGTTACAACAAGCATGAGCCGCGCGTGCGAATCTGGGATGCGCAGTCGCGCAAATTGATCGCACGACTACCGGGGCATGAGATGTCGTTTGTGCAGGAGATCGCCGTCGCGCCGGATGGGCGCACATTTGCCTCGGCGGCGGACGATGGGACAGCAATTCTATGGGACGCCCGGACAGGGACATCGTTGCATGTCTTGCGGCATCCCCGATACGTTCGCAATCTGGCATTCTCAGCGGATAGCGCCACGCTGCTGACCTGCAGCTCGAAGAGGCTGTTCCTGTGGGTTGTCGCATCAGGGGTGTGCCGAACTAGCTTCGATGATGATGTGATTGCTGCGAGCTTCTCCTCTCGCGGTGAGATCGCATCTCTGCACGTGAATGCGACATCGCGCACCCTGCGGTTGCGAGATCTGCGCGAAGCGTCGCCTGCGGTCGACTTCGCCCATCCGGCCGAGCCTCGCGGTCTCGCGTATTCCCCTGACGGCGACCATATCATCACGTGGAGCAGCGACTGCGAGGCCCGCCTTTGGCATCGCACGAACGGCTACCTCCGCGGGTTTCGGAATGCGGGGCGCTTGACGCACGCGGTCTTCTCCCCTGACGGATCTCGGCTCGTCGTTTGCAGCGGCGACGGGAGTGCGCGGCTCTGGGAGGTGGCCAGCGGCGAGCTGGTAACGGTACTCCACGGACACGTGGCCGCAGTCCAAATGGCGAGCTACTCGCCAGACGGCTTGCTTATTGTGACGGCGAGCAACGACTGCGACGCCCGCGTCTGGCGCGCGCGGGACGGCTTTCCCTTAGGTCGCTTAGTCGGACACAAGAACACGATCTTCGTTGCGCGGTTCTCCCCGGGCGGCAGGCAGATCGTGACAGCGAGTGAAGACGGAGACGCGCGCCTCTGGGCAGTTCCCGGAGAGGGGCTGTTAAATCTTCGCGGGCACGCAAGGAGCGTATCCTGTTGCGTCCCGTCGCCGGACGGAGGTCGTGTGCTCACAGCGGACGGTTCCGCGCGAATCTTCGACGCTGGTTCGGGCGACCTTCTTCTCCAAATAGCGGCGGGACCGAGGGTCTCCTCAGCATGTTTTCTCCGCGATGGCTCGTTGATTGCCACGTGCGACTATGACGCGGCCACTAGCGTGTGGGACGCAACGACCGGAGCGAATGTCGGCGAGCTCGAACCCAGTTCCACCGCCCTGGGCATTTCACCGACAGGGGGGCTTCTCGCGATCGTGACTTCGCGGCGACGTGTGACCCTGTGGGATGTGGCGTCGCTGTCCCGCATCGTATCAATGGAGGAGTTCTCGGACGACATTCAATGCTTGTGCTTTTCGCGCGACGGTTCGAGTTTCGCGGCGGGTTTGAACAACGGCGTAGTTGTGGTGTGCAACCACGACACGGGATGGTCGCCCAAGAGTTGGCAGGCTCACCCGAAAGAGACCGCCGTGCGCGCCGTCGCCTTGTCGCCCTCGGGGGAGCACATCGTGTCCGCTGGCGACGACGAAGTCGGACGCCTATGGCTGGCTCGTACCCAGCAGAGCCTAGGGACGTTCGATGGGCACCTCGGCCTGATTTGGGACGCCTGCTTCTCGGCGGATGGGCGAATGCTTCTGACCGCGAGTCGCGACGCCACCGCACGTCTTTGGGACGTCGCTTCCCGAGAAGAGGTATTCGTACTATCTGGTCATCTGGACCAGGTGCGGAAGGTGGCCTTCTCGCCGGATGGCGCGCAAATCATGACCGCGGCTCGCGATATGACCGCACGAATCTGGGACTCAGCCACCGGAGATCCTCTTATGACCGTAACGCATCGCGGGGCGATCGAAGATGCGCGATATTTTCTTGATGGCAGCAGGATTGTGACCGCGAGCTACGACGGCGGGGTTCAGGTGCACCCGGTTGCTTTCAAAGAGATGAAGGCTGCTGCCTTGGCGATGATCGAGGCTAGGGATGGAAACGCATAGAGGGGCGCCTCGCTGCCGCCCTTCCTCTCCATCCCGTCCCTCCCCTAGCTAGCTGCAGCCCGGCTGGGCCGCGACCCAGCCGGCGATCTCGCCGAGCACGCGCTCGCTCGCACGCGCCATTGCGGCCGCGCCCGATGCCGCGTCGCTGCCGGCGCCGGGCTCGACGACCGCCACTCCGCGCGAAGCGACGCGCGCTGCGGCATTCGTCAGCGACGCCCGCACCTCGATGCGCGCTTCGCTTGCTTCCTTCGACGCGAACACCTGCGTGAATTCCTGCAGCTCGATCTCGAGGCTGCATTTGCCGACCCCTTCACCCGTCGCGCGCAACAGTTGCTTGCGCAGCAGCTCCGCGGGCGGCGCCGCCCAGCGGTGTTGCGCATAGTCGGCGAGCTCCGCGGAATGGCGCCACGCCAGGCGGTAATGCATCTGCACATCGTCGAACGGAGGCACGCCGCGCACGGAGGCCGCGCGCAATGCAGGAACCTTCACGGCCGGCGCTGCGAAACCGAGATCGAACGTGCGCGGCGCAACGTCCGCCGCATTGCCGCCGCATCCTGCCAGCGCGATGAAAAGCAGCAGCCCGCCTGAGCGGCTCATTGGAACCCGGGCTCGCCGGGCCCGGGACGCCCCGCCTTGCGTCCCCAGAGCAGGCTTTCCGGGTTGCGCGACAGCTCGCCGGCCAGGCCGCCGATGCGCCGCGCGCTGCGATCGGCCGATCCGGCGAACGCGCCGACCTGCGGCACCGTATCGCCCTGGATCTCGGCGGACAGCTTGCCGATCTCGCCGACCAGGTCGCGCGCCTGCACCGAGAGCTTGCCGACCTCGGTGACGAGCAGGCGCGTCTCGACCAGCAGGCGCTCGGCTTCGCCGGTGATGGCCGGCAGCGTCTTCGCCGCTTCATTGACCTGCTCGAGCGAGCTGCGCGCAAGGCGCAGGTTCTCCGGTCCCAGCCAGGCGTCGGCGCGCGCCACCGTCTGCGGCAGCTTGGCGGTTGCGACCTCGAGGTTCGCGGTGAGCTTCTCGAGCGATGCCAGCGTCGCGCCGAGATGCTTGCGATTCTCAGGCGTCAGCAGCGCGTTGATTGCAGCGATCAGCTGGCGCGCATCGCGCACCGTCCCCTCGGCGCTGTCGGTCATCGTGTCGAGGAAGGAGGGCTTGAGCGGCAGCTCCGCCAGCCCGCCAGGGCCCTTCGGCGGCGGAGCGGTTTCCTGGCTGTCGTCCAGCAGGTGCACGTAGGAGATTCCGGTGATGCCTTCCAGGCCGAGCTGCGCATACGTGCCGCGCGTGACCGGAATGTCGCTGTTCACCTCGATGTCGATCAGGATCCTGTGACGGTCGCGCGGATCGAGCCGGATCGCGGTGACGCGCCCCACGCTGATGCCGCGGTAGCGCACCTGCGCCTGCGCATTGAGGCCGCTGACCGGAGTGGTGGCGATGACCCGATAGGTCTTGCGGTCGACCGGTTCCTGGGACAGCCAGCTCGCCCACGCGACGATCGCCGCGACGATGCCGATGACGAAGAGCCCGGTGATGAACGCGTAGGCACGGCTTTCCATGGTCGATTTATGCGGCGGCCCCGCCGTGCGCGAGCGCGCGGCGGCCGCGGTCTCCTCCGAAGAAGCTTTGCACGAAGGGATGCGGCAGTTCCCGCACTTCGTCCAGCGTGCCGCAGGCGATTATATGCCGGTCGCCGAGCACGGCGACGCGATCGGTCAGCGCGAAGAGCGTGTCGAGGTCGTGCGTCACCATCAGCATCGCGAAGCGATGATCGGCGCGCAGTCGCTGGATCAGCTGAACGAAGCGCTCCGAGCGGTCCGGGTCGAGCCCCGCGGTCGGCTCGTCGAGGATTACCAGATCCGGCGCGAGCGCGAGCGCACGCGCGAGCGCGACGCGTTTCACCATTCCTCCCGAGAGGCTCGCCGGCAGCAGGGTGCCGTGGTGCGGCGCCAGCTCCACTTCCGAGAGCTTCGCGTGGACGATGGCGCGGATCTTCTTCTCCGAGACGCCGCCGCGCTCGCGCAGCGGGAACGCCACGTTGTCAAACACCGTCAGCGCCGAAAACAGCGCGCCGTTCTGAAACAGCATCCCCATCCGCCGCCGCGCGTCGCGCACTTTCTTGAAGCTCGGGTCCTCCCACGAGACGCCGAACACGCGCACCGTTCCGGAGACCGGGCGCTTCAACCCGAGGATCACCCGCAGCAACTGCGTCTTGCCGCTGCCCGAACCGCCCACCAGCGTCATCACCTCGTCGCGCCGCACTTGCAGGTTCAGGTCCTTGTGCAGGATCTGCCCGGGGCCGACGGCGTTGACGAGGCCGTCGATCGTGATCGCGTATTCGCCCGGGTCAGCCGACATTGCGCAGCAGGATCGCGAAGATCGCGTCGAGGATGATGACGATCGTGATTGCCGCCACCACCGAGCGCGTGACGCCCGAGGCGAGGCTGTCGGTGTTCGGCAGCACGCGCAGCCCGTAATGGCACGCGACGAACGCGACTGCGAAGCCGAAGGCCGCCGACTTGCCGATCCCGATCCAGAAATTGATCGTCTCGACCGCTCGCGGCAGCGCTTCGAGGAACGCTTCCGGCGCGATGCCGAGCGTGTACCGCGAAACGAGCATCGCGCCGGCGAGCGCCGCAAGATCGGTGCAGAACGTGACCAGCGGCAGCGCGATCGCGAGCGCAATGACCTTCGGCAGCACCAGCCGCGTGATCACGGAGACGCCCATGACTTGCAGCGCTTCGATCTCCTCGGTCACCCGCATCACGCCGAGCTGCGCGGTCATCGCCGAGCCCGAGCGGCCCGCGGCGATGATCGAAGCGAGCATCGGTCCGAGCTCGCGCACCACGCCGACACCGACGATGTTGATGACGAGCAGGTCGGCGCCATAGCGCTTGAGCTGCAGCGCCGAAAGGTAGGTGAGCACGATCCCGACGAGGAAACCGACCAGCATCGTGACCGGCAGCGCCGCGACGCCGGCACGGAATACGCCCGCGGAGAGCTCGCGAAAAGGCGTGTCGCGCGGACGCCGCGCGAGCGCGAGCGCTTCGAGCACGAGGCGCCCGAGCAGCGCAGTCGCATCGCGCAGGTGCACGCCGAAGCGCATCGCGGCTTCGCCGATCGCGACCGCCGGTGCGTACGGATCGATCGGCCGCTCCATCGCGATCCGCACGCGCGAGGCTTGACTGACGCGATCGAGGATCTCGCGCTGCTGGGCAGAGGCTTCGATCTCACTGACACCGCGCGAGGCGCGCAGGAGCCACAGCGCGCCAGTGTCGTCGAGGTCGGTAATCGGGGTGAGGTCCCACGCCACGCGGCTCGGCGCGGTTCGGCGCAGCTCTTCGATCGAGCGCAGGATTTCTGCGCGCCGCGTCTTCAGGCCGGAGAAAGTCCATTCGCCCGACGCCCGCACTCGCATCGGCACGGGATCGTTCTCGACGGTCTCGACCTCGAGCGCTGCGTCGCGAGCGATCATGGCGCGCGAGTATACTGCGCGCCGCATGACGCTGGTGGACATCGGCGCCAACCTGACGCACGCCTCTTTTCGCGCAGACCTCGACGCGGTGCTCGCGCGTGCGCGCGACGCGGCGGTGCGCACGATCGTGGTCAGCGGCACCACGGTCGAGGAAAGCCGGCGGGCCGCGGCGCTTGCCGAGGCGCACCCGGATCTGCTGTACGCGACCGCTGGCGTGCATCCGCATCACGCGCGCGAGTGCGATGAGCAGACGATTCCGCGGTTGCGCGCGCTCGCGGCACACCCACGCGTCGTCGCCATCGGCGAATGCGGTCTGGACTTCAACCGCAACTATTCGCCGCATCCGGACCAGGAGCTCTGGTTCGAGGCTCAGCTCGATCTTGCGTGCGAGCTCGGCAAGCCGCTCTTCCTGCATTCGCGCGACGCGCACCCGCGCTTCGCCGAAGTGCTGCGAACGCGCCGCGATCGGCTGCCGTCCGCGGTCGCGCATTGCTTTACCGGCGCGGAGGACGAGTTGCGCGCGTACCTCGACCTCGGGCTCTATATAGGGATTACCGGCTGGATCTGCGACGAGCGGCGCGGCCGGCACTTGCTGCAGCTGGTGCGCCAGATCCCGGGCGATCGCCTGCTGATCGAGACCGATTCGCCCTACCTCACGCCGCGAGACTTGCGTCCGCAGCCGCGCGCGCGGCGCAACGAGCCCGCTTTCCTGCCGCACATCCTGCGTACGATTGCCCGCGCGCTCGACCGGCCGGCCGACGAAGTCGGAGCCGACACCGCGCGCAACGCGCGGATGCTCTTCGGGTTCGCCTAGCTTCTCAGTCCTTGCCCTGCGCGTTGCCCGGCGGATCCATGGCCGGGTGCCGCACCTGCAGGACCTCTCGCGCGACGCCGTCGGGCGAGAACTGGACCCAGAGATTCCATTTGAAATCGACTTCGAGCAGCTGGTATTCCCACACTTCTCGCTGCAGCCGCGGCAGCGTCGAAACCATGAACGGCGGCCCGAACAGCTCGCGCACTTCCTTTTTCGTCCAGGCGTTCGGCACGACCTTCCTGACATTCTCGACCGTCAGCCGCTGCTCGATGCGCTTCAGGATGCCGTCGGAGCCCACGTGTACCGCATAGCTGTGCCAGCCACCCGGGCCGCGCGGGTACCACCACACCGATTCGCCCGCATAGGTCTGCCGCTCGACCGGCGTGCCCATCATTGCCTGGATGTCGGCGCCGGTCGACTTTCCCGGAACGAGGCTCGAGCCATCGTAGGACGCGCAGCCGGCAAACAACGCGGTCAGCGCGGCGATCAGCCCAGGTCTGCCATACCGCATCGAATTCTCCTTGCTGTCACTTGTGCCGCGACCGTCCCATGCCGGGAAGCTCGAACGCCCAATCGCGCATGTCGAGCACCTCGCGGACCACGCCGTCATCGGAGAACTGCACCCAGAGGACGCGCTCGTCCTGGTAATCGAGATACTTGTACTCCCACCATTCCCGTTCCAGCCGCGCAAGGCGGCCGGCCGCCCCCGGCGGTCCGAACAGCGCGCGCACGTCCTTGGCGGTGGAAGTGCCTGGGATGAGCTTGCCGATGTTCTCGCGCGTCAGTCGCTGCTCGAGCGAGTGCAGAATGCCATCCCGGCCGATCTGCGCGACGAACATCGCCCGCCCATCCGGCAGCCGGGAGAAATACAGCGCCTTGTCACCCCCCGGCAACTCGAGCGTTTGCGCAGGGGGTCCCATCAGCGCCCGAACCTCCGCCTCGGTTGACTTTCCCGGCACCAATCCGCGCCCGTCGAACCCCGCGCATCCCGCGATCAGCGCTGCAACCAGGCAAACAGCGGCCCGCTTCACCTATTCCCCTTTGCCGGGCTCCGGTGAGAAGAACTTCGCGTACTTGTCCTTGACCTCGATCCAGTCGTCGGCGTCGGCAGGCGGCTTGCCCTTGCGCGTGATGTTCGGCCACTTGGCGGCGTATTCCGTGTTCAGCTTGAGCCAGCGCTCGGCCTGGGAATCGGAATCCGGCACGATCGCCTTCGGCGGGCACTCGGGCTCGCAGACGCCGCAATCGATGCATTCGTCGGGATGGATGACGAGCATGTTGTTGCCCTCGTAGAAGCAGTCGACGGGACAGACTTCGACGCAATCCATGTGCTTGCACTTGATGCACGCTTCGGTGACAACGTAGGTCATGTGCCGATCCGGATGAAAACAGCTTGAATTATCGCATTGGCAGCCCCACAGTACCGTCGAAGCTGCCATGGACATTACCGCCACCGATTTCGAGCGCGAGGTCATCGAGGGCTCGAAGCAGCAGCTGGTGCTCGTCGACTTCTGGGCGCCCTGGTGCGGGCCGTGCCGCGCGCTGACGCCGGTGCTGGAGAAGGTCTGCGCCGGGTACGGCGAGCGCGTCAAGCTGGTCAAGATCAACTCGGACGAAAACGCCGAGATCTCCACGGCGTTCGGCATCCGCTCGATCCCCAACGTCATCGCGTTTCGCGACGGCAAGGCGGTTTCGCAGTTTCTCGGCGCACTGCCGGAAGGCCAGGTGCGCGCGTTCATCGAAAAGCTGCTGCCTCCGGCCCAGCTGGCGCTCGCCGAGCGCGCGATCGACGAAGGGCGCCTGGACGAGGCCGAGCGGCTGCTCGGTGAAATCAAGCCGAACATCGACTGGGACGACCGCGTCGAGACGCTGAAGCAGGGACTGTCGTTCGCCCGCGCGGGCGGCGGGGAGAAGGACCTCGCCGCCAAGGTGGCTGCGAATCCCGCCGATCTCGATTCGCGGCTGGCGTTTGCCGGCGCGTTGGCCGCGCGGCATGCCTACGGCGACGCGCTCGAGCACCTGCTGGAGATCGTCCGCCGCGACCGGGAATGGAAGGACGGCGAGGCGCGCAAGCAGATGCTCGCGATCTTCAACCTCGCTGCGGACGATCCCGCGCTCGTCTCGGAGTACCGCAAGAAGCTCTCCAGCGCGCTGTACTAGGCTTCAAGAAAAATAGGGACGGACCCCATTTTTCAACATGGCGGAATAAGGGGGTCCGTCCCTATTTTTCTCAGGCGTCGACGACGAAGTCGAACTTGCCTTCGAGCCGCTTCGCGTCTTTCTGGTCAACGCGGATCACGAGGGAGTCGCGGTAAAGGCCGTCGCGCTTGTCCCCGGGGAAATAGAGCTGCGTCGTGAGAATGCGCTTCCCCGGCGCCTGGACATTGACATGCACGTGCCGCGCGCGCCCCGGGTATTCGGCCGGGAACACCGTCTCCAGGCGCCAGCGCCCCTGCGCGTCGGTGAACTGGTGCCCGCGGTAGCGAAAGCCCTGGTTGTCGTACTCGCCGCGCTCGTCGGCGTGCCAGAAATCGAGCAGCGCATTCGCGACCGGCTTGCACTGCGCCGACAGCACGATGCCGGTGACGACCAGCGATGGCGCCGCCGTGCCTTTTTCGAGGAGGTCCGCCCGCTGCGGCGAGCTCGGCTTGAAGTAAGGGCCTGCCGTCTGCCGCTCGGTCAGCTTGCCGCACGTCAGCGGCTGCGAGAACGCGCTCGTCGCGAACGGCGCCGCGAGGCCGCCGAGGATCAGACTTCTGCGGGTGATCATATCTAGCCTTTCACGCAAAGCACCTGCTTCAGCGTATGTACGACCTCGACCAGGTCATTCTGGTTCGCCATGACCTGGTCGATATCCTTGTACGCGCCGGGGATTTCGTCGATCACGCCGCGATCCTTGCGGCAGATCACGCCCGCGGTCTGCGCCTCGAGATCGCTCGTCGAGAATTTCTTCTGCGCCTGTGTGCGGCTCATTCGCCGCCCCGCGCCGTGCGCGCAGGAGTCGAAGCTCTCGGCCGAGCCTTTGCCGCGCACGATGTAGCTGCGGGCGCCCATGCTGCCGGGAATGATTCCGAGCTCGCCCGCGCCGGCGCGGATCGCACCCTTGCGCGTAACCCATACGTCCGCACCGTAGTGGGTTTCGCGCTCGACATAATTGTGGTGGCAATTCACGGCTTCGGTCGTGCGCTCGAACGGCGGCAGGTGGCGATGGAGCGCCTCGATCACCAGCTCCATCATCTCGGCGCGGTTGGCGCGCGCGTAGTCCTGCGCCCATCCGACGGCCTCGACGTAGTCGTCGAAATGCTGCGCGCCCTCGGGAAAGTACGCGAGGTCGCGGTCGGGCAGCACGAGCTGGTTGCGCTCGGCGTCGCGGCGGGCGAGCTCGATGAAATAAGTGCCGATCGCGTTGCCGATGCCGCGGCTACCGGAATGCAGCATCACCCACACGCGGTTCGATTCGTCCAGGCACACCTCGATGAAATGGTTTCCTCCGCCGAGCGTTCCCAGCTGACGCACCCAGCTCGAGTGCTTGCCGACGCGCTTCTCGATTCCGGAATGCTTCTCGAGGATGTGATGCAGGCCGCGCTTGAAGCCCTTCGCTGCTTGCGTGCGCGCATCGCGCTCTTCGTGCTGGTTGAAGCCCACCGGGACGTCGCGCGTGATCTGGTCGAACACGCGCTTCAGTTTCTTCTCGTCGATGTCGTTCGCCGTCAGCGAGAGCCGCGTCGCGATCATGCCGCAGCCGATGTCCACCCCGACCGCCGCCGGGATGATCGCGCGCAGTGTCGGGATCACCGAGCCGACGGTCGCACCGATGCCCAGGTGCACGTCCGGCATCGCAGCGACATGGTGGTGCACGATCGGCAGCGTCGAGATATTGACGAGCTGCTGGCGCGCCTGCGGCTCGATGTCGCCGGTGTAGATCTTGACCGGGACCCGCCCCTCGTGAATTTCCTGCAGCACCGGCATTACAGCCCCAAGCCGCCGATGCAAACGTATTTGGTGTCGAGATAGTCTTCGATGCCCTGGTGCCCGCCCTCCTTGCCCAGGCCCGACTCCTTCAGCCCGCCGAACGGCGCTTCCACTGTGGTGATCAGGCCTTCGTTGACGCCGATCAGGCCGTACTTCAATCCGCCCATGACGCGGAAGGCGCGCCCCAGATCGGACGTATAGAAATAGCACGCCAGGCCATAGACCGTGTCGTTCGCCATCGCGATCGCCTGCTCCTCCTTTTCGAACACGTAGACCGGCGACACCGGACCGAAGATCTCCTCGTTCGTCACGCGCATGTCCGCAGTGACGCCGGAGAGCACGGTCGGCTGGAAAAACGTGCCGCCGAGGCGATGCCGCGCACCGCCGGCGACGATGCTGGCGCCCTTGCTTGTCGCGTCGGCGATCAGCTCCTCCACTTTCACGACGGCGTTCTCGTCGATCAGCGGGCCCTGCTTGACGTCCGCTTCCAGCCCGGACCCGACCTTGAGCGCATTGGTCGCGACGACCAGCTTTTCGAGAAACGTCGCGTAGGCACCGGACTGGACGAGAAAGCGATTGGTGCACACGCAGGTCTGCCCGGAGTTGCGGTATTTCGCGGCGATCGCGCCCTCGACGGCGCGATCGATGTCGGCGTCGTCGAAGACGATGAACGGCGCGTTGCCGCCGAGCTCCATCGAGACCTTCTTCACGCCATCGGCGGCCTTGCGCAGCAGTACCTTGCCGACTTCGGTCGAGCCGGTGAACGTGATCTTGCGCACCAGCGGGTTCGCGCAGATCTCGTCGCCGATCGCGGAGGAAGCACCCGTGACGATATTGACGACGCCTTTCGGAATCCCCGCCTCCTCGCACAGCAGGCCCCACGCAAGCCCTGAGTACGGAGTCGCGGTCGCGGGCTTGACGACGGCGGTGCAGCCCGCCGCGAGCGCCGGGCCGATCTTGCGCGCGAGCATCGAAGACGGAAAGTTCCACGGCGTGATCGCAGCGATGACGCCTACCGGCTCCTTGGTGACCAGGATCTTGCGGTCCGCCCACGGCGAAGGAACGATGTCGCCATAGGTGCGCCGGCCTTCCTCGGCGAACCAGAGGACATACGCGGCCGACATCGCAACCTCGCCCTTCGCCTCGGCCAGCGGCTTGCCCTGCTCCAGCGTCAGCAGCTCGGCCAGCGCGTTCTGATTGGCCATGATGACATCGTGCAAGGTACGCATCAGCTTGGAGCGTTCCAGCGCCGACGTGCGCTTCCACGAATCGAAAGCCTTCGCCGCAGCCTCGATCGCACGCTTGGTCTCGGAGCGGCCGGATTTCGGCACGACACCGATCTTGCGGCGCGTCGCCGGGTCGAAAACGTCGATGCTCTGGCCCGAGTCGGCCTTGACCCACTCGCCGCCGATCAGGTTCGCTTCGCGTATGAAATGCTCGTAAGTCCTGGACATGGTCCTGTCTCCTTGTGTCACGCCCTAGTCTGCCAGCCGGAGCAGCTTCACCGCGTTTTGCTTCAGGATCAACGGCCGCACCTCGGGCTTGATCGGCAGCTTGTCGAACTCGGCGAGCCAGCGCTCGGGATCGATCACCGGGTTATCGCTGCCGAATAGGACTTTGTCCTTCAGCAGCGAGTTCGCGTACTGCACCAGCTTCGGCTCGAAATACTTCGGCGACCAGCCCGACAGATCGATGTAGACGTTCGGCTTGTGGATCGCCACCGACAGCTGCTCGTCCTGCCACGGCACGCCGGGATGCGCAGAGATGATCCGCAGGCTGGGAAAATCCGCGGCGACGTCGTCGAGATAGAGCGGGTTGGAATACTTGAGCCGCAGCCCGCCGCCGCCCGGCATGCCGGCGCCGATCCCCGTCTGGCCGCTGTGGAACAGCGCCACGAGCCCGGCTTCCGCGATCACCTCGTAGAGCGGATAGCAGTCGCGGTCGTTCGGGTAGAACGCCTGCACGTTGGGATGAAACTTGAATCCGCGCACGCCGAAGTCCTTGATCAGCCGGCGCGCTTCGCGCACGCCCATGCGGCCGCGCGCGGGATCAATGCTGGCGAACGGAATCGCGACGTCGGCGTGCTCGGCGGCCGATTCGGCGACCTCCTCGTTCGAAATGCGCTGGATCCCCATGCCGCGCTCGTGATCGACGGTGAAGACGACGAACGCCATCCTGCGGGCGCGGTAGTACGCCGCCATCTGCGCGATCGTCGGATGCTGCACCTTGTAGCGAAAGTAGCGGCCGCGCGCTTCCAGCGCCTCGCGGTCCGCGTCGTCCGGAAGCATCCGCGTCGACACCTCAGCGTGCGTATGGATGTCGATCGCGACCAGGTCCGCTACGTTCATCGTCCCTCCAGTCTGCTGCGGCGATCATCATAATCCCCGCTCGCGTAGAATGCCGGTTCTGGATCGGGGGAGACCAGCACATGAACCGCAGACAATTCAACAAGACGCTCGCCGCAGCCGGCGTCGTTTCAGCCGTGACACCGTTCGGCATCGTGCGCGCGCAGGCAACGAAACTCAAGGTGGGCGTGATCCTGCCGCGCTCGGGCGTGCAGGGATTGATCGGCCAGTCGTGCCAGAAAGGCGCCGACCTCGCGCCCGGCGTGATCAAGGAGATGCTCGGCGTCGACATCGAGCTGATGAACGCCGACTGGGAGTCGAACGTCGACACCGCGCGCACCCGGGCCGAGCGCTTGATCCAGGAAGGCGCGCACGTGCTGGTCGGACCGTTCGATTCGGGCGCTGCGACCGCGATCGCGCAGGTCGCCGAGCAGCGCGGCGTGCCGTTCGTCATCAACATCGCCGCCGCGCCGCAGATCACCGAGCAGGGCTACAAGTTCGTGTTCCGCAACTTCCAGACCGCGGGCGACATCGTGCGCAACGGCCTCGCGCTGATGGGCGACCTGTTCCGCGCCGGCAACGTCGCGCCGCGGACCGCCGTGTACATGCACGTCAACGACACGTTCGGCCAGGCGATGACGAAGGGGATCGGCGCGATCCTGCCGACGCAGACGCAGCTGCCGTTCAAGATCGTCGAGACGATCTCCTACGATCCGGCGGCGAAGGATCTGACCGTCGAGGTCGGCAAGGCGAAAGCCACCAATGCCGACTTCCTGCTGCTCGTCTGCCGGCTGAACGACGCGATCATCCTGCGGCGCGAGATGGTCAAGCAGCGCTGGAACCCGATGGGCGTGATCAGCCCGGGATCGCCCGGGATGTACGAGGAGCAGTTCGCGAAGACGCTCGGCAAGCTCGGCGACTATTGCATCTCGAACGTGCCCTGGTACAACCCCAACGCCGAGCTGACGAAGGTCGTCGAGAAAGCGTTCCTCAAGCAGAACCCGAAGGACCGGCTGGTCTTCCACGGCCTCAACGCCGGCTTCACGTTCGAAGCGATCCTGATCGCGGCGGATTCCTTCAAGCGCGCGAAGAGCACCGATCCGAAGGCGCTCGCGGACGCGATCCGGCAGACGAACATCACCAGCAAGATGATGCTCGGCGGCCCGATCAAGTTCAACGCCAAAGGCCAGGTGGAAGGAATCGGCTCGGCGTGCCTGCAGAACCTGAACCAGGTTCCGACGGTGGTGCTGCCGACGGCCGCCGCGACCGCGAAGCCGGTGTTCCCGATGCCCGGATACAAGAAGGCCTAGCGCCGGGCAGCGCCTGAGGGGCGGCGCCGCCGGCCCCTTTTGTCATGGATCCCGTCAACGTCATCAACCTCGTCCTCGCCGGGGTGCTGACGGGCCTCGTGTACGGCCTGATGGCGCTCGGCCTGTCGGTGATTTTCGGCGTCGTGCGGGTCGTCAACTTCGCGCACGGCGAAATGATGACCATCGCGATGTATGCCGCCGTGGTGCTGTTCGCGACGCTGGGGCTCGACCCGTTCCTCGCCGTGCTGCCGGTCGCGGCGGTGTTCTTCGCGCTCGGCTACGCGCTGCAGGCCGGGCTGATCAATCCGTTCATCACGCGCCCCGAGCACTCGCAGTTCATGCTGCTGGTCGCGGTGGCGCTGATCATGGTGAACGCGCTGCTGATCGCGTTCGGGCCGAGCGCGCGCAGCGTGCAGCTCGACTATCTGCTCGAATCGATCGAAGTCGGCCCGCTGCTGCTCGACCGCGGCAAGGTGCTCGCCGCGCTCGTCGCCCTGGCGACTTCGGCGCTGCTGTTCGCGTTCTTCAAATTGACTCGCACCGGCAAGGCGATCCGCGCCTGCGCCGACAACTATCTCGGCGCGAAAGTCGTCGGGCTCGACGTCAAGCACCTGTACGCGCTGACGTTCGGCCTGGGCTCGGCCTGCGTGGCGGTGGCCGGCTGCATGATGGTGCTGCTCGTCGACGTAACGCCGGTGCTCGGTCCCGCCTATACGCTGCTGGCGTTCGTGATCGTGATCGTCGGCGGCCTCGGCTCGATGACGGGCGCGCTGCTCGGCGGCGTGCTGATCGGCGTCTCGGAAGCGCTGGCCGGACTCTTCATCACGCCGTCGGCGAAGAGCATGTTCAGCTTCGGCCTGCTGATCCTGGTGCTGCTGCTGCGGCCGCAGGGCCTGCTCGGCAAGAAGACATGAACCGGGCGCACGCGCTGCTCGCGCTCCTCGTCGCGTGCCTCGCGGCGCTGCCGCTGGTCGCCAATTCGTACGTGCTCTCGGTCGCGACGCTGATTCTCTTTTTCGCCTTTGCCGGCCAGGCGTGGAACGTGATGATGGGCTTCGCCGGCCAGCTCTCGCTCGGCCACTCGCTCTACGTCGGCGTGGGCGCCTACGCTGCGGCCGGCCTCTATTTCCACTACGGCCTCGGCGCATGGGCCGGAATCTGGCTCGCGATCGCGCTCTGCGTGCTGCTCGGCGCGGCGATCGGGTTTCTCGCGTTCCGCTTCGGCATTTCCGGCGTCTACTTCGCGCTGCTGACGATCGCGTTCGCCGAATTCACGCGGATCGGCTTCGACCACATCGATTGGCTCGGCGGACCCGGCGGACTCTTCATCAAGGTGGAGCACCGGGTCGGCTGGGATCTCGTCAACCTGCGCGGCGCACCGGCGATGTTCTACTACGTCATGCTCGCGCTGACCGCAGCGGCGTTCGCGCTGTGCGCCGGACTGCTGCGCTCGCGGGCCGGCTACTACTGGCAGGCGATTCGCGAGAACGAAGAAGCCGCGCAGGCGCTCGGCATCAATACCTTTCGCTGGAAGATGCTCGCCGTGGTCATCAGCGCGGCGATGACTGCGGTCGCGGGCGTGTTCTTCGCGTTCTACTACAACAATCTGTTCCCGGAGCAGATCTTCCACATCAGCCGCTCGATCGAGATCATCCTCGGGCCGATCATCGGCGGCCTGGGCACGCTGTTCGGGCCGATCCTCGGCGCCGCGGTGCTCACCGTGCTCGCCGACGGGATTACCGAGCTGCTCGCCGCGCTCGGCTGGGAGTTTCCCGGCGTGAAGCAGGTCTTCTACGGCATCGTGCTGCTGGCGGTGATCATGTTCCTGCCGCATGGGATCTGGCCGGCGCTCGCGCGCAAGCTCGGAGTCGGACGGTGAGCACGCTGCTCGAAGTCCGGGGCATCTCGAAATCCTTCCGTGGATTGCGTGCGGTCACGGACGCGTCGTTCGAGGTGCCGCAGGGCACGATCCGCGCACTGATCGGGCCGAACGGCGCCGGCAAGACGACGTGCTTCAACGTGATCGCCGGGGTGTTCGCGCCGGATGCGGGCGCCATTACGTTCGACGGCCGGCCCATTCACGGCCTCCGCCCTGATCAGGTCTGCCGCGCAGGCATAGGCCGTACGTTCCAGATCGTCAAGCCGTTCGCGGGCTTGAGCGTCATCGAGAATGTGATCGTCGGCGCGCTGAAGCGGGCGCCGAGTGTCCCGGCCGCGAAAAAGCACGCGGCCGAGATCGTGGAAAAGCTGGGATTGGGGGCGAAGAGGGATCTGCCAGCGTCCTCGCTGACGCTGCCGGATCGCAAACGATTGGAAGTCGCGCGAGCGCTTGCGACGCGGCCGAAGCTGTTGCTGCTCGACGAAGTGATGGCGGGCCTGCGGCCCACCGAATGCGACCAGATGGTCGAGATCTTCCGCGAGATCAATCGCGCCGATGGCCTCACGATCCTGCTGATCGAGCACGTGATGCGCGCCGTGATGGCGCTCGCGCAGCACGTCATCGTCCTCAATCACGGCGAGGTCATCGCGCGCGGCACGCCCGCCGAGGTGGTCCGGGATGCGGCGGTGCTCGAGTGCTACCTCGGAGAGGAGGCCGAGGTATGAGCGCGATGCTGTCGGTCGAGGCGCTCGATCTCTACTATGGCGACGCGCAGGCGCTCTCCGAAGTGTCGCTCGAAGTGCCGCAGGGCGAGATCGTCGCCATCGTCGGCGCGAACGGCGCGGGGAAATCCTCGCTGATCCGCACCATCGCGGGGATCGAGCGCGCGCGCTCCGGGCGGATCCGCTTCAAGGGCACGCAGATCGAAACGCTCGAATCGCACCGGATCTGCGACCTCGGGATCGGGCAGGTTGCCGAGGGCCGCCAGGTGTTTCCGTCGCTGACGGTCGAGGAGAATCTCGAGACCGGGGCGATGCTGCCGCGCGCGCGCGCGGCAACCCGGCGCAAGCTCGCGGAGGTGTACGCGATGTTCCCGCGCCTGATGGA
>Ga0075429_100000359_pt1 | contig 33494 bp, 32 predicted proteins | sample RhiMetdeltSRZDD3_FD_75295 | JGI IMG/M metagenome (GOLD analysis project Ga0075429, IMG submission 75295) | Populus rhizosphere microbial communities from Tennessee, USA - Rhizosphere MetaG P. deltoides SRZDD3 | ecosystem: Host-associated > Plants > Roots > Rhizosphere > Soil | place: USA...
GGGCCATACGCATTTCCCCTTAAGAACGGGGGAGCATCTCTTCTTGCTGCATAATCAGACATATTATCGGCAGTATGAACGTTATTAGCACTTGGCAGTATCTGGTAAAAAGAATTGGCATATAATTCCAACCCCTTTTCACTACCGAATACTGCATCTCCTGAAGCTGTTGCTTCCGGCAATTGTTCCAGCTTGTTACAACCAATAGCAAGCAAGGCGATAAAAAAAAGCCACAGATATTTTTGTTTCATAATTATAATTTGTTTCATACTATTAGAATGTTATTGATAAACCAAAAGTGATTCCTTTCATCATTGAGTAATTGTATCCATCACCGGCATTAGTGGTTGTAAATACCTGGTCAGAGACTACCGCATTTTCAACGTCAATGTCTTTGGTAAGCTTATAAAGTGGTGAATGGGTCCATATATTCTCTGCTGATATGTAGAACCGCACATTAGTAGCATGAATTTTTGAAATTATGTTCCTTGGTAAGTTATATCCAAGTTGAACATTCTTAAGACGTATGTATGCTACATTCTGAAGGTATCTTGTTTGGGCAAATGTAAGTATGCCACCCGGGCGGTTTGCAAGACGTGATACATATCTTGGTAGATATGCATTCGGTGTTTCGGGGGTCCAATGATTATCTAAATGCCATTTTGGTAATTTATTGTATGGCCTGTTGTACTGTCCCCAGAAAACGCCGGCTTCAGTACTCGGGAACCAATCTTGTTTGCCAACTCCCTGGAAAAATGCAGAAAAGAAAATCCCATTCCAATCTGCAGACAAATTAATTCCATAAAGATATCGCGGTGCGCTATTGCCAATTATAAATCTGTCACCTGGATTATTGACAGTACTAAGGCCTGGGTTAACAACGCCATCTTTATTTCTATCCGCTAATTTAATATCACCGGCAAAAGCTTGGCCCGAGGAAGTAGATAAAATTCCGGTTTGGCTTGCATGACTGGCAACATCGGCAGTTGATGTAAAGAAACCTAGTGTTTCATATCCCCAGATCTCACCGATCACCATGCCTTCGTAATAATCACTTAATCTTTTTTGGGGGTTATTGTATTTCTTAATTGTTGCTTTATTATCTGCCAACGTTAAACGTACATCGTAATTAAGTGGTTTGTTCTTTACCATGAATTTATCATTCCATGATAATGTCATTTCCCAACCTTTTGTTTCAAGGTCAGCATAGTTTCCTCTCGGTGCCGTTGCCCCAAATACTGCAGGCGGAGTTACTGCAAGAGTGAACATATCCGTTGTTTCGCGAACATATACATCACCAACAAATCGTAAACGATTAGAAAGCATTGCAAAATCTAACCCGAGATTTTTTGTTGTAGAAGTTTCCCAGGTAAGACCTGATGGCAATACCGATGGCCGGCTTGTGTATTGTGGTCTTATGCCATTTAAGATAAGTCCTAATTGTGCGATACTAAATTGTTCCTGGTAAACATAAGAACCAATGTTGCCGTTACCTAATGAGCCCCAGGAACCCCGGATCTTCAAATCGGAAATAATTTTTGGTGATACATTCCAGAATGCTTCTTTTGAGACCCGCCATCCTGCAGAAACTGAAGGGAAGAAACCGTATCGCTGGTCTTCAGGGAATTTCGACGAACCATCATATCTTCCATTTACTTCTATCAGGTACCTGTCCTTATAAGAATAATTCAATCGTCCAAACCCTCCAAGAATGGCCCACTCTTCCCAACCACCTGAGGTTAAGATGGAAGTTCCTAAAGCGAGATTAATATCATTTGCGTTCTCATAGATCAAGCCGTTACGTTGTGCCAATAAGCCTTTGAATGTTGATTGCTCATAGTTATAACCAAGCAAAGCTTTGAAATAATGAACGTCGTTAATATTGTCTTCATATTCTGCATACACATTTGTAGCAATATATTGAGTTCTTTGTCTTATCTCGCGGAGATCATTGGTTGTGGTTCCGAGGTAAGCAATCACGCCGGGTTTGGAACTGTAGGGGAGAGGAACTTGCTTGCGTTTTTCCCCGAGCTCTGTTGTTTGAAAAGTGAAATCACTTTTAAGTCTTAATCGGTTATTAAGGAACTCGGCTACTAATCCAACCCTGTTCCTGAAAATCGATCTTTCCATATCTATTGCATTCTTACCATAATAAAAATCACCTACTGTGTATGCAGATGATGCCGTCAGCGTACCATCAGGATTAAGCAGAGGTGCTAAAGGATGTCCTTCATCGGCAATGTTCCTGAATATACCACTGCCTTCTCCCACATTGAGGGGTTGATGATATTTCACGTTAGAATAATCGGAATTATTCTCAAACCTCAACCAGGGATAAACCTGTACAGCTCCTTTGGCACGAAAATTCAACATCTTGTAATCATCAGAATTGTATCTGAACAATCCTTCCTGATCATAGATCCTTCCTGTCAATAAAAAAGTTGTTTTATCGCCGGCGCCCGATATAGTGAGGTTATGTTCTTTTGCGCTGTTTGAATTTTTATATAATTGTTTATACCAATCAGTGCTTGCATAATATACATATTCACCGCTAGTGGGGTCAATCTCCACTTCAGGCGATCCGGTAAGGTGTGATCTTCTTTCTAATTCGGCAAGATAGGCTTGTGAAAATCTCAATGTCTTATTTACTGCCTGTGGAAATTGTCCGTCCCAGGCAAGTGATGATTCAGCAAACATCTTTGCGAAAATGTATCCGTTATTTTCAAAATCCGGAACCTGCGTAGGTTTTTTTATTGTATAATTACCCGTATACGTAATACTTGTTTTGCCCCTTGCCGGGTTTTTTGTTGTGATCAGTACAACACCAAATGCGCCTCTTGCTCCATAAATAGCAGCCGATGCAGCATCCTTAAGTATAGATACGCTGGCAATATCGTTTGGATTAATTACAGCAGGATCTCCTTCCACGCCATCGATCAGTACTAACGCATTTCCACCCTGCCCGATAGAAGTTGCTCCACGAATATTAAATCGCGGAGCCTGGTTTGGTTTTCCGTCAAGCATCCTGATATTAAGGTTGGGTAATACCCCCTGCAATCCTTGTGTAAGGTTTGGTATAGAACGGTTTTCCAAAACTTCAGATGTTACCTGATCAACGGCGCCTGTTAAGTTTGCTTTTTTTTGTGTACTATAACCAACTACTACAACTTCACCCAGTTGAACACTTTCAGTCAGCATCTGCACATCAATTACTTTTCGCCCGTTAATTTTTTCAGTAACTGCGCGGGTGTTGACATAAGTAAAAATCAATTCATTAGAACCGCCCGGTATGCTGATGGAATAAATTCCATCTGCATTTGTGATGGTCTGGGTTTTTGTGCCTACAACAGCGACCGTAACACCCGGCAATGGTGATCTATCTGTGCCTGTAACTTTCCCGCTTATAACATTATCCTGCGCATGGGAAGTGACATATAGCAATAGCATCAAAAGAGAGAGGCAAAAGTTCTTTCTCATAATCATTAGATTTGGTCTGTTTAAAAATAAATGCAGTTAGTAAATCAGGGTAGATATAAAGAGTTTATAAGGTTGGAATTATTAGTTATGATCGCAAAAAGACACTCATTAAAAACTTATTGTAAAGTAAGAATAAATCAGTACTTAACAATAATATAATAATAATTTAATGAGGAAAAAATAAGAATGTGATCGAAAACATTTAAAGGATTTCAGGGGGAAAGTCGGTCGTCTAGCCGATAATAAATATATATAGTTATTGATCATATTTTGCAACGATTCAGTTGTGCTAACACCAAATAATTTTTTTTACGACCTTAGTTATCCACTTATTTGCCATTTACCATTTGCATCTTTGGAATAGGAGAGACCATTGCTCATTTCAAATATCTCTACGTCGTTCTTAGTAAGTTTTCTTTTTTCATAAACCCGGATGCCATTATTTTCCCTTGTTAAATAATTGATCAATGCACTGACAGTGCCGGGTATTTCATGCAACCATTGATCATCTTCTTCCTTTACAAATGCCTGGCTCATTTTTTTTTCTTGTTTTTTCTCCAGCAATATGGGCAATAACTCCCCCTGTATTTATGACCACGGCTGCAGATCTTCCAGCCTTTTTTTATAGCAGATCTCATAAATCTTTTAATGAAGACGACTCAAATCCTGTGCCTCTTATACAACAATTATTGGGAGTAGTTGACAGATATTTTTTCATAAGTGGTTAAGAGAAATTTCACCGGTTTGAATAACCATTTTTGAACAGAAACTCACATTTGATTATAGCATACGGGCCGTTAACTTGAAGCTGACTTACTTAACCCTTAAATTCTATACCTTCAATCACTCAAATTAAATGTTATGAGACGATCACTTGTCATCTTATTTCTGCTAAGTTCATTTTCATTCATATCTACAACAGCCCAGCAAAAACAGCATTACTTAATTAAGACCGGTAAATTGTTTGATAGCGAAACAGCCGAGTTTAAAACCGGAATGGTAATTCTCGTTACCGGCAATATGATCGATACCGTAAAAGCAGAAAAAGATCTGACGGCAAATGAAAAAAAATATGCTGTGATCGATCTTTCAAAATCTACCGTTTTGCCAGGGCTGATCGATTGTCATACACATTTGCTTTGTAAAGAAACTATTTATCCTGATAACAATGTAACCGGTTTGGATATGAGCCGCTCATTGGTATTTGATGGAGATGCTTACCGCGCATTGTATGGAGCAGCAAGAGCCAAAGCCTATTTGGAGGCCGGCATAACTGCTGTGCAAGACTTAGGTAATTCAGGACAATTTGCCGATGTTGCCTTGAGCAGGGCAATTAATGAAGGATTACTTCCAGGCCCGCGGATGCGTTGTTCTGGTCCTGGCTTGTCTACCTACGGCGGTCAGATGCCAGGAACAATTTTCAAACACCAGGATCTTATAAAAGATGAATACCGGGTCATAAAAAATCCATTGGATGCTGCTGATGCAGTACGTGAAAATATTACACAGGGTGCATCTGTTATAAAGATCTTTGCAAACAATACTCCTAACAGAACGATGCTTACTGTGGATGAAATAAAAGCAATCGTAGAAGAAGCGCATCGCTACGATATAAGAGTAACAGCACATGCCACCAGTGATAAAGCTGCATACAATGCTGTAATGGGTGGGGTGGATGGCATCGAACATGGATACCAACTATTTGATTCAACACTCGAGCTGATGGCGAAAAAAGGAGTGGTGCTGGTGCCAACTGATGGTGACAGTGCATCGCTAGCCCAATATCTCAAACTGTCAGACAGGAGCGCACAAGTATCACCTGAAATGATACAGAATTTTATGAAAGGGACAAGAGATCGGATACAAAGAGCCTATAAAAAAGGAGTGATCATTGCTGCCGGCTCAGATGATTATGTAGACTTTAAAATGCCTTTTGCTGAACCATCTAAGCGGACGTTGATCGGGTACTATGAATCCGGTATTCCTGCTGCTGCTGTTTTACAATTTGCTACTTTCAATGCAGCCAAGCAGCTTCGTTGGAGCAAGCGCATCGGGATAATTAAAAAAGGTTTTTTTGCCGATATCATTGCAGTTGATAACAGTATTGAAACAAATATTAATGCGATTTTAAATGTTCGTTTTGTGATGAAGGATGGTAAGGTAATAGTCAATAAAACACCATTCTAAATTTGTTACCCGGATTTAAATTTCCAACCGCTCCAAAACGATGAGAGCTTCCATTAATTTGTTCCAGGCAATCTGCCATTCTTCTTTGGCCTTGTGAACGTTCTGATGATTCTCGTCCAATAAAGTTTCTTTTGTTTTCAGGTATTCTTCAAGTTTTTGTAGTGATTCTTTGTTTAGTTCTTCTAATCTTTTTTTGTGCTCCATATTCTTATTTTAATTGACTCTGTAATTTTTCACTTACTGCTTCTTCAAGCCCTGCCGGCAGTACTGATGAATCATCATTAATGGCCCTTAACATGCCAATTTCTGAATCCCAGGTAAACACATGTTCCGAAGCCCCGTTTAAAATAATACGGAAACGTAATTCTTCATTAAATAAAAACGGAATTGATTTAACAGTATAGGGTACTCCGTCAACCAACAGATTAAAATTTTTTACATCAGTGCGAAATCCAGGCATTTTTTTTACCGCATTATCGCCTTTGTAATCTGAATCCTGGGTTTTATCCTCAGTTATTGAAGGCCACTCACCTGAATTCGTTTTATTAATTGATTGAGCTTTATTGTTTGTCATATGAAAATCTTTAGTCAATAAATCCAGCACAGTAATTATGCCAGACAGATAATTATAAATGATTTAAGCTAAAGAGAGAATTAATATGTTCTACTCATTCTTTTACCGCCAATATCAGTGCCATGGTGGCCCAATTCGTTCCCGCGGCCGATATAAATTGATTTTTGTCGTGTGGAAATCCATTCTCAACAAAAGGAACAAAAGGAAAAGACCTTGATTTTACTTTCCATGATCCATCTTCATATTGAGTTTTTAATAAAAAAGAAATTCCTTTTTGGAAGGCAGGATCTTCTGGGTTTAATTGGCCAGTTTCATAAAGTGCATATAAAACCTGGCCGGTTGCATACGAATCACTTTCGAGGGTTGCCAATTGCGACCATCCGCCGTCTTCATGTTGCGTAGCCAATAATTTTTTTGCCTGCAGCTTAATAAAATTTTTATCTCCATTTATCCACTTAAGTCCTAATAGTTGAAAAACCTTTTCTTCATTGGTTTCAGGAACAGTGCGCATCATCCATCCACGGGCCTTTTCAATTCGTTGGGTGATCTCAGGCTTCAAAGAAGTTGGCGCATAATATTGAATAGCCGATACCATAAGGGCCGTTGCTGAAAAAGAATAATATTCCAATGGTGGCCTGGGATTGGGGCTTACCCAACTTCCATCACGAGTTTGCCGTTGCATTAGATTTTTCACAAGCAATTCGATCAATTTATTAGACGCATATTTATTGGCCCATAATGCCCACAACTCATATCCACTTGACATCACGATAGCAACGGGATCTTCATTCTGAATTAATGCCGGTCTCCTTGATCTTATTACACTCATGATAGAGTCAAAGATCTCGTTGAGACTTGTGTCATTAACCGCAAAACCTTTTTCTTTTGCCAATGATAAATTAACTGCAGTCAGATCCTGGTGATGACACGACTGGCATCCACCCGCATTTTCTAAGAATCGATGACTGGTAGTTTGTAATAATGGCAAGCTCTTGTTGACCGCTTTTTTGATCTTTTCCTGGTCATTGCTCTTCTTTTCATTTGTTACTGTTGTAAATGCAGCTATCACTGTAACAATTGCGGAAAGGACCAACCATTTTTTCATAATACAATTTTTATAAAAGTTATTTTGCCCCGGCTTTTTTTAATAACGCTACCGTATTTGTGTTTCCTTTTTTTAGGGCCCAGGATAGAGCAGTGGCTCCATCGTTTGATTTTATATTTACATCCGCACCTTTATCTAACAAGGCTTTGATGATGTCAACATTATCATGGTCATTATAAACGGCCCACATCAATGGGGTGAAACCACCACCGCCCTGAACATTGATCTTTTTTGCTTTTTTCAAGATTGCCTTTACCGATTCAAGATCATTGAAAGTTACCGATGCCGATAATGCGGTTAATCCGAAAAAACAGATCTTATCGGGGTCAGCTCCTTTTTCTAATAAATGAATTACAACAGGGCTGTTTACATTTAATGCAGCATTTAACAAAGCAGTCGTTGAATCGCTGCTGAGGGCATTGATATCAATTCCTTTGTTCAGTAATAATGATACAGTAGCCGTGTCACTGAACAGCGCAGCTCTTATTAATGCATTTTCTTTCCGGTTATTCAGGACGGATACATCTGCGCCTTTATCCAGCAAAAGTTTAATGGCTTCATAATTTCCATGACCAACAGCTGTGATAAGCAAGGGTGTATTACCAGATTTTGCTCTGGCATTTACATCGGCACCATGCTGTATCAACAGTTTCAATTTCAGGAGATCATGAACCGCCCACATCAATGCTGTTTCATCAATCTTATTTCTTGCATTTACATTACTGCCTTTTTCAATTAGCAATTGCATGCAATCTGCAGATGAATAAAGCGCAGCGAACATTAATAAATGATCACCGTCTTCGTCATAACTATTGGGATCAGCTCCCTGGTCAAGTAATGACCTCACGTCTTTAAGGTCATTATTTTTTACGGCAGAAAAGATCTTTGATGATGTTGTTTGTGCATTCAATTCACAAATGCACCCAATAGATAAGAATATGAGCAATGAATGTTTAATCATAGAATAGTCTTCGGTGTGGTTAAAGCTAAACTAAATTCTTAGATTGATGAAAATTTGAAAAGTAGTTATTTGCCACGGGCCAGCTTTCAAGCATATATTGCCTTATGCATTCGAAGATTTTGGAATAGGAAGTTTTCTCGTTCGTTTTGAACTTAAATACCAATGTCGAACTCATCGATATAAAAGCACATTTCTTGTCTTGGCTGGTACAAACTTATAACCCAAGCGGAATCAAAAAGATCGTTATATCTTCTACTGAACATGATAGTCATATAAGTAGTTTTACTATTTGCTAATGAGCATTTTGTGTCTTAAGTTTGCATCTCCTTCCTATAAAAAACGACATAGTTCAATATCCCGAAAAGTGAGACCTGCGTGAAAACTATGTTTCGTAATTTAACCTTATCGTTTCTTCTAATTGTTTGCTCTATTGCCGTCAGCAATTTTTCTGTTGCTACTACTATAACGTATAGTGGTGGTCCAATTATTAATTATACTTTAGCCGCCAACGATACTCTTTATATTGCCTCAGGTACTTATACGGGTACGGTCAGTGGCCTTAATGCCAATAACAGAACAATTATTGTTGCAGGTGGAGCAACCTTTCAACCGACTCTGCTTCAACCCACCAACGGTGTAGTTTGCAAGATGCACATCTATGGGACATTTACCTATAACCAACCATTGACAACTAATACGAATTTCACGATAGATGTTTATGCGGGCGGGGTAATGAATCTTACAAACACCATGGATACAAAGGGAAGAGACCAGGTATGGACAAATCAAATTGGTGGAACGATGAACTTCACAGGTGATGTAACTATCAACGGTGGGACTGCAGCGGACGATAACAATGTTTTTATCAATTATGAGACTGTTAACGCCACGGGTAATTTTATAATGAGAAGTGGCTCGAATTTTATCAATTACAAGAATTTTACAGTATCCGGCTCTTACACGGCTAATGGCGGTATATTAAATAACCAGGGAAATTTTATCGCAGGAAGTATAGATATGAATTCAGGTGCTTCACAAATAATAAATTATTGCCGGATGGAGTCTACTGGTAATATATCCCTTTCTAACGGTAATTTTTCTAATTATACATATGTGTGGGCAAGGAATTCAACGCTCACTATCACTGGCGGTGCCATATTCAATAATATACGAATTCCTCAAGCTTCTCCGCCAATGGTACATGCCAGGAATTTGACGCTCTCCAGTGGGGGGCTTATGAACGGGCCTGCGCTTTTATATTTTCAGGCAACGACTAATATGACAGGGGGGACTATTGGGGTGAGCGGTGTCACTTCTGACACGATAAAAGTGAATGAACTCACAAGAACTGGCGCACAAATTTTTGATGTTCAATCAGGGGGTACAATAAATCCAAATGTTATTTACAATGTATGGGGAGCTCCCGATTCTCTCGTTAATTATATGTTTGGCTGTTCATTTGAAATATTTCAATTAATACCACTGGCAATCACCTGGAATCATTTTTATGTCAGCCTTTCTAATAATATTCCTGTTTTATATTGGTCGGCTGAGTATGAGTCTGGTGTGGTTTTCGAAATTCAACGCAGCTATGATGGGGCCAATTTCCAGTCAATAAAGAATTTGCCTTCTGACTACACTAGGGCAGAATACACATACAATGACGCGTTGGTTAATACTCAACGCCCGGTTGCCTTTTATCGCATTAAAGCAATCGGATTAAATGGTGGAGAAAAATACAGCCAGATAAGAACAGTAAGATTCAGGAATAGCCACGGAGTTAGCCTGTACATTTCACCAAATCCTTTTACAAGCAATTTTATAATTGATTACACCGCCACCGACAAAGAAATGATCACGGTAAGAATTTTCAACGTCAATGGCCAGCAACAACTGGTGAAAAATTTTAGTGTTAACAAAGGGGACAATATTATTAACGTTACTGAAGCGGCCAGGCTTTCAGGTGGTATTTATGTAGTTCAAGTGAGCAATGACCACACCGTACTTTCAACGAGTAAGATCGTCAAACGATAGTATTACTCCATATCTTCTTTTTTTAATGCACCTTCCGCACTTAATTCGGCATCAGTTTAGCATAGCTTCTGACCCAATGAGCTCAACAGGTTTCTGGATAACTTGAAAAAAAATATTTAGGTCTATATCTTAACTTTATAGAAAACCTGTTTATGAGAATTTATTTGCTAAGTGTATTGATCGTCTTTATGCTTATGAGCAGCGTTGCTGCTTCTGCCCAATATGGCAGGCATCATGGAAGAAATAATGGCCGTTATTATTACAATCGTTATCCTGCACGAACATCAGTTTCAATAATTGCCCGCCTTCCTTTCGGTGCCGTATCCGTTACGTTCGGCGATCGGTATTATCATTATTATAGAGGGGTTTATTACCGGCCATATAATCGTGGTTACATGATCGTACAACCGCCGATTGGAATTATTGTTCCTGGCTTACCGATCGGTTGCACACATGTGATCATCGGATCCAATCCATATTATCGGAATGGAAATGTTTATTACGCTCCTTATGGAAATCGATACAGGGTAGTCGAAGAGCCGCAAGAAACTGATACACCATCAACAGATAATGCTAAAACTGACAACATTACGAGCAGTGAATATGAAAAAGTAGTATTGGAAGGAAAAACTTATTATAAGAAGGGAGATAAGTACTATAAAGCGTCTGTGAATAAAAATGGAGAAATAATTTACGAGGAAGTAGGACAAACCAGTACATCAAAATAATATTTTCAAAGACTTATTGACCTATTGCCAGCAAAAACTCTGATTTTTTTCTTTTTGATACATCCAAAACATTCCCATTTCGCATCACCACTTGTCCACCTTCGCCGCGAATATATTTCTCTACCTGGTTTTTGTTGATAATGCTGGAATGATGAATGCGCAAGAAAATTTCTGACGGGAGCATATCCTCAAAATCCTTTAAAGTTCTACTAACAAGAATTTTTGGATTGCCAGCGAGGTATAAATTGGTGTAATTATTACTGGCTTCCAGGTAGATGATGTCATCAATATTGATAAAACGGAGGCCATCAAAAGTAGGAATTGTGATACGCTGCGGCTGTTTTTTATTTACTTGTTCTAATAATAATTCAAGTTGCAGATTTGCTGAACGATTGCTCCTGTTAGCATCAGCCTTTGCAACAGCTGCTCTCAGCTCATCAATTTCCACAGGTTTAACAAGATAATCGAGAGCACTATAGCGGATTGCTTTGATCGCATAATGATCATACGCCGTGACAAATATCAGTTCAAAGCTTTTATATGTTAATTGCTGTAACATTACAAAGCCATTCATCACGGGCATTTCAATATCAAGAAATACAATATCAGGTTTCAAATTTTCAATAGCCCTTATTGCATCTTGTCCATTGTCACATCTGGCAATAACCTGCACCTGCGGACAATGTTTCATTAACTTTTCGGTCAGTGAGCTAAGATTACTTTGGTCATCATCTATAAGGATCGCTTTTAGCATGTAGTTATTTTATGATTGATAGCAATTAATGCAAACTCTGGCCTCTGTGCCTGTACCAATGCCTTCTTCTTCAAGGTCTTTAATAACAAGATCAGTATCTATTCCATTCCTATTGTGTAATTGAATTCGTTCTTTTGTTATTTGAATACCGTATGACTGTTGGCCGGGTTTGTTCATTTCTTTTAGTTGTGCAGCCATTTTACGACCAATGCCATTATCTGTAATCGAGTAAATGATGTGCTCGTCCTGCAATTCTGCTTTCACTTGGAGCTGCCTCTCACCGGTGGTTTTATTTAATAATCCATGATGAATGGCATTTTCGACAAAAGGTTGAATAAGAAGTGGAGGCACTTTGTAATCACCCTGTAAAAGATCGGCATCGGCTTGCAATTCATATTTGAATTTATCATTGCATCTGAATTTCTCCATTTCCAGATAAAGCTTTAAAGTTTCAAAATCTTTTTGAAATGGAACCAGGTTATTTTTTGAACTATCCAATACACCACGGATCAGCTTTGCGAAACGTGAGAGGTAAGTCGTGGCTTTGTCAGCCTGGTTCGTTTGAATCAGGTTGTCGATAGCGCTAAGACAATTAAAAATAAAATGAGGATTCATTTGTGCACGAAGCGCCTGCATTTCCAGCTCCATTGCTTTTCTTTTTAGTCCAGACTGTTCTTGTTCATTTCGAAGCTTTTCATTTTTTCTTTTTAGAATTATATTTCTAAAAAAAAGTATGGAGATTAAAATGATCATAAAGATCCCTACGGTTAATAAATTCTTTAATTGGGCCTGCTTTTGCAATTCTTTTTTATTTAATGCCAATTGTTGTCCATTTATCTCTTTGTCTTTTTCTAATAACCTGATCTTATTTTGTGCTTCAGAAGCTGCGAGATAAAGGGCGGTCCTGCCTGCATATTGCACCGTTTCCATTGAATCTTTTATAACAGTGTATTGCTTATGATAGAAATAAGCACTGTCGCCTTTTCTTTGTGTTGCAAAAACATCTGCCAGCAATTCTGCCGCATTTTTTATAAATCGCCTGCTGCCATGTTCTTTAGCCACCTGGTAAAGTTCACGGCTGTATTGTAATGTTGTTTGGTGTTCACCCTTGGCTTGATATACTCTTGCCAATAGCAATAAGGAATGCATATAAGGAAATATATCTTTTGTTTGTCGCAGCGTTTGTATCCTTGGTAAAATCCTGTTTAGAACAGAATCATATTGCTTTTTTGCAAGTTGAATATCGATCACGTAACCCTCGGAAAATGGTTCAAATTTTTTTCGAATTTTTGGGTCGGTCGTTTGCGTCGCGAGGTCCTGCATATTCAATTCCTGATAATACTGGGCGGAGTCAAATCGTTTCAATTGAAGGTGACAAAAGGCCATATCTCCATGATGAGCCCATAACCGGATAAACGGCATAGAATACTGAAAGGCCTGGTAATAGTAATTGAGTGCCGTTTGAGGATCTCCCGCCTCGCTAAATGTTCTGGCAATAATGGCCAATGATAAAGTAGTCAGAACGGAATCATTTACTTCCTTGCCAATCTGCTGCGCTTCCATGACATGACCAAAGCTTTTCCAATACTTACCACTCTTGTAATACATAAAGCCAATCCCTTGCTCAGCCCATCCAATGCTAAGCCTGTCTTTTGATTGTATTGCCAGTTGCATTGCCGTATCAAATAGCGCCTCCGCAAAATGGTATTTACCCTGGATCGTCAATGCTACACCAACATAATAATAGGCGGTCGAAAGTCTTTTCGGATCATTTTCATCCTTTAAAATTTCAATGGCTTGTCTTGCAAGCGTCTCCATTTTTACCGGCTGACCCAACAACCTTCCTTCCACACCTGCCCGGATACACAACGCATCTGCCTTGCCGGCATCATAGTGAATTGCTGATGCTTTTTTATAAGCGAGATCTGAATACTTGAAGGAAGAATCAGAATGCAACCAGTAAAAATAATATTCTGTTGCTAAAGAGTTTAATACATTTATTTCTGATGGGCCGGTAAGAGAGGGAAGTAATCTTTTTAAACTATCTATTCTATGCGTTTGTGTAAAAACCTGTAAAGATAATAGCAGCAACACTATAGTAAAACGTACAGCCATAATAATGATGACAGCTTATTAAATTTAATTCTTTTATTCAATAGAAGAGCGTACCCTGTAACATTTTATTCTTCCCGGGTACCGTTTCACCGTTAATAATTAAGAGTGCCTTCATAGCTCACAGTATTTGTAGGATTTGCCGCATTAACAAGTGCCACGCCGGAAAGGTTTCCTGTTGCATTTTGAAATCTGCCAGTACCACCAATAATTGTGTGATAAATATCTCCTCTTGATGTTCCATTACCCGTGGGTGTACTTGTGCCCCTGAATTGAGTATAGAATTTATCCCCGTTGGCAGCTGTAAATGTTGCTGTGCCGGCGATAGCAAAAGGAGGAGGGGTACTAAAGTTGACAGTTGCATTGGCAACAAACGTGCTTTGTCCCAAATGTGTTGCTTGCCCGCGTCCGGTTATTCTTTGTACAGCCGGACCCTGGAGAAATTCTGCTGTCGTGATATAATCACCAAGAAAAGGAACGGGATTTTCATTGTTGCCTCTGTTTGAATTTGCAGCTGAAATTATTTCTTCCTCTGCTAAAACTGTTTCTTTTTGACACGAGATCATGAAGACGCCTAACAATACGATTAAAAATTGTGGTTTCATTGTAAATTGTTTTAAGTGATTAATAATTTGCTAAGAATTCAGATTTGATACGTATGTAAATTAGATTCAACGGCCGGCGAGTTCAAGATTGATTGAGGAAGTGGGGGAGTTTTTTTACTAAGTGGGAAAGTAACTCACATCGCGAAACTGGGAAAAGTATGGTTTTTATCCTGAGATGTTTTAGGCGGGAACAACATAAAGTCCTTATTTCACATAGTAATTACAACTTTTCCTTTGTGCTCTGCTTTATCAAAAATTCGGAATGCTTCATGAAAATTTTCCAGTTTGTAAGGGCCATCTATCACAGGTTTTACTTTGCCGGCTTCGAAAAGCTGGTTCATATATATGAGATCTTTGTTTGTCTTCAAGGCAACAAGACGTATGTGTTTTTTATTGACCATAGAAATCCACGGCCCCACCAATAGTGACTGAAAGAGCCGACCTGTGGATCCACCAACTGTTACATAAACCCCGTGCGGAGATAATGCCCGGGCATAATCGAACATTGAACGATTTGTTTTGGCGTCCAGGATCAGATCATATTGCTGGCCATTTTTTGTGAAATCTTCCCTTGTATAGTCAATAACATGATCAAATCCCAATGAACGCAACATGTCTAATTTACCTGTACTGTCGACACCAGTCACTTCAATGCCATATAATTTGGCGATCTGTACTCCAAAAGTACCAACACCGCCGCCAGCACCATTGATCAACAGCTTTTGACCTGCATGAATTTTTCCTTTATCAATAAGACCTTGAACAGCTAACATTGCGGCCTGTGGTATTGCTGCGGCTTCTTCAAAACTCATCGTGGCAGGTTTCAAGGCTAATGCTTTTTCCTGAGCACAGGCATATTCTGCAAAACCTCCCCAACGACCGCTCAGATCACCATATACTTCATCACCAATTTTAAATTTGCTTATATTTTTACCAATTGCTTCAATACGCCCGGCAATATCAGAACCAAGTATTGTTCTCTTTGGTTTACGAAGACCATTTAGTATACGATTTATGAAATCGCCTTGCAGCAAGCCAAAGTCCCAATCATTTATTGACACGGCATGAACTTTTACCAATACCTCATCATCTTTTGGGAATGGTTTTTCGACTTCTTTGATCTGCAGAACTTCAGGACTACCGTATTTTGTATAAACAAGTGCTTTCATTCAGTAGTTATAGTATTCTTCTTTCAAAAGTAGGTAACTAAACGTAAACGTGCTTTCATATCCCATTCAACTGAATTTTCCGGCACTCACCGAACTGAAGATTTTTATTTTATTGAATAATACTGAGACTGAGTTGGATGCTGGCAACAATGTAAATTTGTCAAAACAATTTGTATGAGTACAATTAAAACAGGATCTCTTCTTCATGAGTTGAATGCAGAATACAAAGCAACACATGCCTGCCTTGAGCGGATACCAGAAACTCTTTTTGATTACAAACCTCATCCTAAGTCAATGACGATGGGCTATCTTACTTTATTAGTTGCTGAGATCCCTTTATGGATAAAACACATGGTAACAGATGGCGAGATCGACTTCGTCACATTCAAGCATGCATCTCCTAAAACTACTTCAGAGCTGGTTGCACATTTTGAAGATAATGTGAGAGCGGCAAAAGCAGCTTTGCAAACAGCAACTGACGAAGCATTAGAAAGTAATTTTACGTTAAAAGCCAACGGCCAGGTATTGTACACGTCTAAAAAGATCAACGACATTGGTATCACCATCAATCACTGGGTGCATCACCGCGGGCAACTAACTGTTTATATGCGATTAAATAATATTGATGTGCCGTCTATATACGGCCCATCTGCTGATGATAAAAATTTTACGCCGCCATCGTGATCGCCTGATTAACGATCTATTTTAATAGTGCAAGCTGGTATTCCAATATCTTTTTGAAATTCAGAAATTGAAAATCACCTAAACAAGTTGCTGTTTCATTGGCTAAAGAATAAATATCGCCAAGTTCTGAATCAAAAAAACTATCATCAGCAAAATACTGGTAGTCTGCTGCAACAAATCGTTCAACCTTTTCTTTTAACGAAGTATCACTGTCAAAAAGACCATTGTTTACCCATAATGAAAGGAGAGGTTTTATCTCGTTACCCTCTCTTCTGAGAAAAGAGGCCATTGTATTGGCACTTTCGATACTTACCTGCTCTCCCCTGAGCAGTGGTGAAAGTGTATCCACAATTTTTTGTGCCGTGACAAGGAATTGTTCGGCTTTTTTCCGGTTTTCAAAATGCTCCTTATACTTCTTCTTCAATTCGCCTTCATTGCCTTTGTTCCTGGATGCTTTTGCAAAAAATGAAACGATCCTCTCGTCCAGTGCCTTTAGCTCTTTTACCAATTGTTCAGTTTCTTTATTCAACTTTTCGAGAAGCTCCGGCGCTGCAGATCTTTCAAATTTTTCGCCGTCATAATCAAAAGTCTTTGTATCGATTTGTTTATTGATAATTCCTTGAAGTAATCCGGCATCCCCCTGGTTGGTTACAATATGTTTTGGTAAGCTAAGATTCTCTGGTGAAAAAAGCTTTTCCATTTCTGAACTGTTGATTTCTCCCTTGTAATCCGGCAAGAAAACTGCGTCAGGATCCATATCACTAATCTGCCGGTTGTCATAAAATCCTTTGTATTCCTGGGGCAATCGATAAGTAATTATTTCGTCCAGGTATTTTTCAGAAAATTCTTTTTCATTTATCTTATGTTCTTTCATTTCCACGGGAACATTTTTATATAAAATAGCCGTCAATTCACCTTGCAGCTTTGACGGGTCATTAAATAACAACCAGGCAGATCTGTCATCGGGCTCAGCCTCTACAGCGAGGTTCTTTAATTTTTCTTCCCTATCTTCTCTTGACGGATGAGAGGCCCATTGATCTTTGATATTCACTTTACTTAACTGGAACTGCTTGAAGAACTCGTCATTCACGATTGGTACATTTCCTTGTACCGGCAGTTTATAAACAGATGCATATTGTTTCATGATCACATTATGCTTGGCATAAATATTTTCAAAAAACTTTTTGTGTGTCATGAAATCATTCGCCTTTTGAATTGCCGTATTGAAACATACATCACTGACTTCTGCCTTACGCAATGCAGTTATCAGGTTGTTTCCGCCACTTACGCTTGCTGCCACGGCATCAGCATGAAATTCCATTTCCCTTGACAACCCCATGTAATTTTTATTGATAAAACCATACATTCCCTGCAACATCTTTTGAATTCCTTTCACGATTTCTATTGTGATCATAACAAAAAAGCTCAAAACCGCATGCAGATTGCCGAAACCCTGCAAAAATTTACCATAACCCTTATTTTCATATAGCATATTGTAGATGGCTTTATTTACGTTGTAAACAAAGCTGCCGAGTTTCATACTGCGTTGAGAAAAATGACCGAACTCATGAGCCATCACGGCCTTAAATTCGCTAAGCGTCAACGTATTCACCAAGCCAAGTCCGATCTGCAGGTTTTTCTTTACCGGAAAGATCATACTCCAGAAACTATCATTATAAAAAACACAAGCATTTACATCCGACGATACAATGATCTTTTTCGGGAACTGCGTCTGCGTGTCAATAGTTAACTGGCGAATGAATGCGAACAATTGTGGCTGGTCCTTTTCACTGATCTCTATACTTGATGATTCGTCAAATTTTTTTACAGAAAAGATAAACTTGACCAGGAAAATAAACACCATGATCCCAATACTGATTATACCTACACCGGCGACGATACCCAGCCAATGCCCAACATTGGAAATAACGGCTATACCGATATAGACGCAAAAGACGGTGAGTGCAACAGCTAATACCATCAGTAAAATATAAACTATGAAAAAAAGCAAAATGGATGTCATTACTTTCTTCACTTCTGATCTAAAAGCAGGTGAAGGTTGGGTAATCGATTCAGCGACATTTGAAGGATTAACAGGATAGAGATTGTCTTTGATCGGCATGAGGACAAAATTTTAACGAAATATAGGAATATATTAAGATTGATGCAACTGCCTGATTTTTGTCGATCGTGCCGTACCGCGTGCCTAATGATACGTAACTTAGCAATGCAATTTGACCTTATGCAATACTTTGTTGAGAAAAATTCGGTGGTGAGAAAGATCTGGGGAAAGAGCGACACAGTCCTATTTATTTTTGCGGGTGCTGCTGCTGAATTTGCGCTTAACAAAGCCGTCGACTGGCTTTACTTTACTGGCAAGTTGCCTGCCGATCCGATAGCTCGATTATTCTCCACAGTCAGTTACGCAAGAAAGATAGTTTTTTCTTCAATGGACGATGCCAATAAGGCAATTGACACCATCCGTCAAATACATACTGCTGTAGAACAAAGCCGTGGGTCTTCCATACCTGACTGGGCGTACCGTGATGTGCTGTTTATGTTGATACATTATTCTATTGCATCGTACGAGCTGATCGAAAAAAAATTAACGGATGAAGAAAAGGAAGAAGTATACAATGTTTTTTATCGGGTAGGCACAAGGATGGGTTTAAGAAAATTATCACTTGGTTATATTGAATGGCTCCCTGTAAGAAGGGAACATTTAATAGAAAACCTACAAAAGAGTGAATACACTATCGATCTTTTTAAACAATATAAAAAGCATCTTGGCGCCATGCGATTTAAGGTGTTGATCGAAGGTCAAAAATTAGTTGTTCCCGACAGGGTGAAAGAGTTGTTGCAGTTCAGTGATTTTTCTTTGCTTACACCGGTGGTGCCTTTGTATAAAGTTAGCAGGCTGATGAAGATGGACTGGCTGCTTAAAAACATCCTGCTTCCATCCGATTATAAAGATCAAATAAACGAATTGGATGTGAACAAAGGGTAAGAATCAATGGTTCAGGATTTTTTATTCAAGATGTCTTTATTTAGATTTTGAAGAAGCATATATCCCAAACAAGTCGTATGGCTGCTTACTAAACTGATCATTAAATAACCAGGCTGCAAGGAAAATAAATGTAGCAAATGCAAACACAATAGTTAACTGGATCCAGGTGGTTTTTTGAATAGGTTGTTTTGATCCCGGATCACAAACTTCACCAGGGCAACGTTTTGCTTTTTCATTAAAAAATAACGGATAAAATTTACATCCCAAACAAATACCAAATGCCGACTCAAAGAACAGGAATAGAAGACAAATAACACAGATGACTCCCGTGATGGGACTATAAGAATTCACGATAACTATAAGAATGAACATCGCGGCTGACAACGTGACTCCAATTATCCATGCAAATTTCTTTTGTTGTGCGCCAACATACTCTGGCGTCTGGTTGCTTACGATCAAACGTCCTATAATTAATGTAGGTGAAAATTTAGGGTTAATAAAGACCCGTATGATGAAATCAACAAGAAAAGCGCTGAGTACATACTTAATCGGCAAGAAATTATTTTGAAACAGTATAAACATGAGAGAGATAAAAGTTGCTAAAAATAATATGCCTGCCGCGGCCCTTATTTCTCTTTCGTTTAAAACAGGAATGTTATATCCTTCTATAATTTCTCCAAACTGTATTAGTTTACTCATTTATTTATTCTTTATTGCGTAATTATAAGAACGGGTTACGATTGTTCATTTTCATTTCGTTGTTTGCCTGACCGGATGGGCGTGAACGCTACGAAAAACAGGGATGTAGAAACATCCCGTTCCGTACACATGAGAACTGCTGTTTTTAAATAATATCTGTTATGTTTCTTTCAAACAGCGAAGCTTAACAATGGCAAAAAAGCATTGCAGTAAGAGCAATTGCGACCGATAGAATTAGATGTTTCATGATTGTAGTTTTAAATTTTATTTATGATTGAAGGATCTATTGCAGGTCCTTTCACAAGAATACTTCATAAACGGATAGGTTAGAAGCGGTTGTCAATAAACAACACGATATGGTAAACGAACAACACAGGAAGGGACAAAAGAAAGCAACAAACAGAAGCAATAAGTTAATTAATACAAATACTGGCGATAACAACGACCTTAAATTTTTCTATACTTATAGGTTATAATAGAAGACATAAATATGAAAAGCTGGCTGTTTTGTATGGTAAATTCTTTGCCGGGATCTGTCCAGTTAAAACTGGTAATTGGATAATACTCCGGTGATGTAGGCGCAAAAGACTTTATGCTCAACACGCCGTCTTTAAGCCGATATTCCTTTTCAGAGTAAGTGGGTAAAAGGGGATTGAACGATTGAGGCGCACGAATGATATATTGCCCGTTCTTTTTCATAAACCACAAAGTATCTCCGAAATTAGAACCCTTCGCCCAGGCACCGTATAGTTCGTGTTCTTCTCCACCACCATCTTTTGTACAAGCAAAAGACAAGGAAACAAGAAGCACGACAATAAACCCGGCAATTGTTGATTTCATATTCATTTTGGGGATGACAACACAAACAAAAATTACGTTGCATAGTTAGTGACTGTATGTGTTTGTCATCAAAATATTTTGGTTGTCACATTTTAAAATAAATTTACAGCTTTGAAGTTTTTTAAATTATAGAATATCTATAAAATTTTACGTCAACATCCATAATAGGAAAGCTCTTTGGTAATTCCTCGCTTTCGATCTCTACAAATCCGTTCTTTTCATAAAATCTTTGCGCCCTAAGAAATTTTTCCGTTGTGCCTAAAAATATTTCAGCTATCTTCTTATGCGTAGCCCAGTCAATCAAATTATGCAATAACGCTTGTCCGACGCCAAACTCCTTTCCCCGGTAATTACCAGAAACAAACATTTTACGCAGTGCCGTTTGGTTGTTTCCGATATCTAATAAAGCAATTGTTCCTATGACCTTGTCATCAACTTTTGCGATCCAAAAGTTACCGTTATTGATCTGATAGAACTTTGATATCTCATTTAGATCCGGTTGCAACTCTAAAGTGATCGGGATTTTAAATTCATCATTTTGAATACTCAGTATTAAGTCGATAACACTTTTTTTATGAATGTCTGTATAGATTTCGATATTTACTGCGCTCATAACGATGATAAATGAGATGCTGATCTAATGCCAGCCGCTAACATTGACTTATTTCATGCGTTTGCCTTTAGCCTCAAACATGCCCATCACATTTCCTGTTACATTATCATCGTCCTTTTTAATAAGTGTTATGCTAACATCGTTTCCCATGGCCTGATAATAAAGCGTTACTTCGGTTTCTTTTAATTCCACCTTAGAACATTTCGTTATTTCTTTACCAGTGGAATCCTGTACAATTCCTGTAAGTGTATTATCGCTCTTCTCAAGCACATAAATTCTTTTCAAATCTCCATAAGGCGTACCTGTTATTTCTACATTCCATTTGCCAGCAAAATATTCAGCACCGGTTTTCGATTGTGCATTTGCGCTAAATGATAAAAACAGGAAAAATAATCCTGCTGTAAATAAATTAATTTTTTTCATAAGCAAATATTTTTTGAATCTTAATGAGCTATAAATTTAAGTCTTTTAAATTTACACGTCCCTGATTACGCTTGAAACATACAAGGCCACAAGCCAGCTCCCGGATGCCCGGGGAAATTCAAATTTCAGACTACCTGGCTCGACCTCGACGGTTCCACTATAACCACCCGGTATGTCAATTTGATAAAGCTACGTGGAGTTTATACTCTCAATAATTGGTGCCCGTCCATAAAAGGAATGGATTTATTCTTTGTCACATTTAAAGTTGACCCAAAGTTGATGAAGTTTTTTCCATACATCATCAGAATAAGGCATGGGTGATATTTCATGAAAGACGAAGGTTTTATCTTTCCCGGTACACGATCGTATATGAATTACAAAATTTAATATGATCGGTTGCAGACTCATATAATCCAGCATATGCACTGAACCATCGAACGTTTTCAGATCTCCTTTTTCTGTGGTTCTTGTCTTTATTGAAGAAGTTACAGGAAATAGTTTATCAGCAATTTTGCTCGAATCCCTGTTAACGTTAATAAGACCGGTATAATAGGCCTTCAGGTTATGTTCAATTGTTTTGGCATCAAATGTTGGGGTACCGTCCAAATACCATAAAAATGCATAGCTCCAATATTCATTAGTAGCTTTTTTGGCCCAACCCGGAGTAAACCTGATATCCTCAACGCCTTTATAAGGTATCGAGGGTGCAAATGAAATAGGTATCAGGAAGCGCTCAATTCCCCATCCTTTAATTGTATCGAGTGTATAGGGTGCGTTCCATTTATGGCCGTCAAATTCTTCTTTAGCATTTTGCCCGGAGCTATTTAAAAAGAGAAGGGATAGTGCTATAAATAAAACATTTTTCATGTCGCTCAATTTTAGATTATACACAATAGGATTAAAAGTGATTTTAGAGTACAATTTACGGCTTTGAACATTTTTTTATTTTATTGTTTGCCCCGCTGAAGAGACGGAAACTGTCGGAAATAAGTTATTTCTTTATTGCATATCCACCATAAAGTATGTTCATGTCATTGCTTTGCACCAACCAAAAATGCTTTCCAAGATCAGCATAGGTCCATTCACCTTTTACTCTTTTTCTCAGGTAACGCAGCATTTTTGGAATAGAAACATTTGGTGATGATCCAACATGGTCCTTCCATTCTAAACCATTCTTTACTAAAAGTTGTTTGAGATCTTCCGGTTTAATGAACATCTCCCATACATGCACGTTGGGGGGCATGAATGCCCAGCGTTTCCATTCCTGCCATATTTTAATAGCTACCAGTTTGCTGATAAACGTCCGGTTAAGCGTATCATAAAAGAAAACACCATTTGGTTTAAGCACTCTTGAAATTTCAGATATTACTTTCGGCAGATCTTGTACATGTTCTAATACATCGCAACAAAAAACACAGTCAAATGAATTATCAGCATAGGGGAGATGCTCACCAAAACCCTGATCATATTTAATGTCAAATCCACCGGCTTTGGCATGATTCGTTGCCGTTTCAATAGATTTTCCGGATGGCTCAATACCGATAGTTGTAAATCCCATCTTAGCGATCTCTTCAGTTAATATGCCACCACCTGATCCAACTTCAAGTGCCGTTTTACCTTTTGGGTCAATGCCTAATTTTTTAATTATGTTGATCTGGTAGCCCACTCTCCATGGGTTCACTGAAGATTTTAGCAGGTGTAAAACTTTGTTGTCATTCCACCAGATGTCGCCATCGCCATTGTAAATATCGTTGTCAATTCTTCTATAAATTTCTTCCTTTGTTTTTTCAAGCGTTTGCATATTCTTTTTGTTTAATAAGTACAATTTAAGATTTCTGCTCTTATTGCCTTCCAGGGGATAGCTTCACCACAGCCCATAATAATGTCGAAGGATTTTTATTTTATTGAATTTTATAAAGAACGGAAGGCGTTTCGCCATATAGCAACGCGTCTAATCTTTTAATTAAACCAAACGGCATATCCTTGTCTTCGCAGATCCCACGCAAGTTTTTCCTCCGCCAAAAGAGCTTGTTCCCGGGTCATGGGTTTTAAATTGATATGATCATACAAACTGGGACGCAAATATGAACCATATTTCTGAACGAGATAGGCGGATAGTTTATGACCTTTCTGGTTTATGTAACCGTTCTTATGCTGTTTGAATCGTTCAGCTGGCGTCTTGCTTGTCATTCCAACATACAAACACTCCAATACTCCATTAAATTGAGGATTGGCCGCCCTGAATCTCCAGTTTTCGGTAAATACCCGCTTTGACAGTTCAACAACATAGACCCTGTATATAATTCTTGCCACAAGATTTGATTTTTGCTGAATGCAAATTTCAGATTTTATTGTTACTAAACTAAAAAGGAAGGGACTATGGTACAAGATCGCAGGGAAATTGATTTGTTGTCAAATTATCCTGTAGCTTAGTCTTCATGGATCTGGCAGCTATCAAAGAAGCTCAACAACGAATTAAACCTTACGTTAAACGAACAACGCTTGAACATAGTAAGACGCTCAGCGATTATTTAGGGACAAATGTTTTTGTCAAATTTGAACTCTTTCAAAAAACCGGTTCGTTTAAAGTTCGCGGAGCTTTTAATAAACTGCTAAGCTTGTCTGAAGAAGAAAGAAAAAGGGGAGTGGTGGCGATCAGTGGTGGCAATCATGCCCAGGCTGTTGCTTACGCATCGAATGTTTTAGGTGTTGATGCCGTTATAGTAATGCCACAAACAACTCCGAAAAATTATATAGAGGCAACACGCAACTACGGAGCTACAGTTGACCTGCAACCCACGATCAAAGATGCTTTTAATAAAATAACAGAGTATGAATCGCAAGGCAGTGTATTTATTCATCCATTTGATGATCCATTGGTGATGGCAGGTCAAGGAACAGTTGGGATAGAGATCATGGAAGATCTGCCCGAAACAACTGATATTATTATTAGTATTGGCGGCGGAGGCTTTGAAGGCGGAGTAAGTACCGCTGTCAAAGGCATAAAACCTCGAGTAAGAATGTGGGGCGTTGAAACTGTTGGTGCAGATGCAATGTCGCAAGCACTCAAAGCTGGACACCCGGTTGAACTTTCTGCTATCACTTCCATTGCAAAAACGTTAGGTGCTCCATCTGTTTCTGCTCAAACTTTAGCGCTGGCGCAGGATCACTTGGAAGAAGTGATCGTTGTTACGGATGACGAAGCGGTGCAAGCATTAAGATTTATTCTTGAGCGGTTGAAAGTTTTAACTGAACCGGCGGCTTCGTGTACATTGGCTGCTGCTTTGCGGTTAAAAGATCAATTCAGAAAGGATAACAATTTAGTTTTGATTTTTTGTGGAGGTAATCTTTCGGTTGAGGATCTCTGTAAATATACTAGCCAGGTTTAGTTTATTCAGCTTTTATATTTATTTAGTTTTTTCAAAGATGATCCTGAATTACTCCAAAGATGTTCCCTGGGGAGAAACGAAGGCCAACAATGAATGATTTTAATTTTATTGAATACTAGGGTGACCAGGGCAATGGCATCAATTTCGATAGTAAATAGCATGCGCTGGATAGTCATCATCATTCTTACAACGTTAAAGATCTGGCAACATCGGTCTTTGCCTCAGGCTCCTGAGGGTTTTGTCACTGTACCTGCTTCTGAAAAGTATAACTCACCTTCATTCCTTGAGAAATTATTTTTTGGTTCAAATTACAGAAGCGAATGGGGAATACCCGTCACAATGCCCGTATTCGACATAAGCAAAACAAATCTCCGGATTGACACAATGGGAGGAGGGCATCAGACGACGAGTCTCAAACTTGTTGACGATAACGATAAGGAATGGGTATTAAGATCGGTAGATAAAGATGTACAATCGGATAAGAAAATCGCCCAAAACAGATTTATAAAAGCCATCATCCAGGATCATGTATCAGGTTCCTATCCTTATGCAGGATTATCAGTGCCTGATATTGCACATGCTGCCGGGGTACCCGCCGGTGAGCAACGATTGTATTTTGTCCCTGATGACAGTGCTTTTGGAAAATATCGCACAGCAATGGCCAACAAAGTATTCATTCTTGTAAACAACCAGCCGCAACTGCAAAAAGGGATTTCAACAGTGGATATGCTTGAAAAGCTGCAGTCGGACAACCAATACTATGTTGAGTCAAAAGAGTATTTAAAAGCGAGACTTGTTGATTGGCTGGTGGCCGATTGGGACAGGCATGATGATCAGTGCACGTGGAGACAGGAAAGAACTGATTCCGGTATTGCATTTTATGTTGTGCCAAAGGATCGCGACCAGGTATTTTACAAGTCAAATGGACTCCTGGTAAAGATCGTTGCATTATTCTCTATGCCGCAGATAAATAAGTTTAATAAAAATGGCCGTGGCATAAAAGAGTTGAGTCACAAGACAAAAGGCTTGGATAAACAATTTACCAGTTCATTAAGAAAAGAAGATTGGGTAACGATCATAAAAGAATTTCAGAAAAATGTCTCCGACAGTGTGATAGAATCAGCTATCAAAAAACAACCGCCGGAAATATTTGCTATTCGCGGCAATGAACTGATCGAAAGATTAAAATCAAGGCGTGATGGTCTTCTTAGACATGTAATGAAATACCATCATTTTCTTCAGCGGTCATAACTAACGCTTTTATTATAGATTATTTGTAAGACAGCCCTATTGAGGAGCTATGGGCACGAAAAAAAACATAGTTTAGCAGTCTCAAATCTGCCGTTTACAGATGCCCGTTCAGCCTGAAATTTCCATAACCGTTTATTTACGATCACTATTTACCGTTTTAGTGTTGGTTTTTACTTTTTCAGTACATGCACAGTTATGTACCGGTAGTTTGGGCGACCCTGTCGTTAACGTAACATTCGGAACAGGCGGAAATAATTCCGGCTATACAGCAACAAACGCTTACATGTATACCAATTCTTCCTGTCCTAATGATGGATTCTATACAATTACAAATTCTACTTCGAATTGTTTTGGAAACACATGGCACACTATCAATTCAGATCATACCGGCAATGGAGCATTTATGCTTGTGAATGCATCATATACGCCCGGTGACTTTTTACTAACTACAGTCAATGATCTTTGCCCCAATACAACGTATGAATTTGCAGCCTGGTTAATGAATGTCGTCAGTCGCTTCGGTTTAATCAAGCCAAATATTACTTTCCGCATAGAAACTACCGGTGGCACCATTTTACAACAATTTTCAACCGGTGATATCCCTGAAACATCTGCTCCGGTATGGAAACAGTATGGCTTCTTCTTTACTACGCCGGCCAGTAACAGTGGTATCATTTTACGAATGACAAACAATGCACCCGGCGGTAATGGTAATGATATTGCTTTAGATGATATTACTTTCAGGCCATGCGGCCCTGTTATATCTTCATCAATACAAGGTTATCCCGATACCGTTAATATATGTGAGGGCAATACGAATTTGTATACGCTTACATCCTCTGTTTCTTCTTCCTATATTTCGCCGGTTTATCAATGGCAGCTAAGTATTGATTCCGGAACTACATGGAAAGATATTCCTGGAGCAAATACCATTAGCTGGGTACGTCCTTCTACAGGTGCGGGTGTACATTGGTACCGGCTTGCAGTAAATGAACAAAGCTCAGCGGGAATTACAGCCTGTCGTATCGCATCCAATTATGTAGTAATACATGTTCATGCAAAGCCGATCGTGAATGCTGGCACAGACAGGATAATATTTAATGGTGAAAATGCAAACCTGCAGGGAAATGTAATGGGTGAGGATCCTGTTTTTTATTGGGACCCGCCTGATAATTTAAGCGACATACATGTTCTTGATCCTATAGCCTCACCTGCATCGGAAAAAAAATATTCGCTACATGCAACGTCTGCTTTTGGTTGTAAGAATGAAGATGAGATGATAATCAAAGTGGTCGCTGGAATTTTTGTTCCCACTGCTTTTACTCCTAACAATGACGGTAAGAACGACAAGTGGCGGATCCCTTTTCTTGATCCGATGCTGGGCGCAACGGTAAGAGTTTACAATCGCTATGGCCAGCTCGTGTACCAGGTTGAAAGTAAAACTGTAGAATGGGATGGAATTTTTAATGGCAAACTCCAGGCAACAGGAACCTATGTATATTATATTAGTTTTAAGAATGGACGAAAGGATATGAAAGGTACATTTACATTGATCAGGTAACGCACTTCTTAGCTAATTCCGAATTTCAATTTAAAATTATAGCGTAGGTTTGGTCAGAATATAACAGGCCTTATAATTTAAAAACGAAAGTGGTTAAAACATTGAACAAACCGGATCAAAAGAATCTTTTTTTGAGAATGCTACCTTTACAGCGGTTTCTTATCAGTGTAGTACTTGCTGGTATTGCATACTTATTATTATTATTATTAACATCTTCTGTTGAGGTGATAATAAGAATTATGATCGCATGGTCAGTATTTGCCTTATCATACATCATTACCAGCTGCGTCGTTTTTTTTACACAAAGTTCTTTGTATATCCGAAAACATTCTAAACAGGAAGATGGCAGCCGTATCTATGTATTTCTTCTTATCGTGATCACTTCGTTTGCCAGTTTATTTACCGTGCTTTTATTAATGCTATCTCAGAACAGAGAAAACACACCGGAAGTACTATTTATCCCCGTTGCTGTTTCTTGTATGGTATTTTCATGGTTAATGGTACACATCATTTTTGCTTTTCATTATGCACACCTTTATTACGGTGATGACACAAATGATTCATCTAAACATGCTGAAGGGTTGGAATTTCCCGGTGAAAAGAAACCGGATTATATCGACTTTGTTTATTTCTCTTTTGTGATCGGCATGACCTTCCAGGTATCGGATACAAATGTCACTTCACGATCTATCAGGAGATTGGTGTTATTGCACGGTCTGCTTTCTTTTGGTCTTAATACATTCGTTGTGGCACTCACCATAAATATTATTGCCGGCCTGATGAAATGAACTATAATACATGAGAAAATAATCTTGCGATCCTCTCCGGCAATTGTTTATAAGCAGGCCGGTTGCACCATTCATCTTTATCAATTTTCTCCGCGCTTGCAATGTCTTTAAAAAAAACGTCACGCAATTTTTCAGCAAACTCCCGGTCATATACCAAGACATTCACTTCAAAATTCAATTCAAAACTCCTGTAATCCATATTAGCCGTTCCGATTATCGACAGGTTACCATCTGCTACCAGCGTTTTCGCATGTATAAAACCTTTTTGATACATATAAATATCAACCCCTGCACATAGCAGATCTTCATAATGAGATTTGGAAGCAGCATTGACTAGCTTAGAGTCACAAACACCGGGTACTAACAATTTAACTGAAATACCACTTAGCGCTGAGATCCTCAAAGCTTCAAGAATACTATCGCCCGGTATGAAATAAGGAGTGGATATTAAGATCTCTTTTTTTGCAAGATAAATAGACTGCAACAAAGAAAATAAAACAGATGGCTGCGCTGAATCAGGACCACTTGCCGCCACTTGCAGAAAGCGATCATCTTTTTTAGTGGAGGGAACAGGAAATTGAGGTTCTTCAGGTACTAACGTTTTCCCGCTGCAAAAATTCCAGTCAGTCAAAAAAAGATATTGCAAATAAAAAACACCGGGCCCATCGATACGAAGATGCGTATCACGCCAGAATAATTTGCCCGGTTTATTGTTAATGTATTTATCACTTACATTGATACCACCGGTAAAAGCGGTTTTTCCGTCGATCACAATTATCTTCCGGTGATTTCTGTAATTAAGCCTGTTTGCTAACAAATAAAATAATACTTTTTGAAAGGGATAAATTTCAATGCCTGCATCCCTCATTTTTTGTTCCGTCTTCTTCTTAATTTTCGGGCTCCCAAAATCATCATAGATAAATCGCACCTTTACTCCTTCCTTTGCTTTTTCTATAAGAATATTTTCAATTTGTTCACCAATTTCGTCCTGTTCATAAATGTAATACTCGATATGAATATGATCTTTCGCACTGCGAAGTGCTTCGAGTACTTCAGGAAACTTTTCTTCGCCGTTTATTAATAATTTAATGCTGTTTCTTCGTGTTAAAGGACTTTTGAGTTCTTTCGTCAGCATTGCTGCCAGTTCCCGGTTGTCCTCAACTGGTAGAGCCGAAGGGGAGGCGATCGCATCAGCATAGGCTTTCATTTCGGTTTTTAATTTTTCCAATAGCTTTTTATCGGCGGCAGATTTTTTATTGTACAATTTTATTTTCCAGTAATTAACCCCAAACAATATGTAGAACACAATTCCTATTACCGGTATAAAAATGACCAATAGCAGATAAGCCATTGTTTTGGTTGCACTTCTTGTTTCATAGATAACACGGAGGCAAACAATGATAAGCAATAACAGGTAAACGATCCCAATTATATAGGCCCCGCCCATAGTCCGAATGATTAAGATTTAGTCATACAATACGATGCTATCCTCAAAGATTGAGTTTTAACATCAACAAATGACGGGCCGGAGAATGATCGTCCTATTTTCTATAATAGAGATTAAAAAAAATGATCAGACTATTGAGGATAAAAGAAATGGCATTCGTTATTATAATGGGGTAATCATGCTTAAGGATCCCATACCATATCCAGAAGCCTATACCTGCTAATAATATAGTAAGCATGTAATAAGATATCTCGCCATCCTTTTTTTCTTTGATCGTTTTTATGAGTTGAGGCAATAGTGAAATGCTGGTGCATGCGCCGGCGACAATTCCAATGACCTGGACAGTATTCATAAAGTCAGCAATCTTTAGTTTGTTAAAGAAGCTTAGTTAAAAAGTAAATGAATTTTGAGGCAGTTATTGCACGTAATAAAATGGATTACCCAGGAAGTGGTTCAAATTGCCTGCCAATTGATCCCTTCGGCGTATTGTTTACGCTATTTATCACACGGCATATGGTTTGTTTCAATGATTAGTTCTTAAATACAATCATCAAAAAAATCAATTATGCCAAATACAAAAAGTAAAAAGACAGTGAAGTCCCCGGATTCAAATGGTAACACAAAAAATGCGAAAGCAAATACACAGGAAACAAACTCACAACTTCAAAAATTATTTGAAGATTCCTTAAAAGACATTTACTGGGCTGAAAAGAATTTGACCAAAGCTTTGCCTAAGATGCAAAAGGCAGCTACAACAGAAGAATTAAAGAATGCGATCGAAGAACATTTGACGCAAACAGAAAACCAGGTAGCACGTCTTGAGGAGGTGTTTGACTTGATCGGGAAAAAAGCACAGGCAAAAAAATGTGATGCAATGGAAGGATTGATCAAGGAAGGTGAATCCATAGTTGAAGAAACAGAAGAAGGGAGTATGACCCGCGATGTGGGTATAATAATGGCCGCTCAGAAAATTGAGCATTACGAAATAGCAACCTATGGCGGTCTTGCACAAATTGCCACCACGATGGGTCTTGATGAAGCAGCCGATCTGTTAAATGAAACCCTCGATGAGGAAAAAGAAACGGATCAATTACTCACTGAAATAGCAGAGAATAATATTAATTGGGAAGCAGAACAGGAAACAGAAAACGAATAAATCCTGTGGAGATACAGGATCAACATAATAAAGCCGGGCAACTACCGGCTTTATTTTTCTATAGATATTGATGTGCATGATACTGTATTCTGAATAATTTGATGAAAGAATTTTACGCCGCTGTCGGTGTTCTTGTATCAAGTCTCCTGTTAATTTAATTCACAAAACAACTGAAAATGTTATAAGATCGTGTGGTTAATGAAAAAACTTCATCATGAAAGAGTCTGCTTGTTGAACATCACAAGGGCGTAACGCGGGCCTGAAAATACTCATCTGTTATTTTTTCTTTGATTCTTTTGTTGAGTTTTTCTTGTTTTCCCCTGCCTGTTTATCAGGCGCAAGTTTACCTGTTGCAGGCTCATCTGCCGGGTCAGTGTCACTATTTTCCAACGCTATAAAATTGATATGCTTGTCTCTGTTAGCTTCGGCAGGAACATCAATATGACGGTCAGAAGGTTTCTTTTTCATAATTAGATTTTTAATTAGTTCACTACTACAAAGATTGCTGATCAAAAAAAGCTCCGGTTTTACCCGGAGCCTCGTATTCTCTCCTCCCTTCGCTGGCATTATCCAGATCAGGTAATTTTGAGTGTAGTCTCAGCCTCCCTTGCGGAAAGCACCCCGCGGAAAGAACACCTAAACATTATTAAATACTGTGCCATTTTAATTTCATATGTATAAAATGCCTTTAATCTGACAATTGTTAGTTGATGTTCGATCAAACACATTTTACTGAATGATAGAAGAAAAGGAACAGGAAAATCATTTTTTAAATTCAATTATGCATAAAATGGGCCCGGGTGAAGTGGACTTCTCAAATGAGTATATTTATATGGTCAAAAAAATTTATATGAAGTATTCTTTTTCTTTGATCATTTTTATTTTCATTACCTGCGCATCCTCTTCACAAACGATCACAAAAGATGATTATACAAGGGCAGTGAGTTTTCTTTCGCAGAACCTGAATAATAAGAAGGTATTCAATATGAACGTGTCACCTTTCTGGTCAGACGATAGTAGTGCTGTCGCTTTTATCACTCAAAACAAAGATGGCCGTTATTTCAATAAGATCGACTTCAAAAAAATGCAGATCGAACCCTGGTTTGATAAGGAGCGTCTAGCGAAAATGTTAAGCGATTCGTTGAAGATACCAGTAAAAGTAAATGAGCTGCCATTTACCAATGTGCGGTGGATTAATAAAAACAAAGTATCATTTATGGCAGGCAATAAAAATTTCACATTGGACCTCGCTTCTTATCAACTGAGCCGCAATGATACAGAACAGGAAAATGAAATGGAAGTAAAATCACCTGATGGCAAGTGGATCGCTTATACAAAGGAGCATAATCTATTTGTCAGATCAACAGAAACCGGGGCAATAAAGCAACTAAGCACTGGTGGCTTTAAAAATTACGAATATGCAAGTTATTATGGTTGGGGTGAAATTATCGAAGGCGAAAATGGCGAGCGACCAAAACATTTTGCAGTGAACTGGTCTCCTGATTCAAAATGGATCCAAACTTTTATCTGTGATCTCCGTAAAGGTCAAAAGATGTATTTGCTCGATTGGAGCGTGGATACGTTATACAGGGCAAGGCTATTGGGTTATTATCGTGGCTCACCGGGTGATACTGATATGGTATATATGATACCTGTGATTTTTAATATTGAAACCGGAGAAGAAAACATACAAAATGAATTCCGGAATGTGAACCAGGCTTCCTTTGAATGGTCAAAAGAACCAGGCATCATTTATTGCGAAAACCATCGGCGTGGTTACCAACAGATGGACGTGTATCGCCTTGACCTGAACAAAAAAAGTAGTGAATTACTTTACCGCGAAACAAGCACCACCAATATTGACAATTTCCGTAAATGGATCCAGGAAGAGTCGGGTTTTATGGGTATTGCTTCAGAACGGGATGGTTGG
>Ga0075429_100000364_pt1 | contig 33379 bp, 22 predicted proteins | sample RhiMetdeltSRZDD3_FD_75295 | JGI IMG/M metagenome (GOLD analysis project Ga0075429, IMG submission 75295) | Populus rhizosphere microbial communities from Tennessee, USA - Rhizosphere MetaG P. deltoides SRZDD3 | ecosystem: Host-associated > Plants > Roots > Rhizosphere > Soil | place: USA...
ATATCGACACCGAGCGTCACCGGACCGGCAAAGTTGTTGCGAGCAATGTTCACCGTCGTGGTCGGCGTGGACGCGCCCTGCGCGATGTTCAGCGTGGGAGCCGACAGCGTGAGCTTGAATCCGCCCTGGTCCGCGAGGGTGACGGTCAGCATGAACGCCGCCGTCGCTTCGTTCACCCCCGCGCCGATGCCGTGCACCTTGAGCTGATACGTAGCCGGCAGCGTCTGCGCCCCCACCGTCAGGGTGACGGTGGCAATGGTCGCCGCGCCCAGGGTGTGCTCGTGCGAGACCTCGGCGGTGACACCGGCCGGCTGGCCCGTCACGACGAAGACCACCGGGCCGGTAAAAGGGCCGGCGCGGTTGAGCGTTGCCGTCAGCGTCTGCGCTCCACCCTGTCGGACCGTTCCGTTGGCTTGAGAGAGCGAAAGCGAAATGGAGCCGGCATCCGGATCGGTGCCCGCGTCGCTGGAGACGCTGCAACGTGCGACCGCCGCGCCGGCCAGCAGGACGAGGCCGTATCGGACAAATCGTTTCGACATGACTTCGACAATGTACGCGAATGCGCGAATTGCGCCTAGTCGAATTCCAGCCACCATCCTTCGAACCGGATCGCGACCCGGTCCCGCGCTTACCGGCGGGGAGTCCTCGGGATACATTCTCGCCTTCCCTTGAAGCAAGATCAGCACCCTCCGCGATGTGCGGTGAATGCCCGAGATCTTTCCCGATCCCACTCCTGCGGAGCTGAGCCGCCTTCGGTCCGGCATCCGGATCATGGCGATGCATGACCTGCGTGACAGCGATCTCGCCGAGGAAGTGGCCCAGGAGAGCCTGGCCCGCCTGGTGCAGGCCCTTCGGCAGGGACGCTTGCAGAACCCCGCTCACCTCGGCGCATTCACCCGGGCGATCGCTCGCCACGTCATCGTGGACATGCTCCGAGCCCGGCAACGCCTCGCCGCGGCCGGCACGACCGCAGAGCCGGCCAGTGACGAGGACTCGCTGGGAGCGATGGTCTCGGCCGAGCAGGCCGGCCGGGTGCACGCCGCCCTGGAACAGCTCTCGGCAGGAGATCGCCAGATTCTTCGGCTCTCCTTCTTCGAAGGCCTGACCCCGCAACAGGTGGCCGAGCGGGTTGGCGCGCCCTCTGCGCGGGTACGCAAACGGAAGGAGCGGGCGCTGGAGCGACTGCGAAAGGTGTATCTCGAGGGAGCGGGTCACGGGACGGCGGTCCGTCCGACTCAGCTACCGGAGGCCCAGGCGGCGATTGCCCGTCCCGGGATGTCAGAATGAGGCAGACAATTGCATGCGACGATTTTGCGGAGGGGGCGTTCGTCGAGCGCTACCTGCTGAAGCGGCTTTCTCCCGCGGAACAGGAAGCGTTCGAAGGGCATTTCCTGACCTGCGAGTCGTGTCAGCAGGCGGTCGAGCTCGGGATCGCGATCCGCGGCGCTCTCCCCAAGGTCACGGCGCTGCCCGCTCGCCGTTCCTGGGTGGCTCTTGCCGGTGGGCTGGGCCTGGCCGCGGCGGCGGGGCTCGCTGCCGTGCTGTTGTTGCCATCGCAGCGGCCGTCGGCCGAGTTGACCCGACTGGGAGCGGTGGTGCAGGCCCCGTTGTATCTGGGGATCCCGGTGCGCGCCGACCCTGCGACCTCGGCCGATTCGCTGTTCGGAGCCGCGATGGCGTTGTATGCGGCGGAGCGCTACTCCGAGGCCGCGCCCGCGCTGCGCGCCGCACTCCGTGCCGGTGTGGATTCCGCGCCGGCCGAATTCTTCCTCGCCGCCAGCGCTCTGATGAGCCGACAGGCGGAGGACGCCGCGACCGGATTCGCGCGCGTGATCGCGCTGGGCGACACGCCCTACCGGTCTGAGGCTTATTTCTATCGCGGCAAGGCGCTGCTTCGGCTCGGGAGAGCGGCCGAGGCACTGGCCGATCTCAGGAGCGCGGCCGCACTGGAAGGCGTCATCGGTGGCCAGGCACGTGCCTTGGCGGACACCGTACAGAGGGTCGCACGCTAGCCTTTCCCCTCCTCCTGCTTGCCTTGCTGGGCCCGGAGCCCGTCGCCGGTGATTCCGCGCTGGCGCGGCGCTTGTGGCTGGCAGCAGAGGACCGTGCCGCGCTGCTGGACCGCAAAGGCGAAGCGGAGCTCTTGCGGCAGGCGCTCGCGGCGGACCCCACCTTCCTGCCTGCGATCCACGGCTACATCCACGTCACTCAGTTCCGGCCGGACCTGCGCGCGGAGTATGCCCGCGATGCCGCCGCGCGGGAGGGACCCTTCTTTCGCTGCGTTGCGCTGGTGGCGGCGGCACCCCCCGGGTATTCCGCCGCGGCTGCACCGGGACTCCTCGCGCTGGAACAAAACCACCAGGCAACAGGGTGCTCAGCGCTCTTTCTCGCCACGATTGCGGTGGACCTGACACCGGAGCGTATCTGGCACGAACGCGCCCTGGATTACCTGGAGCGTGCCAACGCCGCTGCGCCGGCCCTGTACGAACCGTGGCTGCGTCGTGCCATCCGGCTCCGAAGTCTGGGCCGCGGCGAGGAGTCGCGAGCGGTGCTCGAGGAGGGGATCACCCGATCACAGCACCCGTTCCATCGCCAGATCCTGTACGCTCACCTGGCGAACGATTTCGCGATCGCCGGTGATACGGTGAGAGCGGCCGAGCTTCGCCGCACCTTGGCCGCCGCCGTCGACCGCGATGGCCGCCCCGGCCTTCGAGCGGAGTCCCCCGCCCTGGACGCGACCCCCTCTTTCGAGCGACTTGCCGAGCGGCTGCGGATCGCTGCGACGGCGGGGAGCCCGTGGGACGAGTGGAGCGCGCGCCGCAATTATGGCTCCCGGTTGAGCGATGCCGGGCGGCCGGCCGAGGCCCTGGTCCATCTCGACCGGGCCGTTCGGATTGCCGACAGCGTGGCAACCCCCATGATGCGGCAGGAGGCCTATCGCTTTCGGGGCCGGGTCTATGCAAAGCTGGGCCGCCACCTGGAAGCCGAGCGCGACCTCCGCCGTGCCATTGCAGTGGGTTCCAGTGTAGGAGACCGATATTTCCTCGCCGAGGCGTACCACAACCTGGCGCATGTGTATGAGGGCATGGGACGCATGGCTGAGGCGGCCCGAACGGTCGACCGCTTCATCGAGCTGACCCGGCCGCTCCAGCACGCCCAGCCCCGGATGATGAGCCTGCACGACGGCGGACTCATCCGATGGAAAGCCGGCTGGCCGGCGGCGGCGAATGCGGCGTTTGCCGAGATGGTCCGGGTGGTCGACGAACAGGAGCGCGGCCATCACTGGGCCGGGGAGTACTTCGAGCGGATCGGTGACCTGCCGCGGGCGCTGCTCTATTACCGCAAAGGCGCGGCACTCGACCTGGAAGAACGCTCGCTCAACCTGGCCGGCCTGGCTCGGGTCTACCAGGACCTGGGCCTGACCGACAGCGCGGAGGTGGCTGCCCGAGCGCACGACAGCGTCATGTCCAACCAGCTGGATGTGCCCATGCTTCCGCCGATCCTCGCGGCAAGCGGGCGAAGCGACGAAGCAGTGACCATCGCTCGCGCGTGGGCGCGAAAACAAGTTGGGCAAGGGAATGTGCATGGCGCGGCGCTCGCGACCAACGCTTTGGCGGAGCTGCTACTGCGCAACGGGGATGCCCGAGCTGCTCTCCGCGAGGCGGCCGCCGCCGAAAGCCTGGCGCAGCGGATCAATCTCACCGACCAACTGATCCGCGCATGCAGACTTCAGGGCCAGAGCCGGCTCGGCATGAACGATCGAGCCGGTGGGCTCCGGCTCCTCAATCACGCCGCGGTGATGGCGGCGGCGCATCCCAGCGCCGAAGCGGTGCTCCTGTCCCAGCTCGCGCTGGGAGATGCGCTGGCCCAGGCCTCGCTGCCGGATCAGGCTCTCAGTGCCTATGATCGCGCGGGGCGCGTGGTCGAGGACATGACCGTGCGTCTCGACCGCGACTTCGAGCGGGCCCGGTTCCGGCACGGTCAGCTCGCGGCCTTCGATGGAGCCGTTGGCATCCTGCTCCGGCAGCCCGCCACGCCAAGGCGGCTCGCCCAGCTGGCCGCGTGGTCGCAACGCCGCAAGGCTGCGTCCCTGGCGCTGGCCGCGGGAGGACATGCCGGTTCCGTCGGTGCCAGGACATCGGGACTGGAGGATTTGCGACGGCGCCTCGCACCGGGCACCGCTCTGGTGGATTACCAGACCCTGGATTCGACCTCGGCGGCGCTCGTGGTCACTGCCCGGGGCGCCCGGGTGATCGCGCTGCCAATCCGGCCCGACTCGCTCCGCTTGCTGGTGGATCGCCTGCGTCAGCCACTGGCGCGGTCATACGCCGGCAGAATCGACCTCGCCCGCGCCCCGTTCGACCTCGCAGTCGCGCACGCACTGTACCGCGCGGTGATGGTGCCGCTGGCTCCACTGCTGGGCGGAATCGAACGGCTGTATATCGTACCGGACGGCCCGTTGCATCTTGTCCCGTTCGACGCCCTGGTCGTCGAGCCGCCGGTCGATCCGGCGAACCCGGCGGCGTACGCCGCCGCTCGCTACGCGGTGGATCGCTTCCAGATCGAGATCCTTCCCACGGCTCAGTTCCTTCCGTCGAGGGATAGTGGTCCTGTGACTGCCGGTCCGACCCGGGTGCTCGCGATCAACCGGGACGCTCCCGGTGGCGAGTCCGAGGTGGCGGCGATCCGGGCAGCCTGGCCCGCGGGACAGGTCACCGTGCTGGAAGGAGCCGACGCGAGCGAGACCGCGGTCCGCAAAGCCACCGGCAAATACACCATCCTGCACTTCGCGACCCATGCCGAGGCGGATGATCGCGAGCCGCTGGCCTCTCACCTGCGACTCGGGGCCGACAGCGTGGCTGATGGCTTTTTTCATCTCGAGGAAATCGCCCAGGACCGGCGACCGGTACGGCTCGCGGTGCTCAGCGCCTGTGAGACCCTGTCGGGGCGTCTCTACCAGGGCGAGGGCCTCATGGGGCTGGCGCGGGCGTTCCTGGCAGGAGGTGCGCAGGCCGTCGTCGCGACCCAGTGGCCGATCGGTCCTGCCTCAGCGGATTTGATGGGCGAGTTTCACCGCGCGCTGGCCGGCGGGCACGAGCCCGGAGCCGCCTTGCGCAGCGCAAAACTGGTGTTGCGCCGGCAGCCCGCGACCGCGCACCCATTCTACTGGGCGGGAGTGATCCTCATCCGAGGCGCCCGGGCCGACTGAGCCGCGGGAGGCTAGCGGTAGGACTCCTTGTATTTCGCGGCCAGACTCTGCGCCTTCACGCACTCACCGCGCTGGGCCAGGATCTGAATTTCCAGGATTTCCTGGTGTCGGCCCACGTTCTTGGCGCGTTTGGCTGCGTCGCGCTCGCCCTGCGACCAGTAATACAGCTCCCGGCATGCCGCCGGGTCGAACTGCACCACGGGGTTGCGCGCCTTTCCCAGCCCGCGTTCGAACAATTCCATGCTGTAATAGCCGACGCTCATGACGCCCGATCTTGTCTCGCCGGAGGCAAAGGTCAGCGCCAGGGTGTTCACGTCGCCGAAGTATTCCACCAGCTTTCCTTCGCGGTTCGTCCCTTTCTCCTCGGGTGTCTCCGGCAATCCGAGCGAGCGGAGCAGGGCGGACCGGGAGACCGGTTTCAGGAACCGGCGCTCGATCCGGTCCACGACCGCATCGGCGCGAAACTCCACCAGGATGCTTCCGGGCCCGTCCGCGAGCGAGTACTCGAAAAGCGTCGCGCTCACCGCCCGGACCGGCTGGCCCAGCGTGCGCTCGACGTCAGCGCGGGTGCTCTTGCCGGGCTGGAGCCCCTTGTAGGTGCTGACCGCCGCCGCGGGGACTCCACCCAGCAGCAGTACCAGCAGCAGCGGGAGCGCGCGCATCTACCGCGGGCAACCGCTCACGGAGGCATTCCACAACCCGTACCAGGTGTTGCCGCCCTGCCAGCGGCCTTTCATCCCGATGCCGATGGGGAAGATCCGTGACTCCGTGATGCTCTTGCACAAGGCAGCCTGGGCTTCGTCCTGGCTGGCGAAGGGGCCGAGCAGCTTCCTGTAGCTGATCAGATCGGTCGGCTTGCAACCAATCCCGCCCCCGACAAACCCGCAGCGGGTGCTCTGCTTGATCCCATCCTCGTCGCCCACGTAGAGGCCGTTGGAAGCGTTGGTGAGCAGGAACACGTAGTAGCGCGGCACCTTCACCGCACCGGTGTTCTTGCTGAGGTCGCCGGGGACCGAGTCGGTCGGCTCGTCAGTTGTCGGGTCGAACTCCGCCAGGACGATTTCCTCTGCGAGAGCGTCGAGATCTTTCTCGAGCTGGAAATCCTCGACTTTGCATGCCAGGGCCTCGAGCAGAGTCGGCTCCCGGAGCTCCACGGACGCCACACTCGGGTCCCAGGACTCGAGCTGCGATGGTCCGCCCACCAGGACTCGCGGCTCCTCGATGAAGGCGCCGAGCTCGCTGGTCCGGGTATCGATCTCGGTAATTGCGGTGGCGGCATCGGTGAAGCATTTGTAGGTGTCCAGGTCGGCTTTGGCGGATTTCAGCGCGTCGGCCAGCTGCTTCTTGCGTTCGCACAAATTCTTGTAGTTGAGATTGCGTGCCCTGAGCACGGCCACCAGCGCGGCCTTCTCCCGCAGCAACACCACTTTGTCAGCTGCCAGCCGTGTGCGCTCATCGCCCAGGGCCTTGGCCGTGGCCGGGTCTTTAGTGGTCTGCCAGGCTTTCACCCGATCTTCCCAGGTCTTCTTTTGCTCGAGAAAGGTCTTCTTGTGGGTCTGGTATGGGTCGTTCGCAGCTCTCACCGCCGTCCAATCGAGGAGAAAAGTCCTGGTCGCGGCCAGGTTGGTGTTCGCCGCCTGCAGCATCAGATTCTTGTCCGTGACCGCCGCGTCGTAGGCGGGTTTGAGGTTGGTCACCGCGTCGCGGTTGGCCTCGATTTCGATGATCTTGTTCACCTCGTCGAGCATTGCGTCGGCACCCTCCTTCATTACTCGGCTGTTTTTCACGTCCGCTTCTTTCCTGGTCACCAGGTCACCGAGCAACTTTTGCTCATCGACCAACCGTTGCCGTTCCGTTTCGAGCGACTTGTCCGCTTCCAGCTTCGTGAGCTCCTCCTGCCGGTCCCGGATCGCATTCCCGGGATCCAGTTGTTCCAGCTCGGTGCGCTTGGTGCCAACTTTTTTCAAACCGTCCTGCAGCTCCTTGTGGCAGTCTTGCACGGCAGTGCGCAGAGCCGTCAGGTCGGCGGCCATCTGATCCTCAGAGTTCTTGATCGCCTGCAGGCTGGCCGTCCGCGACCCTGCTGCGTTGGGGGAATTCTGGTCGACGTTCTGGTAGTCGTTCAGGTGCTTTTCCCGTATCGCCTGCTGGCGCGCCAGGGCTCGGTTTTTCTCGATCACTGGCTGGCATTGCATTGCGGTGGTCACAGGGGGGGGGCTGTTCGTGGGATTGATCGCCCCTCCGCCAGTCAGCCCGTTCTTAAGCTTCTGCCACCACCCGAGCTCGGGCGGCTGATTGGCCTGGTACGCTTTTTCGAATTGCGCCATGTCGTCGTCGACCTGTTTCTTCGCATCGTCGACATCCGATGCGTTGCTGCCCAGCTGGATGCCGGTCATCAGCTTCTTGACGTCGGTTTCGGCGTCGGTCCCAGCTTTTTTCGTCTCCTTGATTTTGTCGACGTCGGATTTCTTGGCGTCGAGCTCGGTGCGAATCGCGGCGATCGTGTCCTGGTGGGCTTTGATCAGGCCAGTCAGCTTTTTCAGCCGCGTGCCCTTGTTCGGGTCAGAGCCAAAGTTGACCTGGTCCTTTTGCGCGTTGACGAGCTCTTCTTCCGCGGCCTTCAGGGTCTGGTCCCGTATGGCCTTTTCTTGCGCTTTGTCGGCCAACTCGCGCGGCTGGTCTGCCTTGGCGATCTTTACCGGCGGCAGCTTGTGCTTGGTCTGCAATGTCGTCAATTCCTGCTCGGCCTTCTTCACCGCCTTCTCAGCGTCGTCATATTGTTGCTTCGCTGTGCAGGGCTGAGCCGACAAGGCGCATGGTATCGCGAGAAGCACGACGGTCCAGGCGAGTGCTTTGGCGTACCGCAACGGGTTCACGAGTGGTCCTCTCTCAGAGCGGCGGCAATGCGCCGCGCCCCGGTGCCGCGGGAGATAGCCGCGCCTTGAGCTTCTGAAAAGCGGGGCTGTCGATGGTCAGTTCGCGATCCAGCGGAAAACTTTCCAGGTAATCGGTCACATAGGTCGCGCGATCGGGTACCGGAGGGTGAGTGCTGAGGAATTTGATGGGCTGCTTCGGATTCGCCTTGTACATCTTGAGGAAGAAGCCGGACGCAGCCGTCGGGTTGTAGCCGGCGTTGAACATGAGGTGCGCGGCATAGAGGTCCGCTTCTTTCTCCTCGAAGCGGCTGTATGCTCTGAGCAGCAGCGTCACGCCCAGGCCCGTCCCCACCGACACCGCGAGCTTCCCCGCGTCACCTCTCGGGTTGATCAATTGAGTGAGCGAATTGGCGCTGCTCTGTAACAGCTGGGCCTTGATCGCGGCCCGGGCCTGGTGGTGGGCATAGTTGTGGGCCAGCTCGTGCGCGAGCACGCCGGCCAATTCCGATTCGTTCTCGGCAAAACCGACCAGACCGCTGTAGACGATGATGTGCCCCGGCGGGGTGACGGCATTGACCAGGGGCGAGTTGAGGACCGTGAGCTTGAAGTCGAACGCCGAGCCCGGATTCTTGCTGAGCAGCCGGGCGACCAGATCCTCCAGGTAGGTCTGGAGCTCCGGATCTTCCAGCTTGGGAGCATTGGCCGTGAGCGCCGCAAATCCCTGGCTTCCCAGCTCCAATTCCCACTCCCGCGTCGCTTGAAAGACGGTCACCGGCTTATAGGTCTGCGGGTTGACCGACTCGATCCGGGATTCGCGCGACTGATAGAAGTTGGCCTGGCGGTTCCAGTTGCCCATGAACTGCTCCTGGCTCGCCTGCACCAGCTGCCGGGCTTGCGCTTCGCTCGCTGAATCGCGCGACGGGGCCGCGAGGTAGCGGTTCAGTGCCTTGAGGGCTTCGGAGTATTCCCGGTCGTTGTAGTGCGCATAGCCCTTGAAATAGGCGATGCGTGAATTGGCCGGAAATCGCTCCAGGACCTCTCCGGCGGTTTTGACGCATTCGTCGTAATTCTTCGAAAAGCCGAAGTAGGCTTGATAGAAATAGGTGGTCACCAGGAGCTCCCAGTACTTCTCCCGCTGGGACTCCCGCTTCAGGCCCTCCTTCAACAGATCCTCGGCTTCACCCAGGTTCTGTTTGGCGGCCTTCTTGGCTTTTTCGTCCCTGGAGTTCAGGTAGGTCAGCCCTTGCGCCCTCGCCTGCTGGAGCAGGGGTTCGACCTTGCCGGCGAGGTCCTGTGCCGCCGCAGTGCCGGAACCAATCGAGCCGATCAGCAGCAAGGCGGCGGCGATGCGGGCGCGATACCTCACGGTCTACCTCGTTGCTCAAGGCCCATGGAACAGCTTCGGAGTCGATTGGGGGAGCGGTACTCAGGTAGGGTCGGAAAAACCTTGTGCGCGTGACAGGGTGGCGCCGAGGGCGCTGCTCGAGCGGCTCAGTTCAGGCCCAGGGCGCCCCGGAGCGCCCTGGTTTCATAGACTCGCCCCGCCCGAATGACTCGCTCCACCTTCCGGAGCTCGGAGATCTTTTCGGTGGGCTTGCCGTTCACGATGATCAGGTCGGCCACTTTCCCCACCGCCACGCTGCCGTAATCCCGGTCGTCTCGCATTACCCGCGCCGGAACGATCGTGGCCATCTGGAGCACGGCGGCCGCGGGCATTCCGGCGCGCTCATAGGTCTCGAGCTCCACGTTGTAGCTGCTGCCGTCGGTGCCCGGCACCATCGTCACCCCGGCGTCGAACAGCCGTTTGATCAGTCGCAGGTAGTTCGCGTTGGACCGCTTCGCGATGGAATCGTTGCTGGTCGGGGCCTGACCGGTGACGTTGGGCACCGGCCCCTCTCCCACCAGCCAGAGGTTGAAGGTGCCGTCGATGACGGTGCCCTTCTCCTTGAACAGCTCGATCATCGCGCTCATCTCGGGCCCATCCACGTTCACATTGGGCGCCACCGTGGCGGCCACGGCGGAATAGGCCCGCATCGGGAGGTACAACGAATCCGGGAAGAAGGTGGAGAAGAGGAACGCCGCGTGGTTGATCTCGTCGAAGCCGAGTCGAACCGCGGCCGGCGTGCTCAGGCCCCGAGGCACGTGGCCGCTCAGGCGCATACCCCGCTTGTGGGTCTCGGCGGCGATGGCGGGGAGGAGGTCCTGCTGGATCAGGTTGTAGAGCTTGATCTGCTTGTAGCCCAGCGAGTCGTACCGCGCGATCCAGGCGAGCGCCTCCGGCTCGGAGCTCACGATGACCTCGCTGGGACCCGCCCACCGGCCGGGACCCTCCATGAAGCCGGCCAGCACGTAGCGCGGGGTGGCCAGCCGCCCGGCAGCCGAGCGGTCCCGGTGCGACACCGCGACATCGAGGTCCGCGGCGAGGTCGCGCACGGTGGTGAGGCCGGTCGCGAGCTGGCTGGGCCCCGAGACCGCCTGGGAATTGTAGAACAAGTGAGTATGCATGTCCCACATGCCGGGCATGACGGTCTTTCCCGCCGCGTCGATCACGGTGGCGCCGGCCGGAATCGCGATGGAATCGGCGGGACCGACGGCGGTGATGCGGTCGCCCTGAATCACCACGGTGGTCTTCGGACGCAGCACCCCGCGCTCGCTGTCGAAGAGATCCCCGTTCACGATCGCCAGCGCGGAGGCGGGAGCCGGCGCGAGCTTTTTCGCCAGCGCTTCGCCTTCGGCGGCGCGATAGCGGAGCTCGATCGCCCGGAGCGCCGGCAGGGCCGCGGCGTGCTCCGGGCGAATGGTGATGAACCACCCCATATCGCTGGCGAAGAGATCGCCGTTGTCGTCGAGCCAGACGGCGGCGGGACTTCCGCGAACGTGGAGCATGGCGAGCCGGACGTGCTTGCGGCCCGAGGGCAGCCTGAGCGTGGTGTCGGCGGCGATCTCGACCCGCATTGTCCCGGTAGGCAGGAGCCTGGCACTCCGGTCGGGCCGTGCCAGCAGCTGGCGCGCGAGCAGTGCCTGATCGAACGGGGTGAAGCTCCGCAGCCGGTACAGGGTCCCGGGGGGGAGCGCCGCGGTGCGGGTCGAGTCGCCGGCCTTGTAGCGAACCGAGTCTCCCACCACCGTGAAGCGATCCAGCGGCTGGGGACGGGGACTGGGCTCGGGACCATAGAGCGGCAAGGTCCAGGTTTCGCCGCCTTGGACGCTTCCGCTCCGGATCAGGTAGCGGGTTTCGCTCCTGGGTCCGCGATTGCGGTCGACGTGATGGTAGCGGACAACCACGGTGTCACCCGAGGTGATGACGAGCATGGCGCCCGCGGTGCGCCCGTGGTTGAGGACCGTATAGGCCGTGGTATCGGCCGCGAGCAGCAGGGAAAGCAGCAACATCGACGGGGTCACCGCAGTCCAATCCGTTTCACCAGCTCGGTAAATCTCGGATCCTGGTGCAGCGGCCGATAGCCAGGATCGACATGCAGGTAGATCAATCCCGCCGAGCGCGCCTGGTACGCCCGCTCCAGGGAGGTGAAGGCCTTGTCGAAATGTCCAGCCGCCGCGTACCCCATCGCCAGCACTTCCGCCCGGATGTAGTGCTGGCGCGATTCATCCTCCAGCCGCTTGAGAATCTCGTCCGCCTCTTCCTGCCGTCCCAGGGGAGTCAGCGCCCGCACGATGAATGCGTCATACGACCGCACGCTGGAATCGAGCCCCTGGCCCCTGCGGTACCACTCCAGGGCCTGCTCCGGGCGTCCCTGGGCGAGATAGGCCGAGCCGATGTCGAGGTACGCCTGGAAATAGTCGGCGTTCAATTCCATCGTCTTATGGCTCTGGACGATCGCCGCCTCGTAGTCACCGGCATAGAGCAGAAAGCGTCCCAGCCAGCGGCTGTACTGCGGGTAGAGCGGATCCAGCGTCAGCGCCTTTCTCATCTCCTCGACCGCCTCCCCCATCATGCCGACCGCGGGGAGCGCGCTCCCGAAGGTCCAGTGCGCTTCGGCATAGTTGGGGTTGAGCGACACCGCCCGTCGCAGCTGCTTCTCCGCCGCGGGGAAGTCCCACTCGTACCAGCAGAGGACCTTGCCCAGTGAGGTCATGGCCTCGGCCAGGTCCGGGTCGTGCTGCAGCGCCCGCTGTGCGGCGGACTTCGCCCGGGGATAGGCATCGTCGGGCGCAACCCAGTCATCGGCCAGCGCGCACCAGCAATCCGCCATGCCGGCGTAGGCCCGGGCATATCCCGGTTCCTGCAGCAGCACATGCTGGAAAAAATCGAGACTCTTGCGGAGGCCGGGCTCGGTGAACCGGTTGAAGAAGAAGCGGCCCTTCAGGTAGAGGTTGTATGCCTCGAGGTTCTTCGTCGGCACCACCAGCTGGTCGCTCTCGCTGGTGAGCCGGATCTTGAGCGCATCCACGATGGCGCGGGAAAGCTCGTCCTGGATGGCGAAGACGTCCTCGAGCTGCCGGTCGTACGTCTCGGACCAGATGTGATAGCCGCTCTCCACGTTGACCAGCTGGGCGCTGATCCGGATCCGGTTGCCGATCTTGCGGACGCTCCCCGTCAGCACGGAACCGACGCCGAGCTTTTCGCCGACCTGGCGGATGTCGACTTCCTTGCCTTTGAACGCAAAGCAGGAGGTCCGCGACGCGACCTGAAGTCCGGGCACCTTGGAGAGCGCGCCGATGATCTCCTCGGTCATCCCATCGCTGAAGTACTCGTTCTCCGGATCGGCACTCATGTTGGCGAGGGGGAGCACGGCGACCGCTTTGGCCGCGGGCGCGCTCTTCTCCGCGGCGGCCGGAGTGCGATGGGTGCCGGTGGCGGGTCGCAGCGCGGCAGCGAACTGGGCGGACGTCGCGAACCGATCCACCGCGGCGCGGGCGAGCGCCTTGGTCACCACCTCGTCGAGGCCTTCGGGCACATCGCGCATCGCCTTCACATGCGGCACCGGCGACACGAACCGCTTGGTCATGATCGCCTGCGCGGTGGGGCCGGTGAAGGGCACCTCGCCGGTCAGCATTTCGTAGAGCACGCAGCCCAGGCTGTAGATGTCGCTGCGGCCGTCGATCTCCTGCTCGCCCACGGCCTGCTCCGGGCTCATGTAGGCGGGAGTGCCGATGGCGAGACCGGTCTGGGTCACGCCGGCGGACCCGGTCAGCGCCTTGCCGATGCCGAAATCGGCCACCATGGCATTGTTTTCGTGAAACAGAATGTTCTCCGGCTTGATGTCCCGATGGACGACCCGCTGGCGGTGGGCGTAATCGAGCGCGGAAGCGACCTCGCGGGTTATGCGGAGCGCGTCGTCGATGGGAAGCTGGCGCTCGGACTCGAGCCGCTCCCGGAGGGACCGCCCCTCCATGTTGGGCATCACGTAGAAGAGGAGACCATCCGCCTGCCCCGAGTCGTAGACCGGGAGGATGTGGGGATGGGTGAGGCCGGCCGCCATCTTGATCTCCCGGAGGAACCGCTCGGCCCCGATCTCGGCGGAGATCTCGGGCCGCAGAACCTTGAGGGCAACCTTGCGGTCGTGGCGGAGGTCGCGGGCCAGGTACACCAGCGCCATCCCCCCCTCGCCCAGCTCACGCTCGAGGGTATAACGGCCGGCGAGGCCGGTATTGAGGCGGGATTGGAGTTCGGACATGGACGGAGAAGATGCTCCCGGGGCGACGCTGCGGCTAGTGTGGCACACTGAGCGAAGCGAAGGGGCCGAGCTTCAACGGATTCCCGATCAGCTTCACCGCGTCAATCTCGTTCGGAGAGACGAAGGTCGAGGATGCCGCTTCGCCCCTTGGGGGATGAAGGGCATGGCCATAGGATACGGTCCGGGCGCCGAGATGGAAATGGGCCTGTCGGACCGGCCAATCCTGAGCCCCAACAACGCCGCGGAGGATCCATGCCTCGCCTTCTGGTTCTCGGAGTGATCGCGCTCGCGGCCGTTCCCCTTGCCGCCCAGACGCCCGCCTCTCCCCGCCTCCGCCCGGCCTGGGAATGGTCCAACGACACCATCAAGTCGGTGGTGAACGCGGTCCGCGCCGGCCGGAGCCTCCAGCCCAGGCAATGGCCCGGCGGCGCCCGGGTGGCGGTGCTGCTCTCCTTCGATGTCGACAACGAGACCGTCTCGCTCCGCACCGGCGATCCCAGCGTCGGGGCGCTCTCCCAGGGCGAGTACGGCGCCCGGGTGGCGCTCGGGAGAGTGGTGGCGCTGCTCGACCGGCACAGCATCCCGGCCTCATTCTTCATCCCGGCGGTGAGCCTGATGCTGCACCCCGAGATGGCGGATGTCGTCAAGAAGTCGGGGCGACACGAGTTCGGCGTCCACGGCTGGATCCACGAGACCAATACCCTGCTCGCGGGGGACGTCGAGCGCGACCTGGTCAAGCGCGCGCTGGACTATCTCACCCAGGCCACCGGCACCCGCCCGGTCGGATACCGGGCCCCCTCATGGAACTTTTCCCCGAATACGCTCAGCATCATCCGGGAGCTCGGCTTCCAGTATGAGAGCTCCATGATGTCGGACGACCGGCCCTACGAGCTGCTGCAGAACGGCCAGCCCACCGGCATGGTGGAGATCCCGGTGGAATGGATCCTCGACGACGCGCCGCTCTTCGGGGTGCAGGGCGCCAACTATTCCCCGCCCCGCGACGTGGCGCAGGTGTGGATCGATGAGTTCGACAAGGCGTGGGAGGAGGGGACGATGTTCGTGCTGACCATGCACCCGCACGTGATCGGGCATCGGTCCCGGATCGTGGCGCTCGAGCTCCTGCTCGACCACATCCGCGCCAAAGGCAAGGTGTGGTTCGCCACCCACCGCGGCGCGGTGGAGTATGTAAAGCGGGAAGCGGGGATGAAGCCGTGAGAGGTAAGAGGTAAGAGGTCTACGGCCTTCTCGGCTCCGCCTTCAGCTCGGCAATCCGGCGCCTGACTTCTTTGACCTTGGGCTGAAACTCGGGATCGGCCTCGCGCCACAGCTCGGTGAACCTCCCGTAGTAGTCGACCGCCTTCGCCGTATCGGCTTTCGCTTCGTAGAGCTCGCCGAGCCGAAGGTAGGCACCCGGGGCCGAGTGGAAATACACTCCGACCTCCCAGGCATTGTCGCCGATGTCGGCCCAGCGCTGAAAGTGGGCCAGGGCGGAATCGGGCATCCCGGCACGTTCGAAGGCCAGCGCCATCGGGTACTCGAAGCACGACCCACAGACGGCGGCGGCTTTGCGGAACTCCGCCAGCGCCTCGGGCATCGTCTCCTTGCTCATGGAGAGCACCGCACCCCGCGCGCCCGCGTTCAGGAAGGTCCAGGCCCGCCCCGGAATGTTGCCCGGGTTCCGATTGAACTCATCGAGCAAGCGGGTTGCGGTCTCCCGATCGCCCACGGCCACCGCGGTGTTGATCAGAACGGCCAATGGGCGTTCCCGTTCGGGCATCCGTTCCAGAGGGTGGGCCTTGAGGAGGGCGTCCAGCATCGCCTTCCCCGCCGGCTTGTCTTCCCGGAACAAGGCAATCGGCATGGCGCGCATCATCTCCGCCTCCAGCGCATTCCCGGCCTCTCCCCGTGCAGTGCGCCGCTCCGCCAGCGTGGCGAGCGCCCGGTTTGCCGCCTCCACCTTGCCCTGAATCGCGAGCGCGCCCGCCAGGTTGTTCAGAAACGCATCGTGCCAGGCGGCACTGGCCTCGTAGCGGCTCGTCATGACGCGAAGGCTGTCCTCGGCAGCGGCCAGGTCGCGGCGACCAAGAAGGAGGATCGCCTTCCGCATGTCCATCGAGGGCCCGGCCGGAAAGCGCTCCTGCATCAGCTTGAGGGTCGCGGCGGCGGAATCGAAACGGCCGGCGCCGATCCGCAAGGTGAGAATGTTTCCCCACGCGAGGATGTTCTCCGGCTCCAGCGCCGCCGCCCTGGAGTACGACTGCTCCGCGTCCTCTCTGTGACCGGTGGTCTCGTACATCACGCCGAGATTGTTGTGGGCCCAGCTGTCGTTGGGGTACTCGGCGATGAGCGACTGCAGTGCCGCGATCGCGCTGTCGCTCTTGCCGCCCACGTCGGAGTAGTAGGACGTCTCGGTCAGCTTCCGCTCCCGGAAGGTGAGCCGGTCACGTAATCCGTACGCGCGGGTGAGTGCCTCCTGAGAGCGCGCTGGGCGCACCCCTGCATTGAGCAGCATGGTCCCCAGTTTGCGCCACGCCATCGCGAAAGTGCTGTCCACCGCCACCGCGTCCTCGAGCAGGGCGATGGCCCCCGGGTTATCGCCCGCGGACTGCACCCGGAGTGCCTGGGAGTACTTGCGCAGCGCCTCGAGCGACCCGGTGGTCACATCCGCCAGCGCCGCGTCGCTGCGGATGCTCTTCAGCGATTCGCCAATCCGCTCCCGGAGCTGCTTGGATACCCGGTCTACGGCATCGAGGATGCCGGTCGAGTCCTTGGCCGTTTCGCGCGCCGTCGCCAGCACCTCGCCCGACTGGGCGTTTACCAACTGGGCGGAGACCAGCAGACTCGGGCCCACCTGCTGCAGCTCTCCGGCGATCACTGCCTTGAATCCTTCCCGCTGCGCGATCTCTCGCGCCACCGCGAGATCCACCGGGACCGAATCGGGGCGCTGCATCCGCCTGAGCACCCGGCGCACATAGTCTGCTTCGACCGGCGAGACCAGCTTCGACTGCTGGAAATCCACCCGGAAGGCCTGGGTGACGGCGGGCCCAAGCAGAGAATCACGGGTCTGATTGGCAAAATCGGCGATGATGAGCCGTTCCCGCTCGGCGATCCTTCCGCTCGCCACCAGTGAGCCGACCGGACCGATACCCAGCAGCCGCATCGCCATGTACCCGCCGGTGATCACGCCGAGTCCGGCAAAGGCCGCGACTCCGCCCCGGACCGCGCGGGAGAGCGTCAGCCCGTGACCGATCGTGCCGGGCAGCGGAAGGCTCGGTGTGCCGGCGAGTCGCCGGTTGTGGGCCAGCCCGGCCAGCACCACGATCGGAAGTCCCAGCGCGATGAGCACCACCGCCGCAGGAAAAAACCAGTCGGGCAGCCCGAGCAGGGTGCGGAGACCCCACGAGATCCCGAGCACCGCGGCGGACGCGATCGCGAAGTACGACAACAGCCGCGCCATCGGCCATTGTTGCGCCGTGGCGACGGCGGGCGTGACGGTACCGGTAGGCGTGGCACTGCTGAATTGCTCCAGGGCGGTCAGCATCTCTTCAGCGCGCTGGAAGCGATCCGCCGGCCGCTTCTCGAGACAGCGGTGGATCACGGCGGCCAGGCCCGCCGGCACCGCGGCGCGCAGCTCGGTGAGTGGCGTGGCGGCTCGGGTGAGCTGAGCGGCGATCAGCGCCTGCGCGGTGGCGCCGCGGAAGGGCGGCTCCCCGGTGAGCATCTCGTAGGCGAGTGCCCCCAGCGAATAGATGTCGGCACGATGGTCGACGCCGGCTTCACCCGTCGCCTGCTCCGGGGCCATGTACGCCGGCGTCCCGATCGCGAGTCCGGTCCCGGTGAGCGTCGCCGCGCCGCCGGCTGCGGTGAGGGCTTTGGCGATGCCGAAATCGGTGACGACGGCGTGGTGCTGGCTCAGCAGGATATTGTCGGGCTTGATGTCCCGGTGGACGATGCCCTGGCGGTGGGCGTAGGCCAGCGCATCCACGACCTCCCGCAGCAGGCGCACCGCCTCCGGCACCGGAAGCTCGCCTTCCCGGCCCAGCCGGGCCCGGAGCGATTCGCCCTCGACGAAGGGCATGGTGTAGTAGAGAATGTCGCCCGCGCTGCCGGCAGCGAGCAACGGAACGATATGGGGGTGCTGCAGCGCCGCGGCCAGGCGGACTTCACGCTGGAACCGATCCGCGCTCAGTACCGCCGCGAGCTCGGGCGGCAGCAACTTGATGACCACTTTCCGGCCGAGCGCGGTTTCTTCCGCCAGAAAGACCCGGCTCATCCCGCCGCCACCGAGCTCGCGCTCGAGGCGGTATTGGGTACCGAGAGAAGCCTGGAGCCGGTCTTCGAGCTGGGACACGCGGCGGCCTGGTGGGGAAGGCTCAAAGGTACCGCAGTCGCAACGATTGTGAGAGGTCTCGCGCTATCTTAAAGCCCCCGGCCGCGGAGGATTGTCATGATCCGTCTGCAAACGCTCGGCGCCCTCGACTTGCGGCGCGCCGACGGCTCCGAGCTTGGTGCGGTGCTGGCCCAGCCCAGGCGCCTCGCCCTCCTCGCCTACCTGGGTGTCGCGAGCCCGCACGGCTTCCACCGCCGCGACACGATTCTTTCCCTCTTCTGGCCCGATCGCGATACCGAGCACGCCCGCTCATCGCTCAATCGCGCCCTCTATTTTCTGCGCCAGGAGCTGGGTGATGACGTCGTCCGGAGCCGGGGCGACGAAGAGGTCGGCCTCGACCCCCGGCACATCTGGTGCGACGCGGTGGCCTTCGATGCCGCGATGGAGCGACGACAGTATCCCGACGCGATCGAGCTGTACCGCGGTGAGCTGCTCCCCGGATTCTTTCTCTCGGAGGCCCCCGGTTTCGATGGCTGGCTGGAGAGCACGCGGACCCGGTTGCGGGAGGCCGCATCGAATGCGGCGCTTGCCCTGGCCAATCAGCACGAGGCGGCGGGAGATCTCGCCTCTGCGATACAGTCCGCCCGGCGAGCGGTGGACCTCGCCCCCTTCGACGAAGCCTCCTTCCGCCGGCTCCTCGCATTGCTCGACCGGACCGGCGACCGCGCCGGGGCCGTCCACGCCTACGCCAGATTCGCCGATGCGCTCGGGAGAGAGCTCGAGGTCGCGCCCGCTCCGGAAACGCGGGCCTTGATCGAGGCGATCCGCGCACGCACCCCGGGGGCGATTCGGACCGACTCGCTCCCCTCGCAGATCGCGCCGGCCTTGCCGCCATTGTCGCCCGAATCCCCACCGATGCTGAGACGACGGAGGCGACGGGCCTGGTGGATCGCTGCGGCCGCGGTGGCAGGGCTCGCGACGGCCGGCATTGCCCGGATGTCGAGGGGCGCGGCGACGATCAACCAGCTGAGAGTGGACGTCGTGCCATTCGAGAATCGAACCGGGAATCCATCCCTGGACCGGCTTGGCCGCCTCGCCGCCAACCGGATGATCGCAGCGATCGCACAAGCCGGCTTGGCGACCGACGTGCGCCTCCTGACTCGTGCTTCCCGCGATAGCACCGCCGGGACGCTGGTGACGGGCGTGCTGGATCGCGACGGCGACAATGTCGGCCTGCGACTCTGGATCACCGATGTCCGGCGGGGCAAGAGCGCGTGGGCGGTCCCACCGATCGTGGCTCCCGCGGAATCGCTCGATCAGGCCATCGACAGCGTACGCTCCCATGTCGTCGGCGCGGTCGCGGTGCTCCGAAGCTCGTCGTACGCGTCGTTGCTCCCCATCGCGAATCCACCGCCGGCCTTCGAGGCCTACCAGGAGTTTCTGGAGGGCGTGAAGCTCCAATCGCAGGGACAGGCCGCCGATGCCCTCCAGCACTACCGCTTGGCGACTGCCATCGACAGCAGCTTCACCTGGCCGCTGGTGCACGGCGGCCTCGGCAGCCTCTACGGGGTCCGGGCCGATCTCACGCCGCAGGTCGATTCGCTGCTGCACGCGCTGAGTCTCATCCGCGATCGCCTCCCACCGCTTCAGATTTACCTGCTGGACCACATGCTGGCGGTGCGCAGCGACGATTGGGTGGCATCCTACCGCGCCATTCACGCGGCGGCGGAGCTCGCACCACAACAGTACAGCTTCATGCTCGCCAATCTGGCCACCCAGCAGAATCGCCCTCGCGAGGCCGCCGAGGTGCTCGCCCGGCCCGGAATGGACAGCCTGTATCGCGGCAACATCCAGGGTTACTGGAATGTCCGCACCTTCTCGTTGCATCTCCTCGCCGAGCACCGGTCCGAACTCGAGCAGGCTCGCCACGCCCGGCACAACCAGCCCCAGAGCAGCAGTGCTCTCTTCCAGGAGATCAGGGCGCTCGCCGCACTGGGCCGGCTGCCGGCTGTGCAGGCCCGTCTGGATACGCTGCTTTTCCTCCCGAGGGAAGGGTGGTTCACCCCGGGCGTGGCCATGGTCATGGTGGGGAGAGAGCTTCGGGCGGACGGACACCCGGAAGCCGCGTCGGAAACCTTCGCGCGCGCCCTGACCTGGTACCGCTCCCGTCCCAGCGAGGAGCAGGTGTCCCAGGAATGGCGGGAGTGGGTGAGTGAGCTGCTCTATTCGGCCGGCAGGTGGGCGGAGGCGGACACGATGTACCGCTCGTTGGCCCGCGAGTATCCGACCAGCCATGGATACCCCGACAACGTCATCTATCTGGGCCGCATCGGCACGATCGCCGCGCGGCTGGGTGACCAGACTCTGGCGAGCGCGATGGCGGCCCGGCTCAAGGACATGGATCGTGCGCAGCCGATTCCAGGACAGGAGTCGATTGTATTCCGGGCCAGGATTGCCGCCCTGCTGGGACAGCGGGAGGAGGCCATGCGGCTGCTCACCGATGCCTACGGAACTTCGGGGACCACCGAGCTGCACGCGGACAACGATTTCGAGGGGATGAAAACCTACCCGCCGTTCCAGGAGTTCATCCGGCCGAAGGGTTGATCCTTCAGGTCATTACGGGGGGAGTTCCGGGGGAGAGGCGCCTGCCAGTTTTGCCGGTCCCGCAAAGCTCCTGGAGCCTCCGATGAAGCGCCTTGCCCTGCTGATCCCGGTCTGCGGAATTGTTATCGGCTGCATGGACGAAACCATTGCGCCGGCCCCGCCGTCCCCACTGCCCCTGCCATCCTTCGTGATCACCGGAACCGTGCTGGACGAAGATGGCGTTCCCGTGGCAGCCGCGGTCGCGGAGCTGGTCGGCCTGAATAACGGGACCGCTACCGATGAGCACGGACAATTCAGACTCACGGGAGCCAGGGGCGTGACCACAGTTCGGGTAAGAAAGGAGGGTTGGGCTCCTCACTTGCACACCCTGTTCGTGGCCGCCGACCAGACGATCAACGTGACGCTCCGGCGCGCGGTTCTGTCCGACAGCATCGTGCTCGGCGCCACGATCACTGGGGCAACGGCCTGGCCGCCCTGCGATCCCATCCGGTGGGACGCCCAGGCACCGTGCCGGCGGTTCGTTTTCACGGCGCCGGCATCCGGTGTTCTCGTGGTCTCGATCTCGTGGGAGGGCGGACCCCCGCTTGACGCGCTGATCTATGAGGGGAGTCACACGCTTCTGGCGTATTCGACCGACTCCGGTTTCGACAACGCCACGGTGAATGCGCCCGTGGTTGCGGGCCACGGCTATGAGATCCGGGTGAACTCCTACTATAACTCACAGGTGTTCACTTTGAGGGCGGACCTGGCCCACTAGCCTCATTGCCGCTGTGGCTCCACCGAGAGCTCGGCAATCCGCCGCCGGATTGTGACGGGTGAGAGGGACATACCTCTCACCTCTCCCCTCTCACCTCTCACCTCTTTCCGCTCACCTCTTTCCGCTCACCTTTATCTCCACCGGCGCCCGGAACAGCACCCGGAGCAGAATCCCGTATAGCAGGAGGCACCCGATCGCTCCGGCCACGCTGAGCAGGAGCAGCCCCTGCCCCAGCCGCTCGTGCGCCGAGAGGGTGGGGGAGAGCCCGCAGATAGCGATCGAGAAGGCGATCATCACCCCGCTCGCCTGGAGCGCGGTCCAGAAGGAGCGGCGCACCAGCGCGTCGTGGTCCAGCTCCCAGGTCAAAGTGGCGTGATGCGCCAGGAGGTCGACGCTGGTTCCCCCTTGCTGGGCCCCCTCGAGCTGGTCGCCGTAGAGCTTGGCCAGCTCGTGGAACCCCCGCCGGGTGACCACGTGATGGATGTAGGCCGGATTGATGGTGGGATGGGCGTGCTCGGCCAGCTGAGCCGCAGCCCGGGCGATGCTCCGGGACGCTTCCTGGAGCGCGAACAGCATGATCGCGCCCAGCAGCCCCATGGAGCCGGAAAGGGTCTGGGCGATGGTACTGCCGGTGTACCAGAGCGCGCTTTCGAGGTCATGGTTGATGATGAGCACTTACCCCTCCGAAGGATTCGGGCCGCTGGCGCCGGCCTCGGCCCGCAAGCATCATTGAGACTACCATGAATCAATCCATCGCGCGCCTCGCCGCCACCCTTACAGTACTAGTCGCCTTGACCACCGAAGCCAGCGGGCAGACCCCAGTGCCCAGTACCCAGTCCCCTGTGCCCAGCATGAGCGGCCGCTCCACGGTCTACGCCCCCCATGGGGTCATCGCTACCAGCCAGCCGCTGGCCACCGCCGCGGGCCTCCATGTCATGCAGAACGGCGGCAACGCGATCGATGCGGCGGTCGTAGCGGCGGCGGTGCTCAATCTGGTCGAGCCCCACATGACCGGGATCGGTGGCGACATGTTCGCCATCTTCTGGTCGGCGCGCGACCGCAAGCTGGTTGGTCTCAATGCCAGCGGCCGCTCGGGATCGCTGATGACCCGGGCCGAGCTGGTAAAGCGGGGCCACACCCGGGTGCCGCCGTTCGGACCCGAAGCCGTCACGGTGCCGGGCGCGCTCTCCGGATGGGCCGTGCTGCTCGAGAAGTACGGAACCCTGACGCTGGCGCAGGCGCTCGCGCCAGCGATCCGCCTCGCGGAAGAGGGTTTTCCCGTCACTCCGATCATCGCCCAGCAGTGGGCGGGCGAAGTCGAGCGGCTGGCGCGGGACGAAGGCGCCAAGGCCACCTATCTGATCGACGGCACCCGGGCGCCCAGGGCGGGTGAGTGGTTTCGCAATCCCGATCTCGCAAAGACCTTCAGACAGATCGCCGTGAGCGGCCCTCAGGCGCTGTACGGAGGCGAGCTCGGCGCAAAGATGGTGGAACGCCTGAAGGCCCTGGGCGGCCTGCTCACGCTGCCGGACCTCGCCAATCACAAGCCTGAATGGGTGGCGCCGATCTCGGCGCGGTACAAGGGCAAGACGGTGTACGAGCTCGGCGCCGCCAATCAGGGCGTCGCGGTGCTCGAGATGCTCCGGATGCTGGAGCCGGTCGATCTCAAGGCGATGGGACATAACACGCCGGCGTACCTGCACCACCTCATCGAGGCCAAGAAGCTCGCCTACGCCGACCTGGCCCGCTGGGTCGGTGATCCCGATGCGATGACCACGCCGGTGGAGCGACTGCTCGACGACAGGTTCATCTCGGTGCGCCGCGCCCTGATCGATCCCTCCAAAGCGCGCGCGCGGGTCGAGCCGGGCAATGCGGCGACCGCGAGCGAGACGATCTATCTCGCCGTAGCCGACTCGGCCGGCAACATGGTGAGCTTCATCAACAGCAATTACGAATACTTCGGCAGCGGCATCGTGGTGCCCGGCACCGGCTTCGCGCTGCAGGATCGGGGCGCCGGGTTCACCATGACCGAAGGGCTGCCCAACACCGTGGCCCCCAACAAGCGGCCCTTTCACACCTTGATTCCGGCCTTCGTCACCCGGCCCGGCCCGGGAGGAGCGGAAGAGCCCTGGCTCGCGTTCGGGGTGATGGGTGGCGCCATCCAGGCGCAGGGACACGTCCAGGTGCTGCTCAACCTGCTGGAGTTCGGCATGGACCTTCAGGCGGCGATCGAAGCGCCCCGATTCCGGCACTACGACGGGCTGCGAGTGGCCCTGGAGGTGGCGCTGGGCGACTCGGTGCGCGCCGGGCTCCGGAAGCTCGGTCACACCGTCGTCGTGCTCGACTCCGACAACGCCGGCGGCAGTCAGGCGGTGATGCGGCTGATCAAGGGCTGGGCGGCGGGCAGTGATCCCCGCAAGGATGGGATGGCGGCGGGACACTGACTGCCGTAAGCCGTGAGACGTTAGACGTGAGAGGGACAAGCCTCACGTCTCACCTCTCACGTCTCACGTCTCACGATTCGACGCTTCCCGCCAACTCTCGCAGCTTCGCCATCAGTCGGACGGTCGCAAAAGTATCTCGCTCGCAATAGTCCAGCAGATCCTGTCGCAGCCGGTCCCGCTCCGCTTCCGGAATCTTGTGTGCCACGAACAGCAGCCGGGCGATCTCGACGCTGGCCAGACGGCCGTCCACGATCACCAGATCGTTGTAGCTGAGATCGGGCACCAGTGGCGTCAGCACGTACTTCAGGCTGAAGCTGCCCTTGAAGTCGGGATGATAGATGTTGTTCCGCACTACCGGCAGGAGATCGACCAGCTTGGCCAGGAGCTCCTCCAGCGCCGCCGCCCGCTCCGGCACCAGCAGCTGCAGCTCACGAATGCGGGTCTTCTCATAGGCCGAGTAGGTGACGATGCGCTTGGCGCCTGCCGTCGCGACCAGCATCGCTTCGGCCAGCTCGCGCCGGGGATCGCCGGGTCCTTCCGCCAGCCAGCCGACGTGGCTCAGCGATCCGTCGGATTCTTCCTGGTGGTAGCTGAACTGGGCGACGGCGGCGCCCCAGGGGGCCAGGCCGTCCCAGACCGGGACCGCGCGGGCCACGGTTTCGAAATCGAGATAGCCGAGCGGACTCTGGAAGGGCTCGAGGTCGGCGCCGAGAGTGGGCTCGACCATCACGCGCGCCTCTTTCAGCGCGGCGAGCTGCCGTCGCGCGGCGGGCGGAATTTTTTCCCTGGCAGCCAGATCCCACATCGAGTGCACTCCCGACGCCATGTAGGCGACGGTCTTCTTGGGGCCCACCAGATAGAGGTGGCGGATGTGATCCGGGTCGGCGGGCCAGCAGCGAGCATGAAAAGCACATTCGCGCGGCTCGTAGCAGTGCAGCCCCAGCTGCCTCGGCGGCAGCATCCCATCGAGCATGCTCACGAGATCGGTCACCAGCCCGGGCACCTGGGGCAGGAACCGCTCGACCAGGGCGGTGACGTCGGTACGGGCGAACAGATCGCCCTGCCCAGGGTGACGGTACTCCTTGTTGAGATGCATGATCTCGACCCGGGTCAGGTCGAGTCCCGCCTGGCGGAGCACCCAGGTCTGGATCGCGGCGTCCGCAATGTGCTCCTCCTTGGCGGAGGAGCCCGACTTCACTTCGATAAGGGTCCAGCCGGCCGGGGTGCGGAGCAGCACGTCCACCGAGACGAACACGCCTCCCGCCTCGAAGCAGGCTTCGAAGATCGCCGGGGCGCCGGCGTCGAGTGCGGCCTGCGTCGAGGCCAGCCGGTCGCTGTAGGACCGGTGAGGATAGTCGATCAGCACGCCGCCGGGAAACTCCAGACGGGCCAGCTCACCGACGTGGCGGCCCTGGTCGAAGAGGTCCTGAAGAACCTTGTCAGGCTGGAGCTCGGTGCTGCCGGGCTCGTGGACGATCCACCAGAGGAGTTTTTCGCATTGCCAGCCGGCGACGAAGCGGGATTTGGAGAGGACCGAGGACATCACGGAATATAGGGCGAGGGTACCCCTGCAACGTTTTTCCCGAACGGTGTGTCAGAACGACTATAGGCAAATCGCCTATAGGGGCCCCAACCCCCATCTCCCAGCTCCCAACCCCGGGCTGTTGCCATGGTTCAACCTGACCCAGCGACCCTCCTCCCCCTCCGCCCCGTCGAGGCGCTGTTGCTCACCATGCTCGCGGCCGGCGACCGGCACGGTTACGGGCTCCGCCAGGACATCATCGACCATACCGGCGGGAAGATCGAGCTGGAGGCCGGCACCCTGTATCGCCACATCCGCCGGCTGGAGGATTCGAACCTGCTGGCGGAAGCCGACGCCCCCGCAGATGAGGACGAGCGCCGGATCTACTATCGCCTGACTCCCTTCGGCCGGAAGGTGCTCGCCGCCGAAATGCTACGGCTCCGGGCCCTGGTGCGTCTGGCGGAAGCTCGGCGGGTGATCTCCCCGGCCCGGTCATGAAAGCGCCCGGCGAAGGCCTCTACCGAGCCCTGCTCCATCTCTACCCCGAGCAGTTCCGCCGCCGCTACGGGCCGGCGATGCTCGACTTCTATCGCGAGCGGAGCCGAGCCGCGGGACCGGGAGTCTGGCCCCGCATCCTCCTCGATCTGATTGTGAGCGCCACCGCGGAACATTTCCGCGCCTTTGCGCCGTCGCGCCCTTCCACCGCCGAAAGGATCACCGTGAATACTCTGCTGCAGGATCTCCGCCTTGCGGCGCGCGGCCTGGTCCGGACCCCGGGCTTTACCGCGGTGGTGCTGCTGACCCTCGCCCTCGGCATCGGCGCCAACGCCGCGATCTTCAGCGTGGTCAACGGGGTCCTGCTCCAGCCGCTGCCCTTCCCCGATCCCGATCGCGTCGTCGATTTCCGGCAGCAGGAGCCTTACTCCAGCATCTCCGAGCCGGAGTTCAAGGACTACCGGCGCGACATGCGGCCGCTGGAGCGGCTCGCCGCCTATCAGGGGTATGACGTCAACTTGGCGGGCGACCAGGAGCCGGTCCGGATCAACGGTGCCCGGGTATCGGACGAGTTCTTCCGGGTGCTCGGCGTGGAGCCGATGATGGGCCGGACCTATGCTCCGGACGAAGAGATGCCGGCCCAGGGTCCGTCCCCCGTGATCGTCATCAGCGAAGGCGTCTGGCGGAACTATTTCGGCTCCGATCCCAAGATCCTGACCCGCGAGGTCCGGGTCAACGGAGTTCCCCGCCGGGTCATCGGCGTCATGCCGGCGCGGTTTGGATTCCCCGACGCCAACACCGGCGTCTGGCTCCCGCTACGGCTCAACTACGATTCGCTCTGGACCCGCAACAATCACTATCTCCTGATGGTCGGCCGGCTCAAGCCCGGCGCGAGCGCGGCGCAAGCCAACGTGGAAGCGAATCTCCTCACCAAGCGCTGGCACAAGGATTTTCCGGAGACCTACTTTCCCGACAAGCCGCTCGTCGCCGAGGTGAAGCCGCTGATGGAGCGGGTGCTGGCCAACTCGAGGCCGTATCTGGTGACGCTGCTTGCGGCGGTGGGCTTCGTGCTGCTGATCGCCTGCGCCAATGTCGCCAATCTGCTGCTGATCCGGGGCGAGGCCCGGCGGCGGGAGCTGGGCATCCGCACCGCGCTGGGGGCGACGGGGTCGCGACTGGTCACCCAGCAGCTCACCGAGGCGGGGCTGCTGGCGCTGGCGGGCGGCGGGTTAGGCCTCCTGGTGGCGTGGGGCGGGGTGCGTGCCCTCCTGCGGCTCGCCCCGGCGACCCTGCCCCGGCTCGATCAGGTGCAGCTCGACGCTGCGGTGCTGCTGTTCACCCTGGTCGTGTCGCTCGGCACCGGCCTGTTGTTCGGGCTGCTGCCCGCGCTGCGGGCGTCGCGGGGCGGCGCTGCGTCGGCGCTCCGGGAAGGGGCGCGAAGCTCCTCCTCCCGGGGCGGGAGCCGGATGCGGCGCGGGCTGGTCATGGGCGAGGTGGCGCTGGCGGTGGTGATGCTCTCCGGCGCCGGACTCCTGGTGCGGAGCCTTCGGAGCCTCCAGCAGATCGACATCGGATTCGACGACGCCCGGATCCTCACCGCCCGAATCAATCTCCCCCCGCTCAACTATCCCAATGACGCCAAGGCCGTCGCGATGGTGCAGCAGCTGGAAGAACGGGTCAGGGGGATTCCCGGCGTGACGGGCGCCGGCACCATGGGATGGACGCCGGTCGTGGGCGGCGGAGGGACCTGGTCGATCGTGATCGACGGCAAGGAGGTCAAGGAGATCGCCCAGGCGCCCAGCGCCGATCCGCAGCAGGTGACGCCGGGGTACTTCAGCACCCTGGGCATTCGCATGGTCCGAGGCCGGGCGTTCAGCGAGCAGGATCGTGACGATGCGCCGTCGGTGGCCGTGATCAACGAAGCGATGGCCAAGTGGCTCTGGCCGGGACAGGATCCGATCGGGCACACCCTGCGCATGTTCAACCCGCAATCCCCCTGGGTGACCATCGTGGGCGTGGCGGCGGACATTCGCTCCCGCGGCGTGGAGAAGACCACGCCGCCCACGATGTTTTTCCCCTATGCGCAGGCCGGCAAGAGCGCGTACTTCCTTCCGCGCCAGGTGACGCTCGCGGTCAAGACCACCGGCAATCCCGAAGCGCTGGGGCCTCAGGTGAGCCGGATCGTGCACCAGCTCGATCCCGGTGCGCCGGTGTCCGAGGTCCGCTCGATGGAGGCAGTGATGGGAACCGCGCTGGCAAGCCGGCGCTTTACCACCGTGCTGCTGGGCTGGTTCGCGGCGCTGGCGCTGCTGCTGGCGGGGGTCGGGATCTACGGCGTGATCGCCTATGGAGTGAGCCAGCGCACCTACGAGATCGGACTTCGGCAGGCGCTGGGTGCCGATCGCGGCTCGGTGCTGGGCCTGATCGTTTCGGAGGGACTCAAACTCACCGGCACCGGTCTCGCGATCGGGCTCGCCGGCACCCTGGCGGCGGGGCAGCTCATCCGGTCGCTGCTGGTCAATGTGAAGGCCACCGATCCGGTCACGCTGATCGCGGTCGCAGTGCTGCTCGCCGGCGTCGCCGCGCTGGCATCATGGATTCCGGCGCGGCGGGCGATGGCGGTGAGTCCGACCGAAGCGTTGCGTGGAGGCGGGTGAGGGCGCGCCCGATCCTTACTTGAAGTTGATGGTGAGCGGCCCCCCGAGCGTCACGACGATCGGGGTTCCCGAGGACACCACCACGTCGCGATTGGCGGTTTCGACCGCTATCGCGGCACCGGCGGCGCCGCCGACGACTGCGCCGATCACCGTCCCCGTCGCGTTGCCTCCGATAACCCGGCCCGCGACTCCGCCGACCACCGCGCCCGCGCCGGTCTTGGCGACCTCCGTCGTCCCCACGCCGCGGCCCTTGAGCACGTGGGCCATCGAGGTCACCTCACCCGAGACCGGGAAGTTTTTCCCCCCGACGGTCACCGAGCTCAGCACCACGGAGATCTTGCCGTCGGCCGCGCTCTTGTCATTGGCCGGCTGCAGCTCCGCGATCGTCAAGTGAAGGGTCGAGCCAGCCGGGATCACCACTCCGCCATCGCTGTCCTTCACCGCGTCCGAGACGCTGGCGGTGAAAGTTCCTCCCGCCTTGTCGGTCCGGGAGGAAATGCTGCGGCCGGTCGTGGCGTGGATGCGCACACCGGAGGCGAGGGTGGGGCTTCCTTCCCGCGCCTTGTCCGCCGCGGACTGCGGGGCGCCGGGGCACCCGGCGACCAGCGCCAGGCCAAGGGCGGGAACGAATCGATAGGATGCGCGCACGAGGCTCTCTCTCGAGGAGGATTGGGGCGTCGATTCTGCCCCAATGGAAGGCTAGACGCTTGGATCGAGGGCACCATCCATCGAAGGGTGGGGTTTGGGACTAGCGATTATTTTGCAGCAGGAGGTGCAACCCATGTCACTCAGACCGGTCAAGCGCATCACCCAGGCCACGCCGGCGCTCGAAGGCGCCGGTGTCAAGCTCCGCCGAGCCTTCGGTTTCGGCGAGACCAGCGAGTTCGATCCCTTCCTGCTCTTCGACGACTTCCGCAACGAGCGCCCCGAAGACTACCTCAAGGGATTCCCCTGGCACCCGCACCGCGGGATCGAGACCATCACCTACGTCCTCGCCGGCACCGTCGAGCACGGTGACAGCCTCGGCAATCGCGGCTCCCTCGGCGCCGGCGACGTGCAATGGATGACCGCGGGCCGCGGGATTCTCCATCAGGAAATGCCGACCGGCGACACCGCCGGCAGGATGCACGGGTTTCAGCTCTGGGCCAACCTGCCGTCGTCGCTCAAGATGACCCAGCCGCGATATCAGGACGTGCTGGGCAAGGATGTGCCCGAAGTCGTGGACGACGACGGCACCATCGTCCGGGTCATCATCGGGGATTTCTGGGGAAAGCGCGGCCCGGTGGATGGAATCGCCGCCGACCCGCGGTACCTCGACGTGTGGGTCCCGCCGGGAAAGAGAAAGACCCTGCCCTTCGAGACCGGCCGCCAGGGATTCGCTTACGTCTTCGAGGGCAGCGGCCGGTTCCGCGGCGCCTCGGCGCCATCCGGTGTGCTGACCGAGCGGGGCAGTCCCGACGAGGAGAGCTACGTGCGGGAGAGCACCGGCAACCGGTCGCTGGTGCAGTTCGATCGGGGCGACGAGGTGACCGTCGAAGCAGGACCCGAGGGAATCCGCTTCCTGCTGGTCTCCGGCAAACCCATCGAAGAGCCGGTGGCCTGGTATGGGCCGATCGTCATGAACACCGAGACCGAGCTGCGCCAGGCGATCCGGGAGCTCAACGACGGGACCTTCATCGCTGGGCCACAAACCGCAGTCCCCTGAGCGGGCCGCGCAGGGACCCCGGCAGACTGGCGCCCTCTCGCCGGGATCGCACCGAGCGGAGGGCCAGGGATTTCAGCAGGAGCCAGCCACTCTTCCTGATGATCTCCGTGAACGTGGCGCCCTCTGCATTGCCCTGAACCACCGGTCGCCACACCATCGGATTTTCCAGGATCGTCATTGCCTTGCCGACGTCGCGATACACCGCTCCTGCGATACGGCAGGTGACCCTGGTGTCCGCCAGGACCGACGCCTCCAGGCGCCGGTAGTACTCCTGGTGACGGGCGGTGCCCGCCAGACAATCGTGAATCGTCTCGCCCGCGATCCGGCCGCTTTCGAGCGCGTGATAGATCCCCTCCCCCACGATCGGATCGCCGAATCCTCCGGCGTCACCCACCAGGTATACCGGTGCCTCCGGCAGCGTGATCCGATATCCGCCATAGGGAAACTGGTGTGCCGCAAAGGTCGCGAGCGGATCGCCGTCGACCCGGAATCCCTTCAGCGCGATATAAGCCGCGAGCTGCTCCCGCAGATGCCTGCTCTTGTGAAGGGTGTAGAGCCCGACGTTCCAGTGATCGTCCTTGGGAAACACCCAGCCATAGCCGGACTCGACGGCGTCGAAGTCGAAGCAGGGCGGGATTTCGGCCGGAAGTCTGGCTCGATCGCGACGCAGGGTGACCTCGACGGCCACCGCGAAGCCCAGTGGCTGGGTAATCGCAAAGAGCCGGTTGACGAGACTGTACGCGCCGTCGGCGCCGACCAGGTGCCGCCCTCGCAGCAGCCGGTTGGGCGTGCGCACGTGAAACAGCCCGTCGTAGGAGATGTCGAGCACCCGCTCATCCTCGAAGAACCGGAACCGCGGCGCCTTGAGGTTTTCCGACACCAGCCAGTGGTCGAACTGCGGCCGGTCCACCATTCGGAGGACCGCGCTTCGCAGGTGGGCAAACTGGTTGGAGCACCGATGCAGGACATTGAACTCGAACTCGCGAAACTCACCCCGGAGCATCGGCTGTAGATCGAATTGCAGTGCACGACACGACTTGATCGTGAGGCCGCCTCCGCAGGGCTTTACCCTGGGAAACCTGGACTTGTCGACCTGGGCAACGGAGAGCCCGTGTTTCAGGGCAACCGCCGCGGCATTCGAGCCGCCGGGACCCGCTCCAACCACGATGACGTCGAACTGGTCGCTCATGGTCGAAAAGTCCACCATTCAGGGTCCGCGCGGTAGCTCTGCCCTGATGGCAGATCATTTCGGCCCTGGCCTTGCAATACCTCCGTGCCATGACAAAACACATTGGGTCGGCTGCCGCATTCCTGGCCGCAGCCGCACTGATTTCGGCCTGTGGCGATAGTTCGCCGCTCGAAAACACGCCCGCGGCCGAAAAGAATAGCAGTCGCATTTCCGCCACCGCCGGCACGGCGCTGAGCGGCTATTACGGCAATTTCGTCACCGGCGTCCCGCAAGTGACGGTTACCGGCCCGGATGGAACACCGCGCGCCGGAGTGACCGTGAATTTCTCGGCGACGGGAGGCGGGCACCTGACCGGCGCCACTCTCGTCACCGACGCTGCCGGGCACGCGAGCCCCACCAGCTGGCGGCTCGGAAGCGGCGGCACCCAGTCGGTGAGTGCCACGATCAGCGGAGTGCAACCCGTCACCTTTACGGCGACGGCCTCGCCTCCGCCCCCGGGAAATTTCCGGATCGAGGTGCGGTACGCCCAGGGAACGACGCCCAGCGCCGCGCAACGGGCCGCCTTCGAGGCAGCAGCCGCGGGCTGGTCCCGCATCATCCTGCGGGGCGGAGCGCCCTATCCGGTCTATGAGCTGGACGAGGGCTGCGGCGATATCCGCGGCCAGACCGTCGACGGGGTGGTGATCACCGCCGATCTCAAGCCGATCGATGGCGCCGGCAAAGTCCTCGGCAGCGCCGGGCCCTGCATCCTTCGCGACGAAGGCTACCTGCCCGCTCAGGGCTACATGCAGTTCGACACCGCCGACCTCGACACCCTCGAGGTCCGGGGACAGCTCCAGCAGGTGGTCCTGCACGAGATGGGTCACGTGTTAGGGTTCGGAACCATCTGGGAGGTCGTCGGGAGCGGGGAGCTGGGATCCAATAGTTATCTGCTGCGGACGCCGCTGGAGAATCCCACCTTCGTGGGTGCGGCGAGCCGCGCCGCGCTCTTCGGCCTGGCCGGCGTCGGGGGCTTTCCCGGTACCGCGGTGCCGGTCGAGAATACCGGCGAGGCGGGAACCGCCTTTGCGCACTGGCGGGAATCCGTTTTCAAGCGGGAGCTGATGACCGGCTGGCTCGACTCGGGGATGAATCCTCTGAGCGCGCTCACCATCGCCCAGTTCCGGGACCTGGGATACCTGGTCAACGACGCGCTGGGCGAGAATTACTCATTCACTTTTGCGGCGGCGATTCAGGCGAGTGTGGCGGCGCCGTTTCCACTGGTCGAGGGGAAGCTGACCATGCCGCTCATCGTGATCAATCGTGCCGGGCGGAAGGTGGGGACCCTGCCGAGGATCTATAAGTAAAAGCTGCCTAGTGCCTGGTGCCCTGTGGCCCCCGGGGGGCGGAGTTGCAAGGCGGCCGCTGCTGCCGGCCGCCTCGACTCCAGTACCCAGTACCTAGTACCCAGTACCTAGCACCCAGTGCCTATTTCTTATGATTCAGCGAAAACGCCGCCCCCTGCGGATCCATGCAGTTCACGATCCAGGAGCCGTCCGGCACTTCCATCGGCCCGTTGAGCACCTGTCCCCCGTTGGCCTTGACCCGCTCGGCGCCTTCCGCCACATCGGGCACCAGGAAATAAAATCCCCAGTGCGGTGGCACCTGCGCGGGCATCTCCTTGGGCTTGTTCATCATGCCGCCCAGGTCCCACTGGCGGGCAAAGATGTGATACTTGCCCATGGGGCCCATATCCATCACGGTGCTTTCCTTCCAGCCGAACAGCTCGGAGTAGAACTTCACCGCCGCGGCCGCATCGGTGGTGTACAGCTCGTGCCATGACACCCCGCCCAGCTCGGCCCGGGCTTCCGGCTTCTCCGGCGCATCGGGCGAGGGCTGGAAGACCGCGAAGACCGCGCCCTGGGGATCCTTCATCACCCGCATCCGGCCGACCGTGGGGATCTCGATCAGCGGCG
>Ga0075429_100000365_pt1 | contig 33361 bp, 36 predicted proteins | sample RhiMetdeltSRZDD3_FD_75295 | JGI IMG/M metagenome (GOLD analysis project Ga0075429, IMG submission 75295) | Populus rhizosphere microbial communities from Tennessee, USA - Rhizosphere MetaG P. deltoides SRZDD3 | ecosystem: Host-associated > Plants > Roots > Rhizosphere > Soil | place: USA...
GCGCAGCTCTACCGTGACGGCCATTGCCAGCGCGGACGATCGAGCCGGTCGGTGCCCGCGATGCCGGTCTCGCCGAGGTTTTTCTCCAGCATCATCGAATTGCAGTCCTTGCGCTCCTCCAGCGCCGCGATGAGGCGCGCCGCGTGCGAGACCACGAGGATCTGCGAATGCGCCGCGGCGCGGCCGATCAGCCGGCCGAGCGCCGGCAGCAGCTCGGGATGGAGGCTCGTTTCCGGCTCGTTCAGGACCAGGAGCCGCGGCGGCCGCGGCGTGAGCAGCGCCGCGATCCACAGGAGATAACGCAGCGTGCCGTCGGAGAGCTCGGCCGCCTTGAGCGGCCGCAGCAGCCCGTGCTGGCGCATCTCGACCTCGAAGCGCCCGCCGCCGTGCGAAACCGACACCGAGGCGCCGGGAAACGCATCCGCGACCGCTTCCGCGAGCGCGTGGGGGTCGCCGATCTCCATGATCGTCTGCAGAGCCGCGGCGAGGTCGGCGCCGTCGTTCGCGAGCACCGGCGTGTGGGTGCCGATCTGCGGCTGGCGCGCCGGCGCCTCGAGGTCGGCGCGGAACTGGTCGTAGAAGCGCCAGCCGCGCATCTGCTCGCGCAGCGTGAGCATCTCGGGCGAGCTCTTCGGGTCCGCGCAGTGCGTCATCATGCTGTCGAAGCTCGCGAGCGACTGCGTGAGCGGGTTCCATTCGCCCTTTTCGCCGCGGCTGCGCGCGAGCGGGCCCTTCCGCTCGACGAGCAGCGCCGCCGGCCGCAGGATCTCGCCCGCCCAGATGCATTCGCGCTTGATCTCGGGGTCCTGGCCGAAGGCCGAGCTCGACGGCGTCGGCAGGCCGAGGTCCATGGCGTAGCCGAACTCGTCTCCGGAGAAGCCCAGGCGCAGGCTCACCGGCTCCTTGCGCAGCGTCCCCTGCACCGGATGCTCGCCGCTCTTCACGGAGCGCGCGAAGCCCTCGGGGCCGGCCCACAGCGTGGACTGCAGCCCGCCCTCGCGCGCGAGCGACGGAATGATGCGGCCCTGCGCGATGTCGGCGAGCAGGCGCAGCGCCCGGTACACGTTCGACTTGCCGCTGCCGTTCGCGCCGGTGATCACGTTCAGCGCCGAAAGCGGCATGACGAAATCGCGCAGCGACCGGTAGTTGTAGATCGCGAGCGTCGTGATCATCGGTAGATCTTGACGACCCGGCGGCCGTCGGCGCGGACGCAGGCGCGGAGCATCCCTTCGCTGTTGAACGGCATGGCGATGTCGCCGCGGCGATCGAGCGCGATCAGGCCGCCGTCTCCTTTGATGCCAGCCAGCATCCTCAGGGCGGCTTTGGATGCCCGGGTTACGTCTTCACCCTTATGGCGCATGCGGGCGGAAACCTCGTGAGCGAGCGCGATGCGAATGAAGGCCTCGCCCCACCCCGTGCCCGACACGGCGCAGCTCGCATTGTCGGCGTAGGTGCCGGCGCCGATCAGCGGCGAGTCGCCGACGCGGCCGGGGAGCTTGCCGGTGTAGCCGCCGGTCGAAGTCGCAGCCGCCAGATCGCCGCGCCGGTCGAGCGCCACGGCTCCTACCGTGCCGTGATGGCGTGCCAAACCTTTTCTCAAGGCTTCCAGCCGCGACTGGGTATGAAAATATTTCCCTGAAGCGAGCTGCAATCCCTGCTTGCGCGCGAACTGCTCGGCGCCGCGGCCGACCAGGAGCACGTGCGGGCCTTTCTCCATGACCGCGCGCGCGGCGCGCACGGGATTGCGGATCCGGCTCACCGCGGCGACCGCCCCGGCGCGCAGGGTCGCCCCGTCCATGATCGAGGCGTCGAGCTCGTGCTTTCCCGCCGCGTTGTACACCGCGCCGCGCCCGGCGTTGAAGAGCGGGTCGTCCTCGAGCGCAACGACCGCAGCGGTGACGGCGTCGAGGCTGCTTCCGCCGCTCGCCAGGATTTGATGGCCCGCATCGAGCGCTGACTCGAGCGCCTTGCAATACATTTCCTGTTGTACCAACGTCAGGTGGCGCATGACACCCGCGCCGCCGTGGACCGCGATGGCGATTGGCTTCGCCACTACTTCTTGCGCGCCTGGCCTTCCGCCGAGCAGGGGTTCTCGGTCGAGCAGCGGTCGCCGATCACGCCGACCGCCTGGATCTCGATCTCGATCCCGGGGCGCGCGAAGTTGGTGACCGTGATGAGCGCGCTGCCCGGGTAGTTGCCGTTCTGGAACATGTCCTTGCGCATCTCGACGAAGCGGTCGCCGTAGCGCGACTCCTTGATGAACACGGTCATGGTGACGACGTTGGCAAGGCTGCCGCCGGCGCGCTTCAGGACCTGGTCGATCTGCGAGAACACCTGGCGCACCTGGGCCTCGAAGTTGTTGGAGATGTCCGCGCCCTGGTTGTCGCGCGTGGCGGTCTGCCCGGCGACCCAGACGGTGCGCCCGCCCTCGGTGATGACGCCCGGCGAGAAGGCGCGCGAGAGCTGGAACGGGGTCTTTTCCATGTACTCGGCGGCGGTGGCGGCGAGCGGCAAGGCGACGAGTAGCGCGGCGAGCGGGCTGCGGATCACGGAGATCTCCTTCGGGTCAGTGTTGAGCGGCGATCAGCTTCTCGAAGCGCTGATCGGGACAGAGCCAGATCGCCGCCACGACGGCGTAGAGGCCGCACGAGGCGAGCGGATAGAGGAAGGCGAGCGCAATCGCGACGATGTAAATCGCGAGCGAGAGCCAGCCCTTGAAGTCGCGCCCGAGCGCCTTGGCGAGGACCGAATCGTGACCATGCAGGCGCAGCAGCACGCGGGTGAGGATGGTGTACGCGACCGCGGCGCCGATGAGCACCGCCCCGTAGGCGGCGACGGTCAGGGGCGCGAAGTGGTTCTCGTCCATCCACCCGGTGACGAACGGCACGAGAGAGAGCCAGAAGAGCAAATGGAGGTTCGCCCACAGCACGGCGCCGCTGATGCGGTGCACGGCGTGGAACAGGTGATGGTGGTTGTTCCAGTAGATGCCGACCATCACGAAGCTCAGCACGTAGCTCAGGAAGACCGGGAGCAGCGGCAGCAGCGCCTGCGGATCGGCGTCGTGCGGCACTTTCATCTCGAGCACCATGATGGTGATGATCACGGCGATCACGCCGTCGGTGAAGGCCTCCATTCTTCCCTTGCCCATGTTCCTCCCTAGATGTCCGCCAGGAAACGCTCGATGCGCGCGTTCACCGCGGCCGGATGGGTCACCGGCGCCATGTGCCCCAGGCCCTCGATCTCCTCGACCCGCACGCGCGGCAGCACGCCGCCGACGAGGCGCGCCACGGCTCGCGCCGCGGCGGTCGACGATGTTCCGGTCATCAGCAGCGCCGGCACATCGAGCGCCGCCAAAGCTTCGAGCGGCGTCGGCTCGTGGCACGCGGAGTGCCATTCGGGCTTTTGCGCCTGCACCGCATCGACCAGCGCGGCGCGGCGCGGATCGGGCGTCGCCGCCCAGGTCCCTTTGCCCATCCAGTAGTCGATGAAGCGCTCGGCCGCGGCGGCAGGCTCTGCGGCCAGCACGTCGTCGCGCACCGCCAGGATCTCGCGCGCAGGCGGGCTGTGCGGAGCAGCGTCGAGCAGCACGCTGAAGAGGACGGGTTCATACAGGACCAGGGACTCCAACTTCGTGGTGAATCGAAGCGCCGCCTTGAGCGCGATCGCGCCGCCGTAGGAATGGCCAACGAGGTGAAAGCGCTCGCCGGCGCGCTCGAACACCGGGGCGAGGAGCGCGATCTGATCGTCGATCCACATCGGCCGCTCCGCCGGCCAGGCCGGACTCTTGCCGCAGCCGTAGAGGTCGGGCGCGATCACGCGGTAGCCTCCCGCGAGCCGCTCCATCAGCGGCCGCCATTGCCCTGACGTGCTCGCGCTGCAGTGGAGGCAGACCACCGCGGGCCCCGACCCTGCCTCGCGGAAATACGCCTTAGCCGGATTTCCACCAGACATAGGCGGCGAGCGGGGCGGGAAGCGCGAAGATGAGCAGAAAGATGGGCAGCTCCTCGAGGACAGTGTATCCGGCGCGGCTCACGCCGATCCACAGGTTGACGAGGGCCGCGACATGCGTGCCTTTCGCTTCAGAGCCCGAGGTAGGCCTGCCGCACGCGGTCGTCGTGCAGCAGGGAGGCGCCGGACCCCGACATGACGACGCGGCCGTTCTCCAGCACGTAGGCTCGGTTCGAGATCTTCAGCGACACGGCGACATTCTGCTCCACGAGCAGGATGGTGATGCCGCGCCCGTTCAGCACGCGGATGGAATGCAGCACGTCCTGCACCACGAGGGGGGCGAGGCCGAGCGAGGGCTCGTCGAACATGATGAGCTCGGGCTGGCCGGCGAGGCAGCGCCCGATGGCGAGCATCTGCTGCTCGCCGCCCGAGAGCGTGCCGGCGGGCTGGTCGCGGCGCTCGGCGAGGCGCGGGAACATGGCGAACGCGTCTTCGAGCGCCTGCCGTGCGGCGGCACGGGCCCGCGGCAGCAGCGCGCCCATCTGCAGGTTCTCCAGCACCGAGAGCGAAGGAAAGACCTGCCGCCCTTCGGCGACCTGGCCGATGCCGAGGTTGCAGATCTGGTGCGGCTCGAGGCCGTCGATGCGCCGGTCCTTGAAGCGGATCGTCCCGGCGCGCGGCCGCTCGATTCCGGCGACCGTGCGGATGAGCGAGGACTTGCCGGCGCCGTTCGCGCCGACGATCGCGACGATCTCGCCCTGCGGCACTTCGAGGGAAACGCCGTCGAGCGCCTGGGCGTCGCCGTAGAAGAGATCCAGGTTCTCGACCGAGAGCATGTCAAAAACAGGGACGGACCACGATTTTTCTGGCGACCCCCTGTGAAGGGGGGCGCGAGCGATTTTCGCGAGCGGGGGGGGGTCGCGTCTGTCGGCCAGAAACCAAACCCCCCGTTCGCCCTCGGCTCATTCCCCCCTTCACAGGGGGGCAAAGACAAATCGTGGTCCGTCCCTGATTTCGGGTCATACCTGGGTTTCTTCGCCGAGGTAGCACTCGAGCACCGCGGGGTTGCGCACGACCTCGGCCGGTGTGCCGCGGGCGATGACCTCGCCGTGATGCAGCACGCCGATGTGCCCCGCGAGCGCCATGACGGCGCGCATCACGTGCTCGATCAGGAGAATGGTGAGGCCTTCGCTGCGGTTGAGGCTGCGAAACACTTCGACCATCTCGTCGCACTCGGTCGGCCTGAGCCCCGCCATGACCTCGTCGAGGAGAAGCAGGCGTGGCCGCGTGGCAAGCGCGCGTGCCACCTCGAGGCGCTTGCGGTCGGGCAGGGTGAGCGAGGCCGCGGGCAGGTCGCGCTTGGGCGCGAGCCTGAGCTTCTCCAGGATGGAGACCGCATAGGCGCGCGCCGAGGCGACGCTGCGCTCCCGGTGCAAGGCGCCGACGATGACGTTGTCGAGCACGGAAAGCCCGGCGAACGGCTTCACGATCTGGAAGGTGCGGCCGATGCCCGCGGCGCAGATCTGATCCGGACGAAGCCCATGTATCGGGTTTCCATTGAAATCAATTCCGCCGGAATCGGGCGCGTACACCCCGGCGATGATGTTGAAGATCGTGGTCTTGCCGGCGCCGTTCGGGCCGATCAGCCCGTTGATGCCGCCTTCGGGTATCGCGAACGAGGCGTCGCGCACCGCTCGCAGCCCGCGGAACGACTTCGAGATGTTCCTTACCTCAAGCATCCAGCTTCAGCCTTCGCGCGAGGGCGGGCCAAATGCCATGGGGCAGGAACATGACGACGACGAGCAGCACCACGCCGTAGAACACCTGCTTCACGCCCGGGATCTCCCAGCCGAGCGCGGCGAGGAGCTCGGTGATGCCGTCGGAGAGCAGCGTCAGCACCGCCGCGCCGAGGATCGGTCCGAAGAGCGTGCCGAGGCCGCCGATGATCGGCCCGAGGATGATCTCGATCGAGCGGCTGATGTTGAAGATCTGCTCGGGAAAGAGGTTGTTGTAATAGAACGCGAAGAACACCCCCGCGACCGCGGTCATCGCCGAGCTCAGCGCGACCGCGCACACCTTCCAGCGGAAGGTATTGATGCCGAGCGCCTGTGCCGCTTCCTCGTTCTCGCGGATCGCCTGCCAGTAATAGCCCGCCCTGGATTTCAGCAGGAAATGGCAGAGGAGCAACGCGAGAGAGGCGAGCGCGAGGATCACGTAGTAGTACATGAGCGGCGGGCCGCGGAAGTTGGCGATGTCCCACGTGTCCCGCTGCGCGACGCGCAGGAACATGCCGCCCGGGCCGCCAACCCAGTCGAGATGGTCGAAGCCGATGCGCGTGAACTCGGCGAAGGCGATGGTGAGGAGCGCGAAGTACACACCGGAGATGCCGAAGCGGAAGGCGAGAAAGCCGATCAGCACGCCGAGCGCCACGCAGAGGAGGATCGCGACCCACAGGCCGGCCCAGGGCCCGATGCCGTAGTGGAAGAAGATCGCGCCCGCCGCGTACGCGCCGACCCCGACGTAGAGCGAATGGCCGAGCGAAAGTTGCCCCGCGAACCCCATCATCACGTTCCAGGCCTGGCCGGTGTAGGCGAAATAGAGAACCAGCGTCGCGACCGAAAGCGCGTACGGGCCGGCGAAGGCGGGAAATACCGCAAGAGCGGCGAAAAGCAGCGCGAGCGCGACGCGGCCGCGGCTCAAGCACGCTTCCCGAGCAGGCCCTGCGGGCGGAGCAGCAGCACGAGGATCAAGAGGCCGAAGCTGAACATGCTCTTCGCCGAGGGCGCGATCAAGAGCCCGGCCACCGCTTCCGACACGCCGATCAAGACGCCGCCGAGAAGCGCACCGCCCATCGAGCCCAGCCCGCCGACGATCACGATGACGAAGGCGAGCAGCGTGTAGTAGGGGCCGAGCCCCGGCGTCACGTCGACCAGCAGCACCAGCGCGCAGCCCGCGACCGCCACGCAGGCCGAGCCCAGGCCGAAGGTCAGCGCGTAGAGGTGCTTCACGTTCAGGCCGACGACCCGGGCGCCAAGGTAGTTGTCGGCGCAAGCGCGAATGGCCTTCCCCGTGAGCGTGAAACGAAAGAACGAAAACAGGAGCAAAGCCGCGACCACGGCGAGGCCGGCGGCGAAGACGCGCGCCTTGTCGATGAGCAGCTTGCCGAGCTCGTAGGACTCGAGCTGGTAGTCGACCTGCACGTTCCTCGCATCCGGGCCGAACACGATGAGCAGCGCGTTCACCAGGATGATCGCCACCGCCACGAGCAGCATGAACTGCGAGTGCTCGGGGCGCGTGATGAACGGGTTGATGATCCCCGCCTGCAGCGCGTAGCCGAGGAGGAAGAACACCGCGGCCACCGGAAGCACCGCGAGGAAGGGGTCGAGGCTGAACGCGGCGAAGAGCGCCGCCGCGGCGTACATCGCCACCGTCATCATCTCGCCGTGGGCGAAGTTCACCACCCGCACCACGCCGAAGATCACCGACAGCCCGAGCGCCATCAGGCCGTACACCAGCCCGGTGAGCACGCCGGCCACCACCACATTCAATACGAGCTCAGGCGCCATGAAAAATCGGGGTCAGAGCCCGATTTTCTAGGTTTTCTTGTATTCCGGAACGGGGAAGATCGGCTTCGCCGTGGCCGCGTTGGCCGGCAGCACAACGGTCGGCACGAGGTTGCGGTTCTGCACGCAGGCCGAGCCGATGCCTTCGACCTGGCCTTTCTCGTTGAACTTGATCGGCCCGCCGAGCGTCATCTTGTCGGTGATGTTGGTCTGGCGGATCGCGTCGGCGAGCGCCTTCGGATCGGTGGTCTTGGCGCGCTTGAACGCGTCCGCGGCGATGAGCAGCGCCTCGAAAGTGAAGCCGGCGTTGAGCCCGTGGAACACGAGCTTGTCCTTCGGGTTCTGCTTGAGGAATGCCTTCTCGACGACCTTGGTCAGGTTGGCGTTGGGGTTATACCAGGGCACGTTGGAAATCGAGTGCTCGGAGAGCTTGCCGAGCGCCTTGAAGTACTGCTCCTCGTACATCCCGGGCGAGCCGGGGCTCACGATGCCCATCGGGCTCCAGCGCTGCTTCACCATCTCGCGGCGCAGGATGATGGCGTCGTTCAGGCGGCAGACGAGCAGCACGAAGTCCGCGTTCGACGCCTTGGCCTTCGAAACCTCCACCGTCAGGTCCTTCGCCGCCGGGTCGTAGGAGATGGTATCGACGATCTTGAACGGCAACTGGGTCATCTTCGGCATGAACGCGCCGATGCCTTTCGCCATCGCCTGGCCGAAGGTGTCGTTCACGTGCATGAACACCGCGGTGCGCGGCACGGTGTTGGTCGCCTGGAAGAGATCGCCGATCAGCGCGAGGCCGTTGCGCACGATGTCGCCCGCGGTCTGGAAATTCCGGAATACGAACTTGTAGCCCTGCTCGGTGATCTGCGGCGCCGCGGCGATGTTGATGACGAAGGGCACGCCGCGCTGCTCGGCGACCTGGGCGATCGCGGCCGCGGCGCCCGAGTCGAAGGGGCCGACCAGCACGTTCGCGCCCTCCTGGATCAGCCGCTCGGCGCGGGTGCGCGCCGTGTCGACGTTGGACTCGAAGTCGGCGTTCATGAGCTCGAGGTCGACGCCGAGCATCTCCTTCAGCACGCCGGGGGCGAGGTCCGCGCCTTTCTGGCACGACTGGCCGATGAAGCTGAGATAGCCCGAGCGCGGCAGGATCACGCCGACGCGCAGTTTCTGCGCCTGCGCGCGCACATGGCTCGGAACGAGCGCGAACGGAGAAAGCGCCGCAGCCGCACCGGCTACCGCAATGTTTCTGTTGAATCTTCTGCGGTCCATGACTCCTCCTGTGAGGCGCAAGGTTATAGACGATTCATGAGTAACGGTCAACGATCGCGCCCCGCGGCGTGCTTGACACGCCGCGCGCGCCGGGAGTAGCGTCAACCGGCCTAACGATCGTTAGATTGGTAGCCCCTTGAGAGGAGGAGGTGCTATGAAACGCTCGATCTGCCTGCTCGCCGGCGCGCTGGCCTGCAGCGCATTCGCCGTCCCCGCGGCAGCTGCACTGGACTGCGCCGCGCTGGCGGGCGCGCTCATCGAAGATACGCGGATCACTCTGGCGGTCCTCAACCCTGCCACCGCGACGGCGCCCGAGCACTGCGAGGTGACCGGCGCGATCAACCAGCGCGTGAGCCGGGTCGACGGCCAGACCTACGTCATCAAGTTCCATTTGCGCCTGCCGAGCAGCTGGAACCAGCGCTTCTTCTACACGGGCGGCGGCGGGACGGACGGCAACCTGGGAAGCGCGCTTACGCCGCAACTCGCCCAGGGCTATGCGGTCGTCTCGAGCGACAGCGGCCACGACAACGCACTCAATACCTCCGTCGTGGCCGGTAACTTCCAGTTCGGCTTTGATCCGCAGGCGCGCAGCGACTACGGCTACAACGGCCCGGCAGAAGTTGCGGTAAAGGCCAAGGCGCTGATCAAGGAATACTACGGCCGCAAGCCGAAGTACTCTTACTTCGTCGGGTGCTCCGAGGGCGGCCGCGAAGCGCTGATGCTCTCGCAGCGTTACCCGGATTTCTTCGACGGCATCGTCGCCGGCAATCCCGGCATGGACCTTCCCAAGGCGGCGCTCGCGCACCCCTGGGATGCGCAGGCCTTCGCGCGCGCCGCGCGTAAGCAGACGCCGTTCGGAAATCCCGACCTGGCGAGCTCGTTCACCGACGCAGAGCTTGCCGCGGTCGGAGCCGCCATTCGCGCCGCGTGCGACGCGGACGACGGCTTGGCGGACGACATGGTGCTGAACCCCGCGGCCTGCGAGTTCAATCCGGCGACGCTCGGCCCGGCCGGCAGCGGGGTGCTCTCACAGGCGCAGGTCACGGCGCTCAAGCAGACCAACGCTGGTCCGCGGAACTCGCACGGACGGCAGCTTTATTCCAACTGGATGTGGGATCCGGGCATCGGAGCCTTCGGCTGGCGGCAGTGGAAGATCGGGCCGATCGCGCCGGGCTTCCCGATTCCGGGCAACAGCGCGCTCATCGTTACCTTGGGCGGCGGGGCGCTTCCGTTCATCTTCACCACTCCGCCGAACTCCAGCACGGCGGGAACCGACCTCGCGCCGCCGAACGCCGGCATCGTCAACTCGAGCCCGCTCGGTCCCGGCACGGCCGGATTCGGCGACGCCTACATGCAGTGGATACTCAGCTTCAACATGGATCATGATGCGCCGAAGATCTTCGCGGATACGCGCCTGTACCGCGAGTCCGCGCTGGATTTCATGTTCAGCAGCGGCACGGACTACGGCAGGTTCGGCGCGAAGGGCAACAAGCTGATCGTCTATACCGGCGGCGCCGATCCGGTGTTCTCGGCGAACTACCACCTGAAGTGGTATCGGAACCTGGTCGCTCGGAACGACGGACTGGAGCGCACACAGAAGTTCGCGCGTCTCTTTGTCGTCCCCGGCATGAACCACTGCGGCGGCGGACCGTCGACCTCGCAGTTTGACGCGTTCTCCGCGGTCGTCGACTGGGTGGAGAACGGACATGCGCCCGATACCATCCTCGGCACGGCCCCCGCGACGGGCACTCCCTTCCCCGGTCGTACGCGCCCGCTCTGTCCGTATCCCGCCTTCGCGAAGTACAAAGGCGAGGGCAGCATCGAGCTGGCCGCGAGCTTCGAGTGTCACCTCGACAAGCATCGCGGCCATAATGATGGGCATGATGATGAAGATGACGACCACCCCGGCCACGGCCGCTAGGCGGGGTTGAGCGCCGCCCGCGCCGCGAAAAACGCGGCCCTGGCGCTCGCCAGGGAGCGGCCGGAGATGGGCAAGGTGCGCGCTGCGCGCGAGCTGCGGGGGCGCGGGATCCACCTGTCGGCGACGGCGGTGCATACGATCTGGAAGCAGCACGGCCTCGCCACCAGCTACGACCGGCTGAGACGCGGCGGCGCGGCGCTGTCGGAGTCGCAGCGCGCGCGCCTGCGCCGCGCCACCATCAGCCGCCGCCTCATTGTCCGAGCGGGCGCGCGCGCCGGCGCGAACGGCTCCGGTAACCACCCGCGGCGCGAGGAGCTGATCGCCGCCGCGGCGAAGATCTTCAGCGCGAGGGGCTATCAGGGCGCCTCGCTGCGCGAGATCTGTGCCGCCGCCGGCATCCTCGCCGGCTCGATGTATCACCACTTCCGGTCGAAGGAAGACCTGTTCGTCAGCGTGCACGCGGAGGGCTTTCTGCACCTGAACGAGGTGGTCGACCGCGCTCTCGAGGGAAAGACCGAGCCGTGGGACCGCCTCGAGTCGGCGATCGGCGCGCACCTCACCGAGCTGGTCGAGCGCACCGACGTGGTGGCGGTCACCTCGGCGAGCCTGTTCCACATGGAGAGCTCGCGCCTGCAGCGCCGCCTCAACCGCCAGCGCGAGGCGTACGAGCTGCGCTTCCGCAAGCTGATCCAGGCGCTGCCCCTGCCGCAGAACGTGGACCGCAGCCTGCTGCGCCTGACGCTGCTCGGCGCCATCAACTGGACGCGCGTCTGGTACCGCCCGGGCAAGCGCAGCCCGCAGCAAATCGCGCACCACCTCGTCAGCGGCATACTGCGCCAGCGCCTATAGAATTCGATGGATGGGCGCGACAGCTCGTCCAACGCGCAGCGTTCGCCTCGGCCCCACCGACATCGTCGTCGAGCGGCGCGCCGACGGCTGCGTGCTGCTGCGCTCGCCGCACGCGCTCGGTCCTTATCCGCGCAAGCTCACCGAGCGCCTGGAGTTCTGGGCCGCGGAAGCGCCCGGGCGGCTGTTTCTCGCGCAGCGCGACGGCGCCGGCTGGCGCACGCTGAGCTACGGGCAGGCGCGCGAGCGTGCCCGCCGCGTGGGGCAATATCTGCTCGAGCAGCAGCTCTCGGCCGAGCGTCCGCTGGTGGTGCTCTCGGGCAACGACCTCGAGCACGCCTTGCTCGAGCTCGGCGCGCTCTACGCCGGCGTGCCCTACACGCCCGTCGCACCTGCGTACTCGCTCGCCTCGGGCGACTTCGGCAAGCTGCGCGCGATCTTCGAGCTGATGACGCCCGGGCTGGTGTTCGCCTCGGACCGCGCCGCGTTTCGCAAAGCGATCGACGCGGTCGTGCCGCGCGGCGTCGAGGTGATCTTCGAGCCGAAGGAACGGCCCGTCTCCGCGGCGCTCGACGCGGCGCATGCCATGGTCGGCCCGGACACGATCGCGAAATTTCTCTTCACCTCGGGTTCCACGGGAACGCCGAAGGCGGTGATCAACACCCAGCGCATGTGGTGCTCGAACCAGAAACTGACGGCGACAATATTCGCCTATCTCCAGGACGAGCCGCCGATTCTGGTCGAGTGGGCGCCGTGGCATCACACCGCGGCGGGGAACAAGGGCTTCGGCATGGCGCTCTACAACGGCGGCTCCTACTACATCGACGACGGCAAGCCCCTGCCGGGCGCGATCGAGGCCACGGTGAAAAACCTGCGCGAGATTGCGCCCACCTGGTACTTCAACGTGCCGAGGGGGTTCGAAGTTCTGCTGCCCTACCTCAAGGAAGACGCTGCATTGAGGCAGAATTTTTTCAGCCGGCTGAAGGTGCTGTGGTTCGCGGCGGCGCCGCTGCCCCAGCGCGTGTTCGACGAGTACAACGAGCTCGCCTACCGCACCTGCGGAGAGACCATTCCGTTCCTCACCGGGTTCGGCGCCACCGAGACCGCGCCGCACGCGATGGGCCGCATGTGGCCGACCGATGACGTGAGCAACATGGGCCTGCCGCCGCCGGGCGTGGAGGCGAAGCTCGTACCGATCGAAGGCAAGCTCGAGATGCGCGTGAAGGGGCCGGGGATCACGCCCGGCTACTGGCGCCAGCCCGACCTCACAACCCGCGCTTTCGACGAGGAGGGCTACTACCGCCTCGGAGACTCTTTTGTATTCGCGGATGATCAGAAGCCGGAGCGGGGCCTGCTCTTCCGCGGCCGCATCGCCGAGGACTTCAAGCTGACGAGCGGCACTTTCGTCCACGTCGGACCGCTGCGCGCGCGATTTCTCGAGCACTTTGCCCCGCTCGTGCGCGACGTGGTGATCACCGGCGAAGGGCGCGCAGAGGTCGGGGCCTTGATTTTCCCCGCCGGACCGACCAAGCCAGCGGCGCTTCACGAACGATTGAAGTCCTTCGCTGAGCAAGGCACGGGAAGCTCGAACCGCATCGCCCGCGCCCTGGTGATGGAGGAGCCGCCGTCGCTCGACGCGGGCGAGATGACCGACAAGGGCTCGCTCAACCAGCGCGCGGTGCTCGCTCGGCGCGCCGCGCTGGTGGAAGAGCTCTACCGCGATCCGCCGAGCGCAAGGACAATCCGCGCATGAAGCTGCCCACGCTCGCCGAGATCGAGACCGCGGCGCAGACCGTCTATCGCGCCATGCCACCGACGCCGCAGTATCGCTGGCCGCTCTTGAGCGAGCACGTCGGCACGGAGGTGTGGCTCAAGCACGAGAACCACACTCCCGTAGGGGCATTCAAGCTCCGCGGCGGGCTGATTTACTTCTCTCAATTACAGAAACAAAAGCCCAACGACGTCATTGCAGCGACGCGCGGCAACCACGGTCAGTCGGTGGCCTTCTGCGCGCGCCAGTACGGCATCGGCGCGACGATCGTCGTGCCGCACGGCAACAGCGTGGAGAAGAACGCCGCGATGCGCTCGCTCGGCGCGACGTTGATCGAGCACGGGCATGACTTTCAGGCCGCGCTCGAGCACGCTCAGTCGCTTGCGGGAGACCGCGGGCTCCACATGGTCCCCTCCTTCGATTCCCTGCTCGTCGCCGGGGTTGCGAGCGCCAGCCTGGAGCTGTTCCGCGCGGTGCCCGATCTCGGGACACTCTACGTGCCGATCGGGCTAGGCTCCGGAATCTGCGCCGCAGTGGCGGTGAGGAACGCTCTCGGCCTGTCCACCGAGATCGTCGGCGTGGTATCGGCCCACGCTCCAGCGTATTCAAATTCTTTCAGGCTGAAAAAAGTGCTGGAGGCCGAAGTCACGACCCGCCTCGCCGACGGAATGGCGGTGCGCACTCCGTCCCCGGAAGCGCTCGAGCTCATCCTGAAGCACGTCGAGCGCATCGTGGAAGTGACCGACGACGAGGTCGCGCAGGCGATCGCCATTCTCTTCCAGTGCACGCATAATTGCGCCGAAGGCGCCGGCGCGGCGCCGTTCGCCGCCATCCGCAAGGAGCGCGCAAGGCTCAAGGGCCGCAAGGTCGCCGCGGTGCTCTCCGGCGGAAACATCGACCGCGAGGTCTTCGCCAGCGTGCTTGCCCGCCATGAACCTCGATAACCTCGTTGCCATCGACGTCCACACCCACGCCTGGAAGTCCGCGCTGCAGGTCGACGACGCGCCGAACGAGGCGCAGGCGGCCATGGGGCGCTACTTCCGCTACCAGCCGCAGCACCAGACGGTTCCCGAGATGGCGGAAATGTACCGCCGACTCAAGATGGCCTTCGTGGTGTTCAGCGTGGACGGCGAGAAAAGCTCGAGCCGCAAGATCACCAACGAGGAGATCGCCGAGCTCGCGCACCAGCACGCCGACGTCGCGATCCCGTTCGCAAGCGTCAACCCGCATCGCGGTGCTGACGGGGTGCGCGCCGCGAGGAAGCTAATTGAGGAATACAAGGTCAAGGGCTTCAAGTTCCATCCCTCGGTGCAGGACTTCTTTCCGAACGACCGCATCGCCTATCCGCTCTACGAGGTCATCGCCGAAGCGAAGCTGCCGGCGCTGTTCCATACCGGTCAGACCGGCGTCGGCGCCGGCACGCGCGGCGGCGCGGGCATCCGCTTGAAGTACTCGAACCCGATGCTGCTCGACGACGTGGCGGTCGACTTCCCGGACATGCCGATCGTGCTCGCGCATCCGTCGTTCCCCTGGCAGGAGGAGGCGCTTTCGGTCGCGACCCACAAGCCGCAGGTCTACATCGACCTTTCGGGCTGGTCGCCGAAATACTTTCCGCCGATCCTGGTCCAGTACGCGAACACGCTCCTCAAGGACAAGATCCTGTTCGGCTCGGACTACCCGGTGATGAGCCCGGAGCGGTGGATGGCGGACTTCGACCAGCTCGCCATCAAGCCGGAGGTGCGGCCGCTCATCCTCAAGGAGAACGCGGCGAGGCTCCTCGGGCTGCGCTGATCAGTAGGGCGAGCGCTCGTCGAGGAAGAGCTGCACCTCGCGGAAGAGCTGCATCCGGTTCTTTTCCATCAGCACGCTGTGCGTGCCCTCGCCGATGATCACCAGGCGCTTCGGATCGGCCTTGACCAGCTTCGGAAAGAGCGCCTGCGCCATGTAGGTCGGCGTGTCGGCGTCCCACTCGGCGAGCACCAGCATCGTCGGCACGCGGATGTTGGCGGGGTCGTAGAGCGCCTTGCCGGCCGACCAGTACTCGCGCGTGTCGAGCACCACTCCGTTCGGCGCGCGCACGAAGCGCGGGTTCGCCTTGGCGCCGACCGGGTCGCTCGCGAACGTGGCGCGCACCCATTCGTCGGCCCACGCATCGGGCATCGGCTTCTTGCCTTCCGGAATGCCGGCGGCCTTGCGCTTGAGCGCAGCCTCGACCGTGACCTGGCGGTAGGCGCCGAGCGCTCCGCCCGAGTCGGTGAGCGACTTCGTCTCGCGCAGCCACACGGGCGCGTACAGCACCAGGCGGTTGACCTTGGCGTTGTTCTGCGAAGTGTAGAGGGCGGTGATCGCCGTGCCCCAGGACCAGCCCAGGACGTTGAGCTTCGCCACGCCGCGGCGCTTGAGGATGAAGTCGACCGCCGCGCCGTAGTCGCGCGCCGCGGTGTCGGTGCGCACGATCGGCGCGTTGCGCTCGGCCGGCTGGTCCATCTCCGGAGGGCGCGTCGATTTGCCGTAGCCGCGCAGGTCGACGAGATAGACGTCGTAGCCGCGGCTCGCGATGTAGTCCATCCAGGAGAGGCCGTCGAGCTGCAGGTCGAACGAGGTCGACGCCGGATAGGTCGCGCCGTGCACGAAGAGCACGATGTTGTCGGCGCTGAACCGGCTCGCGCCGCGCGGGTGCTTGTTGCGCACGTAGAGCTGCAGGCCCGGGTCCGCCGCGGGAATCATGAACTCCTCGGTAACGAGCTGGCTGGCGGGCTGCGCGGCGGCTGGTTGAATGGACATGGAGGAAAGGAAGAGGAACGCGGCGATCGCGGCGGTTTTCATCGGGCTACCCCTTTAGAATCGGCGCAAGTATGAGACCAATCCCGACTGCCGTCAGCCTGCCATTCCGTCTCCTTGTTTTGGTGACACTGGGATGCTGCGCCGCATTAGCGGAAGCACAGTCCTATCCTGTGCGGCCGGTACGCATGGTGGTGCCGTTCTCGCCCGGGGGTCCGAACGACATCATCGCGCGCCTGATCGGGATCCGGCTCGGCGAGGCGCTCGGCCAGCAGGTGGTCATCGACAACCGGCCCGGCGGCGGCGGCAACATCGGCACCGACGCGGTGGCGAAGGCGCCGCCCGACGGCTACACGCTGCTCTCCGCCGGCCCTGGCAGCCTGATCATGAATCCGGTGCTGATGAAGGTGCCTTACGATACGCAGCGCGATTTCGCCCCGGTCAGCCTGATGGCGCACGCGCCCAACGTCCTGGTGGTGCATCCGTCGGTGCCGGCAAAGTCGGTGAAGGAGCTGATTGAGCTGGCGCGCGCCCAGCCGGGGCGGCTCAACTACGCCTCGAGCGGTCCGGGGAGCAGCGCCCACGTCGCGGTCGCCCTGTTCGCGTCGATGGCGCAGATCGATATCACGCACGTGCCTTACCGAGGAACAGGTCCCGGCGTGAACGACCTCGTGGCAGGGCAGGTTCAGCTCGCGATCGTCGGCATCCCGCCGGTGCTGCCGCACATCAAGCAGGGGAGGCTGCGCGCGCTCGGCGTGACCGGCAAGACGCGCTCGGCCGAGCTGCCCGACGTTCCGACGGTGGACGAGGCCGGCGTGCCGGGCTACGTGGTGAACCTTTGGTACGGCCTGCTCGCGCCCGCCGGCACTCCCGCGCCCATCCTCAATCGGCTCGCCGCCGAAGTGACCCGGATCGTGTACGCGCCCGAGATGCGCGAAAAGCTCGCTGCGGCCGGGGCCGAGCCCGGCGGCGGTACGCCTGCGGACTACGCCGCGGTGATCCGCGCCGACACGGTGCTCTGGACCCGCGTCATCCGGGAGGCCGGAATCAAGGGCGAGTGATGCCGATTCGCCAGGAGATCGACGAAGGGCGGGTGCCAGTGAAGGTCTACACCGGCGAAATCGAAGCCGCGGCGCGCGCCCAGCTCGTCAACGTCTCGAAGCTTCCGATCGTGCACCATCACGTGGCGGCGATGCCCGACGTGCATCTGGGCATCGGCGCGACCGTCGGCTCGGTGATTCCCACGCTGCGCGCGATCATCCCGGCGGCGGTCGGCGTCGACATCGGCTGCGGCATGATGGCGACGCGACTTTCGCTTTCAACGAATGAAATCGATGAGGGCGCACTGCGGAAAGTCTTCAATCAGATCAGCCGCGACGTGCCGGTGGGGTTCGGGCAGCACAACGACCGCGATGTCCGCGACCACGCAGCGAAGCGCTTCAAGAAACAGCTTACTTTGATATTGGAAAAGCATCCGGGAATCCAAAAGCGGAAGGGCAAGAACACGAGCTGGGCGCACCAGCTCGGCACGCTCGGCGGCGGCAATCACTTCATCGAGGTCTGCCTGGACGAAGCCGGCCGCGCGTGGGTGATGCTGCACTCGGGGAGCCGCGGCATCGGCAACGCCATCGGCACGTATTTCATCGAGCTCGCCAGGAGGGACGCCGAGAGGAATCAGCTTCGGCTGCCTGACCGCGATCTCGCCTATTTTCCGGAGGGCGCGCGGCATTTCGACGACTATGTCGAGGCGGTGGGCTGGGCGCAGGACTACGCCCGCGCGAACCGGGAGGAGATGATGGACCTCGTGCTCGAGGCGATGCATCGGCACCTGCCCGCGTTCGAGGTCACGGGCACGGCCGTGAACTGCCATCACAACTATGTCGAGCGCGAGCGCCATTACGGCGAAGACGTCTGGCTCACGCGCAAGGGGGCGATCCGGGCCCGCGCCGGCGACCTCGGCATCATTCCCGGCAGCATGGGCGCGCGCAGCTACATCGTGCGCGGCAAGGGCTCGCAGGAGAGCTTCCACTCGTGCGCCCACGGCGCCGGCCGCCGAATGAGCCGCAACATGGCCCAAAAGAGTTTCAAGGTCGAAGATTTGGTGCATCAGACCCAAGGCGTCGTCTGCCGCAAGGACAAAGGCGTCCTCGACGAGATCCCGGGGGCCTACAAGAACATCGACGAGGTGATGGCGAACCAGTCAGACCTGGTCGAGGTGGTGCACACGCTCAAGCAGGTCCTGTGCGTGAAGGGGTAACGGACAAGCTCGGCGGAGTAGGGCGGCTCACGCTCGTCCTGGGCGCGATCATGGCGCTCGGCCCGCTCGCGCTCGACATGTACCTGCCGGCGCTGCCGATGCTCGAGGCGGAGTTCGCGGCCACGCCGGCGCGCGTCCAGCAAACCGTCTCGGCGTATCTCCTCGGCATGGCGATCGGCCAGCTCGCGATGGGGCCGCTCAGCGACCGCTTCGGCCGCAAGCCGCCGCTCCTCGTCGGGCTCTCGATCTTCGCGGCCGCGTCGGTGGGTTGCGCGCTCGCGCAGCACATCGACGCCTTCGTGCTGCTGCGCTTCGCGCAGGCGCTCGGCGGCTCCTCGATCATGGTGATCGTGCGCGCGGTGATCCGGGACCGCTTCGACGCCATCCAGTCGGCGCAGGTGCTCTCGCTCATGATGCTGGTGATGGGCGCGGCGCCGATCCTCGCGCCGCTCGGCGGCGGCTGGCTGCTGGTGGCGGCGTCGTGGCACTGGATCTTCTGGCTGCTCGCGGCCTACGCGCTGGTCTGCATCGCCAACGCGCTCCTGTTCCTCGACGAATCGCACCCGGCGCACGCGCGCAGTGTGTCCATCGGCGGCGCGCTCGCCGGCATGCTGCCGCTCGCGCGCAACCGCCTGTTCGTGGGGCCGGCGCTCGTGTTCATGTTCTCGTTCGGCGCGTTCTTCTCCTACCTCGCCGCCGCGCCGTTCGTGTTCATCCAGTACTTCGGCATCCCGGCCGAGCGCTTCGGCATCTACTTCGGCGTGAATGCCTTCGGCTTCATCATGGTGTCGCAGGTGAACCGCAGGCTGGTGCACGGGCGCGGGCCGCGCAAGGTGCTCGGTTGGGGCGTGGGCATCCTGGCGCTGGCGGCCGCCGCGCTCCTCGGCAGCGCGCTCACCGGCCTGGGCGGCTTCGCTGCGGTGTTCGCCGCGCTCTTCTTCGTCGTGGCGAGCCTCGGCCTCATCGCCTCCAACGTCTCGGCGGTGGCGATGGCGCCTTTCGGCGACCGCGCCGGCGGCGCGGCCTCGCTCCTCGGCTTCAGTCAGGCGCTCACCGGGGTCTTGGCGAGCGCAGCGGTGGGCTGGATCTACGCCGAAGGCGCGATTCCGATGGCGAGCGTGGTCGCGGTGTGCGCCGCGGTGTCCTTCGTGTCCTACCGCGCGCTCGTCAGAAGCGATAGAACTCGGCCGGCGTCTGCACCATGATCCTGCGCCGCGTCGCCTCGTCGGCCACCCAGTCGCCGAAGGCGTCGACGAGATCGCCGTCGTTCGGGTTGACGAGATACTTGTTCGGGTGCGGCCAGTCCGTGCCCCAGAGGATGCGCTCGGGCGCGGCCTCGATCAGCGCGCGCGCCATCGGCTTCACGTCGTCGTAGGGCGGAAGGTCGGTCGCGCTCACGCGGTTGGCGCCCGAGATCTTGATCCACGTGTTGCCGCGCCGCGCGAGCTCGAGCAGCGCCTTGAACCCCGGCGCCTGGATTCCCGCCGTGGCCGGCTGGTAGGCGAAGTGCGCGATCGACATCGGCACGGCGAGGGCAGTGAAGACCGGCATCAGCTCGAGGATGTCGTTGCCGGGGAACAGGAACTCGACGTGCCAGCCGAAGGGCCGGATGCGCGCCGCGAGCTCGGGAACGTCGGCGAGCCGGATCGGCATGCCGCCCTTGTTGTCGGTATTGAGCCGTACCCCGCGCACCCCCGCGGCGTCGAGCGCGGCGAGCTCGTCGTCGCTCACGTTCATGTCGAGCGCGACCACGCAGCGCGCCCGGTCCGGCGTCGCGCGGTTGAGCGCCGCCATGGCGTCGAGGATGGCCGAATTGTCGGTGCCGTACACCGAAGGCTGGGTGAACACCACGCGCTCGACGCCGAGCATGGCATGCAGGTGCTGGAGCTCCGCGAGGGTCGAGTAAGGCGGGGTGTAGCCCCGCGCCGGCGAGAGCCGGTACCCGGGCGCGAAGACGTGAACGTGCGTGTCCACCGATCCCTTCGGTAACGCCACCCGCGGCCGGCGCGGATAACGATCCGGCGGCAGGCATTCCCTGATCTCGCTCATGCCGATTTCCCTCCTCCCCGTCCGGCCGGCAGTGTAGCTGCGGCGGTGAATGGATGCGAGGGTGATCTGGTCGCGCTGCGGCGCCGTATAGAGCCCAATCATGCCGGAGAAGACGATGAAGCTATCCTGTACCTTGCTCTCAGCCGTGGTATGGACCGTCGGCACCGCTGGCGCCTTTGCCCAGGTCATTCCTGCAAACTTGCAGGCGCGAAGCGCGGGGCCGACGATTTTTCTCAGCGGGCCGCGCGGAGAGCGATCCACGCTGGCGTATTCGCCGAATCACGGCTGGCGCTTGCGCACCGGCTGGCAGGCCGAGGACCGCTCGACTCCCGCTGGCTCACCCGAGCAGCCGTTGACCGTATACCTGGACGGACCGACCGGCTACGCGTTTATCTATCTGGCCGCTGAAGGCTGGAAATTCGTTGGCCGCATCCACGATCCGAGCGACTAGGATTGGTGCGAAACTTGCGCAAGTGGAGCCCGGTCAAACGACCCAGGAGAAAGCCATGATCCTCACCCGCCGTCGCGTGCTCGGCGCTGCGCTGCTGATTCCCCTCGAAGGCCTCGCCCAGACTTGCGGCGTGGTCACGCCGAACCAGACCGAGGGCCCGTTCTTCACGCCGAATTCCCCGCTTCGCACCTCGCTCTTGGAGGCCGCCAGCAAGGCGCAGCGTTTCGCCGTGAGCGGCCGGGTGCTTTCACCGCAATGCCAGCCGCTCGCCGGCGCGCTGGTCGACGTGTGGCACGCGGACGAGGACGGCGAGTACGACAACCGCGGCTACCGCTACCGCGGGCACCAGTTCACCGACAGCGAGGGGCGCTACCGCTTCGAGAGCATCGTGCCGGCCCTATATCCCGGACGTGCACGCCACTACCACCTCAAAATCCAGCCGAAGGGCGGCCGGATCCTGACTACGCAGCTCTACTTTCCGGGCGATCCCGGCAACAGCCGCGACGGTCTCTACCGCCGCGACCTGGAGCTCAAGACCTCCAGATCGGGCGAAGGCGCGTTCGACTTCGTCGTCGCGGCCTAGCGCCGTCCGTCGGGAAGATCGGGCCCAGACCCCGATTTCCGCGCCGTCGCTGATGTGAAGCTGTCGATTGTCGTTCCGGCGTTCAACGAAGAACGCCTCATCGCCGAGACGTTGCAACGCCTCCGGGCCGCAATGGAGGTGTTCCGGCAGCGCGGCTGGTCGGGCGAGCTCATCGTCTGCGACAACAACTCGACCGACCGCACGGCGGAGCTGGCGCGTGCGGCGGAGGCGACGGTGGTCTTCGAGCCGGTAAACCAGATAGCGCGCGCGCGAAACGCCGGCGCGCGGGCGGCCTCGGGCGAATGGCTGCTCTTCGTCGATGCGGACTCGTCTCCGAGCAAGGAGCTTTTCCAGGACGTCCTCGCCGCGATCGAGTCGGGCCGATACGTGGGCGGTGGCTGTACGGTCGCGATACCAGGCCCTTCGCCGGCGGCGCGCGCCTGGCTCGGCATCTGGAACGCGCTCAGCCGTACGGCGCAGTGGGCTGCGGGCGCCTTTCTTTTCTGCGAAACGGCCGCGTTTCGCGCGTCAGGCGGCTTTAGCGAAGAGCTCTTCGCGTCGGAGGAGATCGACCTGTCGCGCCGGCTCAAGCGTCGGGGTCGCTTCATCATTCTCCATCGCCATCCGCTCGTGACGAGCGGGCGCAAGTTGCAGCTCTACAGCAGGCGCGAGCACTTCGCCTTCATCTGGAAGATGCTGACGGCGGGTCGCCGCACGTTACGCAGTCGCGAAGCCTGCTCGATCTGGTACGACGGCAGACGCTGAGGAACTCGGGCTCTGACCCTGATTTCAATCCGCCGCAGGCGCGACCACGACCCCTTTGACGCCGTGCTTCTCCACGAGCCGCGCGACCAGGCCCGAGCGCTTCGTGTCCTCGACGAATGCGCGCAGGTACTTCGCCGCCCCGGCGCTTTTCTTCGGCACGCCGATCGACTGCTGGACGGCGGTGAAATGGCCCTCGAGCACCTTCGAGCCGGGCTGCTTCTGCGCCTCGGCGAGGAGCCCCGGCTTCAGGCCCGCGAGCGCGTCGAGCTTCTGGTCGTTGAAGAGCTTCACCGAGGCCGGAATGCCCTCGGCGCGCACGAGCTGCGCGCTCTTCAGCGTGCGCGAGAGATAGAGGTCGTAGGCGCTGCGCCCGCTCACGGCGATGCGCACGCCCGGCCGATCGACGTCGGCGAGCGAGCGCAGCGGCGAGCCCGCCGGGACGAGGTAGGTGGCCGGGAGCTCGAGGTAGGCGCTGCTGAACTCGATCACGTTGGCGCGCTCGGGCTCGTTGGCGATGAAGCCGGCGTCGACCGCGGCATCGCGGATCGCGTCGGCGGTCTTGCCGGCGCTGTCGAAGCTCACGTATTCCACCGGCACGCCCAGGCGCTTGGCGAGCTCGGCGGCGAGGTCCGGCGCGATGCCCTTCGGCGCGCCGTGCGGCGAGCCCGGGTTCACGAGCAGGAAATTGCTGTGGTTGATGCCGACCCGGAGCTTGCCGCTCGGGGCAAGCTCGGCGCGGGCCGCGGGCGTGGCGGGCTGGCTCATGGCGCAGGTAGTCGATAGAAGGAAGAGAGCCGTGCATGCTAGCGCGCTGCGCGTCACCTATGTATCCATCCCTTTCGAAACAGCGATGTGTGGAAGCAGGAGCCCACCAAGGCAGCTCCGCCTCCGATAGGATATCGCGGCGACTCTGGGAGGAGGCCGCCATGCCGCACTCGACGTGGGAAGCAGTTCGCAGATTTCCGAGGTTCTTAGGGCTGGTCGGCGCCTTGCTCGCCGCGGGTGCGGGGACGTGCCAGGCGCAGACAGGCTACCCGTCGCGGCCGGTCCAGGTGATCGTGGGCTTTCCGGCGGGCGGCAGCGTCGACGTGATGGCGCGAAATCTCGTCGCCGCGGTCTCGGCACAGCTCGGGCAGCCGTTCGTGGTCGTCAATCGCGACGGCATGTCCGGGACGATCGGGTTCGGCGCGGTCGCGGCTGCGCGGCCGGACGGATACACGCTCGGCGGCGGCCCGACGACGCCGATCTCGGTGGCGCCGCACCTGCTCGCAGACGTCAAGTACCGCGTCGATTCGTTCGAGTATGTCTGCCAGTCGTTCGAGAACGTCTTTACCATCGCGGTGCCGCTCGACTCGGCCTTCCACTCGATGGCCGATCTCGTCGCGGCGGCGCGCACGAGCCCTGGCAAGCTCGCGTACGGGCACTCGGGCGTCGGCACGGTGCCGCATCTTTCGGTGGCGAACTTCCTCCATCGCACCGGCATCGACATTTCGGCGGTTCCCTATCGCGGTGAGGCCGCGATGCTGCCCGACTTGGTCGCCGGTCGGGTGCAGCTCGGCGCGCCCTCGGTGGCGCTCGCGGTGGGGCAGAAAGTGCGCGTGCTCGCGGTGTTTGCCGACAGCCGCCATCCCGCGTTCCCCGAGGCGCCGACGTTCACGGAGCTCGGCATGCCTTCGATGCCGCCCGGACTGAACGGCCTGGTCGCGCCGAAAGGCACGCCGCGGGAGGTGCTCGCGGTCCTCGAGCGCGCGTGTGAGCGCGCCGTACAGAGCGAGGCGTTCCGCGCCGCCGCGCAGAAGCTCAGCCAGCGCGTCGCTTATCTGAGCGGCGCGCAATTCGCCGCACGCGCCCAGGAGGACTATCGCTACAAGGGCGAGCTGATCAAGGCGCTGAAAATCCGGATCGACTAGGCCGGGCGCTGGTGGCGAGGCTGGTAGACACCGAGCTTCCCGCCGCCGGGCAGCGTCACCTCGGTCAACAGCACGTCGCGCAAGAACGCCCGGTCCGCTTCGGCGTTCGAGCTGTAGATGATGGCGTGAGCGCCGGTCAGCATTCGAGCTCCTCGTAGGCGTCGGGGGTGAAGCGAGGCGTGCAGACGGCCAGGAAGACGAGGTCGCCGGCGCCTGTATTCGTGATGCGCTGGCGGCAGGCCGGAGGGATGAGCACGACATCGCCGGGCGCGACAGCTCTCGGCGCCGCATCGCCGACATAGGCGCGGCCGGCGCCTTCCAGGATCACGTAGCGCTCGGTGGTTTCCGCGAGGCGGTGCCACCGCGTCGTCACGCCGGGCGGCACGCGGGCGCGCGCGATCGACGCGTCGGGATCTTCCGGCGTGTTGGACCACTCGGTGACGAAGCAGCCCTCCGACAGGTAGATCTCCTCCCGGTTCATGGCAGCAGCGCCATGAGCCAGCTGTCGACGAATTCGCCCTCCACGCACATGTGCCGCTTGCACAGCCCTTCGGTCACGAAGCCGAAGCTCTCGTAGAGGCGCCTGGCAGGGTCGTTGTCGGCGCGCACCGTGAGCTCGATGCGGCGCAGGCCGCCCGCCTTGGCTGACGCGAGCGTCGCCTGCAGCAGGGCGCGTCCGATGCCTTTGCGACGATACTCGCGGATTACGCCCATGCCGAGAATGCCGCTGTGCCGCTGCGTGGGGCGCGGCCTCACGGCGACGTCGCACCAGCCCACTACCTTGCCGTCGGCGAGCGCGACGAAGTGGGGCGCGTGCTGTGCGATGTTGTCCCGCACGTATTTTCTCGTGTCGGCTTCGGGCGGCGACTCGAGGAGCGCGAGATACTTGCGCTCGCGCGCCACGCTGTCGACCACCGCGCGAAAGCCCTCGATGTGCCGCTCAGCGATTGGAACGATGAGAGCGTCCGTAGGTCTTCTCCCAGTTCTTTCCGTCCTTTTGCACGATGGTCATGTCCTCGACCGTACCTTCATCGAGGCAGCGTGCGTTCACGCTGAAGCCGTCGGGATGCGAGCGCGGGACGTAGAACGATTTCACGCCGCACACCGAGCAGAACAGGTGCTTCGCGGTGCCGGTGTTGAACTGGTATGTGGTGAGCACCTCGGCGCCCGAGACGAGCTTGAATCGCTCCTTCGGCACGATGAGGTGGAGGTAGCCCGATCTCGCGCACATCGAGCAGTTGCACTCGGTGACCTGGACGCGCGCGGGGGCGAGCGCCTCGAAACGCACGCGGCCGCAGTGGCAGCCTCCCCGATGCGTGACCATCGGGCAACGTTAACCCAAAATCCGCCGGCTAGGCGGCGCGGGCTCGCGCGCGCAGGAGCGGCTCGATCTCGCCGGCCGGGCCGGGCGAGGCAAAGAGGTCGCCCTGGAATACGCGGCAGCCGGCCTCGGCCAGGAAGTCGCGCTGGGCGTGAGTCTCGACGCCTTTGGCCACGACGTCGAAGTTGAGCCCGCGGGCGAGGGTGATCAGCGCCTTGGCGAGACCGGCGCGCTCGGCGTCGACCGGCAGCCCGGCGACGAGCTTGCGGTCGATGCACACCGCGCTCGCGCGCACGTGCTGCAGCATGGGAAGCGACGCATAGCCGGTGCCGAAGTCGTCGACCCCGAGGCGCGCGCCGGTCGCGGCCACCCCGGCGAAATTCTCCTCGAGCTGCTCGGGCATCTGGCGCAGCAGCGTCTCCGGGACCTCGATCAGCAGCGACTCGGGCGGCAGCGCGCTCGCCTCGAGCGCGGCGCGCACCTCCGTGGCGAGCGAGGCGTGGCGCAGCTGGCGCGCGGTGATGTTCACCACCACGGTGAGCGGCTTGATGCCGGCATCCAGCCAGCGCCGGCCCTGCATGCAGGCCTCGCGCAGCACCCAGGCGCCGATCGGCACCAGGAGCCCGGTGTCGTCGGCGAGCGGCAGGAACGCTTCCGGCGCGAGCACGCCGTAGCGGGGATGGCGCCAGCGCAGCAGCGCTTCCGCGCCGACCACCTGGCGCGTGGCGATGTCGATGCGCGGCTGGTACACGAGGAAGAGCTCGCTGCGCCCGATGCCGACCTTCAGCTCGTCGGCGAGCGCGGCGGCGGCCGCCGCGTCCTGGTTCAGCACCACCGAGAAGAACTGGTAGCCGTTACGGCCCGCCTCCTTGGCGCGGTACATCGCGACGTCGGCGAGGCGCAGCAGCGTCGCGACGTCGTGGCCGTCCTGCGGCACGCAGGCGATGCCGACGCTCGCGCCCGACGAGACGGAGTGCTCGCCGATGCGGTAGGCCTTGGAGAGCTCGTAGACCAGCTTCTGCGCCACGGCGGCCGCCTCGCGCGGCTCGGCGATCTCCTGCAGCAGCACGCAGAACTCGTCGCCGCCGATGCGGGCGATGAAGTCGTCTCCGCGCACGCAGGCGCGCAGGCGCGAGGCGATCACCTTCAGCAGGCCGTCGCCCACGTCGTGGCCCAGGCCGTCGTTCACCTGCTTGAAGTTGTCGAGGTCGATGAACAGCACCGCGGCGGTCTTGTCGTGGCGCCGGGCGTGCGCCACGGCCTCGCGCGCGCGCTCCTGGAACATGGCGCGGTTCGGCAGCCCGGTCAGGGTGTCGTGGTGCGCCAGGAACTCGAGGCGCCGCGCGTCGTGCTGCAGCTGGATCGCGGCGAAGCGCAGGTCCTCCTGCGCGCGCTTGAGCGCGGTGACGTCGTTGCCGAGCATGTAGAAGCCGAGCACCGCGCCGTCCGGCGCGAGGTGCGGCACGCACGCCACCTGCAGCGTGCGCTGGCGTGAGCCGGAGGCCGGATTCTCGCCCATGCTGAACTCGAATTCGACCTCCTCGCCGGAGAGCACGCGCTCGATGTGCGGCTTCATGCGCGCTTGGATCTCCTCGCCGAATACCTCGGCGACGGTGCGCCCGTGCATGCGCTCCTGCGGGATGCCGAACCAGTCGTCGTAGGTGCGGTTGCTGAAGCGGAAGCGGCTCTCGCGGTCGAGGTACGAGATGAGCGCGGGCACGCTGTTCGCGACCAGGCGCAGCCGCTCCTCGCTCTCGCGCAGCGCCCGCTCGACCCTCGCCGTGCGCAGCATCGAGCGGCGCGTGATCAGCACCGCGATGCAGAGCAGCAGCGCCGAGCCGGCGACCAGCGCGTCGAGCAGCACCCCCGGCGGCCAGGGCATTCCCGCCAGAATGCCCCGCATCCCGAGCGCGATCTCTGCGCCCGAGGCGGCGATGAGCACCAGCGCGCCGAGGATGACGAGCAGGGGTGCGAGCGGAAGGAGTCGGCGAAGCATCGTCGGATCAGGAGCCTCCAAGAGTATCTTGAGCGTGCGTGTTTGGCGCCGCAACGGAAATATTCCACGTAGCCCGGTCTGCGCTGTCGCCGAAGCGCACGAGCGATGTAGAGGATTCGCTACGAGGATTTCGCTACGACTTTGCCATCCGTCCAACACCGGCTGCGCGACGAGCTGTCGCCGCGCGTTGACGGGGGGTGTCGCTGGCAGTCCTATAATTAGCCCATGACCTACGTCGTGACCGAAGACTGCATCAAGTGCAAGCACATGGACTGCGTGGAAGTGTGTCCGGTGGACTGCTTCTACGAAGGCGACAACATGCTGGTGATCCACCCCGACGAGTGCATCGACTGCGGGGTGTGCGAGCCCGAATGCCCGCCGGCGGCGATCCTGCCGGACTCCGACGGCAAGGCGGAGAAGTGGCTGAAGCTGAACGCCGACTTTTCGGGCAAGTGGCCCAACATCACCCGCAAGGGCACCCCGCCGCCCGACGCGGACGCCTGGAAAGGCGTTCCCGACAAGTTCGAGAAGTATTTTTCGCCGGAGCCGGGCAAGGGCGAGTAACGGCTCCGTATCGAAAGTGTGTCCAAGTGTTGCTGGGTCGACGCTTCGGGCGCGGGCAGGAATATGATCCACGCTCATGCGGGCTTGCCTTCTAGTCCTTCCGACCGCCGCGCTGCTTCTCGCCGCCTGTGCCTCCTTCGACGGCTACAACCTGACGCCGGGACAGTCGAGCGTCGAAGAGGTCGAGAAGACCATGGGCGCGCCGGCCGAGAAGCGCGCAGGACCCGGCGGCGAAACCTGGCTCTACTACCCGCGCCAGCCCTATGGCCGCAAGGTCTTCGTGGCGCGCATCGCGCCCGACGGCCGACTGATCGCGCTCGAGCAGCGCCTGAACGACGAGAACGTGGCCAGGATCGTCCCGAACGCCACCCGCGCCGAGCAGGTGCGCGACCTCTTCGGCCCGCCCTATCAGGTGCAGCGCTTCGACAAGATGGAGCGCGATGTGTGGAGCTGGCACATGCGCCGCTACGGCGATCCCGGCATTCCGGTCGCGCTCTCCGTCCAGATGTCCATGGACGGGGTGGTGCGCGAGGTGTATATCATCGATGAGTCCGACCGCAGGGGTATCGGCGGAGTCGGCGTGGGAGTGGGAATTGGCTTCTAGAACCTTCGTGGTCACGCTCGTGTCGGCTGCCGCGCTTGTCACCATGGTGACTGCGGCCGGCTGCGCGAGCTTCGACGGGCGCGGCCTGGTCGCGGGTCAGTCGAGCGCGACGGACGTCGAGCGCGTGATGGGCGCGCCGGCCGAGAAGCGCCAGGTCGGAGGCGAAACCTGGTATTTCTATCCGCGCCAGCCCTACGGCCGCGTGATGTACGTCGCGCGCGTCGCTCCCGACGGAAGGCTGGTGGCCCTGGAGCAGCGGCTCAACGACGCCACCGTCGCGAAGATCATCCCCAACACCACTCGCGCGCAGGAGGTGCGGGATCTGCTTGGGCCGCCCTACACGGCGGTCGAGTTCCCGCGGCTCGAGCGCGATACCTGGACCTGGTGGATGCGCCGCTACGGCGACCCCGGCATTCCAGTCGAGCTCGTGGTGCAGATGTCGCCCGACGGCGTGGTGCGCGAGGTGTACATCCTGCAGCAGGGCCGCGGCAACCAGAAGAGCGGCTAGCCATGAGCCGGCCGCTCTTACCCGTCCTGATCGCGATCCTCGTCAGCGCGGCCGGCTGCGCCACGTCCGGGAGCCTGCAGCCGGCGCAATCGACGCGCGCCGAGGTCGAGTCCGCCTTCGGGCAGCCCGCGGAAGTGCGCACCCTCGGCAACGGCGAGACCTGGCTCTACTACCCGAAGCAGCCTTTCGGCCGAAAGGTGCAGGTTGCGCGCGTCGCACCCGACGGCAAGCTGATCGCGGTGGAGCAGCGCCTGAGCGAGGAGTACATCGCGAAGCTGATCCCGAACCAGAGCAGCCAGGCGGACGTGCTCGCGCTCTTCGGCCGGCCCTACGAGCGGCTCAACGTTCCGCGCATGGAGCGCGACATGTGGACCTGGTACATGCGCCAGTACGGCACGCTGCCAGCGACCCTGAACGTGCAGATGTCGCCCGACGGCGTGGTGCGCGAGATCTACGTCCTCGACGACAACAACAAGAACGAATCGAAGAAGAAATAGTCAGGCGAGCTTGCGCAGCTCGGTCTTCAGCACCTTCCCGTAGTTGTTCTTCGGCAGCGAGTCGACGAAGCGGTAGTCGCGCGGGCGCTTGAAGCGCGCGATATTGTCGAGGCACAGCGCGTCCAGGTCGGCCTTCTCCACCGCAGCGCGCGCGACGATGAAGGCCACCACCTCCTCGCCCCATTCCGGGTGGCTGCGCCCCACCACCGAGCATTCCGCCACCGCCGGGTGGCGCAGCAGCACTTCCTCGATCTCGCGCGGATAGATGTTGGAGCCGCCCGAGATGATCATGTCCTTCGAGCGGTCGCGGATGGTGAGGAAGCCCTCGGCGTCGAGGCTGCCGAGGTCGCCGGTGTGCAGCCACCCGCCGCGCAGCGTCCTCGCGGTCGCCTCGGGGTTTTCCCAGTAGCCCGCCATCACGCAATCGGAGCGCGTGACGATCTCTCCGACCTCGCCGGCGGGAAGCTCGCGATCGTCCTCGTCGAAGATCTTCACTTCCACCCCGGTGCGGGCAATACCACAGGTGGAGAGCTTTTCGACAGATTTCCGGTTGTGCAACGTTTGAGAAAGTCCGGTGATCGTCATCGGCGCCTCGCCCTGGCCGAAGAGCTGGTACAGGCGCGGCCCGAAGAGGTCGATGGCGCGCAGGCAGTCGGCGACGTACATGGGCGCGCCGCCGTAGGTGATCGTCTTCAGGCTGCGCGGCGGGCGCGCCGCGGGACTCGCGAGCAGGCGCACGATCATGGTCGGCGCGGCGAAGAACGAGGCGTTCGGCCAGCGCTCGAGCAGCTCGAAGATCTCGGTTGGGTCGAACTGGCCGCTCTCGGGAATCACGTTCACCGCGCCGGCGGCGAAGTGAGGCAGGCCGTAGAGGCCCGAGCCGTGCGAGAGCGGCGCGGGGTGCAGGGCGGCGTCGGCCGGGGCGAGGCGGTCGATGTCGGCGAAATAGGCCTGGGTCTGGAACAGCATGTTGCGGTGGGTGAGCACCGCCCCCTTCGGAACACCGGTGGTGCCGCTGGTGTAGAAAAGCCAGGCCGGGTCGTCCGGCCTGACCTCTGCCGGAACCGCCTCGTCCGCCAACAGGTCCTCGCCCATTGCAATCGCGCGCGGTATCGCCGCGGCGAGATCCCGGCTCACGAAGCACAGCTTCGCGCCCGAGTTCTCGAGGATGTAGCCGAACTCCTTCGCGTGCAGCTTGGCGTTCATCGGCACCGCGGTCATGCCGGCGTGCCAGCAGGCGAACAGCACCTCGTAGAACTCCGGGCAGTTCTTCATCGCCAGCGCGACGCGATCTCCCGCTTTCAGCCCGAGTTTGCTTTTCAATCCTGTGGACAGGCGAGAAACGCGCACTGCCATCTCCCGATACGAGCGCACCGGCGCGGAGCCGACCGCGAGCGCGGGGCGCTCAGGCAGCCAGCGGGCGCTGCGCAGGAGAAGCTGTGCCAGATTCATGCAGACCGAAGAGGCGGCAGGCGTTGCGCGTCGTGTCGGCGGCGAGCTCCCCGACCGGACGGCCGAGCGCGCGCGCCACGGCGTGCGCGACGTGCGGCAGGAAGGCGGGCTCGTTCCGGCGCGCCTTGGGCTGCGGCCGGAGATCGCGCGGCGTGAGATAGGGGGCGTCGGTTTCGAGAACCAGCCGCTCGCGGGGAATCTCCCTGACGAGGTCGAGCAGGTGGCGCCCGCGGCGCTCGTCGCAGATCCAGCCGGTGATGCCGACGTAGAGGTCGAGCTCCAGGTAGGCGCGCAATTCGTCGCGCTCGCCGGTGAAGCAGTGCGCCACCGCCTGCCTCACGGCGTGGTGCTTCAGGATCTCGTAGAACCGCGGGTGCGCGTCGCGCGAGTGCAGGAAAAGCGGCTTGTTCAAGGACAAGCCGAGCTCGAGCTGCGCGACGAACCACCTTTCCTGGTCGGGGTGAGGAGAGTAGTTGCGGTTGTAGTCCAGGCCGCACTCGCCGATCGCGACGACGCGGGGGTGGGCGGCGAGGCTGCGCAGCGCGGGAATGGTCTGCGGGCCGCAGTCGCGGGCATGGTGCGGGTGCACGCCGGCGGTCGCGTGGAGGCCGAACTCCTCGGCGATGCGGATCGCGGCCATGGATTCGTCCACCGTGGTGCCGGTGACCACCATGCGCGTCACGCCCGCCTGCCGCGCCCGCTCGACGGTCTGCGGCAGATCCTGCGCGAAAGCCGAATGCGAGAGATTGGCGCCGATGTCGAAAAACGGCATCTCTTCCCTCGGCTTTTCCCTCATACCGAGGATTCGCTCCCCGGCGGCAGGCCGAGTCCCATGCGGATCTTCAGGCCCTTGATCGTCTCCTTGACCGTGCCGGCAAGCGGCAGGCTCACGCGTGCGAGGTCCGCCTCGTGCAGCACGATGCTCATGTCCTTTTCCGCCCACGGCATGCCGGAGCGCTCCGCGCCATGGTCCATCGCCCAGTTCTGCGCGCTGCCATGGTGAAGCGCGGCCTGCAGGCGCGCGCGGTCGACGCCGAGCGCCTCGCCCAGGGCGAGGCCTTCGTCGTTCGCCACGATGCACGACCAGAGGATCAGGTTGTTCACCATCTTGCCGACCTGCCCCGCGCCGGCCGCGCCGAGGTGGAAGATGTCCGAGGCAAAGGCGCCGAACGCAGGCCGGCAGGCCTCGAACGCCGCTTCGTCGCCGGCGCCGTAGATGAGGAGCTTGCCGGCGAGCGCGGCGGCTTCGCCGCGCGCGAGCGGGATGTCGAGCAGCACGACGCCGAGGCTGCGCAGGCGCTCGGCGAGGCGCCGCGCGTAGCGGGGCGCGACCGTCGAGCCAAGCGCGACGATGAGCCCGGGGCGGGCCGCCTGAGCGATGCCGTCGGCGCCGAACAGCGCGGCTTCGACCTCGTGATCGAAGCCGACCACGATGATCGCGAGCTCGCTCGCGCGCGCCACTTCGCGCGGCGAGCCGAGCACCGTCACCCCGAGCGCCCGGGCGTTGCTGCGCGCCGGCTCCAGCGGATCGTAGCCGGCGACGTCGTAGCCGCGATCGAGGAGATGCCGCGCCATGGGCGCGCCCATCTTTCCGAGGCCGAGAATTCCGACTCTGCTTATTGCTGTCATCACGCTGACTGGGCAGTATAGTAGACGCCATGAAAATCATGACCCGCCTTGCCTTTTCCAGTCTTGTTTTTTGCACGATCGCACTTGTCGGCGCAACCTCGGCCTTTGCGCAAAGCTGGCCGCAGCGCCCGGTCAAGTTCATCCTTTCGCTCGGTCCCGGCTCGGGCGCCGATATCGGCGCGCGCCTGTATGCCGACCGGCTGACCAAGATCTGGGGCCAGCCGGTCGTGGTGGAGAACCGTCCCGGCGGCGACGGCGTCATCGCCATCAACGCGGTCATCCAGGCGAAGGACGATCACACCCTGCTATGGGGGCCGACGGCGAACTTCGTCGGCCACCCGTACAGCCTGGAGAGCATGCCCTACGACCCGAAGGAGCTGGTGCCCGTCGCGCGCGTCTCCGGCACCGTGGTCACGCTCGGCGTGCCGTCGAGCATGAACGTCGGGTCGCTGAAGGAGCTGCTCGAAACCGCGAAGCAGAAGAAGGGCTGGCTCAACTGGACCACCGCGGTGACGATGACCGACATCATCCTCGAGGGCTTCCTCAAGAGCCAGGGCATCGACGCCGCGCACGTGCGCTACAAGCAGCCGGCCGAGGCGGTGAACGACCTCGTCAGCGAGCGCATCCAGCTCTACAGCTCGGCGTACGCCATCGTGCGGCCGCAGACGCAGTCGGG
>Ga0075429_100000366_pt1 | contig 33350 bp, 36 predicted proteins | sample RhiMetdeltSRZDD3_FD_75295 | JGI IMG/M metagenome (GOLD analysis project Ga0075429, IMG submission 75295) | Populus rhizosphere microbial communities from Tennessee, USA - Rhizosphere MetaG P. deltoides SRZDD3 | ecosystem: Host-associated > Plants > Roots > Rhizosphere > Soil | place: USA...
TGATCGACCCGGTCGGCCCGGCGTGGCCGCAGGTAGCGGACGAGCTGGAGAGGCTCGCGCACGAGTGATGATCTCGAACCGGGCGAAGGCCCTGCAGCGCGAACCGGCGCCGACCGACAAGGTCTACGCCCGGCTCGCCGCCGAGCCGTGGTCGGCCGCCGACCCGCACGGGTACGTCAACCTCGGGACGGCGGAGAACCACCTGCTGTTCGACCTGCTCGCGCCACGGCTGGCCGCGGCCCGTACCGTCACCGCCGCGGACACCGAGTACCAGCTGATGCAGGGGATGCCGTCGTTCCGCGCCGAGCTGGCCCGCTTCCTCGGCCGGCAGCGTGGCGTGGCGGTCGACCCTGAGCACCTGGTGGTGTTCGGCGGCAGCACCGGCGCCCTGGACTCCCTTGCGTACGCGCTGTGCGACCCGGGCGACGGCATCGTGATCCCGACGCCGTACTACTCCCGGTTGGACGACGTGCTCGCCGGACGGGCCGGCGCGGTGCTGGTTCCCGCGCCGCGGTGGGCCGAGGACGGCTTCGCGCTCACCGCCGAGGTGGTCGAGCGAGCGATCGTGCGTGCACGTGGTGCCGGACGGACGGTCCGCGCGGTCGCGCTGCTGTCGCCGGACAACCCGCTCGGCCAGGTGTACGACGAGGGCACGCTGACCGCGGTCGCCGAGGTGGTCCGCGGCCAGGGTCTCCAGTTGGTCGTCGACGAGGTGTATGCCGGTTCGGTGTACGACGGCGGCTTCGTCAGTGCCGCCGCCGTGGCGGATCTGCTGCCGGGACGGCTGCACCTGGTCTGGGGGTTCGCGAAGGACTTCGGCCTGTCCGGGTTCAAGACCGGCGTGCTGCACTCGACCGACCGGCGAGTGCTCGACGTGGCGCGCCGGCTGGCGATGCTGTCACCGGTGTCCAGCGACACGCAGGTGCTGCTTCGCGACCTGCTCGCCGACGATGAGCTCACCACGCGACTGGCGCGGGAGAACGCGCACCGCCTCGGCGACGCCTACGCCGCAACGATCAAGGCGCTGACCGAGCATGGCATCGGGTACATCCCGGCCGGCGCCGGCCTGTTCGTCTGTCTGGACCTGCGGCCGTACCTGGACGGGCCGACGTACGACGCGGAGCTGCGGCTGTGGCAGCGGATCGTCGACACCGCGCGGGTGCATCTCTCGCCCGGCGGCACATTCCACTGCGCCGAGCCCGGCTGGTTCCGGCTCTGCTTCGCCGTCCCCCCGGACGCCCTCCACACCGGCCTGCACCGCCTCACCACCCACCTCACCACCCCGTAACCCGCCGACTGCCCGTACGGACACGCCGTCCCGAACGGCGCCGACCGGCGGGTCGGTACGGGGAGAGGGCGCAGAGGGCTGGTCAGGCGGGGCGTTTGACGGCGACGAGGAGGCCGTCGCCGACGGGGAGCAGGGACGAGACGAGGTCGTCGTCCTCGCGTACGACCCGGATCAGCTCGCGGATCGCCACCGTCTCGGGGTCACGCTGGGCCGGGTCGGCGACCCGGTCGTGCCACAGCGCGTTGTCGAACGCGACCACGCCGCCGGGTCGTAGCAGCCGGAGCGCCTCGGTCAGGTAGTCGCCGTACTCGCGCTTGTCCGCGTCGCAGAACACCAGGTCGTAGTGCCCGTCGGTGAGCCGGGTCAGCACGTCCAGCGCGGCGCCGGCGATCAGCCGGAACCGCTGGGAGGCGATGCCCGCCTCGGTGAACGTCTGCTTGGCCAGCCGCTGGTTCTCGGCGTCCAGGTCGACGGTGGTCAGGGTGCCGTCCGGGCGCATCCCGCGCAGCAGTGCCAGCCCGGACACGCCGGTGCCGGTACCGATCTCGACCACGGCCTTGGCGTCCACCGCGGCGGCGAGCGTGGTCAGCGCGGCGGCACCGCCGGCGCCGATCGGGACCACGCCGGCCTCGTCGGCGCTCGCCCGGGCAGCGGTGACGACCTCGTCCTCACCGCGGTAGTCCTCGGCATACACCCACGACTCGGGCCTGATCCCCGTGGTGATGATGCCCTCCTCGACAAGCGTGACTGAAGCAGGAATCCTGGGCGCAGCCTAGCGGTGGCGCGACGACTCCCGCACTGTGTGTTCATTTTTGCTCGTAGACAGACACCACTGAGCAGATATGATCGGATCTACGATTTCCGAAGACACGACTGAGCGAGAGGTGGTGCCGCATGAGCCTATGGTCAGGCGCGGATCACTTCGATGCCCGCCTCGGTGAAGGCGGACACGGCCGAGTCCTCGGCCTGGACGTCCGTGACCAGCGTGTCGATCGCGGAGAGCTCGCAGATCCGCGCGAACGCGCGCTGCCCGAGCTTGGAGGAGTCCGCCACTACGACCACCTTGGCGGCGCGGCTGACGATCAGCGCGTTGATGTTCGCCTCGCCCTCGTGGTGCGCGGTGGCGCCGGTCGTGTCGAGCCCGTCCACGCCGATGAACGCGATGTCGAGGGACAGGTCGGCGAGGATCCGATGCGAGAGCGGGCCAATCATCTCGTACGACTGAGGCCGCGCGACGCCTCCGGTGAGCACCATCTTCACGTGGGGTCGCACGATCAGCTCGTTGGCGATGTTCAGCGCGTTCGTCACCAGGGTGAACGCCGGCTCGCCGTGCTCGCCGGACAGCTCCGGGCGGGTCGCCAGCGTGCGCGCAACCTCGGATATCGTGGTGCCGCCGTTCATCCCTATCACCATGCCGCGGCGCACCAGCGTCGACGCCGCCTGCGCGATCCGCTGCTTCTCGGAGGCGAACCGTGCGGTCTTGTAGCGCAGCGGCAGGTCGTACGACACGGCGTTCGCGACCGCGCCACCGCGGGTCCGGGTGAGCAGCTGCTGCTTGCCGAGATGGTCCAGGTCGCGGCGGATTGTCGCGGCCGACACCTGCAGGTTCTCGGCCAGGTCGTCGACGTCGATACTCCCCTTCTCGGCCAACGTCTCCAGCAGAGTGTTGAGCCGTTCGTACCGCTTCACCCTGTCCCCTCCTCTGCGCATACGGACAGCGGGATCGCTGCCGGGTCGCCCCATTCGATCATGTTCGAGCACTTTCGACCATCACCATCGCCACGATTACCAGTACCGGAGACGAAATGAGCAGTGACAGTGGCGCGAGCACGCCGTACGTGAGCGGCGAGATCGCGAACCAGCCCGAGCTGTGGCGCCAAGTGTCGGCCGGGATCGCGCAGTACGCCGACGCGCTCCCGGTCGCGGGTCAGCGAGTCGCGGTGGTCGGCTGCGGCACGTCCTGGTTCATGGGGATGGCGTACGCCGCGCGGCGCGAGGACGGCGGAGGCGGGCAGACCGACGCGTTCGCCGGCTCGGAGTTCCCGCCGGGACGCGAGTACGACCTGCTGGTAGTGATCAGCCGGTCGGGTACGACGACCGAGGTGCTCGACCTGATGCGCAGCACCTCGATCCCGACCGTCGCCATCACCGCCACACCAGGGTCGCCGATCCTCGAGCTCGCCGACCGCGCGATCGTGCTCGACTTCGCCGACGAGCAGTCCGTGGTACAGACCCGGTTCGCGACCACGACGCTGGCGCTGCTGCGCGCCTCGCTCGGCGAGGACCTGGAGGCGGCCGCGCGGGACTGCGAGACGGCGCTGACGGTCGACGTCGACGAGCTGGCCAAGCTCGAACAGGTCACCTACCTCGGCAGCCGGTGGACCGTCGGGCTCGCGGAGGAAGCGGCGCTCAAGCAGCGCGAGGCGGCGATGAGCTGGACCGAGGCCTACCCCGCGATGGACTACCGGCACGGCCCGATCGCGATCGCGCAGCCCGGCCGCGGGGTCTGGATCTTCGGCGAGCCGCCGAACGGGTTGCTGGACGACATCGTGGCCACCGGTGCCACCGTCGTACACCATCCGGACCTCGACCCGATGGCCTCGCTGGTGATCGCGCAGCGCGTCGCGGTGGCCCGGTCGCTGACGCTGGGCCTGAATCCGGATCAGCCGCGCAGCCTGACCCGCTCGGTCATCCTGGACTAAGCCTGCGAACGGCCTGCGAGCACGCCGAGACCGGAGCCGAGCAGTAGACCGGCGGCGACCCCGGTCAGGGCGGCGTACGCGCCGATGACCGGCACGAGCAGCCCGCGCCGGCCGCTGCGGGGGTGCTGAACGGCCTGCTCGCCGACTTCGCGGTCCGTCCGTACCTGTCCGACCACGACGGGACCCGGGTCGCGTCGCACGGGGCCCGGCGGTCCGGGGAACCATCCCGCCGGGCACCGCGTTGACCGGTCGTAGAGCATCTCAGGGTTCAACCCGGGAGCCCCCCACGTGCGCAGAGGACGGTGAACACGGCACCATGGTGTCTACGCTCGTTGCGCCGCACAGTGCGAAGCGCAGCACGCGAGCAACGGGAGGCGCTGTGGTGACTACACCTGACACGGCGCCGACACCTGTGCCCGAGCAGCTGCCCTCCTGGGACGAGATCGTCCGCACGCACTCCGCCCGGGTCTACCGGCTTGCGTACCGGCTGACCGGCAACCCGCACGACGCCGAGGACCTCACCCAGGAGGTGTTCGTCCGGGTGTTCCGGTCGCTGTCGTCGTACACGCCGGGGACCTTCGAGGGCTGGCTCTACCGGATCACGACGAACCTGTTCCTGGACGGGGCCCGGCGTAAGCAGCGGATCCGCTTCGACGGCCTGCCCGAGGACGCCCACGACCGGCTCCCGTCGCGCGGCCCCGTCGGGCTCGAGGGCCCGGCGGAGAAGTTCGACTCCGACGCCTTCGACCACGACGTGCAGGACGCGCTCGCCGCGCTGCCCGAGGACTTCCGCGCCGCCGTCGTGCTGTGCGACATCGAGGGCATGACGTACGACGAGATCGCGGTCGTGCTCGACGTGAAGCTCGGCACCGTCCGCAGCCGAATCCACCGCGGCCGCACCATGCTCCGCAAGCAGCTGAAGCATCGCGCCCCGCGGGATGGCTTCACCCGGGTCAGCGGCCCGCCCGCCGACACCGCCGGAGGTGGCGACCGGTGACCGGTCAGCACCCGCTCGACAAGCTGTCCGCGGCCGTCGACGGCCAGCTCGACCACGACTCCCGGGACAAGGTGTTCAGCCATCTGGTCGGCTGCGAGTCCTGCCGCGCCGAGGCCGACGAGCAGCGCCGGCTGAAGGCGCAGCTGAGCACGCTGGGCACCCTGGAGCCCTCGGCCGACCTGATGCAGCGGCTGCTGGCCGTACCCGAGTTCTCCACCGAACCGCGCGAGCAGGTCCGGCCGGTGCCCGCGGTCACGCTGTGGCCGGCCCAGTCGGTGTTTCCGGCCGCGCAGCAGCGTCCGGCGGCCCGTCCCCAGGCCAGCTCCCGGCCAGCCGTGCGGCAGCGCTCCCGCGCGGTGGTGATGACCGCGGCCGGCTCCGCGGCGGCCGTGGTGACACTGCTCGGTACCGCGTTCGCGGTCGGCGAGTCCGCGGAGCAGCCGCCACTGCTGCAGCCTCCGGTGAGCAGCTTCTCGGCCGACCACGCCAGCAGCACCGGCGGCTACCCGTTCGGTGACCCGGCGGCGATGCTGGGCTCGCTGGACGGCTCGTTCAACGGTGCGGCGTACACCGGCACCGGCGCGGATCTATTCCAGCCGGTGGCGTTGACAGGACGCTGAGATGGCGCGGATGACCGGGCTGCCCCGGGTCGCCGTGCTCCTCGGTACGGCGTTCCTCTCGGTGGCCTCACCCTGGCTGCTGCCCGCGTCGGCCGGTCCCGTCGACGAGCGCTCGCCGGAACCGCGGCCGGACTCCGCGAATGCGGTGCGCTGGTTGCAGCGTGCCGCGGCCGCTCCCGACCGGGTCTCCTACCGCGGCACCCAGTTCGTCACCTCGTGGGGTCCGCAGGGCGCCAGCTCGGCGATGCTGCAGATCGTGCACTCGGCCCGGCAGGGCTCGGAGATCACCGTGCTCGGCGCCGGTGCGAGCAACGGCGTGAAGGCGTTCGTGCAGCGCCGCGACTCGTCGGCCCGTCCGACCGTCGACGGCGGGCCGCTGTCACTGCTCACCGAGACCTACGAGCTGGTCGACGCCGGCTCGGGTACGGCGGCCGGCCGGGCCGCGGTGCTGGTCGAGGCGTGGCGGCCGGACCGGACCCTTGCGGCCCGGTTCTGGATCGACCGGATGACCGGGCTGCTGCTGCAACGGCACCTGTTCACCGTGGACGGGCGCAGTCTGGTCCGGGCGACGGTGTTCACCGACCTGCGGATCGACACGTCCCGGTCCGACTTCATCAGGCACCTGCCGCCGATGCTTCCGGACGGTGGCGGCGAGGAGATGGACGCCGGCCACGCACCGGCGCTGCGGGCCGAGGGGTGGAACTGCGCGGACCGGCTGACCGACTCGCTGCGGTTGTACGACGTGCATCGCGACGCCGACGCGCTGCGGTTCTCCTACTCGGACGGGCTGTTCAACCTGTCCGTGTTCGAGCAGCGCGGCGACCTCGACCCGGCGGCGGTGAACGGCTACACGGCGGTCACCATCCCGCAGGGCGGCGTGGTGCACCTGCGGTACGGGATGCCGTCGTACGCCGTCTGGTCCTCCGGCGGCATCGTGTACACCCTGGTCGGCGACATCCCCTACGACGTGATGGATCGAGTGATCCGGTCACTCCCGCACCAGCCGCCGGACGACGGCGGACCGGTCGAGCGTGTCAGTACCGGGCTGGCGAAGATGTCGATGTGGCTCACACCAGTTGGGGCGTTCGCCAGTCGCCTGGGATGATGGTGGGGAGGACGACTGTCGACTGGGTGAGGCGGACGTGGTGAGCTGGGACGATTCCGAGCCGACCGTACGGGTCCCCCGTGAGCAGGGCGACCCGGAGCCCACCCGAGTGCTGCCGACAGGGCAGCCTTCGCCGTTCGGTCCGCCGGCCTCGTCGCCACCGCATCCGCAGCAGCAGTTCTCCCAGCCTGCTTCGAACCAGCACGGGTACCCGCCGCAGTCCCCCCAACCGCATCCGCAGCAGCAGGCCTGGCCTCCGGTGTACCCGGGCCAGGCGTGGCCGACGCAGCACCAGTCGATCGCGCCGTACCAGCAGGCCGAACACCTGCAGCAGAGCACTGCGTACGCGCAGCAGTCCGGGAGCCGGACCGGCCGGATCGCGGCGCTCGCTGCCGCCGTCGCGCTCGTCGTGGGCGTGGTGGCAGGCAGCGTGGCAGCACTCACCGTGGTGGCCGTCGACGACGACCCGGCCGCCGGCGGAGGCTCGCCGGTGATCGGCAACGGACCTGACCCGCGGATCCGGTCCGGCTCGGTCGCCGACGTGGCGCAACGGCTGCTGCCGAGCGTGGTCCAGCTCAAGGTGGACGGCGACGACGGCCGCGGCACCGGGTCCGGGTTCGTGATCGACGGGTCGGGCCACATCCTCACCAACAACCATGTGGTGTCGTCCGCGGCCAGCGGCGGCACCATCGAGGTGGTCACCGACAAGGGCAGTACGGCGAGCGCCAGGCTGGTCGGCCGGTCGCCGGCGTACGACCTGGCCGTGGTGAAGGTGGAAGGGCTGACCGCCCCTGCGGTCCAGTTCGGCCAGTCCGCGCTGGCCGTGGTCGGCCAGGACGTGGTCGCGATCGGGTCACCGCTCGGGCTGGCCGGGACCGTGACGTCGGGCATCGTCTCGGCGAAGAACCGGCCGGTGACCGCGGGCGGCCAGGGCGAGATCTCCTACATCAACGCGCTGCAGACCGACGCCGCGATCAACCCGGGCAACTCGGGCGGTCCGCTGGTCGACATGAGCGGCCGGGTGATCGGGGTGAACTCGGCGATCGCCACCGTGCGCGGAGAGGACCAGAACAGCAGCGGGAACATCGGGCTGGGCTTCGCGATCCCGATCGACCAGGCCCGGCGTACCGCCGAGCAGCTGATCGCCACCGGCAAGGCGTCCTACCCGATCATCGGGGCCGACGTCGACCCCGAGTTCGAGGGCGGTGCGCGGATCGCAGAAGTGAAGGCCGGGTCGCCGGCACTGCGCGCCGGTGTCCAGGACGGTGACGTGGTGACCACGATCGACGGGCAGATGGTGGACAGCGCGGAGGCGCTGATCGTCGCGATCCGGGCGCACCGGCCGGGTGAGCGGGTGTTGCTGAACATCGAGCGGGACGGCCGCACGGTGCAGGTGACCGTGACCTTGGGACAGCAGACCGGCTGAGGCCCGGCTACTCTTGGCGACGGTACCGCCGACCATCGAGGGAGGGACGAGAGCGTGCTGGATATCGGGCTGCCCGAGCTCCTCGTGATCGTGGTCATCGCGGTCATCGTGTTCGGGCCTGACCGGCTGCCGGAGTTCGCCCGCAGCGCCGGCCGGTTCCTGCGGACGCTGCGGACGATGGTGAGCAGTGCCCAGGACGACCTGCGCCGCGAGCTGGGGCCGGACTTCCAGGACCTGGACGTCCGCGACCTGAACCCGCGCAACTTCGTCAAGAAGCACCTGCTCGACGGCGTCGACGGTGACCAGCAGGACGAGAAGCCGGTCAGCTCGACCGTAGACGCCAACGGGTCGCGCCCCGCGCTGGCGGCCGGCGAGCGGCCGCCGTACGACCCCGAGTCCACGTAGCGGGTGTTCCGCCTCCTCAACCCGATCGCGGTCGGGCGCCGGGTCTTCCTGCCGTCACGGCCCGGGCGGGTCGACGATCCGACGGTGCAGCGGATCCAGGTGCTGCGCACCGTGGCCGGGCTGCTCGCGGTCGCCGCCGTGGTGGTCGTGTACCGGCTGGCCGACTCGGTCGCCGACGCGGCGTCGGACCAGTTCGGCGATGCCTGGTACGGCGTGCTCGCGCTGTGCGTGACGTTCCCGGTCGTGGTCGGCATCTTCGTCTGGGCGAGCGGTCCCGGGTACCGCGGCGTCTACCTGCGCCGGGCGCTGAAGCCGCTCGGGGCGCTGCTCGCGGTGTTCGGCGGCATGGCCACGTTCCCGCTCGCGATGGACCCGTCGCTGGCCGGGACGTGGGATGCACTCGGACCGGCCAAATGGGTGCTGGCGGTGCTCCAGCTCGTCTGGGTGCTGCCGTTCGCGCTGTACGGGATCGCGATGTCGTTGGTGCACGTGTTCCGGACCGCGGACATCCACGACTACCTGCCGCCGTTGCTGGCCACCCTTGCGGTCTGGGAACTCGCCGGGCTGAGTTTCCTCACCGGCGACTATCCCGGTGTCCCGGCCGTCGTGCGGATCCCGATGCTGCTCGGCGGCCCGGTCTCGGTGACGCTGATCGCGCTGTGGGAGTGGCATCGGATGCGTACCCTGCACGCCGTGTCGATGCGGTAGCTCAGGCCGCCCCGCGACCAGCACCCGCGCGAGCGCCTGATCGCGGCGGCGCGGTGCTCCGCCAGGTCTCGCGGGGTCGAGGTGCTGAAAAGCCGTGCGATCAGAACGTGACGGTCCAGCCCGTCGTCGCCGATGAACCGGCCGCTGTTGCCTTGGTTCATGTGCACGTCGTGCACGCCGTTGCCAGGCCGGAAGCCGAAGACCTTGTCCGGCACGGCAGCCTCGGGACCCCACCGCTGCCCGAAGACGTAGGCCACGATGGTGGGGTCGCCGGTGGCCCGGCTCACGTAATGGTCGAGCAGGTTGGCGAGGTCGTTGTCCGGACCGGTGGCGTCCGCGGGGAGCGGCCGCATCGCCGCCGGGTCGAACAGGTTGCCGCGGATGAAGTCGAGGTTCGCCGCACTCGGGCGCGGCGGCAGCGGACGTAATCCCCAGAAGGAGGACGCCGCGCGGGTAGATATCTTGTCGGACAACGGCGGCGAGCACCACTCGCCCGAATTGGCTCGACTGGTCCCGCTCAGTGGGGCTCGGCCATACGGCCGTACCCGTGTGCCCCGACGGAGGCTGCCTGTTCGGGTGTGTGTCAGGTCCGGGACAGGTCGGTGCGGAGCAGGTCGTAGACGACGGTGTCGTCGTGGCTGCCGTCGCCGAGCAGGTACGACGAGCGCTCGGTGCCGACGTGCTGGAATCCGCACGCCTCGGCGACCTGGCGAGCCGTCTTGTTGGTGCCGGCGGTGCGAATCGTCACCCGGTGCAGGCCCGGGCCGTCAGGACCCAGCGACCAGCGGACGACCTCGCGCACCGCCGCCGTGACCACGCCCCTGCCCTGGGCGTCAGGGTGCGCCCAGTAGCCGATCTCGCCACTGCCGTCGGAGTCGTCGAGGTGGAACAGCGTGAGGTTGGCGAGCCCCAGGTCGGTGTCCCGGTCGGCGACGCACCAGTTCAGCCGCCGGCCGAGGGACGCCTCGTACCGGGTGTGGCCGAGCAGCCAGCGCGCGTCGAGGGCGTCGAACGGCTGGTTGACGTACGGCAGGAAGTGCGCGGTCGCCTCGTTGTTCCGGGCTGCGGCGATCCGGTCGAGCTCGTCGTCGCGCCACAGCCGCAGCCGGAGCCGGCCGGCCTGCAGCTCAGGGGTCCTCAGCCAGCGGGTGCTCGGTTCGCGCGAGTCGTTCGCGCCGAGCCAGCCGGTCCACCCGTCGTACCGCTCACCGCGCTGCTCCAACAGCCGCGGGATGGTCGGGCCGAACGTGAACCCGGCGGCCCAGGCGACCCGCCGGGACGCCCAGTTGCCGACGTTCGCGCGCCAGTGCACGACCGCGAAGCCGTTCTCGTCGAAGCCCCAGTCGAGCAGCAGCGACACGGCCCGGCCGGCGACACCGTGGCCGCGCGCCCAGGCGGCCAGGCCGTAGGCGATCTCGGCGTTGCCGTCCGGGTCCGGGCGCAGGCTCACGGACCCGGCGAACCGGCCGTCGTACTCGATCGCGAAGCAGAGGTCGGTGCCACCGCTCCAGCCGGCCGGTACCGCGGAGGTGATCCAGTCGGTCGCGTGCGCGGCGGCGTAGGGGACCGGGACGGTGGTCCAGCGGATGCTCTCGGGGTCGTTGCACTGCTCGACCACGCCGGGGACGTCGGCAAGCGTGAGCCCGCGCAACGTGACGGTGCCGTCGGTGAGGACGGGGACGTCCGGGGTCACCGGCCGACCGGCGACAACCCGAGCTGGCGGCCGAGCAGACCGCGGGGCCGGCCCCCGAGCCGCTCGGCGACCGAGGTCAGCACCCGGGTCGCCGGCGCCTCGAGGTCGGTCAGCACCAGCGGCGTACCGGCGTCGCCACCGGCTCGGAGCCGTTCGTCCAGCGGGATCTCGCCGAGCAGCGGGATGTCGTACCCGAGCCGCTTGGTGAGCGTGTCCGCGACCCGCCTGCCGCCGCCGGAGCCGAAGATCTCCAGCCGGTGCTCGGGACCGCAGTGCGGGCATGGCAGGTACGACATGTTCTCCACCACGCCGGCGACCCGCTGGTGCACCATCTGCGCCATCGTCCCGGCCCGCTCGGCGACCTCCGCGGCCGCCTCCTGCGGGGTGGTGACCACGATCACCTCGGCGCTGGTCAGCCGCTGGCCGACCGAGATCGCGATGTCGCCGGTGCCGGGCGGCAGGTCGAGCAGCAGTACGTCCAGGTCGCCCCAGTACACGTCGGCCAGCATCTGCACCAGCGCACGGTCCAGGATCGGGCCGCGCCAGGCGACCACCTGCTCGCGCTTCGGCTTCAGCATGCCGATCGAGATCACCTTCACGCCGTGCGCGGGCACCGGCATGATCATGTCCTCGACACTCGTAGGACGGTGGTCGGCGATGCCGAGCATCGCCGGCACCGAGTGCCCGTAGATGTCCGCGTCGACGATCCCGACGGACAGGCCCTGGCGGGCCATCGACGCGGCCAGGTTCACCGTCAGCGAGGACTTGCCGACGCCGCCCTTGCCGGACGCCACCGCGAACACCTTGGTGAGCGAGTCCGGCCGGGCGAACGGGATCTCCTTCTCTGCGACCCCGCCGCGCAGCTGGGTCTGCAGCGCGGCGCGTTGTTCGTTCGACATCACCCCGAGCTCGACCTCGACGCCGGTCACGCCGGGCAGCTTCGCAACGGCCGCGGTGGTGTCGCGGCGCAGGGTGTCCTTCATCGGGCAGCCGGAGACCGTGAGCAGGATCCGGACGGCGACCACGCCGCCGTCCCGGACGTCCACGGCGTCGACCATGCCCAGCTCGGTGATCGGCTTCTTGATCTCGGGATCGAGCACAGACCCGAGCGCAGTGGTCACCTGTTCGACAGTGGGGGACATGCTGTCCAGGTTACGTGGTGTCCCGAGCCCGGTCCGGCGGGGAGTCCAGCTCGACCAGCAGCGATTTCAGCTCCGACCGCAGGAAGTCCCGGGTAGCGACCTCGCCGAGCGCCATCCGCAGCGACGCCATCTCCCGGGCCAGGTACTCCATGTCGGCGCGGGCCCGGTCGTCGACGTCGCGGTCCCGCTCGTACTGCACCCGGTCCCGGGCCTCCTGCCGGTTCTGGGCCAGCAGGATCAGCGGCGCTGCGTACGACGCCTGCAGGCTGAGCATCAGCGTGAGGAAGATGAACGGGTACTCGTCGAAGCGGAGCTGCTCCGGCCCGAGTACGTTCCAGCCGATCCAGAAAAGGATCGTCACCGTCATGTAGACGAGGAACCGGCCCGTCCCCAGGAACCGGGCGATCCGCTCGGAAAACCGCCCGAACGCGTCCGCGTCGTACGTGGGGACGATCGAACGCCGCAGCTCCCGCGGTACGTCGAGCCGGTCACGCGCCACCGACACTCACCTCCGGGTCGTCGTGCTCCCGCCAGTCGTCCGGCAGCAGATGGTCGAGTACGTCGTCGACCGTGACGGCGCCGAGCAGCCGGCTGTTCTCGTCGACCACCGGGGCCGCCACCAGGTTGTACGTCGCCAGGTAGCGGCTCACCGCCTGCAGGTCCGCGTCGGCGCGCAGCCCGTCCAGGTCGGTGTCGAGCACGCCCGAGACCAGCTCCGACGGCGGCTCCCGAAGCAGCCGCTGGATGTGCGCGACCCCGATCAGCCGGCCGGTCGGCGTCTCCAGCGGCGCCCGGCAGACGTACACCATCGCCGCCAGCGCCGGTGTCAGGTCGGCGTTCCGAACCTGGGCCAGGGCGTCGGCGACAGTGGCGTCCGGCGGCAGGATCACCGGCTCGGTCGTCATCAGGCCGCCGGCGGTGTGGTCGGCGTACGTGAGCAGCCGCCGGACGTCGTCGGCCTCCTCCGGCTCCATCAGCGCCAGCACGCTCTCGGCCAGCTCGGCCGGCAGCTCCGCGACCAGGTCCGCGGCGTCGTCCGGCGCCATCTCGTCCAGTACCGCCGCCGCGCGCTGCGTCCCGAGCTCGCCGACGATGTCGACCTGGTCCTCCTCGGGCAGCTCCTCGAGGACGTCGGCCAGCCGGGCGTCGTCCAGCGCCGCGGCGATCTCGCGCCGCCGCTTCGGCGCCAGGTCGTGCAGTACGGCGGCCAGGTCCGCCGGTTTCATCGCCCCGAACGCGGCCAGGATGTGCGTCGCGCCTTGCTGTTCCTCGATCTCGGTGAGGCCCTCGGCGTCCGCCCAGTCCAGCACCTTCTGGTGCCCGCGGCGCCGGAACCGCTTGCCGCCCTGGGAGACTGCGACCTTCGACAGCACCCAGTCCCGGGTCCGGACCTGCTCGATCGCGGCGTCGAACACGGTGGCGGTGCCGCCGTCCTGGCGAACCGTCACGGTACGGTCCAGCAGCTCGCCGAGCACCCGGATCTCGTTCGGCCGCTGCTCGAACCGGCGCATGTTGACCAGCCCGGTGGTGACCACGTGACCGGTGTCGACCGAGGTGACCCGGGTCATCGGCAGGAAGATCCGCCGCCGCCCGAACACCTCCACCACCAGCCCGAGCACCCGCGGCGGCTGGTTCCCGAGCCGCAGGGCCACGACCACGTCGCGGACCTTGCCGACCTGGTCCCCGTTCGGGTCGAACACCGGCAGCCCGCTCAGCCGGGCCACGAACACACGCGACGGCGCTCCACTCACGCTTGCAGGCTAGTACGCGCACCCCTCGTTCCCGCTCTCCTGTGATGGTCGGCCATAGGTGGCGCGCTTCCGGACAACCGGGTCTCGCGCCTCCGAGTGCGTGCGCGAATCGCCAGGTGCCCGGTTGTGTGTTCGCGAATCGCCTTCGAAATCGGGCTGGACCTGGCGATCTGCGCACACGCCCGCTGGACCTGGCGATTCACGCACACAGTTGGGGGGAGCTGGCGATCTGCCCACACGCTCGCCGGAACCGCCGGGGCGACGCGCCGGAGACGTGGAACGCCCGGCCCGCACGCTCATACCGTGCGGGCCGGGCGGCCGGGGGGTGGGGTCAGCCGGCGGTTCGGGTGGATTCCGCCGTGGCGGGGGCGATGTTGTGGGTGAGGCCGAGGGCGTTGTCCGGGTCCCAGGTGCGCTTGAGGTCGCGCAGCAGGGCGTAGTCGGACGAGGTGAACGCGGTGTGCGTCCGGCTCGTGTCGTGCAGCCAGTTCAGGAACGAGGCGCCGGTCGCGTACGACGCGAACAGCCCGTCCGGTCCGTCGATGGTGAGCGAGAACTGCCAGTCGCGGTGCGCGGCCGGGCCGGCGTCCAGCCCGGGCCGGGCCAGGGCGCCACCCCAGTGCCGGAACTCGACCGCGTTCGCACCCGGCTCCGGCGAGGTCACCGCCGCGATCGCGTCCTCGACGACACCGGACTGCAGGTCGGTGAGCGTCTCGAAGTTCCGCGGCGCGGTACCGCCGATGCTGCCCGAGGCGGTGAAGTCGGTCGCCTCCCAGCGGTCCAGCAGCGGCTCGCCCGCCACCTCCCACACCGGCTGCAACGCGCGGACCGCGTCACCCGCGGACCCGGCGTACAGGCCCCTGATCGCGACCACCGGCTCGTCGATACCCGGGCCGCTGCGCTGCACGATCACCGCCGCGCCCAGCTCGTCCGGCTGCTCCGCACGCGCCCAGTCTCCGAACCGCTCGAGGACCGCCGCCGCCCGCGCGATCGGGAAGTACGCCGTACCGGCGTAGACCCGGGACACCGGGTGCAGCCGGAACTCGAGCGCGGTCGCGATGCCGAAGTTGCCGCCACCACCGCGGATCGCCCAGAACAGGTCCGGGTTGCGGTCGGCGCTGGCGGTGACCAGCCGGCCGTCGGCGGTGACCAGGTCGGCGCGGACCAGGCTCTCGGCGGCGAGGCCGTACTTCCGGGACAGCCAGCCGAGGCCGCCGCCGAAGGTGTAGCCGGTGACCCCGACCGACAACGACGAGCCCGACACCGGGGCAAGGCCGAACGGTGCGGCGGCGGCGATCACGTCGGCCCAGCGGGCACCCGGCCCGACCCGCGCGATCCGCCGGTCGGGGTTGACCAGAACCTCGGCCATCGCCGTGGTCCTGACCAGCACCCCGCCGTCCGCCGGCACCATCGTGCCGTGGCCGGTGGCCTGGACGGCCAGCGGCAGGTCGTGCTGCCGGGCCGCCAGGACCGCGTGCTGTACGTCGGCCGGTGTCACCGTCTCCGCGACCAGGGCCGGCCGCGGGTCGAGCGCCGGGTTCAGGGTCACCCGCTGGGCGTCGTACTCGTCGGTGCCGGGCAGGTGCACCGCGCCGCGCAGCTGGTGCCGCAGGGTCTCCGCGATCATCGTCAGGCTCCTTCGGGTATCAGGGGTGCTCAGGCGGCTTCGGGCAGGACCGGCTCGGTGCCGGGGTCGGTCACCGTAGCGCCGCTCTTCTCCGGTCGCAGCACGGCCAGCGCGATCCCGATCGCGGCGACGACCAGCACGGCACCGACCAGGTAGGCGACGTGGAAGCCGCTGTTCAGCGCCTCGGCCGGGGTGTGGCCGGACAGCACCTGGCTGGCGGTCCGCTCGGCCGCGATGGTGGCCAGCACGGCCAGGCCGATCGCGCCGCCGACCTGGGTGCTGGTGTTCACCACACCGGAGGCCAGGCCCGCGTCGGACGGGGTCGCGCCGGACATCGCCAGCGTCACCAGCGACGGGAAGCCGAGTCCGGCGCCGGCGCCGATCAGCACCATCGCGGGCAGCACGTCGGCCACGAACGTGCCGTCGACCGGCGTCCGCGCGAACAGCACCAGGCCGAGGCCGATGAACACCAGAGCCGGGACCAGCACCTTGAGCGGACCGTACTTGATCGTCAGCGGGCCGGAGACCCGCAGCGACATCGCGCCCATCACGACCGTGGCGGGCAGGAACGCCAGCCCGACTTCGAGCGCGCTGTACTGCAGGATCTGCTGCAGGTACAGGGCACCCAGGAAGAACATCCCGAACATCCCGACCACGAGCAGGGTCTGTACGACGTTGGCGCCGGCCACCAGCCGCGAGCGGAACAGCCGCAGCGGCATCAGCGGGTTCGCGATGCGGGCCTGGCGGACCAGGAAAGCGGTCACCAGCGCGACCGAGACGGCGCCGAGCAGCAGGGTCCGCGGGGCGGTCCAGCCGTGCTCGCCGATCCCGAGGATGGTGTAGACGCCCAGCATCAGTCCGCCGGTCAGCAATGCCGCGCCCGGGATGTCCGCGCCCTGGCGCATGCCGATTCCGGGCTGCCCGTCGACCAGCTTCAGAGCCAGTGCGCCGGTGACCAGGCCGACCGGCAGGTTGATGAAGAAGATCCAGTGCCAGTTGATCGCGTCGGTCAGCACCCCGCCCGCGAGCAGTCCGATCGAGCCGCCGGCCGAGGCGACGAAGCCATAGACGCCGATCGCCTTGGCCTGTTCCCGCGGCTCGGGGAACATCGTCACGATCATGCCGAGGATGACTGCGGAGGTCAGCGCGCCGCCGACACCCTGCACGAACCGGGCGCCGATCAACATGCCCTGGCCGGGAGCCACCGCACACAGCACCGAGGCGGCGGTGAAGACGGTCAGGCCGGCCAGGAAGATCCGGCGCTGGCCGATCAGGTCACCGAGCCGGCCGGCCAGCAGCAGCAGGCCGCCGAACGGGATCAGGTATGCGTTGACGACCCAGGCGAGGTTGGCCTGGCTGAAGCCCAGGTCGGCCTGGATCGACGGCAACGCGACATTCACGATCGTCGCGTCCAGAACGATCATGAGCATCCCGGCGCACAGCACGTAGAGCGCCAGCCAGCGCTTCCGGTCGCCAGAGGTGTCGGGACTCTCGCCACCGGTCGTGGGGCGGAGCTCGCTATCGGTGAACTCGTGCATCTCGTCCGTCCTTGGAAGTGTCGGTTGCCTGTTCCGACCGGTGCGGCGACCCGAACTCATCGGTGTCACCGGATCCGGCTTACATAGGTACGTCGGACCGCTCAGCGGGTTCTCGACAGCTCCGGCCGGAAAAAGTTCGAGAAACTTCCGTCGAGGCGACCCGTGATCACCGTGGCACCGCGCGTAGGGCCGAGGGAAAGGCCGAATGTGCATGACGGCAGTGCGCTACCGGCATGACGCCAGGTCAGCGCGAGAAATGCGGTGCGGGCTGTCTCAGTTCGACAACCGGGGGTGGCGCCGGGAACGCCGGTGCAGTACCCGGGGGAGGCGGGTCCTTGTGGTGGCCGGGCTGCCGGGTGGTGTCGCGGCGGGCGGCCGGTCGTCGTATCCGCCCTCGAGCACCCGCCCGTTCGGTTCCAGCACGAGCAGGTCGGACCCGTCGCGCCAGCGGGTCAGCTGGGTGTCGAGGCTGTCCGCGTTCAGCCGTGCGGCCCGCAGCGCCTGCGCGGCGGCGGTCCACTCCTCGCCGCCGGGCTCCAGCAGCCGGACGTCGGCCTGCCAGCGCAGCAGTCGGCTGGTGGCCGGTTTCGCCGGTACGACGACGTCCGCGACGCCCGCCTCGGCGAGACCCGGCAGCAGCTGCTCGTCGGCGTTGTCGCCGCCGGCCAGCACGACGTACCGGCCGTCCACGGTGACGAACCAGGCCGGCACGTGCCGCCGCAGGCCCGGCCAGGACAGCCAGACCAGCCCGGCCTTCTTCATCGCGGCCGCGACCTGTTCCGGCACCTCATCCACGAGCCACACCTTAGTGGCTGGTGATACCCGCCACACGGTGAGCGACGTCACCGACGCGCCGGGCGGTACGCCGTACCCTGCCAGGCATGACCGAGAAGACGCTGCGCTCGCGCCGGTCCTGCCTGGCCACGCCAGGCTCGAACCCGCGGTTCCTGGAGAAGGCCAAGGGCCTGGACGCGGACCAGGTGTTCCTCGACCTGGAGGACTCGGTCGCGCCGCTCGCGAAGGTCGACGCCCGCAAGAACATCGTTGCCGCGCTCAACGAAGGCGGTTGGGGCGGCAAGACCCGGGTGGTTCGGGTGAACGACTGGACCACCGAGTGGACCTACGCGGACGTGATCGAGATCGTGTCCGGCGCCGGGGCCAACCTGGACTGCGTGATGCTGCCGAAGGTGCAGACCGCCGAGCAGGTGGTCGCGCTGGACCTGCTGCTCACCCAGCTGGAGCGGGCGCACGGGCTCGAGGTGGGCAGGCTCGGTATCGAGGCGCAGATCGAGAACGCGCTCGGGCTGAACAACGTCAACGCGATCGCGCAGGCCTCGCCGCGGGTGGAGACGATCATCTTCGGCCCGGCCGACTTCATGGCCAGCATCAACATGAAGTCACTGATCGTGGGCGAGCAACCGCAGGGGTACGACGTCGGTGACGCGTACCACTACATCCTGATGCGGATCCTGATGGCGGCCCGGGCGTACGGCAAGCAGGCGATCGACGGCCCGTACCTGCAGATCAAGGACCTCGACGGCTACAAGCGGGTCGCCGGCCGCGCCGCCGCGCTCGGCTTCGACGGTAAGTGGGTGCTGCACCCGGACCAGGTCGCGGCAGCGAACGAGGTGTTCTCGCCGCGCCAGGAGGACTACGACCACGCCGAGAACATCCTGGACGCGTACGAGTACTTCACCTCGGCCGAGGGTGGTGCCAAGGGCGCGGTGATGCTCGGCGACGAGATGATCGACGAGGCGTCCCGGAAGATGGCGCTGGTGATCTCCGCCAAGGGCCGCGCCGCCGGCATGACCCGCACCGACGTCTGGCACCCGCCCAGCTAGTGGCCCACGCCGCGACCGCCCACCAGCGCATACTGAGAACGGCGGGAGGGGACGACGTGGAGCCCGTGGGCGGCGACGTGAGGGGTTCGGCGGCCGAGGGGACCATGCGCGCGGTCGTGCAGCACGAGTACGGCTCGGCCGACACCTGGCGGGTGGCGCGAATCGGCAAGCCGGCGGTCTCCGATCGCACCGTGCTGGTCCGGGTGCACGCGGCAGGCCTGGACCGCGGCACCTGGCACGTGATGACCGGCACGCCGTACCTGATCCGGCTCGTGCTCGGCGTCCGTGGGCCGCGCAACCCGGTACCGGGACGCGACGTCGCCGGTACCGTGGTCGAGGTCGGGTCCAAGGTCACCCGGTTCGCGCCCGGCGACGAGGTGTACGGCGTCGCGGACGGCTCCTTCGCCGAGTACGCCGCGGCCCGGGAGGACAAGCTCGCTGGCAAGCCGCCCAACCTGACCTTCGAGCAGGCCGCCGTCGTACCGGTGTCGGGCCTGACCGCCCTGCAGGCACTGGTCGACATCGGACGGGTCAGGTCCGGGCAGAGGGTACTGGTGATCGGGGCGTCGGGCGGGGTCGGCAGCTACGCCGTCCAGCTGGCCAAGGCGCTCGGCGCCGAGGTCACCGGCGTCAGCAGCCACGGGAAGCTGCACCTGATCCAGTTCCTCGGGGCCGACCGCGTGATCGACTACGCGGGCGAGGACTTCGCCGACGGGGCGCGCCGGTACGACCTGATCCTCGACATCGGCGGCAACCCGTCGTTGTCCCGGCTCCGGGCGGCGCTGACCCCGACAGGCACGGTGGTGATCGTCGGCGGCGAAGGCGGCAGCAGGTGGCTGGGCGGCCTGTCGCGACCGATACGGGCCCGGCTGCTGTCGCCGTTCATCCGGCAGCGGCTCACCAACTTCGTCGCCCGCGAGCGTGGTTTGGAACGGCTCACCGAGTACCTCGAGGCGGGCACCGTTACGCCGTGCCTGGACTCGGCGTACCGGCTCGACGATGCGGCCGAGGCGATGCGCAAGCTGGCCGCCGGCCAGGTCCGCGGCAAGCTGGCGATCACTGTCTGACTGTCAGATCTGTGACATCAACGCCAGGTAGTGGCCGTCGGGGTCCTTGAAGAACGCCATCCACTCCTCGGTGCCGTTCTCATGCCGGTGGATCAGGTGCGGTGCGCCCTCGAACTCGATGCCGCGGGCAACGAGCTCGTCATACGCCGCGTTGATGTCGGCGACCCGGAAGTACAGTACCGACGGCTCGCCCGGCTCGTCGGTCGTACTCAGGTACAACCTGGTGCCGTCGCAGTCGAAGAAGGCCAGGTCGCCGAACGTGTACAGGTGAGGCAGGCCGAGCACCTCGCCGTACCAGTGCACCGCCTTCGTGATGTCGCTGACCGGCCGCGAGATCTGGCCGATCGCTCCGAGCTGCACCATTGCGTCTCCTCCCACGAGATCGGGCCGGGGCAGAGCGCTGCCGGCCGGGACGCCACGCCACGCCTTGAGCTCGGCCCGGCTCGCCAGGCCGAGCTTCATCAGCGAGTTCGCGACGTGGAACTTGACAGCGTCGACCGAGCTGCCGCGGCGGGCGGCGATCTCCCGGTTGGTCAGCCCGTGCCGGACCGCGTCCACCACCCGCCACTCGGCGGGCGTCAGTACGTCGGGGTGCCGCGGCCGGCCGCGCGTCCTGCCCACGCCGTCACGGTAGCCCCGACCGGTCCGGAATTACCCTCCCCGCGGCCTGTGGTGAGCGGAAGAGCAAGCGGTACAGCCCGGCGCGATGGGGCCGGCTTGAGTGAGTGGTTTTGCGTCGACTGAAGCCTTCTGGTCATGGAAAGCGCTTGCTTGCAACCGGGATCCTTCACTCGGCGCAAACCGTTCACCAAGCGACGGCGAGGTCCAGAACCACACGTCGACGTCACCGTGCGCCTTGGCCCGGGAGGCCCGGGCCCTGAGTGATCGCTTCGTGCAGTCAACCTATTACGGAACGTTCATGGACTCGCCTTGTGCTGTGTTGCCCCCTAAGGTGGGGCGGTCCGTCCGCATGGAGGTGTGTTGTGAACGGCGAGGTGCTCGCAGGGCGCTACCGCCTGCTCAGCCTGTTGGGTCGCGGAGGTGTCGGCGAGGTCTGGCGGGGTGAGGATCTGCAGCTCGGCCGGCCCGTGGCGGTGAAGCTGTTGCGCCGGCTGGAGGGCGACGCGCTGAGCTCGCAGGACCGGTTCCACCGTGAGGCCCGGGCAGCCGCGCAGCTGTCCCATCCGAACGTGGTCGCCACGTACGACATCGGTACGGCGGACGACCAGGCATTCCTGGTGATGGAGCTGGTCAGCGGGCGCGACCTGGCCCAGCTGCTGCGTGCCCAGGGGCTGCCGCCCGCGCCGATGGTCGCGGACCTCGCGGTGCAGGCGGCCCGCGGGCTCGATGCGGCGCACGCGGCCGGGATCGTGCACCGCGACGTCAAGCCGGCGAACCTGCTGCTCGGCACCGACGGCACGCTCAAGATCACCGACTTCGGCATCGCCCGGATGGTCGGCACGGATCAGACCGCGGGCCTCACCGGCCAGGTGCTGCTCGGCACGGCCGCGTACGTCGCCCCCGAGCAGGTCCGCGGCGAGCCAGCGATCCCGGCCAGTGACCGGTACGCGCTGGGCTGCGTGCTGTACGAGCTGCTCGCCGGCCGTCCGCCCTTCAGCGGTGCGTCGCACGAGATGCTGGCCGCGCATGTGGACGCCGAGCCTGTTCCGGTGCTGGAGCTCCGGCCGGATGCCGGCACCGGGCTGGCCGACCTGGTGATGCGGCTGCTGGAAAAACACCCGGCGGACCGGCCGGCCACGGCGGCCGAGGCGAGGGCGTACCTGGAGGGGCTGAGCGTCGAGACGCAGGCCGTCGAGCTCCCGGCGGTCGAGCACACCCGGGTGCTGAGCCTGCCGCCGGAGACCGGTCTGCCGCTGATCGACGACGCGTCGTACAGCGACGCACCGTACGACGACGAGCCCGACGTCATACCCGCGCCGCGGCGCAGCGTCGTACCGGCGACGGGCCGGCGGCTCGCCGTGGTGGCAGCCGTGGCCGCGCTCGCGCTGCTGGCGGTGATGGGCGCGAGCCAGCTGCGGTCGGACGAGGCCCCGCAGGCCGATCCGCCGCCGGGTGCCACCAAGGCCGGTACGACGCCCACGCCGGCCGCGAAACCGACAGCCACGCCGACCCCGAAACCCAAACCGAAGCCGAAGCAGACCGCGACGCCGGACGGCCCGGCGGCGACGCTGCGCGCGCTGGCCCGGCTGGTCCGCGCGGACGCCGAGGGCCGCACCGGCCGGACCTTGCGGGCGGCGGCCCGGGACCTGGACCAGGCCGCGACCGCGGTGGCGGAGGGTGACGGCAAGGAGGCGTCGGAGCAGTACCGGGACGGCGTCCGCCGGCTGGCCGAAGCGCAGCGGCGTGGCTGGGAGCCGAGTCCGCAGGTCGTCGAGCTGTTCCGTCAGCTCGGCACGTTCGGCTGGAGCAGCGACCGGAGCAGCGGCGACGGCGACCGCAACGGCGACTAGCGAGTTCGGTCACATCCTCCCGGCAGGTGGCCGGGATCACTGCGGGCGGTGCCCGCGCCCAGGATCCTGAGACCCGCGATACTCGGCAGTACGCGACCCAGGAGGCCACCCATGAGCAGGCTGCAGCAGACCGAGGGCTTGACCGACGTCCAGGAGGAGATCCTCAAGACGGTCCGGGCCTTCGTAGAGGCCGAGATCCTGCCGGTGGCGACCGAGCTGGAGCACGCCGACGAGTACCCGACCAAGATCGTCGAGGGACTGAAGGAGCTCGGGCTGTTCGGGCTGATGATCCCCGAGGAGTACGGCGGGCTGGGCGAGTCGCTGCTCACCTATGCGCTGTGCGTGGAGGAGATCGCACGCGGCTGGATGAGCGTGTCCGGGATCATCAACACGCACTTCATCGTGGCGTACATGCTGCTGCAGCACGGCACCGACGAGCAGAAGCAGAAGTACCTGCCGCGGATGGCCACCGGCGACGTCCGCGGTGCCTTCTCGATGTCCGAGCCCGGCTGCGGTTCCGACGTCGCCGCGATCAAGACCAAGGCCGTCCGTGTTGATGACACGAACGGGTCGTCGTACACGATCAACGGCCAGAAGATGTGGCTCACCAACGGCGGCTCGTCGAACCTGGTCGCGGTATTGGTGAAGACCGACGAGGGAGCTGCGTCGGTCTACAAGAACATGACCACGTTCCTGGTGGACAAGACCGAGGGCTTCGGCGAGGTCGAGCCCGGCCTGACCGTGCCGGGCAAGATCGACAAGATGGGCTACAAGGGCGTCGACACCACCGAGCTGATCTTCGACGGCTACCAGATCTCCGCCGACCAGATCCTGGGCGGGACACCTGGTAAGGGCTTCTACCAGATGATGGACGGCGTCGAGGTCGGCCGGGTGAACGTCGCCGCCCGTGGGTGCGGGGTCGCGCGCCGGGCCTTCGAGCTGGGCATCTCGTACGCCCAGCAGCGGGAAGCGTTCGGCAAGAAGATCGCCGACCACCAGGCGGTACTGTTCCGGCTGGCGGACATGGCGGTCAAGGTCGAGGCCGCGCACGAGCTGATGGTGAAGGCGGCGCGGAAGAAGGACGCCGGTTCTCGCAACGACTTCGAGGCCGGGGTGGCGAAGTACCTGGCCAGCGAGTACTGCTCGCAGGTGGTGGAGGACTCGTTCCGGATCCACGGCGGGTACGGGTTCTCCAAGGAGTACGAGATCGAGCGGCTGTACCGGGAGGCGCCGATGCTGCTGATCGGCGAGGGTACAGCGGACATTCAGCGGATGATCATCGGCCGCCGGCTGCTGGAGGACTACAAGCTCTGATGCTCAATCTGCGGGTGTGGATCAGAGCCAGTGGATCCGCTTGAAGAGGACGTAGAGGCCGCTGCAGGCCGTGGCCATCACCGCGAGCACAACGAAGTAGCCGTACCGGGTGTGCAGCTCGGGCATGTTGTCGAAGTTCATCCCGTAGATGCCGGCGACCATCGTCGGCACCGCGATGATCGCGACCCAGGCCGAGATCCGGCGCATGTCCTCGTTCTCCGAGACCTGCAGCTGGGCCAGCCCGGCGGCCAGGATCGAGGTGAGTAGCTCGTCGAACCCGGTGACCTGCTCGCGGACCCGGCTCAGGTGGTCGTCGACGTCACGGAAGTAGGTCCGGGTCTCGTCGCTGACCAGTGGATGGTGCCGCTCGGCCAGCGCTCGGATCGGCCCGGCGAGCGGTGTGACCGCACGCTTCAGCTCGAGCACCTCCCGCTTCAGCTGGTAGACCCGCTCGATGTTCCGCCAGCCGCGCGGGGTGAACATCTCCGCCTCGATCAGGTCGATGTCGGCCTGGACCTGGTCCGCGACGGCCAGGTAGCTGTCCACCACCTGGTCCGCGATCGCGTGCAGCACGCCGCCCGGCCCGTCCCGTAGCCGTTCCGGCTCGGCCTCCAGCCTCTGCCGCAGCCCGGACAGCTCGCTGTGCTGGCCGTGCCGCACGGTGACCACGAATCCCGTGCCGCAGAACACCATCACCTCACCGGACTCGACCACCTCCGAGGTGGCGGTGAGCGCCGTGTGCGGCACGTAGCGAACCGTCTTGAACACCGCGAACAGCATCTCGCCGTTCTCGCCGTACCGCTCCAGCTTCGGCCGCTGGTGTGCCTCGATCGCGTCCTCGAGTGCGAGCGGGTGCAGGTCGAACTCGTCGCCGAGCACGATCAGCTGCCGCTCGGTCGGCTCGAACAGCCCGATCCAGACGAAACCCTCGCCGCGCCGGGCCCGGGCCAGCGCATCGCCGTACGACGTGATCGCGGGTTCGCGGCGGCCCTCGCGGTAGAACGCCCAGTCGACCAGCGCGCCCTCGAACCGCCCATCCGCGATCGGGTCCAGCTCCGCCCTGGGTGCGCTGCCGCGGCGGGCGAACAGCTGACTGACCCTGCGGTTCCCCGGCACAGTCACCTCCCGGCCCCGGCACGTGGACCGTGCTTCGGCACGGCCTCCCCGCGAGGCTATCAACGCAGGATCACCACCGGTCGGCCATGATGGGGGAGAGCACAGCGAAGGGAACCTGATGAGCAACCTGCACTCGCTGCCGTCGATGGATCCGCGTCCGAGCGGCTGGGTGATCGGAACCTACGACACGTACCTGGAGGCTCAGCGCGCGGTCGACTACCTGTCGGACGAGAAGTTCCCCGTCGAGCACACCACGATCGTCGGCAACAACCTGCGCCAGGTGGAGAAGATCACCGGCAGGCTGACCTGGGGCCGTGCCCTCACGGCCGGTCTGGCCAGCGGCGCCTGGTTCGGCCTGTTCGTCGGCCTGCTGCTCGGCATCTTCGTACCCGAGGGCTCGAGCTGGCTCGCCGCCGTGCTCACCGGCGTCCTGCTCGGCTCCCTGTTCGGCATGACCTTCGGCGCCATCGGCTACGCCCAGCTCCGCGGCCGCCGCGACTTCACCTCCCGTACCTCCGTGGTCGCCACCACCTATGACGTGCTCTGTGACCACAAGTACGCCGAGGAGGCCCGCAACCACCTGGCCCGCCTCGCCCTCCGCGGCGACGTCAACCCGCGCGTCCAGAACCCACCCCCGCCGACCAGCGCGCAGCCGCCCGCGCAGCCCCAGCCACAGTCGACCTTCCAGCCGGATGCACCGCTGTCCGCACCGCAGGACGCCCCGCCCGGCCAGCCCCCGCGGCAAGCCCCGCCGACTGAGCGCTGACCGCGACGTATACCGATTCCGATATGGCTTACCGAGATCGGTATGCGCGACGCTGCTCAGGTTCCATGGCCGCGCTCGGGATGCAAGCTGAGCGCGGGTCACGCGACCCGGTCACCTGCCGCCCGGCGGCGGCCTGGTGGTGCGCGTCACGCTGCCGCGGTGAGGCTTGTCACTGGCGGCCGGTGCTCGGCATTGGCATGCTCAGGAGATGCAGTTCGGACGCAGCTACGAGGAGTTCGAGGTCGGTGCCGTCTACAAGCACTGGCCGGGCAAGACGGTGACCGAGTACGACGACCATCTGTTCTGCCTGCTCACCATGAACCACCACCCGCTGCACCTGGACACCAATTACGCCGAGCAGACCACCCAGTTCAAGCAGAACGTTGTGGTCGGCAACTACATCTACTCGCTGCTGCTCGGCATGTCGGTGCCGGATGTGAGCGGCAAGGCGATCGCGAACCTGGAGGTCGAGTCGCTGCGGCACGTCGCGCCGACCTTCCACGGCGACACGGTCTACGGCGAGACCACCGTGCTGGACAAGTGGGAGTCGAAGTCGAAGGACGACCGCGGCGTGGTGTACGTCGAGACCAAGGGCTACAAGCAGGACGGCACGCTGGTATGCGTGTTCAAGCGCAAGGTGATGGTGCCGAAGCAGAGCTACCTCGACGCCCGCGGCGGCGAGCAACCCGCCCGCCCGAACCTGGTCGAGCCACCCTCCAAGGACTGAGCCGAGCCTTCCCCGTCGCTCTCGAACAATTCATCGGGCCCTTGTGACCCGGCGTGTCGTCGTTCATCGGGCTCTTCTGACCATCGGCCCGAGGTGGTGCACTGTGGGGGAAGAGCTGGAGGTGAAGGTGCGATGAAGCTGGCGGCGTCGACACTGGGACTACCCGATGCCGGGCTGGACGAGATCATCGGGGTGCTGTCCGGCGGCGGCTGCTCCGGGGTCGAGCTGCGCGCGGGGGAGCGAGAGGCTGTGCACCCGGGGCTGACCCGGTCGGAGCGGATGGCGGTACGACGCCGGCTCGCCGAGGCCCGGCTCAAGCCGCTGGCGGTGTCGTCGTACGTGAATATCTGCGCCCCGGGCAACGATGACGCGATCGTCGACGAGCTGGTCGCGCACGTCGACCTCGCGGCCGACCTCGGCGCCGGCGGGGTCCGGATCTTCCCGGGCGGATCCGGCGAGCCGGACGACGACGACCGTGGCACCCGGAGGCTGCGGGCCGCCGCCGGACCCGCTGAGCGGCGCGGCGTCCGGCTGTTCCTGGAGACGCACGACTCGCACCCGCGCGGGACCGACGTCGCCCGGCTGCTGGAGCGGACCGGCCGAGACGACGTCGGCGTGATCTGGGACTTCGTGCACCCGTGGCGCACCGGCGAGGAGCCGGCGGCGACGTACGACGCGGTGGCGCCGTGGCTCGCGTACGTCCAGCTCAAGGACGCGGTGCCGCCGCTCGAACGCCCGGTCCCGGCGCTGATCGGGGCCGGCGAGGTGCCGCTGGACGAGATCCGCGCCGTCCTGGACAAGCACGGTTACGACGGCTGGTGGTCGCTGGAGTGGGAGAAGGCCTGGTATCCGGAGATCCCGCCACTACCCGAGGCGTTGGCCTCAGCTCGCACATGGCTCGGTTGAGTGTGTTCACGAATCGCCAAGGAAAGGGCCAATTTCCTGGCGATTCGTGAACACACACGGTCTCAGCGGCGCGGGCGGCCGTCTTCGTCCACATCGACCCACACCGCCACAGCCGCGGTGTCCTCGCCGGCCACGGTCTGCAACCGACTCGGGTGCCGCTGACCTGCGACGATGGCGGCTGTGAACCCGGAAGAGAGAACCGACCGGCTCTGGCTGGTCCGGCACGGCGAGACCGAGTGGAGCCGTGACGGACGGCACACCAGCACCACCGACCTCGAGCTGACATCGGAGGGTGAGCGGGTCGCGCGCGAGCTTGCCCCGCGGCTCGCAGTCGAGGACTTCGACCTGGTGCTCACCAGCCCCCGGATCCGCGCCCGACGGACCGCGGAGCTGGCTGGCTTCCCAGATGCCGAGATCGCCCCGGACCTGGTCGAGTGGGACTACGGCGAGTACGAGGGCATGACCACGCCGCAGATTCGCGAGACCGTGCCCGGCTGGACCGTGTGGTCCCAACCGGTGCCGGGCGGCGAGACGCCCGCGCAGGTCGCGACGCGGCTGGACAAGGTGGTACGACGCGTGGCCGACGTGGCGGGCGACGTCCTGGTCTTCGGCCACGGCCACGCGCTGCGCGGACTGGCCGCGCGCTGGCTCGAGCTCGAGGTCACCGAGGGCCGCCACTTCGTCCTCGGTACGGCGACCATCTCCGTCCTCGGCTGGGAACGCGGCTCACCCGCCGTCGTCCGCTGGAACGCCTAGCGTGTGCGCGAATCGCCATGAGAGAGCGCTCTCCCATGGCGATTCGCGCACACTCTACCTCGGGGGTCAGCCGGGCAGGGCGTTCCACTGCGCGAGGGTGTCGAGCAGCAGCCTGACGGTGGGCAGGTCGTCCAGCTCGGCGCGGTCGACGAACCGGGCATCCGCGGCGTCGTCACCCGCCGCGAGTGTGCCGCCCACGGTTACGGCGCGGTAGTCGCGGATCACGTACACCCGCCCGTCCGGGGCATCCCGCTCGACCTCGCCGACGAGCTCGCCGACGGTGACGTCGAGGCCGGTCTCCTCGGCGACCTCGCGCACCACCGCGGCGCTGTCGTCCTCGCCGGGCTCGACCCGGCCGCCCGGCAGCGACCACATCCCGGTACCGGGCTCGTGCGCGCGTTGTACGACGAGCAGCCGCTGGCGGTCGTCGTACACCAGCGCCCCGACACAGTCCACACGTTCGCGGTCCATGTCCCAGAAGGGTAGGTGCTCGCCGATACGATCGGCCCGTGCGCATCGATCTGCACACCCACTCGAACCGCTCGGACGGCACCGACCCGGTGCCCGAGCTGGTCGCGCATGCCCGCGCCTCCGGTCTGGACGTGCTCGGGCTGACCGACCACGACACCGCCGACGGCTGGGTCGAGGGGCGGGAGGCGGCCGAGGCCGAGGGGATCGGGTTCGTGCCGGGGATCGAGGTGTCCTGCAGGGTCGGGACGACCAGCGTGCACCTGCTCGCGTACCTGGCCGACCCGGCCTACCCGCCACTGGCGGGCGAGCTGGCCCGGGTCCGCGAGGGCCGGTCCGGCCGGGTGCCGGCGATGATCGCCCGGCTGAACGCACTGGGCGTCGCCATCACCGTCGAGGACGTGCTCGCCGAGGCCATCGGCACGCCGTCTGTCGGGCGGCCGCACGTCGCGGACGCGCTGGTCGTGGCGGGTGCGGTCGCGGACCGCAAGGAAGCGTTCGACCGGTACCTCGCGGAGGGCCGCCCCGCCCACGTACAGCGGTACGCGATCGAGCCGGGCCGGGCGATCGAGCTGGTCCGCGCCGCCGGTGGCATACCGGTGGTCGCGCACCCGTGGGGCCGCGGCAGCCGGCAGGTGCTGACCGCGGACATGATCGCCAGGCTGGTCGCCGACCACGGCCTGGCCGGTCTCGAGGTCGACCACCAGGACCACGACGCAGCCGACCGCGCGGCGCTGCGTGAGATCGCGACCGGCCTCGGGCTGATCGTCACCGGGTCGAGCGACCACCACGGGCTCGGCAAGACCGACCACGACCTGGGCGTCAACACCACGGCGCCCGACCAGTTCGAGGCGCTGCTGGCACGAGCGAAGGCGAGCGCCGCGGCGAGTTCGGCATCGCCGCCGGAGGCGTTCCTGCCGTGAGCTCGATCGTCGACCTCGCCCTGCTCGCCGAGGTCTTCATCACCCTGTTCGTGATCATGGACCCGCCCGGCACCGTGCCGGTGTTCATCTCGCTGACCGCCGGCCAGTCCCGTGCGGTGCGCAAGCGCGCGGCCTGGCAGGCGGTGCTGGTGGCGTTCGGCGTGATCGTTGTGTTCGCCATATTCGGCCAGCAGATCCTGCACAACCTGGGCATCACACTGCCCGCGCTGCAGGCCGCCGGCGGTCTGCTGCTGCTCCTGATCGCACTGCAGCTGCTCACCGACACCGCCGACGACCCGGTGCAGACCAAGAACGTCAACATCGCCTTCGTCCCGCTCGGCACCCCGCTGCTCGCCGGCCCCGGCGCGATCGTCGCCACGATGGTGTTCGTGCAGCGGATCGACAACGTCTCCGACCTGGTCGCGATCTGCGTCGGCATCGTGCTGATCCACGTGGTGATGTGGCTGACGCTGCGGTTCTCCGGCGTGATCATGCGGGTGCTCGGCGAGAACGGCGTGCTGCTCGTCACCCGGATCGCCGGCCTGTTGCTCAGCGCGATCGCCGTCCAGCTGATCGCCGACGCGGTCCGCGCCTTCATCGAGGAAGGCTGACATGGCCTATAAGGATGCCGAGGGAAACGACATGCTGCCGGGAATGCCGGCCCGGCTGTTCGTCGCGACGCCGACCAAGCTGCTGACGTTCGCGGACTGCAAGCGCAAGTATCGCTATACCTACCTGGAGAAGCCGCAGCCGTCGAAGGGCCCGCCGTGGGCGCACAACACGGTCGGTGCCGCGGTGCACGAGACGCTCGCCGACTTCTGGCGCTGGCCGGTGTCGCGTCGTACGCCGGTCGCGGCCATGACCGAGCTCCGCAACCGCTGGCGGCACGAGGGTTTCCGGGATGCCGAGCAGTCCGCGCGCTGGCGCGAACGCTCGGCCGAGATGGTCGCGTCGTACCTGACCGATGTCGACCCGAACGACGAGCCGCGCGGCGTGGAGCGGACCGTGTCCTTCACCACCGCCCGGGCCTCGCTGCGCGGCCGGGTGGACCGGATCGATGAGCGGCCGGCGCGGGCGGGTGCGGGTACGGAGCTCGCGATCGTCGACTACAAGACCGGCCGGCGCCCGCTGTCGTCCACGGACGCACGGTCGTCGCTGGCGATGGCGCTGTACGTGCTCGGCGCCCGGCGGGTGCTGCGCCGGCCGTGCACCAGGGTCGAGCTGCACCACCTGCCGACGAACACGGTCGCTGCCGCGGACCACGACGACGCGTCGCTGCAGCGGCACCAGCGCCGGGCAGAGGCGATCGTCGACGACGCGGCAGCCGCCGAGAAGCGCTGGTACCACGGGCTGAGCCCCGCCGAGGCGGACGAGGTGTTCCCGCCGGAGCCGTCGCCGCTATGCGGCTGGTGCGACTTCGCCCGGCTCTGCCCGCAGGGCCGCCGGGTCGCGCCACCCCGTGCCGCCTGGGCCGGCCTCGACGAGGAGACCGTCGCCGAGTCCTCCGAGGATCAGGTGTGAGCGGTCAGCGAACTTCCACGACCCGGCGTGTCGGCGTTCGCCTGAGATAGGGCCGCATCAGGTCGGTGAAACGCTCGCTGGGTCGCAGACCGAGCTCACGATCCAGCAGCAGCTGGAACCGTTCGTAGTGCCGAACGGCCTCGAAGATATTGCCGTTGTCGAGGTGGATGCGGGCGATGGTGCGATGGGAGCTCTCGCGCAGCGGCTCGATGCGAGACGCGGCAAGCGCCGCCAGCAGGGCCTCATGGTGGCGCTGCTGTGCGTGGAGTTTCGTGGCGAGGGCGTCGAGCGCGCCGAGCCGCAGATGCCACAGCCGTTCGCGGGCCGCGAGCACCCAGTCGTCGTACCAGCCGGGCAGCAGCTCCGCGCTGTCGAGAACGATGGTCGCAGCCTCCTCGTCGAGATCGCCGGTGCATCTGATCAGCGACTGCGCGGCGGCTGCGAACCCGTCCACATCGACCAGGACGTTGCGGGTGAGCGCGAGCGACAGGTCGCTGATCTCGAGCAAGGGCGGCAGGTCGGGATAGCGGTGCCGCAGCCTCCAGAGCAGCGCGCGGAGCCGGCTGGTCGCCACCTGGTCGGTGTGTTGGGGCCACAGCGTCCCGGCCACCTGGGCCCGGGCAGATCTTCCGTGCAGAGCGAGGAAGGCGATCAGGTGCTGCGGGTCCGGCGCCAATGTGATCGGCAGGGGATCAGAGTCGGTGGAGTCACCCCACCCGGCGACCAGGTTCCAGTCGCCGAGAATGTGGAGTTGGGCATAGCAACGCGACGGTGTCCGCACCGATCGGGCCTCCCCTCCCCTTGAGGCGACCGCCGTCAGCGGGTGGATATTCTCGTCAGCTCCGAGGAACTCGTTGATGACAGAATTCCCACCCCTTAATCGCACTGTGCGCATGACACGACTTGTTGTCAAGACAATCCACCCGGTAAAGAGCTGGCGATGAATCTCTCGAGCCAGTGCCTGACCTCGCCGTACACTTCCTCCGGCGTGCTGACCGTGGTGGTGAGCACGTCGTCGGTATCCAGGTCGGGACGCTCGGTGATCCGTGCCTTGATGGCGTGGCCGCCTGCCGCGTCACGCCAGACCCTGATGACCAGCGCTGCCGCAGGTCCTGTCCCCGTCTCGTCGTGCACTACTAACTCACACTCCCGCGCGTTCAATCGGCCTCCGTGCTCAAGCTCGGGCGGTCTGTTGCACTTCCAGACTGCCCCCACTGGGCAAGCAGCCGGAAGTGCCGACCCTGTGGTGAGCACGCGCTGATAACCCGCTGATAACGGGGTGAGCACGGCACGCGGTCTGAACTGTCGTCAACGGGCGGATTCTCGAGGGGAGGTGACCCAATGAACGACAAGCTGACAAGCGTCGAGCTCAGTCTCGAAGAGGTCCAGGTTCTGCCGGAGCGGGAAGCTCTCGGTTCCTTCAACGTTGCGAATATCTACGCGTCCAACACGGCCGTGGCGCTGAACGCGGCGTCGCACTTCGCCGTAGCCAAGGCATTCGCAGCTCAGTCGATCTACGTCAGCCAGAGCTAGCCGGATTCACTCGACGCCGAGTGTGGGCGGGGTCGATCACAGCCCCGTCCACACACTCACGAGGAGACAGGAGGCCGAGGTTCGATGCCGAATCTCGACAGGATTTCCAAGGCAGAGGTCATGTCCCAGTCGGTCGACCTGCTGCCGTCACGAGAGGCGTTGGCGCTGGTGAACATCACCAACATCACCGCCGTCAACATCGCGCTCGCGGTCAACGCGGGCACGATCGGATCGACCGCGGTTGCTGGAGCTTGGCAGAACATCGCGGTCTTCCAGCGCTAGCAGCGCGGGCGGACGGGCGCGCGGCAGACCGCGGCCCGTCCGCGGGACTGATGGGGGTGGCGGACTGGTGACAGTCGACGACATGGTCGACGGCGCGGCTCCGGCGCGTGTGCGCGGCGGGCCGAGACCGTGTCGTGCGACCGGGCTGAGGCTCTTGGGCTCGTACGAGGGCTCGGGGTTCCGCGATGAGCGCTACCTGGTCGAGCGGGCCGATCGCCAGGTGGTGATGCTGACCAAGCTGCTCTACCTGATCGTGCGCTTCGCCGACGGCCGCACCAGCACGGACCTGCTGGCCACCAGGGTGAGCAAGGCGTACGGGCACCGGCTCGACCCCGACGACCTGGTGCAGCTGATCGAGGACAAGCTCGCTCCGGCGGGGTTGGTCGGACTGCGGGCGGCCCCGAGCGCCGGTGTCAGGCGGGCCGATCCGCTGCTCGCGCTGAGCATCCGGGGGGTGCTGCTGCCCGGGCGCGTCGTCCGGATCATCGGCCGGATGTTCACGCCGCTGTTCCATCGGGTGATCGTCGCCGGTGTTCTCGCCGCCCTGGTGATCCTGGACTGGTGGCTGATCACCACCATGGACCTGGCAGACCTGTTCGCGGCCCTGGTCGACCCGGTCGGGGTACTCGTGGTTCTCGGTCTGCTGCTGGCCGCGAC
>Ga0075429_100000369_pt1 | contig 33162 bp, 17 predicted proteins | sample RhiMetdeltSRZDD3_FD_75295 | JGI IMG/M metagenome (GOLD analysis project Ga0075429, IMG submission 75295) | Populus rhizosphere microbial communities from Tennessee, USA - Rhizosphere MetaG P. deltoides SRZDD3 | ecosystem: Host-associated > Plants > Roots > Rhizosphere > Soil | place: USA...
GTGCGGCGCTTTCGCCTCGATCAGGAGGAGCGGCTGCGGATCGCGGTGATCGCGGTCGATCCGTCGCGCCGCAAGACCGGCGGGGCGCTGCTCGGCGATCGCATCCGCATGAATGCCATTCACGGGCCGAACGTCTTCATGCGCTCGCTCGCAACGCGCGCGTCGGGCGCGGAGATCTCCGCTTCGCTGCCGGACGTGCTCGAGGCCGTGCGCGCTGCGGGGTTCGACCTGATCCTCATCGAAACCGCGGGAATCGGCCAGGGGGACGCCGCGATCACGCCGCACGCCGACGTCTCGCTCTACGTGATGACGCCGGAGTTCGGCGCGGCCAGCCAGCTCGAGAAGATCGACATGCTCGACTTCGCCGACTTCGTCGCGATCAACAAGTTCGACCGCAAGGGGGCCGAGGACGCGTTGCGCGACGTGCGCAAGCAGGTGCAGCGCAACCGCGAAGCGTTCCGGCAGAAGCCCGACGAGATGCCGGTGTACGGCACCGTCGCTGCGCGCTTCAACGACGACGGCGTCACTGCGCTTTACCACGGAATCGTCGCAACGCTGAAGGACAAGGGACTGCAGCTGCGCGCAGGAAAGCTCTCCAGGCCCCCCGGCAGGACGTCGTCGGCGGTGCACGCGGTGGTCCCCGCGAATCGGCAGCGCTACCTCGCAGAGATTGCCGAGACGCTGCGGGAATATCACCGGCATGCGCAGCAACAGTCGCGCATCGCGCGCGACCGCCAGAGCCTGGTTGCGGCGAAAGGAATGCTGGAAGGCGCGGGCAAGGACGGTTCGGCGCTCGATCCCTTGATCGAAGAGAAGGTGAAAGCGCTCGATCCGTACGCGAAGGAACTGCTCGAGCGCTGGCCCGATACCGTAAAGGCCTACTCGGGTGACGAGTACGTGGTGAAGATTCGCGAGCGTGAGGTTCGCACCCGGCTGACGAGTACTTCTCTTTCCGGTACCCGCGTGCCGAAGGTTGCGCTGCCGCGCTTCGAGGACGCAGGCGAGATCCTGCGCTGGCAGCTGCGCGAGAACGTGCCGGGCGCGTTTCCGTTCACCGCGGGCGTGTTCGCGTTCAAGCGCGAGAACGAGGACCCGACGCGCATGTTCGCCGGCGAGGGCGACGCGTACCGCACGAACAAGCGCTTTCACCTGCTCTCCAGCGACATGCCGGCGAAGCGTCTTTCGACCGCGTTCGACTCGGTGACGCTGTACGGCTTCGACCCCGACGAGCGTCCCGACATCTACGGCAAGGTCGGCAACTCCGGCGTCTCGATCGCGACGCTCGACGACATGAAGGCGCTGTACGCGGGCTTCGCGCTGTGCGACCCGGCGACCTCGGTGTCGATGACGATCAACGGGCCGGCGCCGACGCTGCTCGCGATGTTCTTCAACACCGCGATCGACCAGCAGCTGGAGAAGTTCAGCAAGGACAACGGTCGCGAGCCGACGCCGGACGAGGCCGAGAAGCTGCGCGCGTGGACGCTCAGCACCGTGCGCGGCACCGTGCAGGCGGACATCCTGAAGGAAGACCAGGGCCAGAACACCTGCATCTTCTCGACCGAGTTCTCGCTGAAAGTGATGGGCGACATCCAGGAATACTTCGTCCAGCGCGACGTCAAGAACTTCTACTCGGTCTCGATCTCCGGCTACCACATTGCGGAAGCGGGCGCGAACCCGATCTCGCAGCTCGCATTCACGCTGTCGAATGGATTCACGTTCGTCGAGGCGTACCTCGCGCGCGGCATGCAGATCGACGATTTCGCGCCGAACCTGTCCTTCTTCTTCTCCTACGGCATGGATCCCGAGTACGCGGTGCTCGGGCGCGTCGCGCGGCGCATCTGGGCGATAGCGATGCGCGAGCGCTACGGCGCCAACGAGCGCAGCCAGAAGCTCAAGTTCCACTCGCAGACTTCGGGCCGCAGCCTGCACGCGCAGGAGATCGCGTTCAACGACATCCGCACCACGCTGCAGGCGCTGATCTCGACGTACGACAACACCAACTCGCTGCATACCAATGCCTACGACGAGGCGATCACGACGCCGACCGAGGAATCGGTGCGCCGCGCGATGGCGATCCAGCTGATCCTGAATCGCGAATGGGGCCTGGCGAAGAACGAAAATCCGAACCAGGGCAGCTTCATCCTCGAGGAGCTGACCGACCTCGTCGAAGAAGCCGTGCTGAAGGAGTTCGAAGCGATCAGCACGCGCGGCGGCGTGCTCGGCGCGATGGAGACCGGCTACCAGCGCGGCAAGATCCAGGAAGAATCGATGCTCTACGAGCACAGGAAGCACGACGGCTCGTATCCGCTGATCGGCGTCAACACGTTCAGGAATCCGCACGGCGACCCGGTGCCGCAGAAGCTCGAGCTGATCCGCTCGACCGAGGAGGAAAAGCAGTCGCAGCTGAAGCGCCTGCGCGAGTTCCAGAAGAAAAATGAGAAAGAGGCGCCGGCGATGCTCGAGCGGCTGCGCCAGGCGGTGATCCGCGACGAGAACGTGTTCGCGGTGCTCATGGATGCGGTGCGCGTCTGCTCGCTCGGGCAGATCACGCACGCGCTGTTCGAAGTCGGCGGACAGTACCGCAGGAGCATGTGAGGAAGATCGCGGCTTTTCTTTCCGCGGTCGTTGCGGTGGCGGTGCAGGCCGCCGACCCAGTGCCGCTGGAATCGCTCGCCGCGCCGCTGCTGCAGGCACAGACCTATTGCGAATCCGGCAAGTTCGGCTCGGCCGTCGGTGTGGACAACCAACTACCGGAACACCGCTATCGCGTCTGTGCCCATCGCGACGGGCGTTTCAAGTATGTCGAGAGTCCGGGGGAACCATCGCAAATCGTGACCTGGTCGGATGGCAGCATCGTGCATCGCTACGTCGAATACAGCCGCAACTACCAGCAGCATGGTGTCGCCGCGCCCAGCGACTTTTACGAGCGGCCGCGCGAGGCGGCGCCTGCTCTGCATTCGCGCCTGTTTCGCTGGGCGACGCGTACCAGTGCGGGTCTCGACCTGATTGGCTCGTTGCGTGACTATCGCGTTAATGTCGAAGCCTCCGACGCGCGCCAGACAGTCTACGAGCGCCAGGACGGCGACCGGCGCGGCGGCTCACGCATACGCGTGGCGGCCGCCGATGGGGCGATCGTGCGCTACGAGAGCGTGTACGACGGAGTGGTGCGAGGCTACGTCGAGATCGCGGCGCGCCAAGTCGATCAGCCGCTCGCCGATGCCGAGCTCGCCTACGAGGTGCCGCTGCTCGCGCGCTATTCGTTGCAGAACAACGCGCCGGTCTTCGTCTCGGGCCTGTTCGTCCTCACGGCGCTCGCCGGGCTGGCATTCTGGGCGCGGCGTTTTGCACGCGCTGAACACCCGCAGGACGTCGTGGACTTCCGGCGCCGACTCTGGCGCCTGTTTGCTTGGGCGTTCGCTGCGGTCGCCGGGGCGCTCGGCCTGCTCGCCGCAATCACCTGGGGAGGTTCGGGCCACCCGCCGGCGATCTTCTTCGTGATCGGACTGGCGGCACTGGCGGGAGTCGGCTTCGGGCTTGTGGCCTGCTTCCTGCTATCGAGCTATGTGGCGCAGGCCTTCTCGCGCACGCGCATGACTCGGTGACCTAGCGCAGCTTGGGCGCGGCAAGCGGATCGAAATCCTTCCACTCGCCGTCCCGCCATTCGCCTTCGGTTTCCTCCAGCGTGACCGGATCGTTCGCCCTCAGGATGCGGACCAGCGTCTCCTCGCTCAGGCCGCCTGCGGGCGTCACCGCAACTACGGTTCCCGCCGGCCGCCGTGCATGCTCGCGGTGCTCCTCTTCGGACTTGTCCGAGAGGCCCGTATAGGTTCCGGCCAGCGCGCCGGCAAGCGCTCCCACGCCACCGCCCGCAGCGGCGCCAAGCGGCCCGCCAACAGCGGCCCCAACCCCGGCGCCGATGCCAGCGCCAATCGCTGCGCCGCCGGCAGCTCGCCCGCCCACGCCGCGCGCTTCGGGGTCGGAATGCTCGTCGCCCCCAATCGGGTACGTGCCATGCTGGCCCGGCGGATTGTTGTGGAACGTGCTCACGCAGTCGGGTGGTACGCCGGCCGCAAGTAATGCCCGCAGCGCAGCATCGGCCTTACTCGCCGCGTCGTAGGTGCCTGCAAGGATATGTGCCATGGCAAACATCCATGCAAGTTGCGTGCCGAGTTCGGCCGGGTAAGGCGCGGTGAGCGCGTGCTCACGCGCTATACTGTACAAGCGTACAGGAACACTTTCGCTTGTCCCCACTGAACGACTTTCACCCCGCCGTCGCGAGCTGGTTCCGGCGCGCGTTCACGGCCCCGACCGACCCGCAGAACCGCGCATGGCCGGAGATTCGCGCCGGCCGCAACGTGCTGATCGCTGCGCCGACCGGCTCGGGAAAAACGCTCGCCGCGTTTCTCGCGGCGATCGATGCGCTGGTTCGCCAGGGACTGAGTGGCGGGCTGCCGGACGAGACGCAGGTCGTCTACGTCTCGCCGCTGAAGGCGCTCTCGAACGATATCCACCGCAACCTAGAGCTGCCGCTTGCGGGGATCCGCGAGGAGCTCAAGGCGCTCGGCCTGCCCGAGATCGAGATCCGCGCCCAGGTGCGCACTGGAGACACGCCGCAGTCCGAGCGCGCGGCGATGCGCAAGCGCCCGCCGCACATTCTCGTAACGACGCCCGAATCGCTCTACCTGCTGCTGACGAGCGACGCGGGGCGGGGCATGCTCGCCACCGCGCGCAGCGTGATCGTCGACGAGATCCACGCGGTCGCGCCGAACAAGCGCGGCGCGCACCTTGCGCTGTCGCTCGAGCGTCTCGATGCGCTCGCGGCGCGTCCTCTGGTGCGGATCGGCCTTTCGGCGACCCAGAAGCCGATCGAAGAAGTCGGCAGCTATCTCGTCGGCGTCGGCGGCGAATGCACGATCATCGACGCCGGCTACGTCCGGCAGCGCGACATCGCGCTCGAAATGCCCGACTCGCCGCTCGAGGCGGTGATGGCGAAGGAAGTCTGGAGCCAGGTCTACGACCGGCTCGCGGAGCTCGTCGAGGAGCATCGCTCGACGCTCGTCTTCGTCAACACGCGGCGGCTCGCCGAACGCGTGGCGCGCCATCTCACCGACCGGCTCGGCGAGACCGCGGTCACCTCGCATCACGGCAGCATGGCGCGCGAATACCGGCTGGACGCGGAGCAGCGCCTGAAGCGCGGCGACCTGAAGGCGCTCGTCTGCACGTCGTCGCTCGAGCTGGGGATCGACATCGGTTTCGTCGACCTGGTCTGCCAGCTCGGTTCGCCGCGCTCGATCGCGGCGCTGCTGCAGCGCGTCGGCCGCTCCGGACACGCGGTCGGAGGTCTGCCCAAGGGGCGGCTGTTCCCGCTCTCGCGCGATGATCTCGTCGAGGCGGCGGCGCTGCTCGATGCGGTGCGTCGCAGCGAGCTCGATCGCCTGCATATTCCTGTCCAGCCGCTCGACGTGCTTTCACAGCAGATCGTTGCCGAAGTGGCGTGCCGCGACTGGAGCGAGGAGGAGCTGCATGCGCGCTTCGCACGCGCCTGGCCGTATCGCGCGTTGACCCGCGAGCAGTACGCAGAGGTCGTGACGATGCTCGCCGAAGGCTTCCAGACGCAGCGCGGGCGGAGCCGGGCGCATCTGCACCGCGACGCGGTCAACCGGGTGCTGAAAGGACGCAAAGGCGCGAAGCTGACGGCAATCACGAGCGGCGGCACGATCCCCGACACTGCCGATTACCAGGTCGTGCTGGAGCCCGCTGCCGTCACGGTCGGAACCGTGAACGAGGATTTCGCGGTCGAGAGCCTGGAAGGCGACGTGTTCCAGCTCGGCAACGCGTCCTACCGCATCCTGCGCGTCGAAGCGGGGCGGGTGCGGGTCGAGGATGCGCGCGACCTGCCGCCGAGCATTCCGTTCTGGCTCGGCGAGGCGCCGGGTCGAACCGACGAAGTCTCCTGCGCAGTGTCCAGGCTGCGCAGCGAGATCGAGACGCGGCTGCCGGATACCGACGCCGCGCTCGGCTGGCTCGCGGACGAAGTTGGCATCGCGCCCGCCGCAGCCGCGCAGATCGTCACGTATCTCGCCGCCGCGCACGGCGCCCTGGGACGCCTGCCGACCCTTGAGCACGTGGTGCTCGAGCGCTTTTTCGACGAGAGCGGCGGCATGCAGCTGATCGTCCATTCCTGTTACGGCAGCCGGGTCAACCGCGCGTGGGGCCTCGCGCTGCGCAAGCGCATGTGCCGCACGTTCAACTTCGAGCTGCAGGCGGCGGCGACCGAGGACGCGATCATCCTCTCGCTTACGTCGAGCCACAGTTTCCCGCTGGAGGACGTGGCGCGCTTCCTGCACGCGAAGAGCGCGCGCCACTTGCTCGTCCAGGCGCTGCTCGATGCGCCGATGTTCGTTACGCGCTGGCGCTGGAACGCCGCGGTGGGACTCGCGCTCGCGCGTTTTCGCGGCGGTGCCAAGGTGCCGCCGCAGCTGCAGCGCATGCAGGCCGAAGACTTGCTCGCCGCCGTGTTTCCGGACCAGGTGGCGTGCGGGGAGAACCTCACCGGCGAGCGGGAGGTGCCGGAGCATCCGCTCGTTGCCCAGACCGTCTCCGATTGCCTGAACGAAGCGATGGATGCCCGTGGGTTCGAGCGGCTGCTCGGGCGAATCGAGCAGGGCGAAGTCCTCGTCACCGGACGCGATCTCACCGAGCCTTCGCCGCTCGCAGCCGAGATTCTCGGCGCACGGCCGTACGCGTACCTCGACGATGCCCCGCTCGAGGAGCGTCGCACGCAAGCCGTGATGAGCCGGCGCTTTCTCGATCCCGCGACTGCGGCCGATCTCGGGCGGCTCGATCCGGAGGCGATCGCGCGCGTCCGGCAGGAAGCGTGGCCGGATGCCGAGAGCGCCGATGAATTGCACGATGCGCTCCTCTGGCTGATGTGCCTGACCGACGCGGAAGTCGAGGCGCAACCGAAGTGGCGCGAGTTTCTCGACGCGCTGGTCGCGCAACGCAGAGTCACGCATCTGATCCCGCAAAAACTATGGGTCGCCGTGGAGCGGCTGCCGGAATGGCGCGCCGCGTTTCCGCAGGCGCGCACCGAGCCGCCGCTGGAACCTCCCGCCGAGCTGGCGCGAAGCTGGGAGCGCGAGGCCGCGCTCACTGAGATCGTGCGCGGCCGCCTCGAAGGGCTGGGGCCTGTCGCGCCGAGCGTGCTTGCCGTGCACTTGTCGTTCTCGTCGGCCGAGGTCGCGATCGCGCTCGCCCGGCTGGAGAGCGAAGGGTTCGCGCTGCGCGGACGGTTTACCGCCGACGCTCGCGAAGAGGAGTGGTGCGAGCGCCGACTGCTCGCGCGGATCAACCGCTATACGTTGAAGCGCCTGCGCGCCGAGATCGAGCCGGTGTCCGCGGCCGACTACATGCGTTTTCTTGCGCGCTGGCAGCGCCTTGCGCCCGGCGAGCAGATGGAAGGCCCGGACGCAGTCGCCGCGGTGATCGCGCAGCTCGAAGGATTCCAGGCGGCGGCGGTGGCGTGGGAAACGGAAATCCTTCCCGCTCGAGTCGCCGGCTACGACCCGCAGTGGCTCGACGACCTGTGCCGCGCGGGCCGCGTCGTGTGGACGCGGCTCGATGCGCCGCGCGCGGATCGCGAGCGCGTTGCCGGGCCGGTGCGAGCGACGCCGGTGACGCTCGTGATGCGCCGCAACCTCGGCGAGTGGGCGAACCTCGCACCGCGTATCGATCCTGCGCAGCTGCGGATGAGCTCGCGCGCCCGCGCCGTGTTCGATTGGCTGCAGGCGCACGGCGCCTCCTTCTTCGACGAGATCGCAGAGGGCACGCGGCTGCCGAAGAGTTTCGTCGAAGACGCACTCGGCGAGCTGACCGCGTGGGGACTCGTGAACTGCGACAGCTTCGCCGGCTTGCGCGTGCTGATCCTGCCGTCGGACCGCAGGAAGCCGGTCAGCGGTGCGCCGCGGCGCCGGCGCAGCGCGCTGTACGGCATCGAGGACGCGGGCCGCTGGGCGCTCGTGCGCCGCGAGCGCGTCGCGACGCCGGATCTCGAGCCGGCCGCGCTGGAGCATGTCGCGCGCTCGCTGCTCAAGCGCTACGGGGTCGTGTTCTGGAAGATGCTCGCGCGCGAAGCCGACCACCTTCCGCCGTGGCGCGATCTGCTTCACTGCTACCGCAGGCTCGAAGCGCGCGGTGAGGTGCGTGGCGGGCGCTTCGTTGCCGGATTCTCGGGCGAGCAGTTCGCGCTGCCCGATGCCGTCGGAACGCTGCGCGACACGCGGCGCGCGGAAAAGGGCCGTAGCCTCGTCGGCGTCAGTGGCGCAGATCCGTTGAACCTCGTCGGCATCGTGGTTCCCGGGCCGCGCGTGCCTGCGCTCGCGTCGAACCGTGTGCTCTATCGCGATGGCGCCGCGGTCGGCGTGCTCGTCAGCGCCGAGCCGCGGCTGCTCGAGACAGTGCCGTCGCCCGAGCAATGGGAGCTCACGAATGTATTGATGCGCAGCCACGCGCCTGCTTCTCTTGCGCGACTGCTGCATTGAAGCGTTGCGCCACCACTCTCGTCTGACGAATCCGCGATATTCGTCCTCGCCTTTGGGTGTACCCTTGTCCGCTCGATGCGCGCACGCCTGAGAAAAACGCTGCTCTTCGCGAGTCTTGCCGGGTTGATCGGGTTCGTGGCGTATGAGCAGGCGCGCGAGCGCTCCGCTGACAATCGCCCGCGGCCAGTCGCGTCCGCGCCGAGCGGTGCGCGCGCACCCGAGGCAGCGACGCCAGGCCGCGCTCCGCTCGCGTTGCCGCAGCGTGCGCCTTTCGGTACGTCCGGAGGGGAGCTGTTTGCCGCGCGGTCCTGGCAGCCTCCGGCGCCGCCGGTCGTCGCTGCCGCGCCGGCGCCGGTGCCGCCGCCGCCTCTGCCGTACCGGTTTGCCGGGACGGTGTCGCAGGGGGGCGAGCAGGTGGTGCTGCTGTCGAAGGGAGACGCAGTGTTTCCCGCGCAGGCGGGCGAAACGCTCGATGGCCTATACAAGGTCGAATCGATTGGCGAGACCGAGATCAGTTTTCTCTACTTGCCGCTCAAGCATCGCTACCTGCTGCCGGTGACTTCCTCGATCGCAGTTGCGTCACCGGGTCCGCAGGCGGAACGGCAAACGCGGCCGCAAGAGCTGCAGGCCGCAGCACCGGCGGCTGCGCAATCGCAGCCGGGTCCCTTGCAGCCGGCGAAGCTTTCCTGGGAAGGTCCGAGCGAAGTGCGAGTCGGCGCTGCGTTCAACGTCGCGCTGAAGCTCAAATCGGTGCAGCCCGTGCAGGACTCGCCGATGCAGATTCGCTTCGATCCGGCGGTGCTCGAGGCGCTCGCCGTGCAACCTGGGCAATTCTTCGCCGCCGCGGCACGCAATTTCAACTACCGGGTCAACCCGGAAGGCACGATCTTCGTCGGCGCGTCCGCGGCCGGGCCGTCGTCGGCGGCGGACGCCGAGTTGCTGATCCTCACGTTCAAGGCGGTAAAGCAGGCGCCGGACGCACAACTCGGCATCTCCTCGGTCAGTCTCACCGGCTCGGCCGGCCGGCCGATCGCGGTCGAGCAGCTCGCCGCCTACAGGACCTCGATCACCCGTTGAACCGTCCGAGCCGCGCAGTAATGTGACGACTGTGCATTCCGTCACGCGCCAGGGCGTTGCGCTTGCGGTACAGTCGCCCACCAGGTCGCAATGAAGGGAAGTGCCATGCGTGAAATGAAACCCGGCAATTGGCTGCTGGCGGCTGTTCTTGCGAGCGTGCTCGCTCCGGCTGCTGGATCGGCGCAAGGCGCCAGGCCCGCGATCGATGTCGACAAGGCCCGGGTGGTCGATTTCTGGACGCCCGAGCGGCAGCGCAACGCAACCCCCCGCGATCTCGTGATCGATTCTCGCGGCCTCGGTTATCTGAGACGCGCCGACGGAACGCTCGTTCCGCACGGCCATAACGTGCCGGCCGAGAAAGGCGCCAGGGCGCCGACGCCGATGGCGAAGCCTGGCGGAAGCCCGACCGGCGGCACGATCGGAAGCGCCGAGTGGACTTTGGGTGGCGTCGTGCAGAAGGCCGCCGGACGGCTGCTGTTCCAGATGACCGACGGCTATTACGTCTGCTCGGGCACCGTCGTCACGGATGGCACCAGCGGCCGCTCGCTGATCCTGACGGCCGCGCACTGCGTCTACGACGATGTGTATAAGGCGTTTGCCACGAACGTGCTGTTCATCCCGGACCAGGCGCACACCACGCGACGCAGCAAGACCGACTTCGACTGCAGCAACGATCCGTATGGATGCTGGGTTCCATCGTTCGGAGTCGTCGACAAGAACTGGACGCTGCGCACGTTTCCCGACAACATTCCGTGGGACTACGCGTTCTACGTAGTGAGCGACACGGGCGCTCACAGCGACGGCAGTTTCAACCCCGACGGCGGACCGTTCGCCGGAAACGAGAACGACGTGCTCGATGTCGTCGCAGGGTCGCTGCAAGTGAGCTTTGCCAATCCCAGCCACGACGTAGCCGGAAGCAGCGACTATACGGACGCGCTCGGTTATTCCTATTCGAGCGACCCGAAATTCATGTACTGCGCACAGGACATGACCACCAACGGATCCGCCAACTGGTGGCTCGGAAGCTGCCGGCTCTCGGGTGGATCGTCCGGCGGCCCCTGGGTGCAGAACGGAACGAACAGCTGGACGGGCGGAACGGACGGCAAGATCATCTCGGTCAATTCCTGGGGCTATACGGTCGGCGCCGGCATGGCGGGCCCGAAGCTCGCCGGCACTTCCGCAGCGTGTGTCTTCAACACGGCGAAAACCGCGCCTATGAGCACGGCCGACGGAGTCGACGTAGTCTGTCCGTAGCAAGCGGTTTCGCCGGATAGAGCCGGCGCACGCTTGGATTGAGAAAGTCGAAGCGAGGTATATAACTTCGGTGGGATAGCTATTCCCTTGCGATTCCTCTAGCTTTCACCCTCTGGGACGCGTCCCACAGTTCCATCTGTTGCAGGGGGAGCAATCCGTATGACTCGCATTCTGCGACTCGTGTCGCCTTTATTGCTTTGCGCCCTCTTCTGCGCCAACGCGCTGGCTAACGGCAAGGTCGCAGCGCTGCGCGACGTGGAACTTGCGTTCGAGGCGAATGCCGGGCAGTTCGATCCGCGCGCACGGTTTCTCGTACGCACGCCAGGAAAGCGGATCTTCGTCGTCGATGCGGGGATGGTTCTGGTACTCGACCGGTCGTCCGATCCGCTAGACGCTCAGGTTGTAGCAAGGATCCGCTTCGATGGCGCCTCGCTCGATGCGCGGCTCGAAGGACTCGATCGCATCGCCGCGATCACCAATTACTTTGAGACGAATCGGACGATCACCAACGTACCCAATTTCGCCCGTGTACGGCAGACCGGCGTATACCCGGGAATCGACGTCGTTTATTACGGCAACCAGGGACGGGTCGAATATGACTTCGTAGTAGCCCCGGGCGCAGATCCCGAACAGATTGCACTGCGGCTCTCTGGTTTCGACTCGATCCGCCAGCACGACGACGGCGGTATCGTGCTCTCGACGATCGCCGGCGAGCTGGTGATGAAGCCGCCGGTCGCCTATCAGGAGAGCGGTACCGGCCGCACCGAGGTGCCGGCGCGGTATGCGCTGAGCGGGAACGAGGTCCGCTTCGAGATTGCGCAATACGACCGCAGCCGCAGCCTCATCATCGACCCGCTGCTCACCTATTCGAGCTTTGTCGGCGGCAGCAGCAACGATTTCGCGAACGGAATCGCGCTCGACAGCGCCGGCAACATCTACATAACCGGCCAGACGTTCTCTACAGACTTTCCCGCCGTGGGCGCCTTCCAAACCGGTCTGTCCGGCACTGCGTCGGCATTCGTGACGAAGCTGACCGCGAGTGGCACGAGCATCGTCTATTCGACCTACATCGGCGGCACCAAGGGAAGCACGGGCGCCCGCGGGATCGCCGTCGATGCCGCAGGCAGTGCCTACGTGACGGGCATCACGACTTCGACGGGTTACCCAGTCACGTCGGGCGCCTATCAGACCACGCGCGGCACCAGCACGAATGCGGGGTTCGTCACCAAGCTCACCCCCCAGGGCAATGCGCTCGCGTACTCGACCTTCGTTCGGGGAGCGCCGGGAGCAAGCATTGCCGTCGACACAGCCGGAAGCGCGTTCGTCACCGGCACCGCTGACAGCACGTTTGCCGCCACCTCCGGTGCGTTCGATACGGTGAACAGCGGCCTCGAAGATGCTTACGTGCTCAAGCTGAACGCGACCGGTACCGCGGCCTCGTACGCCACGTATCTCGGCGGCAGCCAGACCGAAACAGGGAACGGCATTGCGCTGGACGCGGCAGGCAACGCCTACGTCGTGGGATACACGACGTCAGGCAACTTCCCGGTAGTGAATCCGTTCCTATCGACCCTTCCCGGCAATCAGGCGGCTTTCGTCACCAAGCTCAACCCCGCCGGCTCAGCGCTCGTCTACTCCACGTACCTGGGGGGGACGAACGGCAACACGAGCACGAGCTTTCGCCAGCAAGCCAATGCCGTTGCCGTAAACGCGGCGGGCGAGGCGTATGTGACCGGGACCACGTTCGCGAGCAATTTTCCGGTCGTGCGCGCATTTCAGCCGGCCAAAGGCTATACCGGAGCCGGCCACGAGCTATCGAGCCAGGCATTCATCACGCAGTTCGCCGCAAGCGGCAACTCGCTGATTTACTCCTCATACCTGGGGGGAAAAGGCTGTTTGGGCATGGGCGTCACCTCGTGCTCTTCCACTGTCAACAAGGATGAAGAGGGCCTTGCGATCGCAATCGATGCGGCAGGCATCGCGTACTTCGCCGGCAAGGCGCGTTCGCGCGCGTTCCCCCAGGTCGAGCCGGTGCAGACGCTCGCCAACCAGTACAGCCAGTCGATCCCATTCGTGGCGCGCATACAAGATCGTGGCACCTATGTAACGCAGCTGTATTCGATCGCGCTGGGGGTACGGGACAGCAGCAGCACCGACGGCACCGCCACGGGTGTTGCCGTCGACGCTCCAGGAAATGCCTATGTCTCGGGATATGTCGTCAACGCGTTTCCGGTCACACCGGGGGCGCTCAAGGTCGTGACCACATTCACGGGCTTGAGCAAGTCGGTCGTATTCAAGGTGAGTCCGGGCGCGTTTCCGACCCGCCTTTCGATTCCCAGCATTCAGGTGACGAGCGCGGAGTCGGTCACAATCACGGCGAACGTTACGAGCCCGGTGCCGGGCGGACAGGTAACGTTCTACGACAACGGTGCCTCGATCGGGACTGCCCTGGTGGTCTCGGGCGTTGCGACTTACAGCTCCGTTTTCGCCGCCGGCGTTCATGCGCTCACCGCGGTGTATTCCGTCGACAACAAGCTATCGCAGCCGATCTACATGCGGGTCCACCAGGCAATGAATTGACGGCGGGAGCAGCCATGCGCGCAAACGACTACGCACCCCGCTCGTTGATCTCCTTCGTGCTGCGCTGTGCCGGAGCGGTGGCGCTCGCAGCTGTTGCGGCGATGTCGATCGCGGGCCAGAACCAGACGCCGAGCGTCACCTTGACCTCGCCCGCGAACGGCGCGAGCTTTGCGGCGCCCGCAACGATTCCGCTTGCGGCGACCGCAAGCGACCCCGACGGCACCGTCGTGCGTGTCGATTTCTATTCCGGAACGACGCTCATCGGGACTAGCACCACCCCTCCCTACACGGCCACGTGGAGCAACGTCCCCGCGGGCAGCTATTCCGTAACCGCCAAGGCGATCGACAACAAGGGTGCTGTCGGGACCTCCTCTGCGGCGACGGTGGCGGTCTCTTCGGCGACTGCGCTCGTCATCACGAATCCAGCGGACGGCGCATTCATCAATGTGGATGCGTTTTCGATCACTGTGGCCGGCACCTACGAAGGACCGACGACCGGCAACACGATCCTCATCGACAACCCGACCCGGTCGTCGCTCGCGACGATTACCAATAACAGCTACTCGGCGGGCCTTCTCCAGGCGGGCAGCGATTTCAACGTGGGCCCGAACACGCTCACGGTGCGCCTGGAGCGCGCCGACCGCACGAACGTCACGCGCAGCATCACGGTGCACGGCTACGCAAACACCGCCGTCGCGTTCACCGCTCCTTCGAGCGCGACTTTCACCGCTCCGGCCACGGTTACGTTTGCCGTGGACGCCGTAGCCCCCGGCGGCGCAGTCACGCAGGTCGTGTTCGTGAAAAACGAAGTAACGATCGCCACTGTCACCTCGCCTCCCTATCAGGTGACGCTTTCCAAGCTCGGTAGCGGCTACCACACGGTCTACGCTTTCGCGACCAGCAATCGCGGACCGATCGGCACCGCGAGCGCCGAGATCCAGGTGCTGGGCCCCAATATCCCGCCGGAGATCAGCATTGCCTCGCCAACCTCGGGAACGATCTTTAGTCAGGGCTCGAACGTCCAGATCACGGTCAACGCTTCAGACCCCGACGGCTCGGTGACGCTGGTCGAGTACTTCGCGAACGGCGCCCCGATCGGCACGACCAACCTCGCTCCGTTCACCTTCATATGGACCAACCCGGCTGCCGGTAACTACACCCTCACCGCGCGCGCGACGGACAACCGCAGCGGGCAGACCACCTCGGCGCCGGTGAATAACATCTCGGTCGTGCCGCCCAATCAGCTGCCGAGCGTCAGCCTGACGAGCCCCGCGAGCGGCGCCACCTTCACGGCCCCTGCAACGGTGAATCTCGCCGCTACCGCGTCCGATCCCGACGGCAGTGTCACCAAGGTCGAGTTCTTCCAGGGCACGACGCTTCTTGCGACGGTGACCACACCGCCCTACACCTTCGCTTGGACCAACGTCGCCGCCGGCAGCTACTCGCTCACCGCGAAGGCAACAGACAACCTCGGCGGATTGACAACCTCCGCGCCTGTGCCGATCACGGTGAATCCGGCGCCGATCACCATCACGAGCCCGGGCAACGGAGCCACCCTAACCGGCACCAGCGTGCTCGTGGCTGGCACTATCGTGGGGCCATCGGGTTCTGGCGTTACCGTGAATGGAATCGTAGCAGCGATCGACACCAACCAGAATTTCTACACCATAGTGCCAGTCGTACAGGGCTCCAACACCTTGACGGCTACGCTTACCACTCTGGACGGGCAAACTGCCACCCAAAGCATTTCGGTGACAGGCGATGGCGTTGCACCGCTTATCGAGATCAGTCCGGACAGGATTGAAGGAATTGCGCCGCTCACGGTGAACTTCAAGCTGGCGGGTGCAGGACCGTTCCAAGGTCAAGTCCAGGTCACAGGCGGCGGGGTTACCGTTACCTCTCCTGACCCGAGTACCCTCGCCGTAACCTATGCGAACTCTGGAACCTTTCCCACGACGATCACTATCACGGATACGCTGAACAATACGGTGGTGCGAAACTTCGTGATCGTGGTCCACGATCAGGCGCAGGCCAATCAATCGTTCAAAGCGCTGTGGAACGGCATGAACAATGCACTCATAGCAGGCAACAAGACGACGGCGCTTACCTATTTGACCGGCCCGGCCCAGTCGAAGTATGGACCCGTCTTCGATGTGTTGATGCCGCACATGGCTGGAATTGCGGCGACCTATGGCGAGCCGCAATTCGGCACCTATTCGGAAGAGATAACCGAGTACGCGGTTGGCCGCACAATCAACGGCGTTCGATACGTATTCTTGATTTATTTTGTCAGGGACCTGAACGGCGTATGGCGGCTCGACTCCATGTGAGCAGACGACAAGTGATCACGGTACGGACTCTCGCATGTCTATACGTCTTGTTGACGGCGGCCTCGTTGCAGGCTTGCGCCACAACGTATTCCGCCAAGCCGATTACCGCGACGGTCGTTGACGCCGAAACGGGTCAGCCCATCGAGGGCGTAAGCGTCGTCGCTCATTGGGTGCTTCACGGACCAACCTGGGTAAGTGCTGCGGATTTGGAGCTCACAGAAGCGGTCACTGATAAGGACGGCAGATTTCACATTCCTGGTTGGGGACCGAAATCGATCCCGAACGATTTGCCCCGCGGGACGAGGCTAGGGAATAGCGATCCCGGTTTGATTCTTTTTAAGAGCGGTTACGAGGTCACCGGTCTGTTCAATCGATTGCAGCCGGAGCGGCTTCGTCCCGAGCACGACATCCCGGTGCGGTACTCCGACTGGGACGGCAAAGTGATCAAGCTCAACCGATTCCGTGGTGACCCGCAGTCCTTTGGCGTGGGCGGAAGCATAGGTCGAGGAATTGAATGTCATTGGAAGAGAGTGCCGCGCTTTTACGTCGCTCAGATGCGCGAAAAGGCCCGGCTGGAGGCACTTGGCGTCAGAAGCTTCCTTCCCACCCTGGCTCACTTCGAGAACTACTTCAAGAACTCCGGATGCGGGTCGGCTGAACAATTCTTCAGGGAGTACTTGCGATGAAGTGCAAGTTTGCGATAGTGATCGCCTGGTTGGTGCCCCTGATTTTCGGAACGGCACGCGCCTACGAGGTCCCGACCCACCGCGACCTATCGAACGCAGCGGCACAAAAATCTGTGCTTGCACAGCCTTCTGTGCTGACCAACCTGGGGCTCAAAGCGATCGACGACCCGACGCAGAGATTTCCGAGTACCGGCGGACCGACCAGTACTAAATTGGATCAGGAATGCAAACGAAGCACAGTTCTTACTGTGCTAGAGCTCATACGGTGTGGCGGTCAGTTCGAAGACCTGCCTACTACCAACAGCTTGAATCACTTTTTTGACCCGCAGAACAATGGAAGACCACTAACGACCGTTCCGGCACTTCCATTTCAAACATTCCCTTCACCAGCCTGGTCACTCGAAGATGCGGGTGTCCTAACTGGCCAGCTCTTTTCGTACAGGGATGCACGCGAGTACTTCTACAACGCACTCGTCTTGCCGTCGGCGTCAGATCGATCCACAAATTGGGGCAAGCTCTTTCAGACGATGGGTCAAGTTTTGCATCACTTGCAGGACATGGCGCAGCCTCAGCATGTGAGAAACGATCCGCACTGTGACCAGATTATTCCGTGTGCGATCCCCCTCGCCATCGTCAATGCTTACAAGCCAAGTAGGTACGAGAAATACACGCAGTCTCTCGATCAGCAAATTTTTACTATGGCAAATTTAGCCGACGGGAATCTTGTGTACCCAGGTCCCGGTGGCGCCAACATTGCCACCTTTAACACACCGCGCAAGTTCTTCATTGGTTCCGACAAAGGAATAGCTGAGTTCACGAGCAAGAATTTCGTGAGTGAGGGTACGCAATTTACGTACAACGGGGGAGTGGCCGGTCCGAATCCGCTGTATCCCGCTCCTGTTCCAGGGCAGCCGACCGATGCCGCGTTGTCGGAGCTGTACCCTGATGGTTTGCCTTTGTTTCTCAGCGCAGCATGCAACATTGTTCCGACCCAGTGTTATCTGACCTTCTATCCCACGAGCGGCACGGATCCGCTGACGAACCAGCCCTTTACGAACCCGCGTGCATCTACTTTCTCCATTTACGATTCGGATTTGACTTTCTACGGGGGCACCCTGCAAACAGCGCCGGCGACCGGCGAACAATGGTCCACCGAGCGGGTTTTCTCGTTGAACCATTTCAATTTTGCTGAAGCGCATAATCTTCTTATTGGGCGAGCTGTCTCCTATTCGGCTGGTCTGATCAACTATTTCTTCCGTGGCAAACTCGAAATTGGTCTTCCTGCGGAAGGGGTGCACGCGCTAGCCGATCATAGTCTAGCAGCGGTTTATACCAAGGACACCGGCGGGTTCACAAAGATCAAGCTAAAGCTCAAGAACGTCACACCCGGACCCTCCGGCACGGTGGAACCTATCCAGGACGGCGGAAATCTTCAGGCCGTGGTGAAGTTTCGGCGCAATGCCTGTTATGAGCCGCCCAAGCTGCTCGGACAACCTGGCGCCCCGGGATACGGCGCGGGCTGCAAGAGCAATGTGGAGGAACTGGTGCTCTCCGGTACAGTCACTCCCGACGAGACGCAACGCAATGCGATCAACTCCGTAGCTGGGTTGGATCTCGCTTTCGATTTCACAACACAGAACGTGATTCCCATCAACGCCACCGATGTGCGTTTGCAAGTCATCTACAAGGGAGCGCTGGGAGCCGAGACTGACGCCGTAATAGTCGCCACCAAGGACATCTCCGAGCCAACTCTATACAACTTCGACAACTATTCCGATTGCCAGGTCACTCCCGATGGAAAGGTCTATACCATCCCACCGCCTGCCGGGCAGCTGCTCAGCGCAAGCATGAGCTTCAACAACGGCGCAACATACAATGCGAGCGTCTCCGACCTCCCCCCCGGGCGCTATGCGCGCTTTGCCGTGCTGGCGCAGAATTACTTGGTCACGGTAAGAGTGCTTAGTGACGTGGGCACCTTCGGAACCGTGGTCAACCAGGAGGAAGGCGTCGCGGGCGGAGTTACTAATCCGACGCCGATCAGGAAGGCCAGGCCGACGATTATCGTTTCGCCGCAGAACGATAGCAACTACATGTATGCCTACCATGGGTACGGCGTCTACCCATACGTAAACGGCGACGGCTATCTTGGCGCACAGGGCTGCCCCACGCCGGTGCAGGCCACACCAGAGGCGCTTACGATCATCTTCTGAACACTACGGAGAAGCGTACGATGAGAGCGATCTTGACCGGTGCCGCTATTCTCCTGGTCTTCCCGGGACCAGCGGTCGCGCAGGAATCGCGCGGGCTGACCGATTGCACCCGCGTCGCCGCGTCGCAGAAGGCTGAGTGCGAGGCTCGGAACGTCGCCCTCACGCATTGCCGGTTGGAGCCGAATGACGAGCGCTTTGCCGCCTGTGTGAAAGCGACGTTGCAAAACCCGCCGCCGCTTCGCACACCCGGATTCTCCACTCAGACGACTCCTCAAAAGCCACCCTCGAAGTAGCACAGATAGCGGGCGGCGGAGCGCGAGTTCCAGCGCGGCCCGGCCCACAGGCCTACCACGGCCTATCACGAATGCTCAAGGCCGCCCCAAGTACGCAACTATCTTCAACGCACTCAAGCAAGCCGGAAGGCTAACCGCCGCCGTCAATGCCTTGGGCATGCTGGGAGGCAGCACGGTCGGGTCCGACATTGGGGAACTGATCCTGAGCCGCGATACGCCGGGCGGACTCGTGGCCTACCCGATTTGGCTCCAGCGCGGACCCGACGGTATCTGGCGCATCGAGAGCATGTAAAACGGCCCGACATGACACGGACCTTAATCATCGGTTCCTGCCTATTGCTACCGAGTTTGTTCGGCGCATCCGCGGCGTACGCCGTTGACGTCGCCAAGTACGTCACTGCAGAAGAGATCACAGGCGTTGTCGTTGAAGCAGGCACTGCCAAGCCGATCCCTAATGCGATCGTCGCGATCCGCTTCCAGCGGAACAACACTGGCCATAGCGGACCGCACTGCTTTCGCTCGATGGCGATTCAGGCTGATTCGGAAGGGCGGTTCCGGTTCAAGTCTTGGACGCAGGAGAACACGCAGGCAAATGCAACTTACGGTGAGATCAGCGGTTACAAAGCGGGGTACGCGGTGCCGTGGCGTGGCGTAGACGTCACTCAATCAAGACGCACACTTCTGGGCATTCCCTTTAGCGACACGATCACGATACCGCGAACCGATGTTCGACTGAAACTCAAGCCTTTCGCGGGAAGCGATCAGGAGCGGGTTTGGGAGTTGAAGCGCCTTGTTGCGCTCTTCACCTGCCGCTCGCGAGCGGAATTTAACGACAGTATCCTGCTGATGCAGGTTCGAGAGGAAATAAGGTCCTCTCCCATTGCCAATCAGAAGCTTCCTGCTCGGGGCGCCACGCCTTCCCACCTCGACGCAACGCCCTCTGAGTGGATTGAGGCGATTAGCAAGCAAGATGGCCTAAAGCAACAGGATCCACGCCAATGAGAAGAAACGATGGCAAGTAGCGTCCTCGTCGTCATGCTGCAGACTTGCTTGAAGGCAAGCAGGCCGGTTTGCATTGTCTCGGCTTTCCCCATTGCCGTAGCGGCGGGCGCGGCTGCTGCGCAAGCCGGCTCACCGCGGAGCATCGATTGGCATGACTGGGATTCCTACGGCGGCTGGGTGACTGATGGAGCGACCGGAAAGCCAATCGAGGGTGCAGTCGTGGTCGCGGTATGGCAAATTCGGGGAGGATCTCGCTCGGTTGTCGGAGGCAATCGGGATATAGACATTGTCCGCCTGGAAGAGACGCTGAGCGACAAGGACGGCCGCTTTCATTTCGCGCCGCTGGGCGCCTACACGCCGCCGCCCGGATGGATGAGGGACGAGTCCGCGTTTCCGGTCCTTCAATTTTTTAAGCCTGGCTATATGCCTGTAGGTAGGACGCGGGTTAGGTGGAAATTTGGCGAGGAAGCCCATATCGTACCGAACCCGCCGGTGCAGCCTAGAAAGGAAGGCTGGAGTCGCGAGATCCAGATCTATCGGTATCTGACGCAACCCGTGTCTGAAGCTCGTGCCATGAACCCAATCTATAAACGGCAGACAGACGAGCAAAAAATTCTCGACGCCCTCATGGGTTTTGCATGGTTTCTCGAAGGCAATGTGCGGCGGCTTGATCACGACAGAGAACGTCAACGCAAAGCGATCGCGAGTCAATGGCGCGCTATCGTCATGGCCGACGAGGAGATACGCAAATACCGTAAGAACCACGAATGGGGTACCACGGCACTGCACGATGCATTTCTAGAGAAGCGCAAGAAAGAGGGGATCCGATGAAGTATGCCCGTCATTTCTTTTGGCGCATCGACAGCACGAATTGATATGGCCCTTCCAATTGCGATCTCCTCGACTTGCGTGCTGTTGAGCTTGCTGTTTTTTTTTCCAGCGTGCGCCAGCCAAGTTGCCAGGCTTGTAACTGCGGAGGAGATCACGGGCGTGGTCTTGGAAGGCAATGGCAAACCTATTGCCAACGCGATCGTGGCCATCCGGTTCGTGCGCGAGAACACCGGTCACGCCGCGCGGCACTGCTTCCGTTCGATAGCAGTTCAGACTGACGCCGCGGGGCGATTCCGCTTCGCACCGTGGAAACAGGAGAACACCCAGGCGAATTGGACCAATGGCGAGATCACTGCGTACAAAGCCGGATATTCGGGGCCGCTACGTCCTGTCCGAGTGGAGCCGTCGCGTCATTCGGTTGACGGTACGTCGTACAGCCGCGACACGATCGACATCCCGAAAGCTGACGTTCGGTTGGAGATGAGGCCTTTCGCGGGAAACGATGAGGATCGTATCGGAGAGATTCGGCGGTTGGTAGGCAATTTCACGTGTCGGTGGCAGGCAGAATTTGACGACATGATCCTGCTTACTAGCATTCGGAATGAAATTTCGTCTTCCCCAATTGCGATGCAAAGACCTCGGGACGGGGGCTATACAGCGTTAGAGTGGATCAACCAAGCCATTAAAGCCCGCTAGCTTCCAAAGGTAGTTGGCTCATTGACGCCGTAGCGTACGGTCGTCGACAGAGAGGAACGAATGACCATCTACGATGGGTACCAGACGTGGCAGTCCGGCGAATGGCCGACGATCCTTGCGATCGGCGATTCGTGGTTCTGGTATCCAAAGAACAACCTGCTCGAAGCACTTGCGCGTCACGCGCTGCTGAAAAGCGACTACGAGCACATGGTGTGCCTGGGACAGAACGGCGCGCTGCTGTCGGACTACGTCGATCTGCCGGGGCGGCCGGGCCGGTTCTCCGCAAAGCTGAAGGAGCTGCTGGCGCCCGATCCGATGCAGTACATCACGGTCTTTCTGCTCAGCGGAGCCGGCAATGACGCGGTCGACTATGGGCTCGGGCTGAACGACGACTGCGCGGGCGCGACCACGGCGCAGCAGTGCGTGAGCGAGGACGGGCTGCGAGTGCTCGTCCGGGAGCTGACGAAGGCGATGAGCCTGCTGCTGCACGAGGTGCTGTGGGCGTTCGACGCGCAACAGCGGATGCCGATCGTCGTGCTGCACGGCTACGACTACCCGGTCCCGGACGGAAGGCCATTCACGCTGCTGAACATCCCCTTCGCCGGGCCGTGGCTCGCCACTGCGATGGACGCGAGATCGGTCCCTGCGGATCTCGAGCTGCGCAAAGGCATCGTGCGCATCCTGATCAAGCGGATCAACGATGCGTTCGCGCGGTACGCGCAGCCGTCGCGCGGGATCTACTTCGTCGACAGCCTGGATTGCCTGAGCTCGGGGCCGGACTACCAGCGCGACTGGGTTAACGAACTGCATCCGACGCGGCGCGGATTCGACCGTATCGTCGATGCGCGGTGGATACCCCTCTTGCAGCAGCTGGGGATCGCGAAGAGCTAACGGCTACTTCGCAGCCTGCGGAAACAGCCGCGCGACCACCCGCTCGCCGATGCGGCGGCCGAGCGTGAGGCCCTCAGCGTTGTCGCTGGTGAAGTGAATCCCGCCGTAGAGCCGCGACACGGCGGCTTCTTCCGCCATCCGGCGGAATTCTTCGGCTTTCTCCGGAAAGAAGGCCGATAGCACCACCGACGCCGCGCCCGACGCGGAGGAATGCCCGGACACGTAGCTCGGAAACGGCGGCGTGACGATGTGCGGAAGGAACTGCGGGTCGAGCTTCCCGCGGATCGCGGTGACCGGGCGCTGCGTCCACCATTTGTACTTCGCGTGCCAGCAGGCGATGAACGCGTCCATCATCGCCGCGTTGAGCGCGGCGAACAGCCGCGCGGTTTGCGCCGTGTCGAGGCCGCGTTCGAGCGCCAACCCGCGCGCGTGCAGGTTCCACACGCCGGCGGGCGTGACGGTGCCCAGATCGAGGTTCCAGTCCTCCGCGATCTTCTTTTGCCTGGCGGTGAGGCTCGCCGCGACGCGCCGCACTTCGTCCACCTCTGCCCAGTAGGCCGCCGAGCCGTATTCGATCGGCGGCGGCGGCTCGATCTCCGCCCCGCCCTTCAGCACCCAGGTGCGCCATTCGGCGGCGCGCGGCTCGGCCGGGTCGTAGATATTGAGCGGGGGCGCCGCGCGCCACAGCCCCGGGCGTTCGCGCGGCCGCGCGGAGAGATCGCGCGGGCGGTCGGCGCCGTCGTCGAGCGCGCGCGCGATCGCGCGATGCGCTACTCCGGTACCAATGTCCCAGGCGCGGGCGACCTTCTCTTCGCTGCGCTCGGCGCTTACGCTCGCGAACGAAGCGGAGCGCGCCAGCGCTTCGAACCTTCCCGGGCTCTCCTGCGGATACAGGTGTCGCAGCACGCGCCCCGCGGCCGCGTGCTGCGCGACGCGCGTCGCCGCGGGCCCGCAGTGCTCGCGCGTGCAAAGCACCAGCGCATCGTGCATCGCCGCATTCGTCAGCGCCAGTACGCGCGTGGCGCGCAAGGGATTCTGCTGATACTTGACGATCAGCTCGACGACGATGTCGGTCCAGGCGATCGACGGGGCGGTGCGGCCCCAGCGATCGAGCCACGCGCCATCGGCCTTCGCAGCATTCGCCGGTGGCAGGACAAGGCGGGTGGCAGCGTCGCCGTGCAGCGCGGGAACGTCGAGCCACAACGGCCACGTCGACGGATCGCCCGGTGCATCGGCCGCAGGCGAGCCTGAAACGCACGCAACCGCACAAACGATCGCGCAGATCGATCGAGCGATCCAATCCAGTGCTCTGAATTTCGGCAAGCAACGAATCCCGGAAAGTCGTTCCGGGAATGATAGCGACTGCGGCCGCCTATCGTTCCCTGGCCTGCGGCCCGCTCAGCGCGACGTTGTCGAACTTGATGTTGCCGAGCGCAGCGCCGAGGAGGGCCATGCGAGTCTGTACGCCGTAGTCGGCGGAGATCGTGGTCGCTCGCGGCACTCACCTGCCCGCGCTAGCGGTTTGGCGATGTCGTTATATAACTTCGGTGCGGTAGCAAATCGCTAGCGCTTCCTCTAGATTTCGTCTCGGATCATATTAATCCCGCACGGACTCTGCTAGGCTTTCCCCGCGCGCTGGGCACACTGTTAAGGGGATTGCAGTAGCGTCGTAGCGCACAAGGGGGAATCCAATCGTGAGGCTCGCGCTCTGCGGGCTCGCGTTCTTGCTGTCGCTGTTCGCCGCGGGGGCGCAGGCGGGGGACGAGCGCTACGATTACGATGCGCTCGGGCGCCTGGTGCGCGTCATCGATGAGCAGGGCCGCGTCACCGAGTACGTCTACGACGCCGCCGGGAACATTCTCCAGGTCATCACCGGCGGCAGCGCGCAGGCGCCGGCAATCTCGTCCATCACGCCAACGTCGATCCGTCGCGGCGAAAGCAAAGCGGTGCAGATCACCGGGACGGGTCTGACCGGCGCGCAGGTAAGCGTCGCCGATCCGGGCCTGGACATCTCGGGTGTGAGTGCGAGCGCGACCCAGATTTCCTTCAACCTGAGCGCTTTGCAGGCCGCGGCCCTCGGCGCGCAGGCGATCTCGATCTCGAACGCGGCGGGGAGCGCGAGCACTTCGATTACCGTCAACCCGGCGCTGCCCAAGCTCGGCATGAGCCCGCTGCCGATCGCGGTGCCGCCGGGCGGCGGCGCGCGCAGCTTCTTTGTGTCGCTTTCCAGCGCCGACAACATCGACCACTCGGTAAGCCTCGCTTCGGCGAACGCGTCGATCGCGACGGTGGCGCCGGCGAGCGTGACGTTCACGGCGGGACAGACGGAGAAGGTGGTGAGCATTGCGGGCGTTTCGGCCGGAACGACCGCGATCAACCTCACGTCGGCGACGCTCGCGTCGACGTCGGTGCCGGTGTTCGTGACCGCGGAATTCACGGGTCTCACGACGAGCTTCGCCAAGCCGGTCGGCGTCGTGCTGCCGGTACCGTCCGGCGGATCTTCGACAGCATTCGGGCCGTTCGTAAGCCCGCTCGTCGGTGTCGCGGTCGGATCCTATATCGGCAGCGTCTCGCCCGGCGCCCTCGCAATCGGATCGGGACCGACGCCGCTGGTGATCAGCGGTGCAGGGCTCGCGGGCGTGACAGCAGTGACGATCGCGCCCGCCGACGGCCTCACGCTCGGTACGATCAGCGTCGCGCCCGACGGCCTCTCGGTAACCGTGCCGGTGAGCGTTGCCGCGAGCGCGCCGACCACCGTGCGCAAAGTCGTGCTATCCGGCGCGCAGCAGCCTTACATCGCCGCGCGGCCCGGCGCCGACCAGATCCTGATCACTCTGCCGCTGCCTGAAATCGATTCCATCGCTCCGAATTTTGCCGTGACCGGCACGACCGGCGCGACGCTCACTGTGCGCGGGCGCAATCTGCAGGGCGCCCACTCGGTGAGCTTCGCACCGGGAACCGGGATTTCGGCGAGCGGCACGCCGGCGGTCAACGCCGACGGCACGGTACTCACCGTTGTGTTTTCGGTCAATCCGCTTGCGCCGGCGGGAGAGCACATCGTCACGGTCAGCACATCGGGCGGCACATCGAGCGCAGCGGCGGCGCCAGCGAACACATTCCGCGTCGTGAACGAGGTTCAGGCCGTCTACACGCCGATCGCCGCGGCCCCCGTAGGCGTCGTCAAGCAGGACGGCACGACGCCAACCGCGCCGACGCTGAATGCGTACGCCAATCCTGTCGGCGTCGCCGTCGGGCGCGTCATCACCGGGCGCACGCCCGCTGCGGGCATCATCGGCGAGACGGTGCAGCTCACTTTCACCGGCAACGAGTTGCAGGGTGTGACAGCGGTCGAGTTCGCGCCGGCGGATGGGCTCACCATTGGCGCCCCGACCGTAAGCGGCGACGGGCGAACGGTGATCGTGAGTGTGACGATTGCGGCCGGCGCTGCGCAAACGCTGCGCGCGCTGCGAGTACTCGCCGGCGCCGCCAGCATTCCGTTCAGCGATCCGAACGCGGCGCAATTCCGCGTCACGGCGCCGCTGCCGCGCATCGATTCGGTCACGCCCATCGTCTACCAGATCGGCGGCGGCAACGTTACGATGACGCTCCGCGGGCAGAACTTCCAGGGCGCGCAACTCGTTCGCCTGATCCCGCCCGAGGGCGTTTCGATCGCGGCGCCGGTGGTCGACGGCACCGGCACGCAGATTACTGCCACCGTCAATGCGTCCGCTGCTGCCGCCGCCGGACCGCGCATCGTCGTCGTTGCAACTGCCGCGGGCGAAAGCGCGTCCGCGGGCGACGCGGCGAATACGGTGCAGCTCGCGACAACCATCGCCGGCAGCGTAACCCCGGTTGTTTCGCCGAACCTCGGCGTGGTGTTTGGATCTGCCGCGCCTCCCCCGACGCAGTCGATCGGGCCGGTGCTCGCACCTGCGCTCGGCGTGCTGCTGCAGGATCCGAGCCCGCCGCCGCCTCCGCTGGAAACCGTGCGCGCGATGATCGTGGGCGTCGCGGTGGGGCCGTTCGCGAGCGGCGTGCAGGCGAGCGCGCTCACGCCCACGTCCTCCGGAACGCTCGTCATCTCCGGCGTCGGGCTCGGCGACGTCACCGCGGTGCAGATCGAGCCCGCGGCGAATATCGCCGTGGGCACGCTCACGGCCGCCCCGGACGGCACGCAGGTGTCGGCGCCGATCAGCCTGAGCGGCGCCGCGGCCGGACTGCGCGGCGTGCGCGTATTGCGCGGCACCGAGCGCGTCGATTTCGTCCCGGCGGGCACGAACACTTTCCGCATCGGCGTGGGCGTGCCGGGCATCGATTCGATCACACCGATCCTCGAATCCCGCGGCAATACCTTCACGATGACGATCCGCGGCCAGAACTTCCAGGGCGTGACCGCGGTCACCGCGACGCCGGAAACGGGTCTCTTTATCGACAACGTGCCGAGTGCGAACGCGGCGGGCACGGAAATTACCGTTCGAATCGCGATTGCTTCGGACGCGGCGCTCGGCGCCCGCGTCATTCGAGTTTTCACGCCCGGCGGCGCCACGACCGAGGCTGCCGTCCCGGCCAACACGTTCACTGTGCAACCGTAGGAGATTCGCCATGCGCACGGAATTCTCTTTTTACCCAGCCTCGAGCGAAGGAAGGAGTGCAACCATGAAGACGAAAGCAAACACCATGGCCCTCGCGCTCGCCATCGGCGCGTGCTTCGCGCCCGGCGCAGCTTGGGCCTTCAATAGCGGCAGCACCGGCGCCGACGGCGCGTTCAGCCCGACCGTCAACACGACGCTGCCGTTGCCGCCGGGGGGGATTTTCAACTTCACCTCGGTGAACATTCCTGCCGGCGTGTCGGTAAGTTTCCAGAAGAACACGACCAATACGCCGGTGGTGATCCTTGCGAGCGGGGACGTCACGATCGCAGGTGTCCTATGGGTCGGCGCCGCCGCCGCACCGGGGGTGGGACCGGCCGGCGACGGAGCGACGGGCGATGATGGCGCCAGCGGCGCAGGCGGCCCGGGCGGGTTCGACGGCGGGCGCGGCGGAATCGGCGGCACCGCCGCCGGAGTCAACGTCCTCACGAACAAGGCGGGCAGCGGACTTGGGCCCGGCGGAGGCGCGAACGGCGTTAGCGTAATTTCATGCAGCAACTTTGGCCGAACCTCGGTCTGGGGCGGAACCGGCGGCGGCTTTGCGACAGCGGCAGCAGCGGGTAGCCGCACTTCTCCGCTCGGCTGCGGCGCAAGCACGGTAACGCCGATCCCAGGCGGAGCGGGCTATGGCTCGAGCGCACTTCTGCCGCTGATCGGAGGGTCGGGAGGCGGCGGCGGCGGCGGCGGCGAGTCCGCGGCAGGCGCCGGCGGCGGTGGCGGTGGCGGGTCCGTTCTGATTGCGGCTTCCGGCACCGTGAGCGTCACCGGTTCCATCTTCGCCACCGGCGGCGCCGGAGGAAACACTTCGCTCGCGAACGCCACTTGGGGTGCTGCCGGAGGCGGCGGGAGCGGCGGCGCGATCCGGATCGTCGCGACGACGATTTCCGGTAACGGCACGATCAACGCCGCAGGGGGCGCAGCCGGTGTTGTCATCGCAGGCGGAAATTGCTGCCAGGACAGCGCTCCGAGCGCCGGCGCCGCGGGGCGTGTCCGCCTGGAAGCGGAGACCTACACGCGGACCGCGGCCTCGACTCCAACCCATACCTTCGCTGCGCCCGGCCAGGTATTCGTCGCCGGTACGCCGACGCTCGCGATCTCGAGCGTAGCGGGAGTCAACGCGCCTGCGGCCCCGACGGGCAACGCCGACATCACGCTTGCGGCATCTACGCCGAACCCGGTGAGCGTGGTCTTCACGACGGCCGGCGTTCCGGTGGGCAACACGGTGCAGCTCACCGTCACACCGGCCTACGGCGAGAGGATCACCGCCATCACGCCGGCGCTGACGGGCAGCACGGCGAGCGCGACTGCGAGCGTGAACGTGAACCTGCCCGTGGGGCCGAGCGTGCTCTCGGCGCAGACCACATACACCGTGGTCGCGGCGCTCGGCGATCTGCTGCGTAATTACGCGGGCAACGAGCGCGTCGAGAAGGTGACGCTGATCGCGAGCTTCGGCGGGCCGCAGAAGGTGAAGCTCACCACCGTGTCGGGCAGGGAGTACGAGGCGCCGGCCGAAGCGCTTCGCATCGCTGCGCTGGGCGGCTAGCAAGGGCGCGTGGAGCGATCGGGGAGATTGCGGTCATGGCGACGAGCGAGAAGGCGGGCCTGATGCTCATGCGCGTTCTGCGTGCGATGGCGTCGTTGGTGCTGGGCATTCTGCTCGCCGCTGCCGCTTCGTCCGCCTCCTCGCAGAACGCGCTCGACACCACGCTCTTCGGCCCGAAGCAATACGTGCGCAACGCGAGCACGCCGCTGCTCCAGACCGACACCTTCAGCGTACCTTCCGCGATCGCGACGCCGTTCCAGTTGCGGATCGTGAACGGTGAGGCGAACGGCGCGAAGCGCATTTCGTCCGCGTGGATCAAGGTGAACGGCGTGCAGGTGGCCGGCCCGGCCGACTTCGGTCAGAAGGTTGCCTCGATCGAGCGCACGGTGGAGCTCGGGCCCAACAACACGCTCGAGGTGCGCCTTGCGAGCGGCCCGGACGGTTTCCTGACGATCACGGTATTGGGCACCCGTGTGCTGCCTGCGCCCACCGCGCTTACCCCCAATCCACTCACGATCGCCGCGGGCGCTTCGGGCAACCTCACTGCAACCCTTGCGCCGGTGCCGGCGAGTCCGGGTGCACTCTCGGTGGCGAGCGCCAACCCGGCGGTGGCGAGCGTGCCCGCCTCGGTACCCTTCGCCGCGGGGCAATCGCAGGTGGCGATCCCGGTAGCGGGTGTCGCGCAGGGAAATACAACGGTTAGCGCGAGCGCCAACGGCTTGAGCGCGACGGCCACCGTACAGGTGACGCCCGCGCCGTCCACGGTGACGAATCTCGCCCCTGCTGCGCTGACGATCACGCAAGGAGGGGGCGGCGCGCTGACCGTGACGATCTCCTCCGCCCAGCCGGCCGATACGCAGGTCGCGGTGACGAGCACGAACCTCGCGGTGCTCTACGCGCCAAGCAGCATCACGGTTCCGGCCGGCCAGGTGAGCGCGCCGGTCCCCGTGAGTGCGATCAGTCCGGGCAGCGCCCAGGTGATCGCGAGCCTCAATGGCACGAACGCAACGAGCCAGGTCACGGTGACTCCGGCTCCGCCCACCGTCGTCTCGCTGCTGCCCACGGTTTCCACCGTGATGCTCGGGGCCGGGACGACGCTCACCTTGACGATTTCGTCGGCGCAGGCCGCCGACACCGCGGTGGCCATTGCGGCGACACCGGCGGGGATCGTGTCCGCACCGTCGCAGGTGCTGCTGCCCGCAGGCCAGAGCACGGTCGCGGTGCCGGTCGCGACGCTCGCGCTCGGGCAGGCGGGGATCACGGCGAGCCTGAACGGCACCAGCGCTTCCGCGGTGGTCAACGTCGTGCCGCCGCCGCTTGCGGTGAGCGCGCTCGAGCCCGCCACGTTCACCATGTCGGTGGGCACCACGAGCGCCTTCACGGTGCGCATCAATACCGCGCAGACGACCAACACCGAGATTGCGCTTGCTTCCAGCGATGCCGCGGTGCTGCAAGTGCCGGCGACGGTGACGATCGCGCAAGGTGCGACGAGCGCGGTCTTTACCGCCACCGCGCTCGCCACGGGCGATGCGCTGATCACCGCCTCGGTGAACGCGACCTTCAAGACCGCCGCGGTGCACGTCTCGCCGCAGCCGGCGGCGATCGTGTCGCTGCTGCCGAACCCTCTTTCGCTGCAGCAAGGGGCGACCGGAGAGCTCACCGTCACGATCAACGTCGCGCAGGAGACGGCGAGCACGATTTTCCTGGGGAATACGAGCCCCTTGGTGCTCGAAGTCCCGCAGAGCGTGGTGCTTCCCGCGGGTGCGCTGTCGGTCGCAATTCCGGTCAAGGGCCTCGCGCCCGGCTCCGGACAAGTCAACGCGAGTCTTAACAACACCCACGCCACTGCCACCGTGCAGGTGGTCCCGCCGCCGCCGATCGTCACTGCGCTTACGCCCGCGACGCTCTCGCTGCCGAAGGGCACCCCAGGGGTGATGCGGGTGACGGTGTCGCGCGCGCCGAACGTGGCCACTGCCGTAGCGCTTGCATCGAGTAACCCGTCGATTGCTTCCGTCCCGCCGGAAGTGAACATCCCGGCCGGTGCGCTCTACGCCGAGTTCCCGGTCGCATCCAACGCCGAGGGCCAGGCGACGATCACCGCGAGCCTGAACGGGGGCAGCGCTACGTCCTCGGTCAGCGTCGCCGCGGCAGAGCTGGTGACGCTCACGCTTTCGCCCAATCCGGCTTCGGCCTACATCGGCGAGTCGGTGCCGTTCAGCGCGACCGGAACGATGACCGATGGCACGACACAGGATTTCACCACGCGCGTCACATGGACGAGCTCGAACGAGGCGGTGGCCACCATCGCTTCGAGCGGAGTCGCGAGTGCGCTGGCCGAAGGCCAGACGACGATCACCGCGAGTTTCACGTTCAGCGCGGTGCAGACCGGTCAGCCGGTCACGGTCACGCGCCAGAGCGTGCTCACAGTCAAGCAGCCCGTGGGGCTCGTGCTCTCGGCGCCGGCGCAGACGCTGCAGATCGGTCAAAGCACCACGGTCACCGTCAACTCCGTCGACCCGGCACCCGAAGGGGGACTCGTGGTCTCGCTCACGCAATCGGGAAGCGGCGTCGCGACCTTCCCAGCGAGCGTGACGATTCCGGCGTTCGGCACGAGCGCCACCTTCACGCTCACCGGCGCCGCCGCGGGCGACGTGCTGCTGACCGCGAGCGCCCCGAACCGGCTGCCGGGCTTCATCCTCTTCACGATCCAGCCGCAGTTCGCGATCACGTCGTTCAGCCCCGCAAGCGGGCCGGTGGGAACCGCGGTGACGATCAACGGCTTCGGTTTCGATCCGGTGCTCGCGAATAACACGGTGCGCTTCAATGGCGAGCTTGCGGTGATCGTGAGCGGCAGCGCAACGACGATCAACGCGATCGTGCCGCTCAAGGCCACGACCGGCCCGATCACGCTCACCAACGCGCGCGGCACGGCGAGCAGCGCGAGCCCGTTCACCGTGCAGGAGCGCGAAGCGTTCGACATCACGCTCGCGCCCGCATCAGCCCAGGTACCGCCGGGCGGAAACGGTGCAACGAAGGTGGCGCTCGCGAGCACGGGGCTCAATGTTTATCCGTACGCTGCCGCAATCGCAGTGACAGGGTTGCCCGTAGGAGTGACCGTCACACTCAGCCGTCCGACGGTCTATCTCGGCGGCGATTCGATCGTGACGTTCAGCGCCGCATCAGGCGCCGCAGCGGGAACGTTCCCGGTGACGATCACGGCGACCGGGCAGGCTGGGCTCACGACGCTGGTACGAACGAAGACGCTCAACCTCGAAGTGCTCGCCGCAGGGGGAACGACCATCACCGGACGCATCCTGCACACCGAGGACGATTCGCCCTTCGTCGGCGCTCGCGTGCGCCTTGGTGCGGCGGCGGTCTTCACCGACGCGACCGGCACGTATCGCTTTGTGAGTCCGCCGCTGCTCGGAGATCAAGTCCTTCTCATCGACGGCAACACAGCCAATACGCCCGAGTTCGAATTCCCCTCCGGCATCGCGATGCCAGTGATGATCGTCGCGGGCCAGGACAACAAGCCGTTGACGTCCTTTATCGGCAAGATCGACGCGACCAAGTTCACCGCGATCACGCCCGGGCAGGCGGCGAGCGTCACCGATGCCGAGATCCCGGACTTCTCGCTCAACATTCCGTCGGGCGCAATCCTCTACGGCTGGGACGGCCAACCGGTCACCAAGGTGAACGTGCGGAAGGTGCCGATCGACCGGCTGCCGATCCGCCCGATCCCGGACGGGCAGACATCGAAGAGCGTGTACCTCTTTTACTTCTTCAGGGAAGGCGGCGCGAACCCCACGCAACCGATCCCGGTCTCGCTGCCGAACGATGGCGATGCGCTCCCCGGCGAGCAGGTCGAGCTCTGGTACTACGACGAATCGGTCACGCCCGATCCGAACTCCAACCAGTGGCGGCTGATGGGCATGGGGACGGTAAGCGCGGACGGCAAGTCGATCGTCTCCAACCCCGGCGTCGGGATCCCGAAGTTCTGCTGCGGGGCGGTGCGGCCGAGCTACGGCTCGGGGGGCAACACCGGAGGAAACGGCGGCAATGGTAGCTGTCCGAACACGTCCAACCCGGTCAACCTCGCGAGCGGCAACGCGCTCGTCTTCAGGCCCCGTCCGTTCGGGCTCTCGGTGCTGATGCCGGTGAACCTCAACTGCCAGTACCGCTCGACCGACCCGCGGGTGCGGCTCTTCGGCCGCGGGATGAGCTTCACGTACGAGTGGTTTGCCGAGGCCGCGGGCTCGGACGCGGTGCGGGTGACGAACCCGCACGGGGTTCGCTACATGCTCTCGAAGGAATCGGACGGGGTTTTCCGCGCCCGCAGCGGCCGCTCGATGGCAATCGAGATGGAGGTCACTCCGAGCGCAACTGGCCGCACGCTGAAGCTTGCCGATGGCGTGCGCTACGAATTCGACACTGCCGGCCGGCTCACCGCGATCGTGGATCTTGCCGGGAACCGCACGACCTTCCAGCTCGACGGCGGGGGTTTCCCGAGCGGCATGACCGATGCCGCAGGAAAGAGCTACACCTTCACGCGCCAGGGTACCAACCCGCCGCTCTTTACG
>Ga0075429_100000370_pt1 | contig 33134 bp, 30 predicted proteins | sample RhiMetdeltSRZDD3_FD_75295 | JGI IMG/M metagenome (GOLD analysis project Ga0075429, IMG submission 75295) | Populus rhizosphere microbial communities from Tennessee, USA - Rhizosphere MetaG P. deltoides SRZDD3 | ecosystem: Host-associated > Plants > Roots > Rhizosphere > Soil | place: USA...
CCGCCGCCCGACACGCCGATGTTGCCGAGCGCGAGCTGCACGATGCACGAGGCGCGCACGATCGCGTTGCCGATGGTGTGCTGCGTCTGGCCCATGCACCACACGATCGTGCTGGGCCGGTTCTCGGCCATGATCTTCGCCGCATTGAGGCAGGTGGCCTCGTCGACGCCGCAGACCTCCTGGACCTTGTCGGGCGTCCACTTCGCGAGCACCTCGTCGCGGATCTTGTCCATGCCGTACACGCGGTCGGCGATGTACTTCTTGTCTTCCCAGCCGTTCTTGAAGATGTGGTGCAGCATGCCGAACAGGAACGGGATGTCCGTGCCCGAGCGGATGCGGATGTAGTGGTCGGCCTTCGCCGCCGTGCGGGTGAAGCGCGGATCGACCACGATCATCTTCGTGCCCGTCTCCTTCGCATGCAGCATGTGCAGCATCGACACCGGGTGCGCCTCGGCGGCGTTGGAGCCGATGTAGAGCGCCGCCTTGGCGTTCTGCATGTCGTTGTAGGAGTTGGTCATCGCGCCGTAGCCCCACGTGTTCGCGACGCCCGCGACGGTGGTGGAGTGGCAGATGCGCGCCTGGTGGTCGCAGTTGTTGCTGCCCCACAGGCTGACCCACTTGCGCATCAGGTACGCCTGCTCGTTGCTGTGCTTGGACGAGCCGACGAGGAAGACGGAATCGGGGCCGCTCTGCTTCCTCAGCTCGAGCATCTTCGCGCTGATCTCGTTCAGCGCCTGGTCCCAGGAGATGCGCCGGTACTTGCCGTCCACCAGCTTCATCGGGTACTTCAGCCGGTACTCGCCGTGGCCGTGCTCGCGCAGCGCGGCGCCCTTGGCGCAGTGCGCGCCCAGGTTGATGGGCGAGTCGAACACCGGCTCCTGGCGGATCCACACGCCGTTCTGCACCACCGCGTCCACCGCGCAGCCCACCGAGCAGTGGCCGCACACGGTGCGCTTCACCTCGATCCTGGGGCCGCCGCTCTTGGGCGCGTCGGCCGCGTGCGCCTTGCGCACGAGGGTGAGCTGCGAGGCGGCCAGGCCGGCGCCGACGCCCAGGCCCGAGCGGCGCAGGAAGGCGCGCCGGTCCATCGTGGGAATCGCGCGCGAGACGCCGCGCGCGAGGCTGGACACCAGGGAAGACGACGGCGCGGCGACACCCGCGCCGGATGTTTTACGCGTGAGCAACATGAGCACTCCTCGGGGGCGCCGAGCGCCCACCATCAAACCTTGGTGGTCTCGTAGTAGCGCAGCACGTGCTGCGTGAGCTGGTATCCACCCTTGGCGGCGGCCTCCGGGGCCGCGGCGCCCGGCGCGGCCGCGTCGGCGGGGGCGGTGGGCCAGGCCCGCGCCGCAAGCACGGCGGCGCCGGCGGCGCCGGCGCCGAGCAGCAGGCTGCGTCGCTGGTTCGGGGAGGCGCCGGGGGCCTCCGGACCGGTTGGCTTCACACTCGACTTCATGAATGCACTCCCAACAATTTCCCGACTGTCCCGTGGCCGCCCGGTTTTTGTGCATCGACGCCACACTGCGACTGTATGCATCGTGTTGCATCGAACAGCCGGGGTTTTTCCGTAGCTGCGGTGCATCAATCCAGCATGTCGAAGGCCTGCGCCTCCACCGTGAAGAACGCGTGTGCGAACAGCGCCGCCGCGCGATAGAAATCGGCCGCCGGATGCGCGGCGATCTGCTCGCACATGCGCACCGTCCAGCCGCGCAGGTGCTCGTCGAAGAAGCGCTGCTGCGTGCCGAGGTTGCACACCGCCGGATCGTCGCCGGCGATGAGGAAGCGCATCGCCTCGCACAGGTAGGCGACGTGGTCTTCCGTCTCGTACATGCCCTCCACGCGTTCGAGGCCGAGGCGCGCCAGCGTCTCGCGCAGCGCCACCAGCGGCGTCTCGTTGAGCGCGCCCGCGAGGTGATGCGAGCCGTACAGGAACACCTCCGGCTTGCCGAGGCCGAGGAAGAGCGCCGCGTACTCGCCGGCGATCTCCTCGACCGTGCGCCGGCGCGCCGCCGCCACCACCTCCGACCAGCTGCCCTCGAGCAGTCCGCCGGGCGCGGGCGCGACGGTGGGCGCCACCCGCAGCTGCGCATGCAGCTGCGGCGGCGGCGGCGCGTAGAACAGCGCGGCCAGCAGGCCGTACGACTCGGCGCGCGCGAGCTCCTCGCGGTCGTCGTCGGGCGCGGGCTCGAAGCGAAGCGGCCGGGTGGTCATCGCGGCGTCAGCGCACGTCCGTGATATGCAGTTCGTCGCGGCTGGTGTGGATGTCGACGACGCGGCAGTCCCCGCACATCCTGAGCCGCTCGGCGGCCGCGCCCTGGAACATGGCATGGCCGGCGAGCCGGCCGACCATGGCCTCGATCGCCTTCAGGGTGCCGAACGGCTTGCCGCAGCGCACGCAGCGGAAGGGCTCGGCCTCGTTCAGCACGCGCGCCTGCTTGCGCGCGCGCCCCTCGTCCGCCAGCCACAGGCGCGGCTGCAGCGTGACGGCGCGCTCGGGGCAGGTGGTGGCGCAAAGCCCGCACTGCACGCAGTTCTTCTCGATGAAGCGCAGCTGCGGGCGCTCGGGGTTGTCGACCAGCGCGCTTTCCGGACAGGCGCCGACGCAGGCCAGGCACAAGGTGCACCGGTCCGCGTCCACGGTCACGCTGCCGAACGGGCTGCCGGCGGCCGGCAGGGCGATCGCCTCGGCGCGCGCCGGGGCGCTTTGCAGCAGGTGGTCCAGCGCGAGCTCGAGCGTCGCGCGCTTGTCGGCCTGCACGCCGAAGGCGGCGGGCGCGACCTCGACCGGCGCGTGCGGCGCCAGCAGGGCGGCATCCAGCGCGGCCAGGTCGCGCGCGTCGCGCGCCTGCACCAGCCGCACGCGGCCGCCGGCGAAGCCGAGGCCTTCCATCAGCGCATTGGCCACGGCGGCCTGCTCCTGCAGCGCCTCGCGGTACCCGGGCGCTTCCTCGTCGGTGAGCAGCACCCAGATGTCGGCCGCGCCGTAGGCGAAGGCGGCCATCCACAGGTCGAGGCCCACGCTCGCGGTGTGAAAGACTTCCACCGGCAGCACGCGCGCCGGCACGCCGTGCACGGCGGGATCGACGCGCGCCGCGCGGCCCAGCTCGTGCAGCAGCCGGCGCCCGGCGCCCTCGCTGTGCACCAGCAGCGCGGCGGGCCCGGTGGCGGCCGGCCCGCCGGCGCGGCGATACGTCTGCAGCATCGTGCGCAGCCGCCTGCCGAGGTGGTCGGGCGACGGCGTCGCGTAGGTCAGCGCGCCGCTCGGGCAGACGGTGGTGCAGGCGCCGCAGCCCACGCACAGGTGCGGCTCGACCCGGATGCCGCCGGTGGTCGTGGCCTCGCTGGCGATGGCGCGCGCCGAGCACACCTCGATGCAGGCGTCGCAGCCGATCTGCTCGTTGCGGCTGTGGGCGCAGAGCCTCGGCCGGTACCCGACGAACTTCGGCTTCTCGAACTCGCCGACGAGGCCGCGCAGCTCCACCACCGCGTCGAACAGCCGGCGCTCGTCCGCCCCCGGGCGGAAATAGCCCTGGGGCGGCTGGTGCATGCCGAGCAGCGCAGCGGCGCCCAGGTCGAGCACCGCGTCGAAGGTTTCGCTCGCGGCCTGCGGCGCGCGGGTGAAGTCGATGGCGCCGGCCGCCTCGCAGACCCGGACGCAGTCGCGATGCGCCGTGCAGCGGGCCAGGTCCACCTGGTAGCTGAAGTCGATCGCCCCCTCGGGGCAGGCCTCGATGCAGGCGTTGCAGCGCGTGCACAGGTCGAGGTCGATCGGGTTGCCGCTGGTCCAGGCGACCTCGAACGCGCCGAGCCAGCCCGTGATCGACTGCACCCGGCCCTCGTGCACGGGGATGTCGCGCTGCTGCGGCAGGCTGCCGCCGGGGCGCGTGAGCAGCAGGCTCACTTCGCAGGCGTCGGCCAGCATGGCGGCGGCACGCTGCGCGGCGTCGGCGTCGCCGATCACGAGCACGCGGCCGGCGCTGCGGTAGGAGACCGTGGGCACCGGCTCGGGCGGCGGCAGCTGGGCCGCGGCGAGCAGCGCCGCGATCTTCGGCATCGCGGCCTTGGCGTCCTTCGACCAGCCGCCGGTCTCGCGGATGTTCACGAAGCGGATCGGCCGCTCCTGCACGCTCGGCGCGCCCTGCGTCTCGGCGTTCAGCTCGAGGAACAGGCGGCTTTCCTGCGTGCAGGCGACGAGCAGGTCGTCGCCTTCCTTGGCCGCGCGCTGGAACGCGCCCGCCTCGCGGCGGCAGAGGGTGGAATGCAGCGTCTGCAGGCCGTCGGCGGCGTCAGCCGGCAGCGCCTTCGCCAGTGCCGCGGGGTCGAGCGGCATGGTCCTGTTGCAATCGCAGATCAGGGTTTTCATCGGGGGGTACTGCCGGGCAATCCGTGGCCGACTGTGGCACCGCCGGGGGCGCGGCGCCATCCGGGGATGCCTGTGGCGCCGCGGTCTCCTGCGCGGGCTCGGCCTCGTCCTGGAACAGGCCGAGCACCTTGGACTGGGCCATCGTGCGCAGCATCGCGAGCGGGATCGGGTCCGGCCTGCCGTAGTCCTCGATGTACGTGTCCAGGCCGTCCATCGTGTTGAAGTGCGGGTCGGCGAAGAGCTTGCGCAGCGCGGCGCGCTTGACGTCGTCGTCGACCTTCGGGGCCATGAAGCGGCTGATGTCGGCGCCCTCCGGGAGGGTGGCGACGTCGTCGAGGGTGGGCGGCGGCGGCTCGGGAGCATCCGTGCTCGCGGGAGCGTCCTCCCTCCCCCCCTGGGGCAGGGTCGAGGCGGGGGCCGGCCGGTCGCCCGGCTCGCCGGCCCCCACCCCCGCCGTCCGCTCCGGGGGAAGGGCCTCCGGTGGCGTGCCGGGACGGGCTTCGGGCGCAGCGCCCCCCTGCTTCGCCTGCGCCTTCCTGCGCGACCACCGCGCCAGGAACGGGTCGTCGCCGCTCACTTGCGATCCTCCGGCCGCTGGAACGACGCCGGGCGCTTGCGCTGCTTGGGCTCGGGCCGGTAGTGCGCGTCGGTGTACGCCTGCAGCCAGGCCGCGAGCTCCGGGTCGAGCGGCACGTTGTCCACGTGCTCCTGCGCGTCGAGCCAGCGCCCCGCCTCGTTGTACGACAGGCTCACCGCCTCGGGGCGCGCCTCGCCGGGCGCCTCGTCGTCGGTGCGCCAGAGGACGAACCACACCGGCGCGCCGGTGGCGAGGTTGAGGTGGTAGCCCTCGCCCTCGTCGGCAAAGAGCTCGAGCGTGAACCCGGGGTGCAGGGTGCGCCTCACGCGGCCGTCGTCGCGCAGCACGCGCGGCGCGCTGCCGAAGCCGCCTTCGTCCGGCACCACCTCCAGGACGCGGAAGCGCCAGTCCTCCCAGCGGTTGGGATGGGCTTCCCGTTCCATCACGACAGCCGCCTGTACTGCGGGGCGGGGCTCGGACATGGGACTCAGAGCCTGTGAACGATTCGCTGGTGGACGGTTGGCGCGGCTCCGAGCGAGCCGACGACGCTGCACAATTTCATAGGTGCTTCGCTCCGTCGGCTCAGGTGCTCTTCGAGACGCTGATGGTCGGGAACTTGGAGGAGAAGTCCTTCGCGCGCTGCGCGATCTTCACCGCCACCTGCCGCGCCACCGCCTTGTACAGGCTCGCGATCTCGCCGTCCGGGTCGCTCACCACGGTCGGGTGCCCGCTGTCGGCCTGCACGCGGATGCTGAGGTTGAGCGGCAGCGCGCCGAGGTAGTCCATGCCGTACTCGGCGGCCAGCCTCTTGCCGCCCTCGCTGCCGAAGATGTGCTCGACGTGGCCGCAGTTCTCGCACACGTGCACGGCCATGTTCTCCACGATGCCGAGGATGGGCACGCCCACCTTCTCGAACATCTTGATGCCCTTGCGCGCGTCGAGCAGGGCGATGTCCTGCGGGGTGGTGACGATCACCGCGCCGGTGAGCGGCACGCGCTGCGACAGCGTGAGCTGGATGTCGCCGGTGCCGGGGGGCATGTCGACCACGAGGTAATCGAGGTCGCCCCAGTTGGTCTGCCGCAGCAGCTGCTCGAGCGCCTGGGTGGCCATCGGGCCGCGCCAGATCATCGGGTTGTCGGCGTCGACCAGGAAGCCGATGGACATCACCTGCACGCCGTAGTTCGCGAGCGGCTCCATCGTCTGGCCGTCGGTGGACTCGGGGCGGCCCCCGATGCCCATCATCATGGGCTGGCTGGGGCCGTAGATGTCCGCGTCGAGGATGCCGACCGACGCGCCCTCGGCCGCCAGCGCCAGCGCCAGGTTCACCGCGGTGGTGCTCTTGCCGACGCCGCCCTTGCCGGACGCCACCGCGACGATGTTCTTCACCTTCGGCAGCAGCTGCACGCCGCGCTGCACGGCGTGCGGGATGATCTTCGTGGTGACGTTGACGCTCACGTTCTCCACGCCCGGCACGCCCCGCGCCGCGGCGATGAGCGCCTTGCGCAGCGCCGCGGCCTGGCTCTTCGCGGGATAGCCCAGCTCGACGTCGAAGGCGACCTCGCCGCCGTCGATGCGCAGGTTCTTGAGCTGGCGGGCGGTGACGAAATCGCGGCCGGTGTTGGGATCGGCGACGGCCTTCAGCGCGTCGAGGAGCGCGGGTTCGGAAGCGGGCATGGAAGGTACGGCATGAAGGGAAGGTGAACCGATCGAGTGTAGCCCTGGCCGCCGGACGACGCCCTCGGGCCATCCGCGGATACCCCGCGAATGCCTAGAATCCGGGCTTTCCCTCGGGACCGGTGCGGCGCACCGGCAACAGTCCCATGCCGCGCAAGCTCTTCGTCACCACCGCCCTGCCCTACGCCAACGCGCCGTTCCACGTGGGGCACATGATGGAGTACATCCAGGCGGACATCTGGGTGCGTACGCTGCGCATGCAGGGCCACGAGGTGCACTTCGTGTGCGCCGACGACGCGCACGGCGCGCCCATCATGATCGCCGCCGAGAAGGCCGGCCGCACGCCGCAGCAGTTCGTGGCCGAGATCGCCGCCGGCCGCAAGCAGTACCTCGACGGCTTCCACATCGGCTTCGACAACTGGCACTCCACCGACGGACCCGAGAACCACGAGCTCGCCAAGGACATCTACCGCGCGTTGCGCCGCGAAGGCCTGATCGCGGTGCGCTCCATCGAGCAGTTCTTCGACCCGGTCAAGGGCATGTTCCTGCCCGACCGCTACATCAAGGGCGAATGCCCACGCTGCGGCGCGAAGGACCAGTACGGCGATTCGTGCGAGGTGTGCGGCGCGGTGTACGGCCCCACGGAGCTGAAGAACCCGTACTCCACCCTCACCGGTGCCAGGCCGGTGATGAAGTCGAGCGAGCACTACTTCTTCCAGCTCTCGTCGCAGCGCTGCATCGACTTCCTGCAGGAGTGGACGGGCCAGCCCGGGCGCCTGCAGCCGGAAGTGCTGAACAAGATCAAGGAGTGGTTCTCGGTCGACGAGCAGGGCCACGGGGGCCTGTCGGACTGGGACATCAGCCGCGACGCGCCGTACTTCGGCATCGAGATCCCCGACGCGCCGGGCAAGTACTTCTACGTCTGGCTCGACGCGCCGATCGGCTACCTCGCCTCGCTGAAGAACCACTTCGCCAAGGGCGGTCCGAACGCGCGCGGCGAGCCGCGCGCGTTCGAGGAGTTCATCGCCGACCCGGCCGTGGAGCAGGTGCACTTCATCGGCAAGGACATCACCTACTTCCACACGCTGTTCTGGCCGGCGATGCTGCACTTCTCCGGGCGCAAGGTGCCCGACAACGTGTTCGTGCACGGCTTCATCACGGTGAGCGGCGAGAAGATGAGCAAGAGCCGCGGCACCGGCATCTCGCCGCTGCGCTACCTCGAGCTCGGCATGAACGCCGAATGGCTGCGCTACTACATCGCCGCCAAGCTCAACGCCAAGGTGGAGGACGTGGACTTCAACCCCGACGACTTCGTCGCGCGGGTGAACAGCGACCTCGTCGGCAAGTACATCAACATCGCCAGCCGCGCCGCCGGCTTCCTCACGAAGCGCTTCGACGGCACGCTCACCGGGCAGCACGCACCCGAAGGCACGAAGCTGCTCGACGGGCTGATGTCGCAGTCGCGCGAGATCCAGCGGCTGTACGAGGAGCGCGAGTACGGCAAGGCGCTGCGCGAGACGATGGTGCTGGCCGACCGCGTCAACGAGTACGTGGACCAGAACCGGCCGTGGGAGCTCGCCAAGCAGGCGGGCCAGGAGGCGCGGCTGCACGAGGTGTGCTCGATCTGCATCGAGGCGTTCCGCCTGCTCACGATCTACCTGAAGCCGGTGCTGCCCGCGCTGGCGGCCGAGGTCGAGGCCTTCCTGCGCGTGCCGCCGCTGGTCTTCGCCGACGCGGACCGCGCGCTCGGGCGGCACGTCATCGGCGAGTACCGGCATCTCATGCAGCGGGTCGACCCCGCGCTGATGGACAAGCTCTTCGAGGCGCCGGCCGCCGCCGCGGGGTCGCCCACGCCCGGCTCCCCCGACGATGAAGAGGAGGTGCCCGGCGGCGAGGAGATCGCCCCGGTCATCGAGATGGGGGACTTCGCCAAGGTCGACCTGCGCATCGCGCGGATCGTCGACGCCGCGCACGTCGAGGGCTCGGACAAGCTGCTGCGGCTCACGCTGGACGTCGGCGAGGCGAAGCCGCGCAACGTGTTCAGCGGCATCCGCTCCGCCTACGCGCCGGCCGAGCTGATCGGCAAGTACACCGTCATGGTGGCCAACCTGGCGCCGCGCAAGATGAAGTTCGGCGTGAGCGAGGGCATGGTGCTGGCCGCCAGCCACGCCGACGAGAAGGCCAACCCGGGGCTCTACATCCTCGAGGCCTGGCCGGGCGCCACCCCCGGCTTGCGCGTGCGCTGAGCCGCGGAGTCGGCTCGCTCGCAGCCGAGCCGATCGTTCGCCGGCGAATCGTTCACAGGCGCCGACGCAAGGGCCGCGTCAGGCGCCGGCCTACACTCGGGGCGTGAGGATCGCTCGGCACTCCCGCGTCTGGCAACTGTCCCGCCGGCGCCGCTTCATGGCCCGGGCGCATCACTGCGGCCCTCCCTGCGGAACGACCCGCCCGCCGTCGTCCGTTCCCAGGAGCCCCCATGTCCTCGCCCCGATTCCCCTTCGCCCTGCACCCGTTCCGGCCCCGCCTGCTCGACCACCTGCGCAGCTATTCGCGCAACGACTTCCTCCATGACCTCGGCGCCGGCATCACCGTCGGCGTGATCGCCCTGCCGCTGGCGATGGCGTTCGCCATCGCCTCCGGCGTCAAGCCCGAGCAGGGCATCTTCACCGCCATCGTCGCCGGCTTCCTCATCTCGGCGCTCGGCGGCTCCAGCGTGCAGATCGGCGGACCCGCGGGCGCCTTCATCGTCATTGTGTATGGCATCGTGCAGCGCTACGGCCTCACGAACCTGCTCATCTCCACCGCGCTGGCCGGGCTGCTGCTGTTCCTCATGGGCGCGCTGCGGCTGGGGGCGCTGGTGCGCTACATGCCGGTGCCGATCATCATCGGCTTCACCAACGGCATCGCGGTGCTGATCGCGCTGTCGCAGCTGCGCGACCTGTTCGGGCTGGCGATCGACAAGATGCCGGGCGACTTCTTCTCGCAGGTCCACACCCTCGCCACGCACGCCGGCAGCTGGAACCCGTATGCGCTCGCGCTGGGCCTGTCCTGCGTCGTGGTGCTGTTCGCCTGGCCGCGGCTGTTCACGCCCGGCCGCCTGCTGCCCGACCGGGCGCTGGAGGGCATCACGCTGCGCACGGCGGCGCGCATGCCGGGGCCCATCGTCGCGCTGGTCGCGCTCACCGTCGCCGCGGCCATGCTCGACCTGCCGGTCGAGACCATCGGCTCGCGCTTCGGCGGCATCCCGCAGGGGCTGCCCGCGCTGTCGCTGCCGCCGTTCAGCTGGGACGGGGCGCAGCAGCTGTTCATTCCCACGGTGACCATCGCGCTGCTGGGCGCCGTGGAGTCGCTGCTGTGCGCGCGCGTGGCGGACAACCTGACCGCCACGCCGAAGCACGACCCGAACCAGGAGCTGATGGCGCAAGGCATCGCCAACATGGTGGCGCCGGCGTTCGGCGGCATCCCGGCCACCGGCACGATCGCGCGCACGGTGACCAACGTGCGCGCGGGCGCGCGCACGCCGGTCGCCGGCATCGTGCACGCGGCGACGCTGCTCGCCGTGGTGCTGGCGGCGGCGCCGCTGGCCGAGTACGTGCCGCTCGCTGCGCTCGCCGGCATCCTGCTCTTCGTCGCCTGGAACATGGGCGAGTGGCGCGAGTTCGCGCGGCTGCGCCAGTTCGGGGTGCCGTACCGCACGATCCTGGTCGGCACCTTCCTGCTCACGGTGATCTTCGACCTCACCGTCGCCGTGGAAGTGGGGCTGGTGCTCGCCTGCGTGTTCTTCATCTACCGCATGAGCACGCTGTTCCGCGTCGAGCCCGATGCGCCGGGCGACGACGGCGTACGCGTGTACCGGCTGTACGGCGCGCTGTTCTTCGGCGCCGTCGGCAAGATGGAAGCCGTCGGCGAGGAGGTGCCCGAGGGCACGCACACCGTCGTGCTGGAGATGCACCGGCTGGTGCTGATGGACACCTCGGGCATCGACGCGCTCGAGCAGCTGCACCGCACGCTGGAGCGCCGGCACGTGCGGCTGGTGCTGTGCGACCTCAACGAGCAGCCGCGGGGCCTCATCCAGCGCTCGGGCTTCGAGGAGGCGCTCGGAACCGGGCACCTGCACGCCGACCTCGACGCCGCGCTGGCGAGCCTGCGGGCTGCCCCCGCGGCGCCTGCGCCGCCGGCCGTCGCGCCCGAGCGCCTGCCGGCCTGATCCGCGACAGGGTCGGGCGCCGCCGGGCCGGTAAAATCCCGCGGTTCGTTTCCCCACACCCACCGCCATGCCGCTTTTCTGGAAGCCCTACAAGTCCGACATCACCCACTTCATCGAGGACCTGAAGGCGAACAAGCCGACCCTCGAGGACGAGCAGCGCGCCGGGCGCGCCCTGCTCTGGGACAAGCGCCTCGACCGCGACCTGCAGGCGCAGTGGGCGCAGTCGCGCGTGCCGCAGCAGCCGTACGTGTACCAGACGAAGGGTTGAGGGCGCGGCCCTCGGCCCTTCGTTCTTCCGAGCATCGCGACCCCCCGCCCCCTCCGAGGAGGGGCTCCAGCATGAAGGACGAGCGGCCCGCGGCCGCGAAAACCCGGGAGGTTTTCGGTGAGCGATGACCTCATGACCGGCCCGGCGTACGGGCCCTCGCCGCTGATGCCTCCGCCGCCGGCGGAGCCGCATCCGCGCGAGGTGGACCGCGTGGCGATGGCGCGGCTGTACGGCGAGCCGCTGTTCGCGCTGCCGCAGGACCTGTACATCCCGCCCGACGCGCTGGAGGTCTTCCTCGAGGCGTTCGAGGGCCCGCTGGACCTGCTGCTCTACCTGATCCGCAGGCAGAACTTCAACATCCTCGACATCCCGCTGGCCGACGTGACGCGCCAGTACCTGGCCTACGTCGACCAGATCCGCAAGACCCATCTCGAGCTCGCCAGCGAGTACCTGCTCATGGCGGCGATGCTCATCGAGATCAAGTCGCGCATGCTGCTGCCGCCGAAGAAGTCGGCCGACGGGCACGAAGCCGAGGATCCGCGGGCCGAGCTGGTGCGCCGGCTGATCGAGTACGAGCAGATCAAGCTCGCCGCCGCGCGCCTGGAGGCGCTGCCGGTGCTGGGGCGCGACTTCCTGCGCGCGCAGGTGGTGATCGAGCAGGCGCTCGCGCCGCGCTTCCCGGACGTGGACCCCGACGAGCTGCGCGCCGCGTGGGCCGACATCCTCAAGCGCGCCCGGCTGAACCAGCACCACACCATCTCGCGCGAGCAGCTCTCGGTGCGCGAGCACATGAGCCTGGTGCTGCGCACGCTGCAGGGCCGGCGCTTCATCGAGTTCCACGAGCTGTTCGACGCGGCGCGCGGCACGCCGGTGGTCATCGTCACCTTCATCGCGCTGCTCGAGCTGGCGCGCGAGCACCTGCTGGAGATCACCCAGGCCGAGGCGTTCGCGCCGATCTACGTCCGGCTGGCGTACCAGCCGTCCTAGCCTTTGCCTTCAGGAGAGCGCCGCGATGCGCACCGTCCACACCATCGCCGACCTGCGCGCCGCCGTCGCGGGCGGCGGCTGCGCCTTCGTGCCCACCATGGGCAACCTGCACGACGGGCACCTCGCGCTCGTGCGGCAGGCGGGCGCGCACGGCCTGCCCGTGGTCGCGAGCATCTTCGTGAACCGCCTGCAGTTCGCGCCGCACGAGGACTTCGATCGCTACCCGCGCACGCTCGAGCACGACAGCGCGCTGCTGGCCGGCGCCGGCTGCGACATCGTCTTCGCGCCCGCGGAGCGCGAGCTGTACCCGCAGCCGCAGACCTTCAAGGTGCAGCCGGACCCGGCGCTGGCCGACATCCTCGAAGGTCACTTCCGCCCCGGGTTCTTCACCGGGGTCTGCACGGTGGTGATGAAGCTGTTCACGGTGGTGCAGCCGCGCGTGGCGGTGTTCGGCAAGAAGGACTACCAGCAGCTCATGGTCATCCGCCGCATGGTGGAGCAGTTCGCCCTGCCGGTCGCCGTCGAGGCGGGCGAGACGCGGCGCGAGGCCGACGGCCTGGCGCTCTCGTCGCGCAACGGCTACCTGAGCGCGGCCGAGCGCGCGCAGGCGCCCGAGCTGGCGGCGGCCCTGCGCGCGCTCGCCGATGGCGTGCGCGCCGCGCCCGAACGCCGCGAAACGCTGGAAGCGCAGGCGCTGGCCGCGCTCGCGGCGCAGGGCTGGCAGCCCGACTACCTCGCGGTGCGCCGCCGCGCCGACCTGCTGGCGCCGGCCGCGGGCGATCGCGAGCTGGTGGCGCTGGGCGCGGCGCGCCTGGGCACGACGCGCCTGATCGACAACCTCGAGTTCTAGCGCGCCGGGTCCCGCGTGGCCCGCCGCCGCACGCAGTCGATGTACTTCTCCCCGTCGGGCGGCCGGCCGCTGCGCTGCGACGCCCACATCATCTCGCCGAGGCACTCCATCACCTCGTGCTGCGCGGCATGCAGCGAGCCGCGCCGGGCGGCGAGCAGCTCAACCGCCTGGCGGATGCCGCGCGGCTGGTCGATCCCCACCTGCTCGCTGATCGACAGGTGCATCGACAGATGAAGGAACGGATTGGTGCGGCCCGCTTCCACGTCGTACACGGCGGCCAGCGCGGCGTCGGCGTCGGCCAGCTCGCCGTGGTATTCGGGGTGCTGGGCGATCCAGTCGGCGGCGAGCGTTTCCAGCGGGGTGAGCGGCAGGCCGTCGCGCTGCTTGCGCAAGGCGTCGCAGAAGAAGCGGCGGACGTCGTTCTGGGAAGGCGCGAACATGCGGGGATTGTCGCCGAGCGCCGCCGCACGGCCGGGCCGGCGGTGACGCCCGACCCGCCCGGCGGGACCGCGCGGCCGGCGAGGGGGCGCCGATGACGCTGCCGGTCGTCGCGGAAGCGGGCTTCTACGCCATCGCGGTGCCCGCGGTGCTGCTCATGGGGCTGGCCAAGAGCGGCTTCCTCGGCGGCTTCGGCTCGCTCGCGGTGCCGCTGATGTCGCTCGCCGTGCCAGTGCCGCAGGCGGCCGCGATCATGCTGCCGCTGCTGTTCGTGATGGACGCGGTGGGCCTGCAGCAGCTGTGGAAGCAGCGCGACCGCGAGCTGCTGCGGCTGCTGCTGCCGGCGGGGCTGCTCGGCACGGTGGTCGGCACCGCGTCGTTCGGGCTGCTGCCGGCGCGCACGGTGGCCGGCGTGGTGGGGGCGCTCACGCTGCTGTTCCTCGCGCAGCGGCTCGTCTTCCCGCCGCGCGCGGACGCGCCGCCGCCGTCGAAGCGGCTGGGCTTCGCGCTCGGGATCGCCTCGGGCTTCACCAGCTTCGTGGCGCATGCCGGCAGCCCGCCCATCGCGGCGTACGTGCTGCCGCTGCGCCTGCCGCCCATGACCTTCGCGGGCACGATGGCGGTGTTCTTCGCCGTCGTGAACCTGTCCAAGTGGATCCCGTACGCGTGGCTCGGGCTGATCGACGCGCGCAACATGTCGACCTCGCTGGTGCTGCTGCCGCTCGCGCCGCTCGGCGTGTGGCTCGGCGTGTGGCTCACCCGGCGCATCGCCTCGACGTGGTTCTACCGCCTCGCGTACACCGGGATGTTCCTCACGGGAGCGAAGCTGCTGTGGGACGGCGTGGCCTGAGGCCCGCGCGGGCCGGTCGTCAGGCCGCGTCGTCGTCGTCGTCCTCGGACGCCATGCGCTCGGACCATGCCGCGCGCGCCTGCCGCCGCTGCGCCTCCTCGCGCTCCTGCGCGAACTGCTCCTCGAGCTGCCGCCGCCCCTGCTTGGCGGCCGCGATGCGCCTGGCCTCGTCCTTCCAGTGCGGCGCCATCGACGCCACCTGCGCCACGTTGTGGCGGCGAAAGCGCAGCGCCAGGTTGCGTGCGAGGTGCGGCTGCCAGCCGAGCGACTCCAGCACGCTGCGCCCGCTCATCAGCGCGGAGTCGAGCGTCTCGCGCTCGACCAGCGCCACGCCCGCGTCGCGCAGCGCGTAGAGGTGGTCGACGTTGCGCGCCCGCGCGACGACGGTGAGCGCCGGGAAGTGCTCGCGCACCATGCGCGCGATGGCGACGCTCTGGTCGATGTCGTCCACGGCGAGCACCAGCACGCGCGCCTTCTGCGCGCCCGCGGTGCGCAGCAGGTCGAGCCGCGTGGCGTCGCCGTAGAACACGCGCCAGCCGAAGCGCCGCATGGTCTCGATCTGGTCGGCGTCGTGGTCCAGCACGGTGGGCGTGATGCCGTTGGCGTACAGCAGCCGCCCCACGATCTGCCCGTAGCGGCCGAAGCCCGCGATGATCACCGCCTCGTTCTGCGGCTCGGCGAGCTCAGGCAGCGCGGCGGCGCGCGCACCGGCCAGGCGCGGCGCCCACCAGCGGTCGGCCGCGCGCAGCAGCAGCGGCGTGGCGAGCATCGAGAGCGCCACCGTGGCCACGAGCAGCGAGCTGGTGGGCGCGTCGATCACGCCCGCCTGCGCGGCACCCTGGAACACGACGAAGCCGAACTCGCCGCCCTGCGCCAGCAGCAGGACGAACACCGGCCGCTCCGGGGACGGCAGCGGCATCGCGCGCGCCATCGCCCACAGCACCGCCGCCTTCACGGCGAGGAAGCCGATCACCGCGGCGGCGATCCACAGCGGGCGCTGCATCACCACGCCGAAGTCCACCGTCATGCCCACCGCGATGAAGAACAGGCCGAGCAGCAGCCCCTTGAACGGCTCGAGGTCGGTCTCCAGCTCGCGGCGGTATTCGCTCTCGGCGAGCAGCACGCCGGCGAGGAAGGCGCCGAGCGCCATCGAGAGGCCCACCGCCTGCATCAGCGCGGCCGTCGCCACCACCACCAGCAGCGACGCGGCGGTGAAGATCTCCGGCGTGCGGCTGCCCGCGATCCAGCGCAGCGCCGGGCGCAGCACCAGCCGGCCGCCGAGCACGATCGCGGCGATCACGCCGAACACCGTCGCCGCGCCGAGCCAGCCGTCGCCGTCGGAGGCGATGTGCACGCGCCCGGCCAGCAGCGGCACCACGGCGAGGATCGGGATCGCCGCCACGTCCTGCAGAAGCGCCACGCTCAGGATGCTCTGGCCCGAGCTCGTCGGCACGAGGTTGCGCTCGGCCATCACGCCGAGCGCGATGGCGGTGGACGACATCGCGAGACCCAGGCCGGCGACCACCGCGAGCCGCGCGTCCGCGCCGGCCGCCACGCCGAGCGCCGCGAGCAGCGCCGCCGAGCCGAACAGCTGCACGCTGCCCCAGCCGAAGATCGGCCGCCGCAGCGCCCAGAGCCGCCGCGGCTCGAGCTCGAGGCCCACGAGGAACAGCATCAGCACCACGCCGAACTCGGCGAAGTGGAGGATGTCGCCCGGGTCGCTCACGAAGCCGAGGCCCCACGGCCCGATCAGGATGCCGGCCACGAGGTAGCCGATGATGGCCGACAGCCCCGCCAGCCGCGCGAGCGGCACCGCGACCACCGCGGCGGCAAGGTAGACGAGCGTGTCGAGCAGCCAGCCGCCGTGCATCGCGCGCGCCCGGCGTCAGGCGACCGGCTCGGCCGCGGCCGGGCGCTCGTCGGCCGCGACGTCGCACGGCGGCGCGATCTCGAGCGCGGCGATCTCGGGCCAGTCGGGGTAGCTCGCGAGCCGCTGCGCATACACCGCGGCGTGCTCCTCCACCGCCGCCTCGCTCGCGCGGTGCGCGCCGTGCAGCACGAGCGGCGGCAGGAAGCGCAGGCCGCACAGCACGGCGGTCTGCTCGTAGGGCGGCAGGAAGGCGTCGAAGAAGTAGCGATTGTGCCGGTCCGGACGGTACGAGGCCTCGGTGCCGCCGGTGGTGGCGACCAGCCACACGTCCTTGCCCTGCAGCGCGTGGCCGCCGGGCCCGTACGCCCAGCCGAAGGCGAGCACCTCGTCGATCCACAGCTTCATGAGCGGCGGCGGCCCGTACCAGTGGATCGGGTGCTGCCACACGACGAGCGACGCCTGCGCGAGGCGCGCCTGCTCGGCGGGCACGTCGATCAGGTAGTCGGGGTAGAGGCGGTAGAGGTCGCGCACCTCGACGCGCGCCGACGCCTGGCGCGCGGCCTTCTTCAGCCGCCGGTTGACGCGCGACACCTCGAGCGCGGGGTGGGCGACGAGCACGAGGATGTCGCGCGGGGGGTCGGTGGCGGCGGGCGGCGCATCGGGCATGGCGGGTTCGTCTCGATACCGGGCGTGCCGGGGGCGTCGCTAACATAACCCGAAACCATGAAGCGCTTCGCCCGTCTTTCCGACCTGCAGCACCTCGTCGGCCAGGAGTTGGCCGTCAGCGACTGGATCACCGTCGACCAGCACCGCATCGACCTGTTCGCCCAGGCCACCGGCGACCACCAGTGGATCCACGTCGACCGCGGGCGCGCGCAGTCCGGGCCGTACGGCACCACCGTGGCGCACGGCTTTCTCACGCTGTCGCTGCTGCCCGAGATGGCCGCCAACGCCCTGGGCCTGGACGACGTGCGCATGGGCATCAACTACGGGCTCAACCGCGTGCGGTTCCCCGCGCCCGTGCCGGCCGGCAGCCGGGTGCGCGGGCGCTTCAGGCTCGCGGCGTACGAGCCGATCGAAGGCGGGGCCCAGCTCACGCTCGAGGTGACGATGGAGCGGGAAGGCTCGGCCAAGCCGGTGTGCGTGGCCGAATCGCTGTCGCGGCGCTTCGTGTGAGCTGACGCAGCGGGGAGCCGGCTCACCCGCAGCCGAGCCGACCGCTCGCAGGCGAAGCGTTCACAGGCGCTCCCAGGCCCGCGCGGGCGCGCCGCGCGTCCCTCTCTTGGGGTACTGTGGCGGACCCGGGCCGTCCCGTAGGATGGCGGTCCGCGCGACGCAGGAGAACGCCATGAAAGTGCTGCTGATCGACGACCATCCGCTGATCCTGTCGGCGCTGCAGTCGGTGATCCAGGGCCTGGACGACGACGTCACCGTCGTGGGCGTCGCCAGCGCGCGCGCCGCGCGCGAGACGCTCGCCCGGCAGCCCGACTTCGACCTCGTGCTGCTCGACCTGATGCTCGGCGACGCCGACGGCTTCGACGTGCTGGTCGAGTTCCGCGCCGCCTATCCGGCGCTGCCGGTGGTGGTGGTATCGGCGAGCGACCGCACGAGCGACGTGATCCGTGCCATCGACCTCGGCGCCATGGGCTTCGTGCCCAAGCGCGCGACCAACGAAACGCTGTTCGAGGCGCTGCGCATGGTGATGTCCGGCGGCATCTACGTGCCGCCCATGACCATGGGCACCGAACAGCAGCCGGGCGAGCGCGCCGCGGCGGACCGGGCCGCGGGCGGCCTGGGGGCCGTGCGCCAGGGCGCCAGCGAGGGCGCGTTCCAGACCGCGCCCGACATCGGCACGCTCGGCCTCACGCCGCGCCAGACCGACGTGCTGGCCCTGCTGCTGAAGGGCCAGCCCAACAAGCTCATCGCGCGCGAGCTGGGCCTGTCGGTGGAGACGGTGAAGGACCACGTCGCCGCCGTGCTGCGCGCGCTCAACGTCAGCACCCGCACGCAGGCCGTGCTCGCGGTGAGCCAGATGGCGCAGCAGCCCGGCGGCCTGGGCGCGCTGCGCCGGTCGCGCTAGGGGCGTCCGCGCCGGCCCGCGCCATGGCCCGCAGCCGCCCCTCCCGCATGCGCGGCGCGCTGGTGGCGCCGGCCACGGCGCCGGTCGGCGCGCCCGCGGCGGCCGCGCCGCCGGCCGCCGACCTGCCGCCGTCCACGCTGCCCGAGGAAGTGCGCAGCGTCTACGACTACATGCCGGCCACGCTGCTCGGCTATCTCGCCGGCATCGGCGTGATCTGCATGCTGTTCTGGGCCGACACGCCCGCGCGCATCATCGTGCCCTGGGTCGCCGCGTTCGCGGCGCTCTGGGTGGTGCGCATGGCGGTGTGGCAGCGCTTCCGGCGCGCCGAGGTCACCACGCTGCAGGGCTGGCGCCGCTGGCGCCTCGCCTGGAACGCCGGCACGCTGGGCTCGGCCGCGCTGTGGGGCGCGGCGGCCTGGCTCTTCTACGCGGGCGGCGACAACATCCAGCAGATCGGCCTCATCGTCACGGTCTACACGTTCTGCTGCGCCGCGGTCACCGTGCTGGCCACGCAGCCGCACATCTTCTTCACCTACGCGGCGCTGTGCTTCGTGCCGATGGCGGTGCGCATCGCGAGCGTCGGCACGCTGCAGAGCTACCAGCTCGCGGGCATCCTGTTCCTCATCTTCGCGCTCACCAGCGTGCTGGCGCGCAACTACCGCCAGGCGCTGCGCCGCGCCATCGAGCTGAAGGTGCATGCCGACGAGCTGCTCGCTCAGCTGCGCGTCGAGAAGCAGGCGGCAGACGAGGCGCGGCAGCAGGCCGAGGTGGCCAACCGCGCCAAGACGCAGTTCTTCACCGCCGCCAGCCACGACCTGCGCCAGCCGCTGCATGCCATGGGCCTGTTCGCCGAGGCGCTGCGCAGCAAGGTGCACGACGAGGAGGTCGCGCACCTCGTCAACAGCATCAACGGCTCGGTGGACGCGCTGGAGGGGCTGTTCTCCGAGCTGCTCGACATCACGCGCATCGACAGCGGCGGCATCGAGGTGCATCCGCAGCCGTTCGAGGTGGGCGACATCCTGCGCAAGCTGAAGCTGCACTTCGAGCCCACGGCTTTCGAGAAGGGGCTCGCGCTGCGCCTGCGCGGCCACCGCCACGTGGCGCACGCCGACCCGCTGCTCGTGGAGCGCATCCTGCGCAACCTGGTGTCCAACGCCATCCGCTACACCGAGGACGGCGGCGTGCTGGTGAGCTGCCGCCGGCGCGGGGACACGTTGCGGCTGCAGGTCTGGGACACGGGGGTGGGCATCCCCGAGCACGAGCGCGCGCGCGTGTTCGAGGAGTTCTACCAGGTGCCGGGCACGGCCACGCCCTCGCAGCAGCGCAAGGGGCTGGGCCTCGGACTGGCCATCGTCAAGCGGCTGGCGGGCCTGATGGACGCGCCGCTCGCGATGGCGTCGCAGCCGGGGCGCGGCACGGTGTTCACGCTGGAGCTGCCGGTGGGGCGCATCGCGCGCCCGGCGCCCAATGCGGTGTCCGCCAAGGGCCCGCTCGCGATCACCCTCGACGGGCGGCTGGTGGTCATCGTCGAGGACGAGCCGGCGGTGCGCACCGGGCTGGAGGTGCTGCTGCGCGGCTGGGGCGCCACCATCGCGGCGTTCGACAGCGTCGCCGCCGCGCGCGCATGGGCCGCGCAGGCCGATGTCGCGCAGACCCGGCCGGACCTGCTCATCGTCGACTACCGGTTGGAGAACGGGCTGAACGGCGTCGACGCGCTCAACGCGCTGCGCGCGCGCTTCGGCCCGGTGCCGGCCATCGTGGTGACCGGCAGCACGATGACCGGCCTGGAGAAGGAAGCCCACGACAAGGACTTCCACCTGCTGATCAAGCCGGTGGTGCCGAACAAGCTGAGGGCGATGATCGCCTTCAAACTGAACGCGCGATCACGCGAAGCGTGATCGCGCCGCTTCCCCCCTCCCCCCTTGGGGGAAGGCCGGGATGGGGGCCGAATGCCAGAACCGCCGCTGCCGCGCCGGCCCCACCTCCCTGCCCCGCAGGGAAGGCATCCGCTCGTCACTTCGCCAGGTTGCCGACCTTCACCCACTGGATCTCGAGCCAGTTGTCCGCACGGTGCACCACGTTCACGTTCGAACGCGCCGCCCACGGGATGAACTGCCGGTGCAGCGGGATGTGGTGCACCTGCTCGTTGTGGCGCTGGAACACCTTCTTGATGAGCGCCATGCGCTTGGCCGGGTCCACCTCCTTGCTGGAGGCGGCGGCGAGCGCGTCGAGCTCGTCGTCCTTGACGTTGCCGCGGTTGAACTCGCCCACCCCGCCCGAAGCGCGGTTGCGGTAGATGGGCGTGAACGTGGTTTCCGGGTCGGTGATCGAGCCGCCCCAGCCCAGCATGTACATCGACGTGTCGAGCTTCTCCTGCTTCGGGAAGTAGGTGGTCTTCGGCATCGCGTTGACCTTCACCTTGACCTTGATCTGCGCCCACATGTTGGCCAGCGCGATGCAGATGCGCTCGTCGTTGATGTAGCGGTTGTTCGGGCAGTCGAGCGTCACCTCGAAGCCGTCCGGATAGCCGGCCTCCGCCATCAGCTTGCGCGCCGCGGCCAGGTCGTAGGGCAGGCGCTTCTCGATCTGCGGGTCGTTGCCGTGCGCGATCGGGGACGGCACCACGGCGCCCGTCGGGATCGCCTGGCCGTTCATCAGCTTGGTGCGGATCGACTCGATGTCGACGGCCTGGTACAGCGCGCGCCGAACGCGCACGTCCTTGAACGGGTTCTTGCCCTTCACGCTGCCGTAAAGCAGCTCGTCGCGGGCCTGGTCCATGCCGATGAAGACCACGCGATTCTCCATCCCCTCGATCACCTTCACGCCCGGCGTGCGGCGCAGCCGCTCCAGGTCGGCGGGCGGCGGGTCGAGCACGAAGTCGATCTCGCCGGAGATGAGCGCCGCGGTGCGCGTGGGCGCGCTGGCGATCGGCGTGTACACCACCTCCTGCACGTTGCCCTCCACCTTGCCCCAGTAGCCGGGGTTGCGCTTCAGCACCGTCTTCACGTCCGGCTGGCGGCTCACCAGCATGAACGGGCCGGTGCCGTTCGTGTTGCGCGCGGCGTAGGTCTCTTCCTTGTTGGTGAAGTCCTGCGGCACGGTGGCCTTGTGCTCCTCGCACCACGACTTGCTCATGATGTAGACCGTGTTGAGGTGCTCCAGGAAGATCGGGTTGAACTGCGCGAGGTTGAACTCGATCGTGTGCTCGTCGATCTTCTTCGGCTCGCCGAGCTGGCTCGCGTAGTTCGCGATCTGCGAGGTCTTGGCCCTGGCCCGGTTCACCGAGAACACGACGTCGTCCGCGGTGAACGGCCGGCCGTCGTGGAACTTCACGCCCTGGCGCAGCTTGAACGTCCACTTGAGCGGGCCGTCCTGCTTCCATTCGGTGGCGAGCGAAGGCACGATGCCCAGCTTCTTGTCGCGCGCGACGAGGAAATCGTAGATCTGGCCGTTGAACGCGTTGGTGAAGGACTCGTTCTGCGACACGGGGTCGTGCGTCTGCACGTCGCCCTGGCTCGCCCAGCGCATTGTCTGCGCCTGCGCGGCGCCGGCCGCGAGCGCGGCCGAGCAGAGAAGCGGGAACCAAGTTTTCATCGTCACTCCCGGGGATGGAGCGACGAGTGTAGGAAACGCGGGACGCCCCGGCCAGCCGCCGGCCCGCAGCCCGCGAGGGTCGATCCTGCGGGGCCCCCGCCCGCTGCTACTTGAAGCGGCTCTGCGGCACGGTCTGCAGTTCGCCCGGCAGCGAGCCGATGTACTGCGCCATCTGCTTCAGCTGCGCGTGCGTGAAGCCGGCGGCCATGCCGGACATGACCGGGTTCTTGCGGCCGACCTGCTGATTGTTGTGCGTCTGGTACGCCTTGAGCGCGACGTAGAGGTAGTCGGCATGCTGGCCGGCCAGCTTGGGAAACGCGGGGTCGGACGGCTTGCTGAAGTTGGCGCCGTGGCAGGCGACGCAGTTGCCCTTCTGCAGCAGTGCGGCCACGTCGCCGGGCGGCTGCGGTGCGGCCGCGGCGCCGGCCGCCGGCTTCTCGCCGGGCAGGCTCTCGAAATAGGCGGCGAGGTCGGCCATGTCCTGGTCGGACAGCGAGGCCGCGAGCGCCTTCATCGACGGATGCCTGCGGTCCCCGCTGCGGTAGGCGGCGAGCGCCGCCTGCATGTACCGCGCGTTCTGCCCGGCGAGCATCGGCACCTTGTGGACCTCGGGGAAGCTGGCCTGGTAGCCGGGAATGCTGTGGCAGCCGACGCACATGGCCGCCTTCTTCTTGCCCGCCTCGGCGTTCGCCTTGACGTCCTGCGCGAAGGAAGCGGTGGCCGGCACCGTGACGAGGACGAGCGACGCGAGAGCGGATGCGATCAGTCTTTGCATGACGAGGGGTTGATTCAGATCAACGGCGGATTATAGGGAGGGCGGTCGATATACTGCCCGATCCCTCCCGACCCGCGCACGCCATGAAGTTTCACGGCACCGACACGTACGTCGCCACCCAGGACCTGATGCTGGCCGTGAACGCGGCGATCACGCTGAAGCGGCCGCTGCTCGTGAAGGGCGAGCCGGGCACCGGCAAGACGATGCTCGCCGAGGAGGTGGCGCAGGCGCTCGGCATGCCGCTGCTGCAGTGGCACGTGAAGAGCACCACCAAGGCGCAGCAGGGCCTGTACGAGTACGACGCGGTGAGCCGCCTGCGCGACAGCCAGCTCGGCGACGAGCGCGTGAGGGACATCCACAACTACATCGTCAAGGGCGTGCTGTGGCAGGCCTTCACGTCGGACCAGCCGGTCGCGCTGCTGATCGACGAGATCGACAAGGCGGACATCGAGTTTCCGAACGACCTGCTGCGCGAGCTCGACCGGATGGAGTTCTACGTGTACGAGACGCGCGAGCTGGTGCGCGCGACGCACCGCCCGGTCGTGTTCATCACCTCCAACAACGAGAAGGAACTGCCCGACGCGTTCCTGCGCCGCTGCTTCTTCCACTACATCAAGTTCCCCGACGCGGGCACGATGACCGACATCGTGGGCGTGCACTTCCCCGGCCTGAAGAAGGACCTGCTGTCGGCCGCGCTGAGGAACTTCTACGACGTGCGCAACCTGCCGGGCCTCAAGAAGAAGCCGTCCACCTCGGAGCTGCTCGACTGGCTGAAGCTGCTGGTCGCCGAGGACATTCCGCTGGAGGCGCTGCAGAGCAAGGACGAGAAGGTCGCCGTGCCGCCGCTGGTGGGCGCACTGCTCAAGAACGAGCAGGACGTGTCGCTGTTCGAGAAGCTCGTGTTCATGCAGCGGCACAACCGCTGAGGCGACGCGGCGACCGCATCCTTCGACAGGCTCAGGACAGGCCCTTCGACAGGCTCAGGACAGGCTCTGCGAAGCTGTGCCGCGGAGTCGGCTCACTCGGAGCCGAGCCGACCGTTCGCAGGCGAATCGTTCACAGGCTCTGAAGGCGAGCGAGCGGGCGCGCCGCTATCCGACGCCCACGGCGACGCAGTTGCGTCCCGCCTCCTTCGCCTGGTACAGCGCTGCATCCGCGCGCGCCAGCAGCGACGCCAGGTCGTCCTCGTCGCCTCGCCACTCCGACACGCCGATGCTGATCGTGAGCGCGAGCGCGCGGTCCTGCCAGCGCGGCGGCAGGCCCTGGACCTTCTCGCGCAGCCGCTCGGCGGTGACGAACGCGTCGTGCTGCGCGGTGCCGGGCAGCATCACCACGAACTCCTCGCCGCCGTAGCGCCCGACGCGGTCGATGTCGCGCATGTGCGCCGCGAGCAGCGTGCCCAGGTGCTGCAGCGCGCGGTCGCCCGCCGCGTGCCCGTCGCGGTCGTTGATGTCCTTGAAATGGTCGGCGTCGACCATCAGCACGCTGAACGGCTCGCCGAGGCGGCGCGAGCGCTGCACCTCGTCGTCGAGCGCCTCCTCGAAGGCGCGCCGGTTGAGCAGCCCGGTGAGCGAGTCGTAGCGCGACGCGTTCCTCAGCTCCGTCACGAACTGCGAGACCACCAGCGCCACCAGCGTGAGCTGGAACGCCAGCGCCACCATCTGGTAGAGCACCGCCGAGCCGGCGTTGAACGAGTTGTCGCCCTGCACCACGGCCAGGACGGCGTGCGGCCGGAACACCGCGGCCAGCGCGCGGAAGGCGAACACCAGCCCGGCCAGCAGCACCGGGATCGCGAGCACCGCGCCCCAGCGCAGCTCGAGCCGGCGCTGCGTCTGCGCCTGCACGTCGTACGCGGTGGACAGCGCCAGCAGCGCCAGGATCGCCGAGACGACGCCCACGCGCAGCGCCGCGCGCGACGGATCGAAGCCGAACGCCGTCATCGCGACGGCCGCCAGCATCAGCCCGCCATGCCAGAGCAGCGGACGCTCGATGCCGAAGAACTGCCACACCCCCCGCTGCAGCGCGACGAACGACGCCACGACGCTCAGGTTGCCGAGGGCGCGCAGCACCTCGTCGCCGGGCATCACCGCCCCCACGAAGCAGGCCAGCGCCAGCGCGCTCAGCGCGGCGTGCATCGACCAGCTGAGCATCGCCTGGCGCGATGCGGGCACGAGCCCGGCGCCGGCCAGCCACCCGAGCGCCATCAGCGCCTGCTGGCAGGCGACCATGAGGAACGCCATCTCGGTGGTCGACAGTTGGGGCATGGCCGAACGAAGGGCATTGTCGCCCGCGGCCCGGCAGCCTCTCGCCCGCCGGGCCTATTGCTGCGGCCGGGCCCGTGCGCCCGGCGTGGCTGCGGCCGGCCCGCGGGCCGGGCGTGTATCCTCGCCGCCAGGACCCGCCACGAGCGCCGACGCCATGCTGATCAACTTCTTCTTCACGCTGCGCGCGGCGAAGCTGAAGGTCTCCGTCAAGGAATACCTCATGCTGCTGGAGGCGCTGCGCGCCGGCGTCATCGACGACGAGAGCGGGCCGAGCGTCGACAAGTTCTACTACCTGGCGCGCACCGCGCTCGTGAAGGACGAGGCCCTGTTCGACAGGTTCGACCGCGCCTTCGCGGCCTACTTCAAGGGCGTCGAGCTGCTGGCCGACTTCACGCAGGACATCCCGCTCGAGTGGCTGCAGAAGAAGCTCGAGCTCGAGCTCTCCGCCGAGGAGAAGGCGGCCATCGAGAAGATGGGCTGGGACGAGCTCATGGAGACGCTGAAGAGGCGCTTCGAGGAGCAGAAGGCGCGCCACGAGGGCGGCAGCCGGATGATCGGCACCGCCGGCACGTCGCCGTTCGGCGCCTACGGCGACAACCCGCAAGGCATCCGCATCGGCCAGGACCGCAGCCGCAACAAGAGCGCGGTGAAGGTGTGGGACCAGCGCGCGTTCAAGGACTACGACGACACGCTCGAGCTCGGCACGCGCAACATCAAGGTCGCGCTGCGCCGGCTGCGCCGCTTCGCGCGCGAGGGCGCCGAGGAGGAGCTGGACCTGGACGACACCATCCGCTCGACCGCCGCCAACGCGGGCTGGCTCGACATCAAGATGGTGCCGGAGCGGCACAACAAGGTGAAGGTGCTGCTGCTGATGGACGTGGGCGGCACGATGGACGAGCACATCCACCGCGTGGAGGAGCTGTTCTCGGCGTGCAAGAGCGAGTTCAAGCACCTCGAGTTCTACTACTTCCACAACTGCGTCTACGACTTCATGTGGAAGAACAACCGCCGCCGCTACAGCGAGAAGTTCCCCACCTGGGACGTGATCCGCACCTACAACAAGGACTACAAGCTGATCTTCGTGGGCGACGCCACGATGAGCCCGTACGAGATCCTGCAGCCCGGCGGCAGCGTGGAATACAACAACGAGGAGGCCGGCGCCGAATGGCTGCAGCGCCTCACGCACGCGTTCCCGAAGTTCGCGTGGATCAACCCCGAGCCGCAGGGCGTGTGGGGCTACCGCCAGAGCATCGCGGTCATCCAGCAGCTGATGAACCAGCGCATGTTCCCGCTCACGCTGCAGGGGCTGGAAGGCGCGATGCGGTTGCTGGGCAAGTGAATGGAGCCGCGCACGCCGTGCCCGCCGGCCGGGCGCGCGCTCAGCAGCAACGGCTCAGCAGCGCCCGCCCAGCAGCAACTTCTCAGCAGCAACTTCTCAGCAGCAACCGCTCAGTAGCGCCCGCTGAGAAGCGCACCCGCCTCGGGCGCGCGCGCCGGCAGGTTCAGCGCCTTCAGCATGCGCCACGTGGTGCACACCGACGACGACACCACCGGCAGGCCCAGCCGGTCCTCCACCGGCTGCACCGAGGCGAGCGACGGCATCTGCACGCACGCGGAGATCACGACGGCGTCGCAGTTGGCGGTGTTCAGCTTGCGGCTGAGCTCGATGGGCGCGCGCGGGTCGCGGGCGCCGACCTCGAGGTTGTCGCTGATCTCCAGCGACATCGCGTCGAGCACCTCGATGCCCTCGTTCTCCAGGTAGTCGACCACCAGCGCGGTGAGCGGCTTCATGTAGGGCGCGAGCACCGCGATCTTCTTCGCGCCGAGCGCCTGCAGGCCCTCGACCAGCGCGCCGGCGCTCGTCACCACGGGCGCAGGCCCCTCGTTCTCGAGCGTGCGCGCGCGCAGCCGCTGCTCGGACACGCGGTGGTAGCCGCGGCCCATGCTCATGATCGCCACCAGGCAGGCGTAGCCGAGCACGTCGACGCGTGCGTCGGACAGCTCCAGCGCGCAGCGGTCGGAGTCGGCGTCCATCCTCGCCAGCTCGTCCCGGGTGACGTGCTTCATGCGCATGCGCGCCGAGTGGAAGCTGAAGCGCTCCGGCAGGATGCCTTCGCGCGCGCGCAGCATCGCCGGGATCTCGGTCTCCATCGTGGTGTTGGAGCTCGGCACGATCTGGCCGATGCGCAAGTGCGTGCGTGACATGGCGTTCCCCGTTCCGTCACGCGGCTCAGTCGGCGCGGATGTTCTTGGCCTTGATGACCTGGCCCCAGTACTCGGTCTCGCGCTTCACCAGCGCGCCCAGCTCGTCCGGCCCCAGGTAGCGGATCTCCACGCCGGTGCGGTCGGCGGCGGCCTTGGCCTCGGGCGTGGCGAGCGCCGCCTTCACCTTCTCGGTGAGCGTCTGCACGACCGCCGGCGGCGTGCCCGCGGGAGCGAACAGGCCCACCCACGCTTCCAGCTCGAAGCCGGCCAGGCCCGCCTCGGCGGTGGTCGGCACGTTCGGCAGGCCGGGATGGCGCGCCTTGCCGGTGACCGCGTACGCCTTCAGCTTGCCGGCCTGCACGTGCTGCATCACCGAAGGCGGCGTGGTCATGAAGACCTGCACCTGGCCGCCCAGCACGTCCTGGATCGCCGGGCCCGAGCCCTTGTACGGCACGTGCGTCAGGGTGACGCCGGTGGCCTGCTCGAGCAGCGCGGTGCCCACGTGCGAGAGCGAGCCGTTGCCCTGCGAGGCGTAGTTCAGCTTGCCCGGGTTGCCCTTGGCGTAGGCAATGAACTCCTTCAGCGTGTTGGCCGGCACCGACGGGTGCGCCGCGATCACGTTGGTCGCCGCGGTGAGCAGCGCGACCGGCACGAAGTCCTTCTGCGCCCAGGGCAGCTTGGAGAACAGCGCCGGATTGCCCACGTGGTAGGCCGAGTAGGAAACGAGCAGCGTGTGCCCGTCCTTGGGGGCGCCCGCCACCTGCTGGTAGGCGATGTTGCCGCTCGCGCCGCCCTTGTTCTCGACGATCACCGGCTGGCCGAGCAGCTTGCCGAGCGGGTCGCCGACCAGGCGCGCCGACGTGTCGACGACGCCGCCCGGCGGGTTCGGCACCACCAGGGTGACGGGCTTGCTCGGATAGGTCTGCGCCATCGCGTGGGTGGCGAGCAGCGCGGCAGCGGCGATCAGGGCACGGCGGGTCAGGCTCATCGGTGAGGTCTCGCGGCGGTTGGAAGAGAACGGCAATGGTCGCTGCCGGCGCCCCGCTTCGGTTTGCCTCTGATTGACGAATCCTTCGCGGTTGGTTGAGGATGGCCGCGCATGGCCATCAACCTGCACCGCTTCGACCTCACCACGCTGCGCCTGTACGTGGCCGCCGTCCACGACGGCAGCCTCACGGCGGGCGCCGAGCGGCTGGGCCTCTCGCTGGCCGCGGGCAGCAAGCGCATCGCCGAGCTGGAGGCGCACGTCGGCACGCCGCTGCTGGAGCGCAGCAAGCGCGGCGTCATGCCCACCGCGGCGGGGCACATCCTGCTGCCGCACGCGATGGAGATGGTGGCGCGGCTCGAGCAGCTCGCGCTCGCGATGAGCGACGTCGGCGCGGGCACGGCCGGCCACTTGCGGCTGTGGGCCAACACCTCGGCCTTCGGCGGCTTCCTGCCGGCGCTGCTCGCGCGCTTCGCGCGCGCCTGGCCCGCGGTGGTGCTGGACCTGGAGGACGCGACCAGCGAGGACGCCGTGCGCGCCGTCGCGCGCGGCGCCGCCGAGCTCGGCATCATCGGCGAGAACACGCCGGCCGAGGGCCTGGAGACGGCGCTGTGCCACGTCGACGAGCTCGTGCTGCTGCTGCCGCCCGGGCATGCGCTCGCCGGCGCCGGCGCGCCGACGGCGGTGCCGCTGGCCGACGTGCTGGCGCACGACCTCGTCGCCCTGCCGCGCCCCACGTCGCTGACGCGCCGGCTCGCGGCGGAGGCCGACGCCCTGCGGCTGCCGCTGCGCATCCGCGCGCAGGTGCGCAGCTTCGACGCCATGGGCCGCATGGTGGCGATGGGCCTCGGCCTGGCCGTGCTGCCGCGCGAGGGCGCGCTGCCCTATGCGCGCGCGTTCGGCCTCGTCATCGCCCCGCTGTCAGGGATGCGCACGGAGCGCCGCCTGCTGTGGGCGATGCGGGACCCCGCGGCATTGACGCCGCCCGCGCGGGCGCTGGTGGAGATGACGCGCACGCCGGCGTGAGCGGCCCGTCGGGCATCCTCCGACGCGACGGCCTCCTCCGCAGGCCATGGCGCTGCGTCGGCTCAGTGCCCGCTGCCCCACAGCTGCTTGAGCCGCGCGTCGCGCCCGCAGCTCGTGCGGTAGTACTGGTAGCGGATCGGGTTGCGGCGGGCGTAGTCCTGGTGGCTCGCCTCGGCCGGATAGAACGCTGGGGCCGCGACGATCTCGGTGACGATCGGCTCCCGGAACGGCTTGCTCTTGTCCAGCGCGGCCTTGGACGCGAGCGCCGCCTGCCGTTGGGCTTCGTCGTGCGTGAAGATCGCCGTGCGGTAGGGCGAGCCGACATCGCAGAACTGGCGGTCGCGCGTCGTCGGGTCGATGTTCCGCCAGAAGTGCGCGAGCAACTGCTCGTAGCTCACGCGCGCCGGGTCGTAGACGATCTCCACCGCCTCGGCATGCCCGGTCCGCTTGCCCGACACCTGCTCGTAGGTCGGATGGGGCACCGTCCCGCCGATGTAGCCGGAGGTGGTGCTCAGCACGCCGGGCAGCTTGTCGAAGTCCGCCTCCACGCACCAGAAGCACCCCCCGGCGAAGGTCGCCTTGGCGGTGGCCGCCGGCGCCGGCGCCGCCGCCGGTGCCTGGGCGGGCGCCTGCCCCCACCAGGCCAGCGCGGCGAGCACACCGGCCGCGACGGCCAGGCCGGCCCGGCGGCTCACGCTCCCTCCACGAAGGTGAGCGCGACGCCGTTGTTGCAATAGCGCTTGCCGGTGGGCGGCGGGCCGTCGTCGAAGACGTGGCCCTGGTGGCCGCCGCAGCGCGCGCAGTGGTATTCGGTGCGCGGCAGCACGAGCTTGAAGTCGGTGGACGTGCGCACCGCGCCGGGCAGCGTCGTGAAGAAGCTGGGCCAGCCCGTGCCGCTGTCGAACTTCATGTCCGACGTGAACAGCGGCAGTTCGCAGCCCGCGCACAGGTAGCGGCCGCGCCGCTTCTCCGCATTGAGCGGGCTGGTGAAGGCGCGCTCGGTGCCTTCGCGGCGCAGCACCTCGTACTGCGCCGGCGTGAGGCGCTTGCGCCACTCGGCATCGGGCAGCTTCAACGGCTCGGGGCCCGGCGCAGGGATGGCCGGCGCGGCGGCGCGGGACGACAGCGTCGGCGCGAGGCTGGCGGCCGAGAGCAGGGTCAGCAGGGAACGGCGGATCATGACGGGCCTCCTTGGCGGGCTCGCCGGTTCGTCGAGCTCGCCGCGCCCACCTTACAAGCGCGGCGTTGCATGCTGCCGCAAGGGTCTGCACGCCGGCCGGCGGCCGGGCGGGTGATGGGCCTGGCGAAGCGTTCGAGCGTCAGTTGCATGCGATCTCCGAGGGCGGATGCGCCGCCGGCAGCGCCGCGTCGCCGTGATCGCCCAGGGGCCAGTGCGCCTCGCACCAGCGCGCCACCTGCTCGCGCTGCGCGGGCTCGAGGTGCAGGCCGAGCTTGGTGCGCCGCCACAGCACGTCGTCGGCGGTGCGCGCCCACTCGTGGCGGTGCAGGTAGTGCAGCTCCGCCTCGTGCAGGCCCGGGGCGACCGCGTCGCCGAGGCCGGCCGACAGCAGTCGCTCCGCGCGCGCGCCGTAGTCGCGCGCGAGGCGCTGCGCGAGCGCCGGCGCCAGCGCGGGGTGGCGCAGCGCGAGCGCCTGCGTGAAGCGCTGCAGGTCGGTGTCCGGCCGCCGCGGCGCGCCGATCCACGCCGAGAGGTCGCCGCCGGGCAGATAGGCGTGGCGCGTCCACGCGCCGCGGGTCACGCCGAGCGGCGCCGCGAGCAGGTCCGCCGCTTCCTCGGCGAGCCTGCGGAAGGTGGTGATCTTGCCGCCCCACACCGACAGCAGCGGCGCCTGGACGGTGTCGAGCTCGAGCAGGTAGTCGCGCGTCACGGCCGCCGGGTCGCCCGCCTCGTCGTCGAGCAGCGGGCGCACGCCGGAATAGCTCCACACCACGTCGGACGGCTCGACCTGCCGCACCAGGTAGCGGCTCGCCTGCTCGCACAGGTAGCGCGTCTCCTCGGCATCGATGTGCGCCGTGCCGATGGCGCCGCGGTGCTCGACGTCGGTGGTGCCGATCAGCGTGAAGCTGCCCTCGTACGGGATGGCGAAGATGATGCGGCGGTCGGGGTTCTGGAACAGGTACGCCTGGTCGTGCTCGAACAGCCGGCGCACGACGATGTGGCTGCCCTTGACCAGGCGCAGCGCCTTCGCCTGCGGCCGGTGCGCCTGCTGCGCGAGGAACTGCCCGGCCCACGGTCCGGCCGCGTTGACGAGCGCGCGCGCACACACGACGCGCTCGGCGCCGGTGGCCTGCGAGCGCAGGCGCACGTCCCAGTGGCGCGCCCCGCGCACCGCGTCCACGCAGCGCCAGCGCGTGAGGATGGCGGCGCCGCGCTCGGCCGCGTCGACCGCGTTGAGCACGACGAGCCGCGCGTCGTCGACCCAGCCGTCGGCGTACTCGAAGCCGCGCGTGAAGCCGGGCTTGAGCGCGCGGCCGGCCGGATGGCGGCGCAGGTCGACCGTGCGCGAGGCGCCGAGCACTTCGCGGCGCGCCAGGTGGTCGTAGAGGAACAGGCCGGCGCGGATCATCCACACCGGGCGCATGCTCGGGTCGTGCGGCATCACGAAGCGCAGCGGCCGCATGATGTGCGGCGCGCTCTTCAGCAGCACCTCGCGCTCGGCCAGCGCCTTGCGCACCAGCGCGAACTCCCAGTGCTCGAGGTAGCGCAGGCCGCCGTGGATCAGCTTGGTCGACGACGACGACGTGTGCTGCCCGAGGTCGTCCTGCTCGGCCAGCACCACGGCCAGGCCGCGGCCCGCGAAGTCGCGCGCGATGCCGGCGCCGTTGATACCGCCGCCCACGACCATGACGTCGACCACGTGCGCGTCGCCGCGCCGCTCGGGCTGGGTCAACTCGTTGCTCCCGGTGGGGTGCCCATGAAGAACGAACCGCTCGCGGGGAGTTCGCTTGTCGTCGGATTTGGCTTCGTCGATGCCTTTGCGTTTCGTTTTATCCGACCCGCGAACGAAATACAAGACGGTGCAGGCGCCGTCCGGGGACCTCGACGGCGGTGGCGACGAGGGCGTTCGTCGCGATCCAACGGTCGATCCAACGCCGGGTCCAACGCGACGCGCCCACAGTGGCTCCCGTCCGGCGATCGAGCCGGCGCATCGCAACCGGTCTTCGAGGAGCAACGACCATGACGAACCCCACGCCCACCTACCGTGCCGACAACGGTGTCGATGTCGAAGCGCTGCTCGGCGCACGCGCGGCGCTCACGGACGCCCCCGAGGGGGCCCGCTTCAAGTGGCGCGCCACCAGCCAGTGGGTGAACGGCACGCACAGCCGCGCGACCGTCGACGGCTTCTTCGGCCTGGGCAGCGAGCAGCGGCATCGCCGCAGCTTCGAGTTCGATTCCGATCACCCCGAGATCTTCGCCGCCACCGACAACGGCGCCACGCCGGTGGAATACGTGCTCGTCGGACTGGCCGGGTGCCTGTCGGCGGGCATCGCGTCGGTGGCCCAGAACCGCAACATCCAGCTGCACTCGGTGCGCGCCACGCTGGAGGCCGGCATGGACCTGCAGGGCGTGCTCGGCATCGACGAGCACGTGCGCAACGGCTTCGACGGCATCACCGTCCACTACGAGATCGACGCCGACGCCACGCCCGAGCAGATCGCCGCGCTGGTGGCGCAGTCGCAGAAGCGCTCCGCGGTGTTCGACATCGTCGCGAACCCGACCGACATCAGCGTGACCGCGAGCAAGGCATGACCCGGCCGGGCGGCGCGCCGCGCGTGGTGGACGTCGTCGTCGTCGGCGGCGGCCACTCCGGGCTGGCGATGAGCCAGGCGCTCTCGCAGCGCTCGGTCGACCACGTGGTGCTCGAGCGCGGCGAGGTCGCCAATGCCTGGCGCACCGAGCGCCGGGATTCGCTGCGCCTGCTCACGCCCAACTGGATGTGCCGGCTGCCCGGCCAGCCCTACGACGGCGGCGACCCCGACGGCTTCATGACCGCGGCCGACGTCGCCGCCTTCATCGCGCGCTACGCGATTCGCGTGCGCGCGCCGGTGGTCGCTCACAGCACGGTGCTGCGGGTGGCACCCACGGCCGGCCGGTACCT
>Ga0075429_100000373_pt1 | contig 33080 bp, 24 predicted proteins | sample RhiMetdeltSRZDD3_FD_75295 | JGI IMG/M metagenome (GOLD analysis project Ga0075429, IMG submission 75295) | Populus rhizosphere microbial communities from Tennessee, USA - Rhizosphere MetaG P. deltoides SRZDD3 | ecosystem: Host-associated > Plants > Roots > Rhizosphere > Soil | place: USA...
TTGCCTCTTTGCCTCTTTGCCTCTTTGCCTCCTGCATCTAATCTTCCGTATGGCCCTCTTCGACACCAAGAAAGAACGCGCCGCCCTCATCCTCGCGCTGCTGGCGGTGGCGCTTGGGTGGGCGTTGTGGCCCTATGTCAGTGGACTGCTCGGCGCGCCGGTGCTCTACGTCCTGTTTCGGGGGATGCACCGAAAGCTCAGCAAGTACCTGCCGGTCGGCCTTGCCGCCGGGTTGGTCATCCTGCTGGCCTTCCTCATCATCGTGCTGCCGGGGATCTGGCTCATCGGGATGCTGGTGGGACAAGCGCAGGATGTGGCCGCGGGACTGGTCAATAGCACGCTCCTCGCCCGGATTCAGAACTTGCGCGTCGGACAGTTCCAGGTGGGTCCCCAGCTGGCCTCCATCGGAAAGGACTTGATCACGTTCCTGGGGGGAAGCGCCCTCGGCTTCATCGGCACCGCCACCCGATTCACTCTCAATCTGCTTTTCACGTTCTTTGGGCTGTACTATCTGCTGGTCACCCCCGGCGTGCTCTCCCGGGGAGTCGCGCCGTATATCCCCTTCTCTCGTGACAACGTCGATATCCTCAAGCAGCGGTTCATCTCCCTCACCTACGCGACGGTGGTGGGAACCGGGCTGATCGCCCTGGTGCAGGGCATCCTGGTGGGGTTCGGCTTCTGGGTCACCGGGCTCAATGATCCGGTGTTCTGGGGCGTGGTCACCATGGTGTTTGGTATCCTGCCGCTGGTGGGAGCCGGACTCATCTGGCTCCCGGCCGCGATCTCGCTCTTCCTGAGCGGTCACGCCGGCAGAGCCATCGGTCTGATCATCCTGGGCGTGGTCGTGGTGGCAAACGTCGAGAACGTGATTCGGCCCTATGTCTTCAAGCGCTACTCCGAGGTCCATCCGATGGTCACGCTGGTGGGCGCCGTGCTCGGTGTCAGCTACTTCGGCCTGATCGGGTTGCTGATCGGACCGCTCGCGCTGTCCTACTTCTTTGAGGTCATCCGGATGTACCGGGAGGAGTACCTGGAGGCGTGACCGGCGCGCCCGCGCCGCGACGGGTGACGGTGTTCTGGGCGTTCGCCGCGATTTATGTCGTGTGGGGCTCGACCTACCTCGCCATCCGGGTGGTGGTCGAGGCGTTTCCTCCATTTCTCGCCGCGGGATGCCGCTTCCTCACCGCCGGCGCTCTCCTCTACGGATGGGCCAGGTGGCGTGGCGTGGCGGCCCCGGCCCGCCGGCTCTGGATGCCGGCTTTTCTTCTCGGTGCCCTCTTCTTCCTCTTCGGTAACGGGGGGGTCTCATGGGCCGAGACCCGGATCCCCTCGGGGCTTACCGCGCTTCTGGCCGCGACCTCGCCGCTCTTCACCGCGATCTTCGAGAGCGGTCATCAGGGCTGGCGCCGCCCGCCGCTCCGCGCCGTCGTGGGAATCCTCGCCGGTCTCGGCGGCGTGGCGCTCCTCGTGGCACCGGGAGAAATCATTGGTGGGGGCCACGTCGATCCCGCCGGGGCCGCGGCCATTACGGTCGCCGCGCTCGCCTGGGCCGGTGGCTCGGTCCTCTCCCATGCCGTCCCGCTGCACTCCTCACCGGTCCTCTCCACCGCGATGAAGATGCTGGGCGGGGGCGTGCTCCTGACGGCGGCGGGACTGCTCCTGGGCGAAGGCGCACGGATTTCGCCGGACATTTTCACCATGAAGGCGATCCTGGCCTGGCTCTATCTCATCGTGTTCGGAAGCCTCATCGGTTTCAGCGCCTTCACCTATCTGTTGCGGGTGACGACGCCGTCCAAGGTCGCCACCTCGGCCTACGTCAATCCCCTCGTCGCGGTGACGCTCGGATGGGTGCTTCTCGGGGAATCGGTCACCCCGCGCACGCTGGTGGCCGCCGCGATCATCATCGGCGGGGTGATGCTCATTGCAGGGAGCCAGGGAGCCAGGGAGCTGGGGAGCCAGGGACAGCAGGAGCCGTAGAAGAGGGGTCAGGGGTCAGAGGTCAGGGGTCAGGGAACACGAAAGGGGCGAGCCGGATCGGCCCGCCCCTTCCATGTTTACTGACCCCTGACTACTGACCCCTGACTACTAACCCCTGACTACTAACCCCTGATCACTGCATCACGGACTGCGCTCCCGACCCGCCTCCGCACAGGCTGCATTGCCGGGTCCCGGCGTCTCGTTGCCGAATTCGCGGAGCTCGGCGCGCCGGTTCATCGCCCGTCCTTCATCGGTGGCGTTGGGCTCGACCGGCACGCACTCACCGAACGTGCGCAGGATGATGGTCATCCGGTCTACCGGAACACCCTGCCGGGCCAGATAGGCCTTCAGCGAGTTGGCCCGGTTCATCGCGAGCCGCTCGTTGTACTTCACGGTGCCGTCGGCATCGGCGTGGCCGTCGATCAGCAGCCGGATTTCCGGATTCGCGATCAGGACCTTCGCGATATCGTTCAGCTGCCGCTGGTCGTCCTGCCGGTAGATCACCGTCTTGTCGAACTCGAAGAACGCCGAGTCCCGTACCGTGATTCTGAACTGTTGCACGTCGGCCGTGGCGGTGCCGGTGACCGGGCTTCCGCCCGCGCCGGTGCCGCAGTTCACGGTGATGGTCTTGCTGCCGGGCGTGCTCCAGCTGATCGCGTTCCCGTTGATGTTCCCGCCGGCCGCCACGAAGGTGGCACCCGACATCGGCTCGCTGGTCCCGTCACTGTAGAACAGGGTGACCGTGAAGGAGACCGGCTGGTCGATCCGCGGCTGCGACGTGGCAGGGCTGATCTCGCAGCGAGTGAGCGTGCGGGGCGGCACCGGCGGCGGCGGAGGCACCGGCGCATTGACCGTGACACTGGCGGTCGAGCAAAGCCGGTTCTTTCTTCCGCACGCGGTGACGGTGGCGTTGCCCGCCGTGGTGGCGGTAAAGCGCCCGGTCTGATCGATCGAGCCGGGTCCGCTGACCGTGTAGACGACCTCGTCGGCCTTGCCGCAGTTGGTCGCCGTCCCCGAGAAGCTGACCGTGCCGCCGGTGGTGACGGTGGCGGTGGTCGGTGAGATCGTGGTGCCGTCGCGGTCCCGCTTGCACATGCCGAGCATGAGCGAAAGGCCGGCCTGGGCGCCCAGATTGATGTTCTTGTCGGCCGGCTCGGCTGCGGTAATACCCCCGGCCTGCAGGACGATCTCGTCGCTGCCGTTGTTGGGCGACGGGATGTAGTCGAGGGTTCCATCGACCCGGAACGCGAGCCAGTTGGTCAGCATCGCCCGGATGCCGGTGAGTGCGCCGACGCCCCAGTCGTCTCCTTTGAAGCCCGGCTCGAACTGTACCCGCTTGCCATACCGGTTATAGCCGGGACCGGCGCCGAGTATCCAGGTAAACGGGCTGGTGTCGCCCAGCTTCTGGTTGAAGAGGAGCCGGAGGTGGAACGGATAGTAGGTGAGCGCCGTGCTCCCGAAGCCACTGAAGAACTCGATGACGTCGGTGGCGTTGGCGGAGCCGTCGAGCTCGAGGGCCCATTTGGAGCTCAGGAAGTATCCCAGTCGCCCGCCGCCACCCCAGCTGTTTCTGTTCTTTTCCGAAGTTCCGAAACTCTTGTCGTAATCGGTGAACTTGACGAACGCGCCGATTTCGATTGCGCCCTTGTTCTGGGCTATGACCGGTCCCGCGACGCCCAAGGTGAGCAGCGATGCCAATACCAGGTTTCTTTTCATACACTCCGCTCCTTACGGTACGTTGACTGCAAATCCGCCGCTCACCCAAAGGCACCGGCGGGTCGCCTCATTATCGGTCTACGAAACGCTAATAGAGCATTAACCTTGTTGAAGCGCAAGGGTTTACGTCATCGAAAGGGATCGTGGTGACTCCCCGTCTCACGCTGCTCGTGGTTGCCGCCGCCGTCGCCGCGAGCCCGCCGCTGCCCCTGAAAGTGATTCGTGTTGCACCCTCAGGTGACGCGGATCCAGCCACGATTGTCACAGTCACCTTCGATCGGCCGGTCGCCGGATCCCTGGATCGGTCCGTCGACCCCAAGGCGGTCCTGGTCATTGACCCGGCACTCCCTGGAACGTTTGACTGGCGTGACCCGGTCACGGTCCGGTTCCGGCCCGCAACACCGCTGCCCCCATCGCTCACGGTTCGGGTCACCGTCAGCACCGAATTCCAGGCGATGGATGGCAGCAGCCTGGCTGAGCCCTACCGGTTCAGCTTCCGGGTGCGCGGGCCCAGGGTGCTTTCCGGGCTGCCGGCCGGTCCGGACCAGAGCGCCCGTTTCCTCGAGCCGAACACCCGTTTCCGGCTGGTGCTCAGCACCACGGCTGACTCCGCGCTGCTGGCCCGGATGGTCTACCTCGAGATGAATCGCGCCTGCCCGGTGCCCGGAGTGATCGGGCTCCGTCCCGGCCGGCAGCTGCCGATCCCCGACGACGCACCCTGGCAGTTCAAGGAAGCCGGCGGCTGGGAGCGCGACCGGTCGCTGGATTCCTACCGGCGCGTCGTGGTGCTCGCTCCCGAACGCCCGCTTCCGCACGGCTGCACCGGCGCCCTGGTGGCGCCCGCCTTCATCGACCGGGACCAGCCCGGCGATCTCTCCCGCTGGAACATCGAGACCTATGGCGACTTCACCCTGCTCGAGGTCTCTTGTCGGCGCGGCGATTTCTGTCCGACCGGACCGTTCACGCTCGCCTTTTCGACCCCTGTCAAGGGCGCCGATCTCCTTCGCCGGATCGCCATCGCGCCCAAGGTGGAGTTCTCGATTGCCGATACCGCCGATGTGAGTGATCGCTGGGTGGTGAACGCCGCCCTCAAACCGAGGACCGGATACCTCGTCACGGTCGACACCACCCTCACCGACGTGTTCGGGCAGCGACTCACCGGCTACCCGGTCAAGGCGTTCGGAACCACGGGATACCGTCCCAGCGTCTCGTACGTCCAGGGCCGCACGATGGTGGAGCGGGTGGGCCGGAGGACCCTCGGCATCACCTATGTCAACGTGGACACTCTCGAAGTCCTCACCATCCCGGTTCCCGACAGCCTCGAAGGGCGGTTCCTGAGCAAGAGCTGGTATGCCTGGGGTGACGAATGGAGCGGCCTCGCTTCCCGCGCCGTGCGGCAGCGGATTTCCCTCGGCGCGCCCCGCGACCGGGTGAGCCTCTATGGTCTCGAGCTTCCCGCGCCCGATGCCAGCCGCCCCGGCGCCGCGACCCTGTTCCTGGTGCGCGCCACCAGTCCCAGGCTCCGCCAGCCCGACGCGCCGGGCGACCGGGCCCAGCTCGAGCCCAATCAGCCGATCGCGCTGGTGCAGGTGACCGACCTCGGGGTCCATGCGAAGGTCGGTGTCGAAGAAGGGGTGGTGTGGGTGACCGGAGCGAGCGACGGAAGGCCCCGTCGCGGCGCCGCGGTGCTGCTGCGCGACGCCAAAGGCAAAGTGCTCGCCCGCGCGATGACGGATTCGCTCGGCATCGCCCGGTTCCGGGGACTCAAGCGTCCGCCGCTGCCGGCGAGCCCGAACGGCGAGGTCGATTGGGAAGCCCGAAACTTCGACGGCTATGTCGATGTGCGCCTCGGGATCGATCGCGCCCTGGTGGGCATCAATCAATACGACCCTGATCTGTCGCCCTGGCGGTTCAACGTCGCATCGGCGTGGGGAGACGATCGGCTGCCCGTGGCGGCCGCGATCTTCACCGAGCGCGGCATCTACCGGCCGGGCGATTCGGTCTTCGCCAAGGCGATCGTTCGCACCGGTCTGCTCGGGGCGCTCAAAACCCCGGCGCGCACCGATTCGGTGAGAATCACTTTCCGGGATCGCGACGACGGCGTGCTGCGGGAACGGACCCTCGCGCCCTCGGCCTTCGGCACGCTGCAGCAAGCGGTACGACTCCCGGCCGGAGCTCCCCTGGGGTACTACCGGGTCGGGGTGAGCCTCAAGCGCCAGGGAGAGTGGCAGGAGATCGCGCAAGCCGGCTATCGGGTCGCCGAGTACCGGCCTCCGGAATTCCTGGTGGATGTATCCGCCGACACCGGGGCCCGCTTCGACGGCGACACGCTGGTGGCGCACATCGGCGCCCGCTACCTCTTCGGCGCGCCGATGGGCCGAGCCCGGGTCACCTGGACGCTCAGGCAATCGGCCAGCTCGCCCTGGGAGAGCGTGATCCCGAATACCGAAGGATTCTTCGTCGGGGCGCAGGGGTTCTGGTGGGAGGAGTACGCGGACGAAAGCCGCACCAGCGTGAGCGAAAGCCACGTGGACACGCTCGATGCCGGCGGTCAGCTCACCGTCAGAGCGCCGCTCAAGGTGGTCGAGGAGGGGCGCGCCACGCTGGCCACGCTCGACGCGCTCGTCACCGACGTCAATCGTCAGACCGTCTATGCCGGCGCGTCCACCACCGTGCACCCGGCCGAGTTCTATCTCGGTGTCAAACCCGAAGGCGCGGCCTATTTCTGGCGGGCGGGCCAACCGCAGTCGATCCGGGTGATTGCGGTGCGTCCCGACGGCCGCCGGCTCGACGGAGTCGCCGTGAGCGGCGTGCTGATTCGAAGGGAATGGCACCAGGTCCGCCGGGAGCACGATGGCTGGTCGGAGCTGGTGGGCGAATGGGTGAGCGATACCGTGGGACGGTGCCGGGTGACCTCGACGGCGGCCGGTGCGCTCTGCGGGGTCACGCCGGTGCTGGCCGGAAACTACACGATGGAGTTTCGCGCCCGCGATCGTCTCGGCCATTCGGTGGTGACGAGCCTCTTCCGCTGGGCCACGGGGGCGGGATGGGTACCGTGGAGCGACGAATCGCAGTTCAAGATGGACGTGATACCCGACAAGAGCCGCTATGCCATCGGGGATACCGCGACGGTGCTGTTCGCGTCGCCGTTCACCAATGCCGAGGCGTGGATCACGGTGGAGCGCGAAGGCTTGCTGGAGCAGCGCCGGGTGCGGATCACCGACGGGGCGACCACGCTCAAGTTCCCGGTGACCGAGTCCTGGGCCCCCAACGCGTTCATCTCGATCGTCGTGGCCCGGGGCCGGAGCGCGGCCCCGGGGCCGCTCGACGATCCGGGACGTCCCACCATCCGGGTCGGCTACGCGGCGGTGCGGGTCACCCCGGAGCGCAAGCGCCTCGCGGTGACCGTGCGCGCCGATCAAGCCGAGTATCGTCCCGCGCAGCGCGCGAGCTTTAGCCTCGAGGTGAAGCAGCAGGAGGGCAGCGGCGTCCGGAGCGAGGTCACCCTCTGGGCGGTGGATGAAGGCGTGCTCTCCCTGACCGGGTACCAGACGCCCGATCCCCTCGACCTGATCTACCGCTCTCGCGGGTTAGGCCTCCGGCTCGGCAGCAATCTCGTCGCCGTGGCGCCGCAGGTGCCGGCCGGCGACAAGGGCCGCAATCCGGGGGGCGGCGGCGGTGCGGCGGCGACCGAGGTCCTTCGCTCCCGCTTCCGAACCACGGCGTTCTTCCTCGGATCGGTGCTGACCGATTCCACCGGCCGGGGCACCGCGGCCGTCATGCTGCCGGACAACCTGACCACCTTCCGCGTGATGGCGGTGGCGGTGACGGCGGGAGACCGGTATGGCAACGGGCAGTCGCCGCTGCTGGTGACCCGGCCGCTCCTCGCCCGCGCCGCCTTGCCCCGCTTCGTGCGTCCCGGCGATCGCTTCGAGGCCGGAGTGGTGGTGAATCACCGGCTCGGCGGGACGCCGACGGTGCGCGTGGCGGCGCGGGCCGAGGGGGCCCGCATCGGGGGCCCGGCGACTCGCACCGTCACCCTGGAAGCGGGCCGGGGCCGGGAAACCCGCTTCGGATTCACCGCGCTTCCAGGCGACTCGGCCACCTTCCGGTTCGACGTCGGAGGCGCCGGCGACAGCGACGCGGTGCAGGTCCGCATTCCAGTCCGTCCTCCGAGCCGCGCCGCGGCCGCGGTCATCTCCGGCGTGCTGCGCGACACCGCCACGGCGGAGTTCACGCTTCCTGCCGGGCTCGATCTGAACAGGAGCCGGCTCACCCTGAGCATCGGCTCGTCGCCGGTGGCGCTGCTCAAATCGTACGCGGCGTACTATCGGGTGTATCCCTATCACTGCTCGGAGCAGGTGTCGAGCGCGCTCACCCCGATGCTCTCCCTCTATCGGGCCCGCCGGCTCGCCGGCGCCGAAGCGGGCGATACCGCCGCGCTCCGCATGGACATCGCGGCCGCGGTCGAGATCCTGGTACGGCGACAGCGCCCCAACGGCGGCATCGGGATGTGGAGCGCAACCGACTGGACTTCTCCCTGGCTCACCGCGCATGCGGGATCAGTGCTGCTCGAGGCCCGGGAGCTGGGATTCGCGGTGGCTGACACGGTGCGCAGGGGCATTGCGGAGTTCCTGCGGGAGTCGCTCAAGCAGCGACAGTCCGCCGTGCTGCTGGTCTCGCTGGGAGAGAGTGAAGTCCGGTACCGGCTCACCGAGCGACTCGCGGTGGCCGATTATTTGAGCCGCGCGGGGCAGCGCGATCGTGCGCTCGAGAACGATCTTGCCAGACAGGCCGCCCTGTTGTCGCCGGAATCCCGGCTCACCCTGGCGACCCTTCTTGCGCGGGGCAACGATCTTGCCGCGGCACGCCGGCTGCTGGAGCCGGCCTGGCGTGCGGTGACGATCGAGGGCCGTACCGCGACGGTTCCCGATTCCCTGAACAGCCGGTTCTACTTCCGGTCGCTGGTCCGCCCCGCGGCGCTGCTTCTCGAAGCCACGCTCGCGGTGGACCCGGAGCATCCGCTCATCGCACCGCTCTTCGAGACGGTGGTGTCCCGGGTACGGCAGCGGGATCAGTGGTGGTGGAATACCCAGGATTATGCCGCGGCGGTCCGGGCGGTGAATGCCTGGCTCCGGCGTTTCCCTCCCTCCGGTCCGCCGATGGTCGAAGTGCGCGGAGGAGGCCGGGTGCTCACGGCGCGCGACTCGAGCATGGCGCTGGCCGGCATGATCACCCAGCGGGGCGACAGCGGCACCCTGGTGCTGCGGCTGACCAATGGAGCGGGGGCGTCGTCGCCGGCGTATTACGCGCTGACGGTGACTCAGATCCCCCGGGAAGTTCCTACCCGCCCCGACTATCGCGGGATCGTGGTGGAACGGTGGTACGAGAGCTATCAGACCGGCAAGCCGGTCGTCGAAGTCACCGAAGGCGAGCTGGTCCGGGTGCGAATCCGGGTGACCGTGCCCGAGGACCGTGCCTTCGTCGTGGTGGATGACGGGCTTCCCGGCGGACTCGAGGCGGTGGACCTGAGCTTGCGCACTGTCGGAGGACTCCCGGGTCCCGGCGCGGCCGACACGGCCGGGGGACGGGTGGATCGCGAGTCGGACCGCGACGACCGGGAAGAGCTGAGCCCGGTCTGGGAGTTCGGGAGCTGGGACGGTGGCTGGTGGTCTCCCTTCGATTACCGCGAGCTCCGGGACGACCGCGTCGTGTACTCGGCGCGCGCACTGTGGAAGGGCACTTGGACGGCCGGCTATCTCGCGCGGGCCACGACGCCGGGTGTGTTCGTGCGGCCGCCGGTGCATGCCGAGGAGATGTATAACCCCGCGATTTACGGGCGGAGCGACGGAGGAGTGTTCACCGTAAAGGCCAGAGCCCCATGAGGCTGCGCCGGATAGTTCTCGGATCCGCGCTCGGGATCGCAGCCCTTGCCGGGGCCGCGGCCGTGTTCGTGATGCTGCCGCTTCCCGACCGGCTGCTCGAGCGGCCGGCGCGCCCGACCCTCGAGCTGGTCGATCGCGCCGGCGCGCCGCTTCGCACCACCCGGTCCGCCGACGGGTCGCTCACTCAGTGGCTCGGGCTCGAGGAAATCGACCCCGAGGTCCTGGTGGCATTCGTGGCCGCCGAGGATCGCCGCTTCTACGAGCATGTCGGCGTGGATCAGCGGGCCCTGGCACGCGCTCTGGTTGCGGACTTGCGGGCCCGGAGAATCGTCTCCGGTGCCTCGACGATCCCGATGCAGCTGGCGCGCCTGCTTCGTCCCCTGCCACGCTCGGGGCCGGGCAAGCTGGCCCAGATGCTCTGGGCGCTCCGGCTCGACGCCCATCTGTCCAAGCAGCTCATCCTGGAGCAGTACCTCAATCGGGTGCCCCTCGGCCAGGGTGCCGTCGGTGTGGAGGCGGCGTCCGCCCTCTACTTCGGCGCCTCCGCCCGGGACCTGAGCACCGGCCAGGCGGCGCTGCTTGCCGCCGTGGCGGGCGCGCCGAGCCGGGACAATCCGCTGGTCAGTGCCAGGCGCGCGATCACGCGCCGGCGCACGGTCCTCGCGCGGATGCAGCGGACCGGATCGCTCACCGCTGCGGAAGTCGAGCGCGCCGCGCTGGAGCCGCCGCTCATCGCCTCGGCGAACCGCTCCTTCCGCGCCCCGCACTACATCGCGGCGCTGCTCGAAAGGCTGGCCAGGGAGGGGCGAAGCCCGACCGGCCGTCTCCACACCCCGCTCGATCTCCCGCTGCAGGAAAGTCTCGAGGCGGAGGTGCGGCACACGGTGGACATGATGCGCACCTCGGGAGTGCGTCATGCCGCGGTCGTCGTTCTCGACAACCATTCCGGCGGCATCCTGGCGTGGGTCGGCTCCCCCGATTTCTTCGAGCCGGTGAGCGGCCAGGTGGATATGGTGATCTCGCCCCGCCAGCCGGGCTCGGCGCTCAAGCCGTTTCTGTACGGTCTCGCCTTCGATCGCGGCTACACCCCCGCCAGCATCCTTCCGGACGTTGCCACCGTCTATCAGACCAGCACCGGTCCCTACGCGCCGCGCAATTACGACCGCCGGTTTCACGGGCCGGTCCGGGCGCGGGAAGCGCTGGGCAGCTCGTTCAACCTGCCCGCGGTCGAGCTGGCCAGCCGGCTCGGCACCGCCGAGCTGATGGCGACACTCAGCCGCGCCGGATTCGCGTCGCTCGCGCGCGATCCCGAGCACTATGGACTCGGGCTGGCACTCGGGAACGGCGACGTCACCCTCCTCGAGCTCGCCAACGGTTATCGCGCCATCGCGAACGGCGGGATCTTCCGGCCGGTGCACTGGCTCGCCGAGGAGGGCCCGGGCGCCGAATCCCGCCGGGTTATGAGTGCAGGAGCGGCGGCGCTGGTCACCGATATCCTCGCCGATCCGGTGGCGCGAATTCCAGGATTCGGACCCGTGACCCCGCTCGAGTTTCCTTTTCCCGCCGCCGCCAAGACCGGCACCAGCCGGCACTTCACCGACAACTGGGCGGTCGCGGTGACGGGGGGGTTCACCGTCGCCGTCTGGGTCGGGAATTTCGACGGCCGTCCGATGGAGGGCGTGAGCGGTATCACCGGCGCCGGACCGCTCCTGCACCGGGCGACACTCCTCGCCGCACGACGACATCCGCCGGGGGTTTTGCCGACCCCGGAGCGGGTTGGCGCGCGGCTGGTTACCATCTGCCGCCTCTCCGGCTTCCGCGCCGGTCCGGACTGCCCGGCGTCTTCCGAATGGTTCCTGCCCGGTGTCGAGCTGCCGCACGTGTGCGACTGGCACCGGCCGAGCGGGGTGACGCTTCCCGCGCGGTACGCCGACTGGTCAGCCACGTTCAGATTGGCCGGACGAGAGGGTGAGCACGCCGCCAGCCGCACGGCGTCCGCCGACACCGGGAGCTCGGCCTTTCGCATTACCTCGCCGGCGTCCGGCGACGTGTACCGGTTCGTGCCGGGAGTCGACCCCCGCTATGCCTCGATCGGGCTCCGTTCCAGCGGCACGGCAGGATCGGAGCCGGTCCGGTGGTGGGTGGATGGCGCACCGATCGCCGGCGCCCGTCTGGCGCTGGTCCCCGGACGGCACCGCATTCGGGCGCAGGCGGGCAAGCAGTCGGACGAAGTGTCGATAGAAGTTGTCTCACCCTGAGAAGCTCCCCAACACCCAGTACTCAGCACCCAGCAACCTCAAAGGGGGCCAATGCCGGCTCAGTCTTCGATGACCGTCCGCGAGGCCGCGGAGTCCCTCCGGGACGTCCGCAAATACCTCCAGGAAGAAGTGCCGGAGGAAGACCTCCGCGAAGTTCTTCGCCAGACGCGCCTGGCGCCCTCACCGGGCAATTTTCAGCCCTGGCGTTTCGTCGTGGTGCGGGATCCCGATCTCCGGGCCAGGATGCTTCCGGCAACGACAAGCCAGGGACTGGAGGAGTCCGCGCACGCGCTGATCGTGCTCTATGCCGACATGGATGACGTGCTGGCGACGGTGGATGAGATCATCCATCCCGGATTCGATCCAGAGCAACGAACTGCCGCCCGGGTTGCGTTCCTGAACACCTTCGTGGCCGAGGCGGGGGAAGACCCGCAGCGTTACGCTCACGGGCTGGCCTACATCGCGCTGGGATACCTTCTGCTTTCCGCGCAGGCGATGGGGTACAACACGTTCCCGATGTTCGAGTTCCAGCCCGAGCAGGTGAAGGACCTGGTCGGCCTCCCCCGCCATGTGACGATTCCGGCGCTGGTGGCGATCGGAAAGGGAGCGGAGCCCGGTGTCCCCCACCACCGCCATTCGGTGGACCGGATCGCCCGGTTCCTGTGAGCGCTCGAACCCCGGCTCTCGACAATCGCCGGGAAGACCGCTAGTCTCGAGAGGGAAGATTCCCGTGAGGTTCCCGTGCCCGTCTCCTATCAGCTCGAGCCGGCACGGCGTCTGGTCCGGAGCCGTGCCTGGGGCGTTCTCACCGATCGCGAAATCGAAGCGCACTACGCCCGCCTGGTGCATGACCCCGGCTTCGAACCCAGCTTCCGCCAGCTTTGCGACATGACGGAGGTGACCCGCATCGATGCGACGGCGGAAATGCTCCGCCGGCTTGCGCAGCAGGCGATTTTTTCACCGGGAACCCAGCGCGCTTTCGTGGCGGTCCAGGACGCCCACTACGGTCTGACCCGGATGTTCCAGGTGTTCTGCGAGCTGGAGGGCACCCGCGTGGAGATTTTCCGGGATACCGCGGACGCCGATGCCTGGCTGGATCCCGCACCTGCCGCTGCCCGATCTCCGGCGCGGCATTTTGGAGATGAGTCCCCATGAGAATCAACCGGAACGTGATCGCGACGGGATTGGTGCTGGCCGCCGCCGCGCACCGACTTTCGGCACAGGCCCCGATCACCGCGGGGCGCGACGATTCACTGGCGCGGGTCGTCGCCCTCTCTCTTCCCGACGAGCTGCGGAAGAGGGTTGGCCAGGCCGCCGTGGACGAGCAGGCCGCCAGGCAGCTGCTCAGCCAGGCGCGCCAGGAGGAACAGCGGGTGCAGGCGCTGATCGATATCCGCCGGCTGGAGATCAAGACGCTCGAGAAGCGCCTCGACCTGGCCAAGAAGGAGAAGCGGGAGAGCGACCGGAAGTCCCTCGAAGATGCCCGCAAGCCGCAGGAGCTCGCGCTCCGCATGCTGGAGCGCTGGAAGGAAGTCCACTCGGTCACGATCCGGACCGCCGAGCTGACCCGTGACGCCGCCCGGGAATCCCGCGCGGCGGCGGAAGCGGAGCTCCGGCTTCTGGACCTGCGCGGCACCGTCGCCGGATCGACAGAGGCCGATTCCGCGGTCCGTGCCTACCAGAGCGGCCAACAGGAGGAGAATCTGATCCGGCAGACCCGGGTGGTGCTGGAGGCCAGGCGCGCCGAGGCGGATCTTCGCCGTCAGCTCGCCGAGCGGCAGCGCGAGCTGGCGGAAAAACAGCTTGCCTTGATCGAGGCGCAGCTGGCAGTGCGGTACCTGCGATGAGCCGCGCACGGCTCGCCGCTCAATGGCTGAGCCCGTAGATGATGTAATTCGTGGCGAGTTTGTAGGCGTCGTTACTGATATTCACCGGCCACCATCCCTGGTCCGAGTGCTCCATGTAGTCGCCGATGTCGTTGTTGTAGTTGATGATCACGACGAGGCGCTTGCGCGGATCGTTGTCCTCGTGGATGCCGAGAAACTCCGCTTTGAGACCGGGAATGTGCGGGTAGTCCATGTCGAGACTCTCGAGCCGGAAGAATGAATCAAATACCGGGTGCGAGGCGTCGAGCCGGTCGATCCTGCCTTCGGGGAGAACCCGTCTCATCTGCTCTTCGAAATTGTACCATTCCCCGCGCATGAAATCGTCGACGATGAGAAATCCGCCTTTGGCGAGATAGGTCCGGAGTCCCTGTGCCTCGCTCTCGCTGGGGATCCAGTAGCCGGGCTCCGAGAGATAGGCGACCGGATATTTGAGCAGCTCGGGATCATCGAAGGTGTGGATGTTGCTGCCCGCAGTGTGCGGCTGGAGGCTGGTGATCTCCGCCAGCATCGTCATCAGGTTGCGCTCCATCGTCGGGTAGTCGAATTCCCACCCGCTCCGCCGGTAGACGGTGTAGCGGATGCGCGCGAAGGTGAAGCGACCGTCGTAGGGAAGGTTCGGCTCGAACCGCATCCCGCGCTGCCCGAAGCGTTGGGCCGTGAGGCCGAGCGACACGGCCGCCGAAAGTCCGAGGACCAGCAGCAAGCCGGCGGCGGGGCGGTAGCGATGCGCCATTCTGTAACTCTGGTCGATCCGGGGTGAATCTGCCAGTCCGGTTCGCCGTAGGGCAGGGAAGACCTCCCTCCAAAGGACATCCGCGTGACGATCGCCTTGCTGGCCGCTCTGCTGGCGGAACCGGCCGATGCCTATGACGGACGCGCGCGTCAGCTGGACGTCGCCCCGCCACGGATCGAAGCCGAAATCAAGGTGGACGGCGTTCTCGATGAGGCGGTGTGGGGGCGGGCCGCCCGCCTGATAGGATTCTCACGCTACGCCCCGACCGACGATGCCCCCGCCGACGACGCGACCGAGGTGTTCGTCTGGTACTCCCCGACCGCCATCCACTTCGGCATCCGGGCTTTTGCCGAGCCCGGTACCGTGCACGCCACCCTGGCCGACCGGGACCGGATGTACAGCGACGACTACATCGGGATCTTCCTCGGCACCTTCAATGACGGACGGCAGGCGACGGTCTTCGCCGCCAACCCTCTCGGTATCCAGGGCGACGGCGTCATGGTGGAGCGGGGCGTGAGCAGTGGCGGAGGCTTCTCGGCGCTTGCGGTGGGGCGGGAGCCTCCCGATATCAACCCCGATTTTGTGTTCCAGTCGAAGGGACGGGTGACCGATACCGGCTACGAGATCGAGATCCGGATTCCGTTCAAGTCGCTCCGATATCAGGCGGCGGCGACCCAGAGCTGGGGATTCAACGTGCTCCGCAAGGTGCAGAGCCGCGGGGGGTACGAGTACAGCTGGGCGCCGGCGCGCCGGGCCGCGACGAGCTACCTCGGCCAGGTGGGACGCCTGACCGGGCTTACCGGTCTCAAGCGGGGGCTGGTGCTGGACCTGACGCCGGTGGTGACCAGCCGAGTCCAGGGAGCGCCCGCGGCCGCCGGGTATGACTATGACGTGCGACGGCCCCGCTTCGGCGCCAATGTGCGCTGGGGCATCACCACCAACCTCACGCTCAACGGCACTGTACGCCCGGATTTTGCCGAGGTCGAATCCGACGCCGGCCAGCTGGTGGCCGACCCGAGGCAGGCCCTGTTTTTCACGGAGAAGCGTCCGTTCTTTCTGGAGAGCAACGAGCAGTTCGCGGCGCCCGGCAACCTCATCTATACCCGCCGGATTCTGGCGCCGCTGGCCGCGGCAAAGCTGACCGGCAAGGTCTTCGGGTTGAACGTGGGATACCTGGCCGCCGTCGACGACACGGTCGGCTCGTTCGACCTGTCCCACCATCCGGTCTACAACATCCTGCGGGTGCAGCGCGATGTCGGGCGTGCCTCGCGGGTCGGGCTGGTCTTTACCGACAAGGAAGACGGCCCCGCGTCCAATCGCGTGCTGGCGGGCGACACTCGCCTGGTGCTTTCGCCTCGCTGGAGTCTCATGCTCCTGGGCGCGATGAGCCGGACCGTCCGGCCGGGATCTCCGGTGCTGACCGGCCCGTCGTTCCGGGGCTCGCTGCTCAAGAGCGGGCGCACGTTCGGGGCGAACTACACCATCCTTGGACATCACCCCGACTTCCGGGCCTCCAGCGGGCTGATCTCACGTCCCGCCATCGTGGATGCGTCGGCCACCCACAGTTACACGGTGTACGGCGGGACAGCGAGCAAGCTGGAGCGCGCCAGTCTCGATCTCCGGCTGATCGGGACCTGGCAGTTCCGGGATTTCACCGGAGGGCGTGAGGCGCTGGAAAAGAAGGCACACCTCAACTCCAACTTCCAGCTTCGCGGGGGGTGGCAGTTCGGCGCTTCGGTGCTGGTCGAGGAGTTCCGCTTCGACGAATCGTTGTATCAGGGGTACCGGATCGAGCGGAACACCGGCGGAGTCATCGACACCATCCCGTTTACCGGAACGCCGAGTCTGCCGAACCTCGACTGGGTGCTCACCTTCAATACGCCCCAGTGGAAACACTGGTCCTTCGGGGCGTTCTACCTCTGGGGCAAGGACGAGAATTTCTTCGAGTGGTCGAGCGCCAACATCGGATTCGTCACCCTCTCCGCCCACTGGCGGCCGACCGACCGGGTGCGGGTCGATGCCAGCTACAACTGGCAGTACTATCACCGGCGCCCCGACGGCAGCACCGTCGGCCAGGGCCGGATCCCGCGAGTGAAGGTCGAGTATCAGCTGAGTCGTTCGATGTTCCTGCGAGTGGTGGGACAGTACACCGCGATCGAGCAGGACTCCCTGCGCGACGATTCCCGCAGCAACGATCCGCTGCTGGTGCCCGGGCCCGGAGGGACCCTGGTGCGGGCGGCCGCCTTCTCGGATAACCAGCTCCAGCTTGAGTGGCTGTTCTCCTACCTGCCGACGCCGGGCACCGTCATTTATCTGGGATACGGGAGCACGCTGCGGGAGCCAGAGTCCTTCCGGTTCAGGGGACTCGATCGCGAGCGGGATTCGTATTTCCTCAAGTTGAGTTATTTGATCAGGCGATAGGGTTCTGGGTTCTGGGTGCTAGGTGCTGGGTACTGGGTACTGGGTACTGGTGCGGTTGGTTGTGAAGAGGCAGGTTTCCAGCACCCAGAACCCAGCACCCAGTCCCTCAACCGCGACCTCCCCATGCCTCGAATCAGCCCGCTGCTGCTCGCTCTCGCGCTTCCCGGTGTTCTTCGTGCCCAGGACAAGCCGCCGGAGGTGAAATTCATCGTGCCGGCCGGGGCGGCGGCGACCCTCCCCTTTTCTCCCGCCGTTCGGGTGGGATACATGCTGTACCTCGCGGGCCAGATCGGCACCGACAGCACCGGCCGGCTGGTGCCCGGAGGGATCGAGGCGGAAACCCGCCAGACTCTGACCAACATCAAGCGAGTGCTCGACGCCAACGGCTCGGGGATGGACCGGGTGGTGCGCTGCCTGGTGATGCTCGCCGATATCGCGGAGTGGGGGACGATGAACGGCGTCTACGTGACCTTCTTTCCCGGGCCCAAGCCGGCCCGGAGCGCGTTCGGCGCTTCCGGCCTGGCCCTGTCCGCCCGGGTGGAAATCGAGTGCACGGCGACGGTGCGCTGACCTCCGTCACGGCGCCGGGAGCGGCCGCCGCCCCGAGCCCGAGGACGGCGCGACTCAAGACCCTCGTCGTCGGCACCGTGCTCATGGGTCTGCTGGTGCTGCTGGTGCATCTGCTCGAGCCGTTGCAGACCGGAAACTTCTACCCGGTCGGCGCCACCCTGGCCGGCGCCTGCATCGGATTCCTCTATGCCCGTGCCGGGCGCGCTCTCCGGTTTGCCGAGCAGATCGGTGGCGGCGCCTGGTGCGCGGCGCTGACCGGTGCGCTGGGGACGCTGGGATTCGCGCTCCTCGGCCATCTGCCCCTGCAGAATCTGTTCATCGCCGGCATGACCGGTGCCGTGTCAGGCGCCCTCGGTGCCCTGCTGGGCACGCTGAGTGTGCGGCCGCCCAGGAAGGCGTGAGACGTGAGATGTAAGACGTAAGACGTGAGACGTAAGACATGAGACGTGAGATGTGAGAGGGAGGGGCGTGTCCGGCTCACCTCTCACGTCTGACGTCTCACAAAACTCTAGCCCTTGCTTTTCCGAGATCTCGTTGCATAATTATGCATTATGCAAAAGACCCCTCTCGCCCTGGCCTTCTCCGGCGGGCTCGACACCTCGTATTGCGTGCCCCGGCTCACCGAGCAGGGCTATGCCGTGCATACGGTCTACGTGAACACCGGCGGGGCGTCAGCCGAGGACCGCGCCGCCATTCGCCGGCAGGCCCTGACGGTGGGCGCGGTGGAGCATCACGAGGTGGACGCACGGGATGAGGTCTTCACCCGCTTCGTCGCGTTTCTGATCCAGGGCAACATCCTCCGCGGCGAGGTGTATCCCCTTTCGGTGGCGGCCGAGCGGACCCAGCAGGCGCTCTCGGTGATCGAGGTGGCGCGCGCCATCGGCGCCCAGGCGGTGGCCCACGGCTCGACCGGGGCGGGCAACGACCAGGTGCGCTTCGACATCGCCCTGCGGGTGCTGGCGCCCGAGCTCGCGATCGTCACGCCGATTCGTGACGAAGGGCTCACCCGCGAGCGGGCAATCGCCTATCTCGAAGAGCGTGGCCTCCCGGTGCCGGCCAAGGCCTCGGCCTACAGCGTCAACGCGGGACTCTGGGGGACGACCTGGGGTGGCGGGTGGACCCACGACACCTGGGCCGGCCCTCCCGCCGAGCTGCTGGATCCGCCCGCGGGCGCCCCGGCTCCGGTCGAGCTGGTGATCGGGTGGGAGCGAGGCATCCCCATCACCCTCAATGACGCCGCCCTCTCCGGGCCCAATTTGATCGCGAAGCTCTCCACCCTGTCGGCGGAATACGGACTGGGCCGGAACATCCATGTCGGCGAGACGGCGCTCGGCATCAAGGGCCGGATCGGCTTCGAAGCCGGCGCGGCGCTGCTGCTGATCGGCGCCCACCGCGAGCTCGAGAAGCTGGTGCTCACCAAGTGGCAGGTCTTCTGGAAGGACCAGCTGGGCCGCTTTTACGGCGATCGGCTGCACGAGGGGCACTATTTCGATCCCGCGCTCCGCGATATCGAAGCGCTGCTCACCAGCTCGCAGCGGCGGGTCTCTGGAGAGACCCGGGTGCGTGTCGCTCCCGGTCGGTTCATGGTGACCGGCGCCCGGAGTCCCTTCTCGATGATGGACCGTTCCGTGGCCACCTATGGTGAAGAGAATCGGCTCTGGACCGGTGACGAGGCCCGCGCCTTTGCCCGGATCGGCGCGATTCCGTCCCTCTTGGCCCAACGAGCCGGTGAAACGGGAGGAGAGGGAGTGTCCTCTCACCTCTCACCTCTCACCTCTCACCGGCCGTAATCATGGTCCGCACCACCCGCGTCCGTCTCGACCGCATCGCGTCGTCCACCCGGAACGCGCGACTCGCGCTCGACGTGATCGTCGGCGAGGAGATCGTTGCGCGCGAGGGCTACATCCTCGCCGTCCGGATCCTGGAGGACAAATCGTCCTACAACACCGTCGAGGATCTCGCGGGGCGGATGGTCTCCCTCCGGGCCGGTGACGTCCTGGCGGGCACCCTCGGCTCCCGGCGCGCCCTGCGCGGGTACGCCGGCGATGTGCCGAGCGAGATCGCCGTGGGCGACGTGATCAACGTCCTCAACCTGGGCGGAGTCCTCGGGCGCTGCACCTCGACCAACCCCGACATCGGTCCCCCGTTCCAGGCCGAAGTGCTGGGTGCGGTGCTGGCCTTTCCCGAGCTGGGCGACCGGATCGGCCGGCCCGCGACGATCATGGACGGCGCGATTCCTCCGGCGGATACCCTGGAATGCAACGTGCCCGTGGTGTTCGTGGCGGGGACCTGCATGAACGCCGGGAAGACCGTCGCCGCCACTGAGCTGGTGCGCGGGCTGTCGCGCGCGGGGCTCCGGGTGGGGGCCTGCAAGCTCACCGGCGTTTCCCTGATGCGCGATACCCTCTCCATGCTCGATGCCGGCGCGGTCGCCGCGCTCACGTTCAACGACGCCGGCGCAGCGAGCACGCATGCCGGGATGACGGTGCCGGTTGCGCGCGGTCTCTTCAACCGGCTGGCGAAGGAGCGCGGCGGCCGGCCCGACATCATCGTCGCCGAGCTGGGCGACGGCATCCTCGGGGAATACGGCGTACAGGACATTCTGCGCGATCCCGGGCTGATGGCGCTCGGCGTCGGTCACGTCATGGCGGCACCCGACCCGGTCGCCTGCTGGGGCGCGCAACAGCTCTACACCGAGCAATACGGGCTCCCCATCACCTGCATCACCGGACCCGCCACCGACAATCAAGTCGGGCGGGATTACATCGGACGCCAGCTCGGCCTCCCGGCTCATAACGCGCTGCGCGACGCCGCCGGCCTCGTCGGCACGGTGCGGAACGCCTTCGACGCCGCGCTCGCGGCGGGGGCCTGATGCGCGTCGCCGTCATCGGCGCCGCCGGCTACGTCGGCGGCGAGCTGCTCCGGATCGTCCTGCAGCATCCCGAGGTGCGCGAGTGCGTCGCCACCAGCCGGAGCCAGGCGGGGAAACCGGTCTCGGCCACCCACCCCGGTCTGGCGCTCCTCACCGAAGCTCGTTTCTCCGGCGCCTCGGCGGCGGACGCGGCGCGGCACGCCGATGTCGTCTTCCTCGCGCTGGAGCACGGACAGTCCTCGCAGCTGATGGGTGAGCTGTTCGATGCCGGTCCCGGACTGGTGGTGGATCTTGCGGCCGATTTCCGCATCCGCGACGGCCGTCTCCACGAGGCCAGCTACGGTCCCCACCCGGCGCCGGCGCTGGTGCACCGGTTCCGCTACGCGCTCGCGGATGTGCTCGGCACCGAGCTTCGGGGCAGCACCGCGCTGGCGGCGCCGGGCTGTTTCGCTACCGCCGCCCAGCTCGCTCTGTATCCCCTTGCGCCTTTGCGCCTTTCCGCCATTCCGTCTGTCTTTGCCGTCACCGGCTCGAGCGGCGCCGGCGTCCATCCCAAGGCCACCACCCACCACCCGGCGCGGGCGCACAATCTCTTCGCCTACTCGGTGATGGGCCACCGCCACGAAGGAGAGATCGTCGAGCAGTGGCGGCAGTGGACCGGCGATGCGGCCGGCTCGGCCCGGCTGTTGCCCCATTCAGGGCCATTCGTGCGCGGGATCTATGCGACGCTGCACGCGACGCTTGCCGAGCCATCCAGCGCCGCCGCGATCGCGAAACGGTATGCCGACGCCTTTGCCGGCCGCCCCTTCGTTCGGCTTTTGGAGCAGCCGCCCGAGCTGACGCACGCCGTGGGCACCAACATGGCGCTGATCCATGCCACGGCATCCGGGGACGGCCGTGAGGTGCAGGTCACGGTCGCGGTCGACAACCTGATCAAGGGAGCGGGAGGCCAGGCGGTGCAGGCAATGAATCTGGCGCTCGGGCTCGAGGAGACCGCGGGGCTCCGGCTGGCGGGCATGTTCCCATGCTGAACGGAAAAGCCTGGCTTCCCGTCTATGCCCAGATGCCGCTGGTCGCGGTGTCGGGTCATGGCTCATGGCTGGTGGACGACACCGGTCAGGAATGGCTCGACGCCTATGGCGGGCACGCGGTCGCCTCGACCGGTCATTGTCACCCGCGCGTCGTCGAGGCCATTCAGCGCCAGGCGGCGACGCTGATTTTCTATTCCACCGCCGTGCCGCACCACCTCCGCGAAGAGCTGGCCGAGCGCATCGCCGCCCAGTGTCCCGGCGATCTTTCCAAGGTCTTCTTCTGTAACTCGGGAGCGGAGGCCAACGAGAACGCGCTGGGGCTGGCCCGGAAGACGACCGGTCGCCGGCAGATCGTGTCGGTTGCCGGCGGCTGGCACGGCCGGACCGCGGCCTGTCTCGCCGTCACCGATGGGGCGAAATACGAGGAAGGTGCGCTGCGCGCGGGCCTCCCTCTCTCGATCAAGGTGCCCTTCAATGACGCCGCGGCGATGGAGCAACTGGTGGACGACAGCACCGCCGCCGTCATCGTCGAGCCGGTGCAGGGTCTCACCGGCGCCCGCGACTGTTCCAAGGAATTCCTCGAGGCGGCCCGCCGTGCCTGCACCCGGACCGGGGCCGTGCTGATCTTCGACGAGGTGCAGTGCGGCGTCGGCCGGTCCGGAACCTTTACGGCAGCCGAGGCATTCGGGGTCACCCCGGACATCATCACGATGGCCAAGGGTCTCGCGTCGGGTTTTCCCATCGGCGCAATGGTCGCAACCAGCGGCCTGACCAGCGGCCTCAAGATCGGCGACCTGGGGAGCACCTTCGGAGGCGGACCGGTTGCCTGCGCCGCCGCGCTCGCCACCATCGACGTCATCGAGGCGGAAGACCTGCTCGCCAACGTGCGGGTGGTGTCCGATCAGCTCCGGACTGGCGCCGCGCGTCTGGGGGTGACGGAAGTCCGGGGGCGTGGACTTCTGCTCGGGCTCCAGATGTCGCGCCCGGCCGCCGAGGTGCAGCGCGCGCTCTTCGGGGAAAAGGTGCTGGTGGGAACCGCGTCCGACCCTGCCACCATCCGGCTGCTGCCACCGCTTTCGTTCTCCGCTGCGGAAGCGGACTTGCTGCTCGGCGCGATGCAGCGGGTGCTGGCATGAGCAAGCGCGACTTCATCAGCACGGAAGAGTGGAGCCCGGAGGAGATTGACCGGCTCCTCGCGCTCGCCGCGCGAGTCAAGCGGGGTGAGGTGTCGGGAGGGCTGGAGAAGAAGGTCCTGGCGATGATGTTCCTGGACCCGAGTCTCCGCACCCGCTCCAGCATGGAGACCGCGATGTTTCTCCATGGTGGGCACGCGCTGGTCCTGGAGCCGGGGAAGGGCAGCTGGACCCTGGAGACCGAGCCGGGTGTCGTGATGGACGGCACCGGAGTCGAGCACCTCATCGACGCGGCGCGGGTGCTGGGCCGCTATGCCGATGCGCTCGCGGTGCGGAGCTTTCCGAAGGGTCCCGAGTGGGGAGCCGAGCGGGAAGACAGGATCATCCGGAATTTCGCGAAGTACTGTCCCAAGCCGGTGATCAACCTGGAATCGGTGCGGCGGCATCCCTGCCAGGGGCTGGCCGACGCGCTCACCCTCCAGGAGCGCCTGCGGGAGCCGCGGGGCAAGAAGTTCGTGTTGCAGTGGGCCTGGCATCCCAAGCCGCTGCCCACCGCGGTGCCGGTGAGTGCCGCGCTCGCCGCCGCGCACCTTGGCATGGACGTGCACATCGCGCACCCCCGTGGGTTCGGGCTCGACACCGACGACATGCGCGCCATTCACTCCCTGGCGCGGGCGCGGGGAGCGGCGGTGCACGTCACCGAGGATCGGGCGGCCGCCCTCGACGGCGCCGACGCGGTGTATGTGAAATCATGGGGTGCGCTCTCGGCCTTCGGGCGCCCCGACGAGGAGCGTGCCCTCAGGGCGCCCTTCGGCGACTGGCGGATGACCGATCCGGGGCGGAGCATCGTGATGCACTGTCTCCCGGTTCGCCGCAACGTGGAAATCGACGACGCGGTGCTCGACGGACCGCACAGCGCGGTGTATGACCAAGCCGAAAATCGACTTCACGTGCAGCGGGCCTTACTACTTGAACTGATTCGTGAGACGTGAGACGTGAGAGGTGAGACGGAAGAGCCTTTCACGTCTCACGTCTCACGTCTCACGTCTCACAAACCAAGGACCTACGCATGACCATCGACTCCACCCAGGGAATCAGCGGCCTCAAGGGCGCCCTCCGCTACGTCCGGGCCTATCGCGATCAGGTCTTCGTGGTCAAGCTCGGCGGCGACGTGCTCAGTGACCCCGAGGTGCTCGATCATGTCGCGGAGCAGCTGGCGCTGCTGCATTCGCTGAGCATCCGGCTCGTGGTCGTCCACGGCGGCGGGCCGCAGGCGTCGTCGCTGATGCGGCGGCTGGGCCAGGAGCCGGTGATGGTCGCCGGACGGCGGGTCACCGACGACCTGGCGCTCGAGGTCGCCAAGATGGTGTACCCGGGTCTGCTCTCGACCGACCTGCTTTCCGCGCTCCGGAGTCACCACGTGCAGGGGGTCGGGGTCTCCGGCGTGGATGCCGACCTCATCACCGCCCACCGGCGCCCGCCGGGCAGCGTCATGGCCGACGACGGCACCACCCGCATCGTCGATTATGGGCATGTCGGCGACATCGATCGCGTCGATCCCCGGGTCGTCCTCACGCTGGTGGAATCGCGGTTCGTGCCGGTGGTCGCTTCGCTCGCCGGCGACGGCGAGGGCAATGTCTACAACGTCAATGCCGACACCGTGGCCGAAACCCTCGCGATCGCGCTCAAAGCCCAGAAGCTGATTTTCCTGACCGGGGCGCCGGGCGTGCTGCGGGACCGAAGCGATCCCTCGAGTCTGGTGACCTTCGCCGACCCCGACGATCTCGAAGTGCTGCTCCAGTCGGGCGCTATCGCCGCGGGAATGCGGCCCAAGGTCGAGGCGTGTATCCGGGCCGCGACCGGGGGCGTGGAGCGCACCCACATCATCGACGGGCGGGTGCACGACTCCCTCCTGCTGGAAGTGTTCACCGGGTCGGGCACCGGCACGATGATCGTCGGTCGAAAAGAGAAGGCCACCTACCTCGGAGTGGATCTTGCCGACGGAGATCGAGCTTCTTAAGGCGCTGGTCGCGATTCCCTCGGTCAGCGGCTCCGAGGAGGGAATCGCGCGGTTCCTTGCCGAAACCGCCGGCCAGGCGGGTCTCGACGTCGTGCGCGACGACGCCTCCGTCACCATGACGGTCGACAGCGGCCGCCCGGGACCGACGCTGGCTTTTCTGAGCCACCTCGACGTGGTCCCGCCGGGCGAAGGATGGACCCGGGATCCGTTCATTCCCGTCGTCGAAGGCACCCGTCTCTACGGGCGCGGGTCGGGCGATGCCAAGGCCTCCGTCGCGGCGATGACGCTCGCGGCGGCCGACGTCCTCGGCGCGCTCGGCCGCGGCCGCCTGCTCGTCATCATGGGGTACGGGGAGGAAACCCGGAATACCACCATGGGGAAGGCCGTCGAACGGGCCGGCCGCGTCGATGCCGCCGTGGTGGGAGAACCCACCAACCTCGGCGCCGCCGTAGCCCAGCGCGGGCTCATGATGGCCGACCTGATCGGCCGGGGAGACCAGCGCCATGCGGGTTATGCAGGAGACGGCGGGGCCTTCACCAACGCCATCACGGTGCTGGCCAGGGATCTCGCCCGGCTCGACGGCCTGGTGAACGAGCGCACCCATCCGATCCTCGGCGTCACCACCGTCACCCCGACCATGCTGACGGCCGGGGTGAGCCGGAACGTCACGCCTCCCGCAGCCAAGGCCGTGCTGGACATCCGCAGTACGCCGGCATGGCCGCACGACGAGCTCGCCCAGGCCCTCGCGGCACGGCTCGAGTGCGAGCTGGTGATCACCTCGGATCGGCTGGTGCCCTGCGAGACACCGGCGCGCTCGGGGCTGCTGGATGCGGTTCGCCGGGTCCAGCCTTCGCTCGTCACATTCGGCAGCCCCACCTGTTCCGACTGGGTGTTCGTCCGGCAGGCCGATGCGATCAAGTGCGGACCGGGGACCAGCAGGAGGTCGCACACGCCGGACGAGTACGTGGATCTGCCCGAAGTGACCGCAGCCCGGTCCTTCTATGCCGCCGTGGCCAAGGAGTATCTGGCATGACCGGTCCCAGCCGTCGACGCCGTCCAGCCGTCCAGCCGTCCCGCACCTTGTGGTCACCGGGATCCGATCTCGATGCCGCCCTGCTCGCCTACACCGTCGGCGACGATCGCGAGTGGGACCGGCATCTCCTGCCCTGGGACGTGCTCGGGAGCCTCGGCCACATCGAGGGACTTCGCGCGTCCGGGCTGATCACTCAGCGGGATCACCTGAAACTGCGTGCCGGTCTCCGCGCCGCCTTCGGTGCGGTGCGGAGCGGACGACTCGTGATCGGGCCCGAGCACGAGGACGCCCATTCGGCGGTCGAGCTCTGGCTCACGCGGCGAGTCGGGGCCGCGGGAGAGCGGCTGCACACCGGCCGGTCACGCAACGACCAGGTTACCTGCGATCTGCGGTTGTTCATGAAGGACAGCCTGCTTGCGCTCTCGGTCAGCTCCCTCGGCGTGGTGGCCGCGCTCCTCCTCTTCGCCGAGCTCCACCAGGACGCCCTGTGGCCCGGGTATACCCATACCCGCCGGGCGATGCCGTCCTCGGCGGGACTCTGGGCTGCGGCGTTTGCCGAAGGCCTCCTCGATACCGTGGAGGGCCTGCCGGAGCTCTGGGCCCGGGTGGATCGCTCGCCGCTGGGAAGCGCTGCGGGATATGGCGTCCCGCTTCCGCTCGATCGGCAGGCCGCCGCCCGCGCCCTCGGATTCGCCGGCCTCGATCACAATGTCGCGACGGTACAGAACGGGCGCGGGAAGCTGGAAGCCGACGTGCTGTTCTGGTGCGTGCAGCTTGGCCACGAGCTCGCCAAGCTCTCGAGCGACGTGATTCTCTACAGCGGGGAAGAATTCGGCCTGCTCCGCCTTCCGGCTCGCCTCGCGACCGGCTCCAGCATCATGCCGCACAAGCGGAATCCCGATCTCTTCGAGCTCACGCGGGGACGGGTCGCCGCGCTCGAGAGCGATCTCGCGGCGGTCCTCTCGATCCGGTCCAAACTCGCCAGCGGATATCACCGCGATTTTCAGCTGCTCAAGGAGCCGCTGATTCGGGGCGTGGGTCGCCTGGACGGGATGCTTCCAATGCTGGCGGTCGCCATCCCCCAGCTCGAAGTGAATCGAGCCGGAGGACTGGCGGCGCTGTCCGGCGGCGCGCTGGCCACCGATGAAGTGATGCGCAGGGTGGAGACCGGAGTGCCGTTCCGGCGCGCCTACCGCGAGGTGGCGGTGGCCCTCACGCGCGGGGAGAGTTTCCCCGGGCCATCCGCTCGGGCCGTGATGTCGAGGAGACGGTCGGCCGGGAGTGTGGGACGGCTCGGTCTCGAGAAAGCCTGGCGCCGATTCGATCGGGCCCGTCGGTGGAGCGAGCGTGAGCTTGGGACATTCCACGCCGCGATGGACCGGCTGGCCGGGCGGGGACGACGATGACAGGCGACCGTCGGCAGCGGCATCTCAAGATCCTGGAGATCATCTCGACCCACGCCATCCATACCCAGGAGGAGCTTGCCGACGCGCTGGCGCGGGAAGGATGGGACGTCACGCAGTCGTCGGTGAGCCGGGACATCGCGGCGCTGCACCTGATCAAGGTCGACGGCGCCTATCAGCGCCCCGCCCTTTCCCACCGGCCGCGGCACGACCCCGACGAGCAGCGGATCGCGGAAGGTGTGCTCACGATCGAGCCGGCGGGCGAGGCGCTCATCGTGCTGCACACTCCACCCGGCGAAGCCAACCGCGTCGGGGCCGCGCTCGACCGCCTCGCCTGGCCCGACATGCTGGGCAATATCTCCGGCGACGATACGATTTTCGTCGCGGTGAAAAACCCCGCGGCTCAGCGGCGCTTCGTGGCTACGGTGCGCCGGCTGGCGACTTCAAGGTGATACCGGCATCCTAGGCCACGGTCCGCCGGGTGGTGCCCTGGAGCGAGCTCGGCGCGTTCAGATTTGCCCCGTCATCCACGCCGACGCCGAGCCGACTCACCAGCTCGCCGCCCAGCCATCCCGTCACCGACGCAATGGCCACTCCACCGAACGAGAGGACCAGCGCGGTGGTCGTCGGTGCTTCCGGCAGGGGCCGTCGGATCAGCCAGCTCGCCGCGAAGAGCAGCAGGACAACCACGTTCCCGAGGCCATGGAGCGCTCCGATGGCCTTGGCGCGGGTGCCGGGCGTGATCCCCAGCCAATCGATCAGTCCCGGAGGAGCGGCAATCAGGCCGCCCAGCACCCCGGCCGCGATGATATACCATGCCACAACCGACAAGGTGGGATTTCCCGTCACGAGATTGAGGATGTCGAACACTGCGGCGGTGGCAAGCAGGCCCAGCGGGAACACAATGAGCATCTGATGGACCGAATGCCCAAACAGCTTGAATCGGCTTTCCATACAGGTCTCCCCATTCTGTCGCGGGTGGCATCAGCATCAACCACACGGAATGAAGACGACCATGGAGCAGAATCCTGCACTTGTTTGCTAATCTTTGTGCGCGTCGGGGTCGATGGCTATAGTTGGGGGTCACCCACATCACAGGAAGACGCATGAAACGGATCGCCGCCCTCGGCCTCCTCGGATTGTTAGTCGGGGCCTGTTCCGACCTGTCCGTCCCTTCTGCCCCGAAGTCCGGGCCGGAGGGCGTCGTGTCGCTCTCGAGCGCGCAGGAGCAGGTCCTCCGGACTTACATCGTAGTGTTCAAGGATGATGTGCATGATGTCGATGGCGAAGTGAACACGTTGACCGTGAGGTATGCCGGAAAACTCAAGCATACCTACAGGGCGGCGCTCAAGGGGATGGCGCTGGAACTTCCCGAGCAAGCGATCGCGGCGATGCGCGCAGAACGAGGCGTGGCCTACGTCGAGGAAGATCAGCCGGTCTCGATCTCGGTCGACCAGTCGCCGGCGACGTGGGGGCTCGACCGCATCGATCAGCGAACGCTGCCCTTGAATAGCACGTACTCCTACGAGAACTCCGGCGCTGGAGTCACGGTCTACATCATCGATACCGGCCTGCGATTTACCCACGACGAATTCGGCGGTCGGGCCTCGTCGGGTTTCGATGCAGTAGACGGCGGATCTGCGGACGATTGCCATGGACACGGAACCCACGTGGCGGGCACCGTCGGCGGCGCGACGTACGGCGTGGCCAAAGGGGTGACGCTGAAGGCGGTGCGAGTCCTCAACTGCGCGGGCTCGGGCACCAACGCCGGGGTCATCGCGGGAGTCGACTGGGTAACCGCCAACAAGGTCCTGCCCGCCGCGGCCAACATGAGCCTCGGGGGCGGCGTCTCGGATGCGCTCGACCAGGCGGTCACGAACTCGATCAGTGCGGGCATCACCTATGCGCTTGCGGCCGGCAACAGCAACGCGAGCGCCTGCACCTCCTCGCCGGCTCGCACCCCGTCGGCCCTCACGGTCGGCTCGACCACCATCAGTGACGCCAAGTCTTCGTTCTCGAACCATGGCAGCTGCGTCGATATCCATGCGCCGGGCTCGAGCATCACGTCGGCATGGCTTACCAGCAACACCGCGACCAATACCATCAGCGGCACCTCGATGGCCTCGCCACACGTGGCGGGTGCGGCGGCACGTTACCTCGAGGCGAATCCGTCGGCCACCCCCGCGCAGGTCGGAGCGGCCCTCACGAGCGAAGCCACGGCGGGCGTAATCAGCGGCCTCCCGGCCGGTACCGTGAACCTCCTGCTCTTCACTGGAGCAGGAGCACTACCGCCACCACCGCCACCACCGCCACCACCGCCGCCGGGCGTCGTGGCCAGCTTCACCTACACCTGTAGCGGCTTTGCTTGCAGCTTCGACGGCGCCTCATCGACCGGCGCGACCAGCTACGCTTGGAATTTCGGCGATGGCGGGACGGCTTCGGGTGAGACCGCTTCGCACACCTTCGGGGCCAGGCAGAAATACACGGTGGTCCTCACGATCAACGCAGGCGCGGCCAGCACCTCCAGGGTCGTGAACTGCAACCCGGTACGCTGTAACTGAGTTCCAACTGAGGTGGATGAAGATGACAAGAGGCCGGCGCCAACCCGCCGGCCTTTGTCATGTCGACTTGTATGCTACTGGCCCAGCCCCGCGAGGACCTGCTCGGCGAGGAAGCTCAACGCCGCTCGATCGGCGAGAGGGATCTTCTTCGCGGCCTCCATCACAGCCCGATTCACCGCGGCTGCCGCCTCGATCCGTTGCTCGGGACGCGTCGGTCGGTCACCCGCAGCAAGGCGCTCCAGCAGGTGCCGCAGGCCAAAGGCGGTGGTCGCAGCAGTCCATCCGCCGGGCGAGAACATGACGGCCTGCACCAGATCGTCATACACCATCGGGCTGTTGACCGGACGGGCCACTTCGCTCCGCAGCGCGACGAATGTCGCGTGGCGGTTGAGGCCAAGACTCCGGAGCCCGCCGCCGGTGTAGACGCTTGGATGCCGCGAGGGATCGAAGCTCCAGCCGAGGAACATCCACGTCGCCCAGTTTTCATTGACGCGTGACACGGTCTGAGAAGGGTCGGCCCGTGATTTTCTCGCCGCGTTCCCGACGTCCCACCAGACATCGTGGAGATCCGAACCCAAAGAGGCCGTCCCCTCCTGCCTGAGCAGGTGCTGGGCAACCAGGGTCGAAGTCCAGCGCCGAACCTCGAAACACTCGAGATAGCGGACCCGCGCCGGATCCTCGAGGAGGCAGGGCGCCCCGGGGTTGTCGGGGGTTCGATCCGCCACCCGCAATGCCTGGACCGCGCGACGGAGGTTTTCCACCGTCGGTGCGGCCCGGTACCCGGCGATGGCGGCCTCCGCCTGACGGCCGCCGTGATCGAGGATTGCCGCAGGGAGAGCGACATCCGGCATCCAGTCGAGGTTGGAGCTTTCGTCGGACCACACCGGCAGCCGCAGAGCAACCCGCACCTGGCGGGGATCGATAGCCTTGAGGGCGGCCGAGGTCAGCCCCGCCGGCCAGAGGTCCTGTCCGAACAGCGTCACCGCAAACTCGATATCGCTGCCCAGCACCGCGTTGCCGGGCTGGAAGAGCCGCAGGCCCTCGCTCGCGTGGGGGACCGCGAGCGAACGGATGTACGCCACGATGTTCCGGGCCGTCGCGGTGTCCACGTGCTTGACCGCTCGCCGGATGATCGTGGTATCGGTGAAGCTGAAGAAGGCGAGGTCGAAGCCGTCGGCGGCCGAATGGCATTGGGCGCATTCGCGACTGAACGCAGTCCGGCCGAGCTGGGCGCTCGGCGGGCTCTCGACCGGCCCCAGGGTGGACTCCGTGGAACAGCCGGCGGCGACCAGCAGGGCCAGAGTGGGTAGGAGCCGTCTCATCGGGGCGCCCTCTGCGGGATGGATGAAGAAGAAGCTACCTCGAACAGACGCAGGAGGGGCCATTCTGTTACTCCAGGCAGGGGCACCCACCGGTCGAAAGCGCGCTATACTTGGGCACTTCACACGATTCCTGGAGCAAGCCCATGCCGTCCCGTCCTGCCCTCGCGACGATCGTGGCCGCCGTTCTGTCCCTGGCCGGAGGTGTCGCCCTCCCGGCCCAGACCGCGGAATCGTTCGCGGTGCCGAACAACGGACCGGGACCGCTCCCCCTCGGGACCCTCAAAGGCGAGAAATACCGTCGCCTGGTGATCCGGAACGCGACGTATATCTCCGGGCGCGGCACTCCGGGCACCAACCGCGCGATGCCCCCCGAGGGTCCGGTGGACATCGTCATCGAGGGCAACACGATCGTCGATGTCGTGCTCATGGACCCGGTCAATGCGGCCGGATACGGTCCCGCCTTCCGGCGCCCGACCGGAGACAAGATCATCGACGCGGCCGGCAAGTACGTCATCCCCGGGCTGGTCGAGATGCATGCCCACCTCCCGCCGGCCCGGAGCGACTTCGGCCCTCGAGGTCTCGATTTCGCCTATCGACTCTATCTCGGGCACGGGGTCACAACGGTCCGCGACGCCGGCACCGGCGCCGGTCTCACGCTGATGACCGAACAGCGGCGGCTCGCCGAGTCGAACCAGCTGGTCGCGCCGCGCCTGGTACTCTGCCAGCGCTGGCCGCTCCCGCTCCGGCGCTGGGACGTCGGTAACACGCCCGACAAGGCCCGCGTGATGGTGCGGGAATTCAAGGCACTGGGCGCCGATTGCGTCAAGGTCTCCAAGAGCCCCGGCCACTACCCCGATGTGCTGCAGGCGATCGCCGACGAGTCGAACAAGCTCGGCATGTTCACCATGACCGACCTCAAGGTCTCCGAGAGCGATGCCGCCGTCGCGTCCGATGCGGGAGTGAGGAGCATCGAGCATTGGTACGGGATTCCCGATGCCGCGCTCGCCGGCTCCCAGAGCTTTCCCACCGACTACAACTACTGGGATGAGCTCGACCGTTTCCGCTATGCGGGACTGCTGTGGTCGGAGGCAGACAAGGTGCCGGAGCGGCTCTCCGCGGTCATCGACAAGATGATCAAGAACGGGACCAACTGGGATCCGACGATGTCGGTCTACGAGGACAACCGGGATGTCTGGCGAAACGTGGGGCTGCCGGTCAAGGAGACATTGATGCATCCCTCCGAGGTCGCGGCCGGTCCCGACACCAGCGTGCATGGCGCCTTCAAGCGCGAGTGGAAGACTTCCGACGAGATCAACTGGAAGCGGAACTTCCAGATCTGGATGAAATGGGTCAAGACCTTTCACGAGCGCGGCGGCCTCCTGACGGCCGGCAGCGACGAAGGCGGCATCGGCGGGATCGCCCTGATCCGGGAGCTGGAGCTCATGCAGGAGACCGGCATCCACCCGCTCGATGTCATCAAGGTGGCGACCACCAACGCCTATCGGGCGCTCGGGCTCGAGCAGCACTGTGGCATCCGGGTCGGTTGCCGCGCCGATCTTGCGGTGGTGAACGGCAACCCGGTCGACAATTTCAAGGTGATGTACGGCCGCGGCTACGGTGTGGCGGGACTGGTGCCTCGCGCCGAACAGTGGAAGCAGGGAGGGGTCGCGTGGACCATCAAGGACGGCATCCTCTTCGACGCCCAGGGTCTGCTCCGGGAAGCGGAATGGTACGTCGAGAAGGAGCGAGAGCGGCTCAAGGCCGCCGCCATTCCGTGACCGGTTCAGTCGATCAGACCCCGCACCGGCGCGGGCCGCCGGCCTCGACCGGGCGGAACCGAAGGAACTTGATCCTCAACGGAGAAACCGGCAGGTCGAGGACGGAGTCGCCCATCACCGACGACGTTTCGTAGCTGATTGTCCCGCGCAGATAACTCAGCGACACGGGTGAGCCGGAATCGGAGACTGCTTCGGTGAGTCTGGTGCGCAGCTCGGCAAAGGGGATCACCAGTCGTTCCGCGGCAAGTCGCTCCAGCTCGGGATCACTCGAGCGGAGTATCCGTATCAGGTCGCGCTGATATGAGAACATCTGCAGCCCCGCGGGAACCACGAGGTGGTTGGAGACCCCTCCTTCCGTTCTGAGGTTGCTGTACATCGAAAAGGCCCGATCGGTGCCCAGGCCGAGATAAGGAGCGATGCCCGAGAGGAGCACCAGGGCGGGCCCCAGCATCGGGGCGGCTGCCAGCCTTCCCGGCGCCGC